>Ga0315281_10000518_pt1 | contig 53556 bp, 49 predicted proteins | sample YL17G07_0_MG_FD_204540 | JGI IMG/M metagenome (GOLD analysis project Ga0315281, IMG submission 204540) | Sediment microbial communities from Yellowstone Lake, YNP, Wyoming, USA - YL17G07_0 | ecosystem: Environmental > Aquatic > Freshwater > Lake > Sediment | place: USA: Wyoming | collected...
TGTCCCGGCTGCCGCATGCAAATAGCTGATGCACTGAAACGGCACGGTTCGGACATCGAAGTGGTGCATCCCGTGCAGCTGCTGAAGCAAGCGCTTTCGAATACGGAATGCGGACTCACTGGCCAGGGGGCCGGATCGTATCGAGAAGTTGCCGGCGGACTAAACAAAGAGTGTAAAAAAAATCCTAAGCACGAATTTCTAAATCCTAAATAATATCAAAATTCAAATCTTTAAACTTGAGATTCTCAATTCGAAATAATTTCGGATTTAGAGATTCGAATTTAGAAATTGGAGTGATCGATGCCTATATACGAATATCACTGCAACGCCTGCGACTCGGATTTCGAGAAGCTTGTGTTCGGGTCGAACCCGGACGTCTCCTGCGAGAAGTGCGGATCGAAGAAGACGGAGAAGCTTATGTCGCGTTTCGGCGCGGGCAGGTCTTCGAGCAGCTCGTCAGCACCCGCTTCAGGCAACAGTTCAGGCTGCGGCGGCTGCTCATCGTCGTCCTGCGCTGGCTGCAAGTGACTCTCCGGCAGGAGCCGGGGGAGAGTCGCTTAAATATTTTGTATTGACGAGGAGGGCATCAAAGGGGTACCATATACGAGTTGCAATTCAATCGTTTTAAGGCTTCCTGCACAGTAAAAACGCATATGGTATTCAGCACACTTATAGCCGCCGGTTTCATTCTTGTCCCTTCCTTTGCCTTCGCCTGGGGTCCTCTGACCCACATGTATCTCGGCAATGAACTGCTCTCCTGTACTCCGCTCATCCCGGCCGGAATCCTTGCCCTTTTGAAAAAACACAAGCAGGATTTTCTGTACGGAAACCTCATGGCCGACATGATCTTCGGGAAAAAATATCTGCCCGAGGACAAGAGTTCGCATTCCTGGGATGTCGGTTTGAAGCTGCTGGACCAGGCCAAGACCTGGCCCGAGCGGGCCTTTGCCTACGGCTACCTGAGTCATCTTGCCGCCGACACGGTGGCGCATGAAACCCTGACCGACGAGCTGGGGAACATGGGGCATACCTGGATCGAGATGAAGGCGGACAGCCTGATCAACAAGACCTACTGGCTCCAGACCGTCATGATCAGCAAGGCAGTCAAGAAAAGGAGCGACTTGCTGCTCGAAAACTCTCTTGACAGCTATATGTTTTCCTTCAAGACGAATAAACGGGTCTACAAAAGCATGGTTTTTCTTTCGTTTTTGAACAAAAAGAGAAAACGGGGCGTTGACAAGGAACTCATTCAGGAACTCCACGAAGAGTCGCTGGCCCGCATGCTCGACTTGCTTCAACACGGCACCGAGTCCAGGGTGCTGAACAAAAGTCCGCTCTAATCGCTTCTGGAACGCGTCGCCGCTTATATTTCATTCCAAACTCCTTCTCGATCTATAAATCATAGGGAACATTTTGTAGTCCCTCCTGCGTTTCCCACCGATAGAGCAGTTCTTCTAACCTGTTGCAGAAATAGCGATTATTCTGTTTACAATACCGTCCTACCCCTGCTATACTCGCTACACCTTCCCGATCAACTAAGAATAAATAGTATTAAGGAGATCGATCATGGCGGTCCCTGATTTCCAGTCTTTCTTTAAACCCCTCCTGGGCATAGCCGCGGACAGCAAAGAACATTCCATGAAAGAGGCGAGAGAACTCATCGCCAGGCGAATGAATATTGCCGACGCTGACCTTCGTGAGTTGCTTCCGAGCGAGACCCAGACGAAATTCGATAACCGTATTGCCTGGGCAAAAAAAATTGGCTGGAAGAGGACAATGGAACGTAATGCACGCTAGGTATCAACGTCACCTAAATTGTCACCTAAATTGCACCTAAATTGTATGGCGCTTGGGGTAGAAGACGGTGATTTGGGTTTCTGATAATAATTGTGAGACTCATGCTCCCTGCGTCACTGTTCAAGAGATGATCATCAAGGGGGTAAGAGCATCACGCAAAAGGCGGTGAAAATAAAAAAGAAAATCTTATTACTCTATGCACTGTTTGCCATGATGACGTACATCGCAAGGAGAAATAGATTGGAATTTCTTGGCCGCTCGTTACAACCAGGAGATGGTAAATGCCGTTAGATCTTGCCGATTATGAAACAAAATCATGTTCCGCGGTTAAGATGTTCTGGAGCAGCAGAAAAAAATCTGGAACAGGGAGGCTGGCTGGCGGCAACATGACCGTGTTCGTTGACCTGATTGCAGATATTGTTTATGCCAATGGCCTGATCAATGCGCAAATAATACAGAAAAGCAAGCTCGCGGTGCTTCCCGGTCATTTCTGTCCTACTCAATCATGGGACCTGCTGGTGATGAACAAGGGGAAGTTGATCGCTGCCATAAAGTTTGATGCCCACGTCGGACCGTCATTCGGCAAGAATGCCGATAGCTGTTGTGATCGAGCGATTAGCTTGGCGGTTGATTTTCAGGCAGTTTTCCGAAGAGGGACCTTTGGAGAGTGCATAAAACCTTTTGTGGGTTATTTGTGCCTGTTAGAAGATAGCCCCGCCTCACGCGCACCGATCAAGAATATTTTACCGAATTTTTCTCTGGTTCCGGAATATCGTAATGCCTCGTATGCGGATCGTTATAATATTTTCTGCAAGAAGTTGATAATGGATGGCCTTTATACCGCTGCTGCCGTCATCTGTACTCCTCGCAGTGCTTCCAAATCCGGCGAATATTCCGAGATGAGTGACATGACCGGACTTCAATCATTTATCGCTACGCTCGCGGGTCACGTTTCCGCTAAAGCAACACCATTAGGGAAACAGAGTCGGTAACGGTTTAGCCCCTATGGCTCACGCCACGCGCTACTTCTTTAAATCGTAATAATAACCTGACGTGAACGCATTATGGAGCTTCTGTTGAAAGACGCAAGAGCAACGGCGGCTCGCTTTCAATGACAACATGGTTTCCAGTGGTGGGGTGTTGAAAGCTCAATTCGGCGGCATGAAGAAGGTATCCAGGGTCGCCGGGCAGGGCGCGGGAATCCTGCGCGGGCACCCCTCCGGAAATATACAGCGGATCGCCCACGAGAGGGTGTCCTGCCGCTGCAAGGTGAATGCGGATCTGGTGGGGACGGCCGGTTGCAATCCGCACGTCACACAGGAAGGAATCCATGCGGCGTTCGAGGACCGTAACCCGGGACAAGGCCTGCTTGCCTTTTGGATCAGCAGCATGAAGTGAACCGAGAAAAGCGTGCGGTACTGGGCCGATGGGCGCGTCGATTATCATTTCATCTTGACCGGGAATGCCGCTGGCCAGCGCGCGGTAGCGTTTGCCGACGGTTCTGGCCGACCACTGACGCATCAATTCTGTCCGGGCAGTATGATTTCGCGCGCACAACACCAAGCCGGACGTCCATCGGCCTAATCGATGAACGGGAGATGCATCTGGAGCATAGGAACGCACGAGATGGAGCAGCGTTGACTGATAAAAATTCGCTCCCGGGAGCGTCGGCAACCCGGCCGGCTTGGCCACCGCAAGCAGATCGTTATCTTCATACAGAATGGCAAAGGACCTGGGCGCATGGGGTTCAATCCACGGCGGACGCTGCCAGACAAGTTCAGATCCCCTGCGCAAGAGGTTTTCGGCATGCGCGGGCCAGGCATCGATCAGCACATGACCGGCGGCAAGGCGCTCTTCCCACTCCTCAGGGTTGGAGTGAGTGTAGCGCCGGCTGAGATAGGACAGCACTGTCCGGCCGTCGGCGTCAGCGCCGAGCTGTTCGCGGTATTCGCAGCCGTTGTTCAGGCGCGCACCCGTGGCGGTTATCATCGTTGAGGAAGAGGTCATGTCGATTTTAAGATCATCGGGCATTTTTTGCAGGAGCGTGAGTTCTTCTCGTAGTGTTAACTATAGACCAATGTGAGAGGCACATCAAGCAATTGTTTACGCGTCACTTCCCCCTCTGGATTCCAAAGGCACCGCACCAGGTATCCGCGCTTTTGTCACGGATTCCGGGGAGTCTCGTCCCTTGATTTAATATCTCTAAGGGGGTATATTGTCCCTCGTTGCAGCATGGGGTAAAACCGGTCGGAACATGTTGCCGGCTCATTGAAATGAATAACAATATCAAACAGCAGCCCTTTCAGATTAAACCTGAGAAACCAGGCATCATCCCGACCTGTCCCGTGGCGCCGGACGCGCTCACCGGCATTCCGCGTCAGCAGACCAATCCCTCTTGCTGGGACGGCGAGGGGTGGCGGGCTTTTGTCGCCGACCTTGCTGCACAAGGCATCGTCATCGACGAAATGAAACCTTCCCGCTCCTTGTACGTTACGGATGCAGGCGGCATGGCGTACGGCATGCCGCGGGGCGTGCTGATTGCGCGCACGACCGGGATGGTGTCAGATGTTATGCGGGCTGCACAGAAATATTGCGTGCCGATCACCGTACGCGGCGGCGGACTCACGACCGAGGGAGAGACCGTTTCCTTTGGAGGACTGCAGCTCGATATGCGCGGTATGAGCCGCGTCCTCGCAATCGACAAGGACAAGATGTCGGTCAGATGCGAAGCAGGAATCTACTGGCACTCTCTTGCGGAGTCGCTTCGCAGGCAGAAGCTCGATTATCTCTCGGCGCCGCTGAACATGACTTCCTCCGTCGGCGGCACGCTCGGCGTCGGCGGCATTGACATCAACTCACCGCGCCTGGGTTGCAGCGCCGACCAGGCCCTGGCGATCAGGATCGTGACGCCGACCGGCGAGATCCTGGAATGCTCCGAGAACGAGAACGCCTGGTGGTTCAACCGCGTGCTGCTCGGCTACGGTCAGTTCGGCATCATCACCGAGGCAGTGCTCCGCATCAGGCCGTTTACTCCGCTCACCATGCATTATTTCTATTACGCTGACCTGCGCACGGCCATGGAAGACCTGGTCCTGCTCTGCGACGAAGACGCCGCGGACTATACCGGCATCCTGACCATGCTCGACAGGGCAGTGAATCTGCTCGTGGCATTTGATTCGGATGAACGGGAGCAGGCATTCTTTAAAACATGGCGTTCGCGTCTCAGGGGCTTCGGCGAACTGGGCTTTGCGCTCCGCACAGGCATGTACTATGCGCTCAGGCCCTGGAAGTTTCGCGAAGCGCTCTATCTGCTGGACCGGAAGCGGACCCTTCTGCCGGAGCTCCAGCCGTCCCATCATATGCACAAGGGCAAGATCGTGGATCGTACGGTGGTATTCTCGCAGGCTGTCTGGAAATTCTGGGGCGGCAGGCAGATGGTCATCCCCGATCTCGCCACAAGCAGGGAGAAGTTCTTCGAAGCCATCCTGCGCGGCAACGAGGTGTGTAAAAAATATTTTCCCCATTACACGCTCTATTGCGTGGGCATAAAACTTATCGGGCCGCGGGAGCGCTACGAGCTTTCGTGCATTCCTCCAGACGCCCATGGCATCGCCTTCGGGTGCGAGTTCGAGCCCATGCTGGAGGGCAAAACCTACAGCCGCGATCATCTGCAGTCCTTCAAGAACGAGATCTACGACATCGGCGTTGACATGGGCACGAGCTATTACCGCTTCGGCGGCATGATGAAAGGCTACATCCGGCGCGCTTTCGGCGATGAAGTCGTTGACAAGCATCTGGCTATGAAGCGGAAAGTCGACCCGGCCATGGTGCTGAACCGGGACGTGATATTCTGATGAAAAAGAAAACCCGATATGACCAGCCGCAGGCCGGCGCAACCGACCCGTCGCAGTGCAATGGCTGCGGTGTCTGCATGCTCTCCTGCCCTGTCTGGCATCAGCACCATACCAAGGCGCTCACCTATTGCGGCAGGAACCGCGCTGCCATCGGCGGAGCGAACGAGGAAGACCTTGCTCCCTCGGCCCGTGCGTGCATTCTTTGCGGGTCCTGCGAACCGCTGTGCCCTATGGGTATTCACACGCAGCAGACTACGATCAGCTTGCGGAAAAATCTGTCAGCCCAGGGAGTTCTTCCAAAACCGGCTGCGTTGCGCGACAGGCCGCGGTCCGGAAGCGTTAATCAATCGCGTATCGTCATCCCGGGAAGCGCTCTCCAGGCAAACATCCATCTTGCATCGGCTGTGCTGCACATGCTGGGAAAGAGTTTCGGCTTTTACGGCGATGATGGATACGACATTCTGCTGGCCCTTGAGTCGGGCCAGGAGGTAAACGACGCGCGTATCGAGGAATTTACAGCGCCCCTGTTCAAGGCGGCCGAGGTTATTGTTGCCGACGGACTGCTCTATAATGTTTTGCGCGCGCTGCTGCCGTCGGCGATCAAGGTCCGCACCCTGGGACAGGCCCTGCTTGCGAATGGTCATGTGCGCGCAGGCCTGAGACCCACTGACTTCTACATGATCGAAACGCGCGCGTATAACGCCAATCGCCGGAAGTTCGTGGCGCTCTATGAAACACTGCGCAGGGAAACCGGCTGTTTCATGAACCTGGACCTGCAGCGGGTGGCAACGCCCACGGGCGCGGCAAGCATGCAGCACCGCGAGGGCCTTGCCTCGATCGTCTCGATCGAGGAGCAGGTGAAATGGCTGCTTGAAGGCCGCAAGGCGGAACGGATCGTAGTTGAACATCTGGATGATTATGACGCCTTCACCGCGCACACGAAGCTGCCGGTGGTGCATCTGGCCGAGGTGGCGAAGACATGACGAGACCGCGGACCGCAGACGTCATTATCGTTGGCGCAAGCCTTTCAGCGGCGGCCACGGCCAAACGGCTTGTCGACGCCGGCTACGAGACGATCGCGCTCGAGCGGTTCAGCCTGCCGAGGACGAAACCCTGCAGCGGCATCATCTCGCCCCGAGGCCACCGCTTCCTGATCGAGAACTTTGGCCCCCTGCCAAAAGAAGTGCTGCACGAGCCAACTGCGTGCAAAGGCGTGACCTTTTACTTTCCCGGCGGCGTCGAGCTGCCCATGGAGTTCGACGGCGGACCGACGCCGCACCTGAACCGCACCTTTTCCGATTACTGGGCAATGACGAGAAGCGGCGCCGTGGTCCACGACAACATGCGTTTCCTGTCAGCAACGGACCAGGGTTCCCATGTCGATATCCTGGCGAGCAACGGGCAGGAGGAAATCCGCTACCGGGCGCGGTATCTTATCGGCGCCGACGGTCCGAATTCCAAGGTGGTCCGCACGCTGTACCCGGAATACCGCGACGCGATCACCTGGTTCACGGTGAAGCAGCATCTCCACGAGATCATCGACTGCCCGCTGGACCCGGCATACTTCCACTACTGGTTCCATCCCGAACTCGGTTACTATACCTGGAGCCATCAGCGAAACGGCCGCCAGATCGTGGGCGTGGGGTTTGAGGCGAATGATGACTTCAGGGTGCGCCATGCGCGGGCGCTGCGCTACCTCGAAGAGCGGCACGGGGTGAAGCTCGGTCCCTGCATCACGCGCGAAACGAGCGTGAACAACTTCGGACTTTCGCTCATCAATCGCTACGTGTTCGGCCGCGGCAACATCATTGTCACCGGCCAGGCTGCCGGGTTCCTGAACATGATCGCGGAGGGCATGTCCGCCGCGCTCCATTCCGGCGCCATCGCGGGCGAGGCCGCGGTGGATGCCTTCAGGCTGAACCGGCCCATCCAGGACATCTACCGGACCATGATCCAGAGCGAAGTGCGCCGCTGCTCGGACCAGTGGAACATCCTGAAGATCCTTTTCGGACGGCCCCACGAGGCGGATTTCATGGGCACGCTCGCCAAACGCAGCAGGCGCGAGAAGCTCATCGTGCTGAAGGACGCGGCAAAGTTCCTCGCTCCCTGGGGCAAGTATAACTGGGGCCGTCAGATGCTCTGGCAGGCGATCACACGGCAGATAACGGGCGGGTACAGTCCCCGGCGCTGGCTATAAAAAGCTTTTCTTCGGGAGCTTCCAGCCGAATCCTCCCACCTAATCCGGCAACCTTTCTATGCGTTCCGATGGATTTCTCCCACCTGTGAAACATGAAACATGAACCATGAACCATGAACCAGGTCCGCGCTCCCCGGTGCTATGAAAAATCTTGTTTGAAATAATGGTTTTATGTTATAGTCATCCTGCCAAAGCTTTTTTCTGATTTTTTCGAATAGTGCGCTGTATGGAAAAAAAGGATTGTCGGTCTCCATCTGAAAAACGGCAAGGAACAGGGAATCAAGAAAAATCCAGAGGAGTTGATATGAAACGGTTGAAAGAGGCGATGTCCGACATGTCCCAGCAAACAGGCGAGAAAATGCTGCGATTTATTGAGAAAATACCGGTTATCAGGAAACTGGTCGGAACGCAGTTCCATTTAAAATCATTTGTCTGCGTCGCTGTTTTGATAGCGTCGTACATAAGCTTTAATGCCACCTACCTGGTCGTGTCGTCAATTTACCGGAATTCTTTCATTGAAAACGCCGATGAGGTTTCCGATGCCGTGTCCCGGCAGTCGTTCAACGCGATGATTCAGCTCATGGAAAAGGGTTGGACTCGCCATGATCTGAACGAATTTCTGAAATCCACGAAAGGCGCCAGCGCCCAATTCCTCTACACCGTGGAAATGTTCAGGGGGGAAGCGGTGGAAAGGGATTATGGCAGAATAGACCAACCTGCAATGGGCAGAAATATCGTAGATTCATTCCGGACCGGCGATGTCATCACCTACAAGGCCGACCCCATTGTTATCAATATTTACCCGATCAAGGCTGAGGCAAGGTGCCTGCAGTGTCATGTCCATGCGAGGGCCGGAGAAGTCCTCGGCGTAATGAAAATCCAGCAGGATATCAGTCCCGCGATCAACGAAGCGAAAAGAAAATTCAACGTATTCTTTTTCCTGCTCCTGCCCATCCCCTTTATCCTGGCGGGGGCCGTGGCCATTTTCCTGAATGCAAAAATAAAACGGTCGACCGCCTTTCTTCATGAAAGGGTCAGCGAAATAAATAGCGTCAAGGATTTGACAAAACTGAACAACCTTGACGTTGTGGAGACCGGGTTTACCGAATTCAACGCGCTTCTGCACGAATTCACCAGCTTTGCGCAGAGGATCAAGGACGTGGCCGTGGACAGAGAGGTCCTCGAATTCGAGCTCCGGTTGCTGGAGAAATTCATTATCACCTCCAGTGTGGTAAAAGACTGGAAAGAGCACGTCATGCACCTGCTCCTCGAAATCAACAAGGTCATCAAAGCCTACACGCTCTTCTCCATCTTCCAAGTCGACGAGGAGATATACGACCTCGAGGTTTTCTGGACGCACACGCCGTCGGAAGAGATAAAGGAGAGCGTCGAGAGGATCATTAGGCGGAAAGTCAGGAGTGAGAATGAACGTCTCGGGAGCGGCACTCTGAAAATAAATCACAACATCGCCGACGGTTCCCAGGCCCTGGCCAACATCAGCGAAGATGACATAGAACTTCAGACCAAATCCATCATCCTTCAGAACCCGCAGATAGGCGGGGTGGTGGGTATCGGTGTGCAATCGGAAATGTCGAAGGACACCATCCGCTCCCTGGTCATCGACGGCATCCTGACCACGCTCCTGAACGTGGTCGGCTCCATCAAGGCCATTTACAAATACACCAAGGACCTCGAATACTATGCCACGAGAGACCCGCTGACCAACCTCTACAACCAGAGGCTCTTCTGGGAACTGCTCGGATACGAAATCGGGAGGTCCCAGCGGCACAACGAAAAATTTTCCCTACTCGTCATCGATCTCGACAATTTTAAAAATATCAACGATACACACGGGCACATTTTCGGCGACCGTTTCCTGACCGGCATCGCCGAGATCCTTCACCGCGCGCTGCGGGACGGGGACATTCTTGCGCGGTACGGCGGAGATGAATTCGTCGTGGTCCTCCCCGACGCCGATGAAGAGCAGGCGTTTCTCGTTGCGACCAAGATACTGGAGCACGCCGAGCGTTTCACCCTTGCCGCGCCCGACGGCGCGAACGTCAAGGCCACCGTTTCCATCGGGTTCGCTGTTCACCCCGTCCATGCCGCGAACGCCAAGGACCTCTTCCTGTTTGCCGACACCATGATGTACAAAGCAAAGAGCGGGGGCAAAAACACCATTATCATCCCCACGGAAGAGGACGTTGTGGAAGTATTCAGAGCAGTTGGAGAAAAAACCGGCATCGTCATGAAAGCCATAGAAGAGAAGAGCGTCATTCCCTATTTCCAGCCCATTATCAACATGAAGACCGGGAAAACCGAAGGCCATGAGGTTTTAAGCAGGATCTGGACGGACAAAGGGCTCCTGGACGCAGAGGAGTTCATTGAGGTTGCCGAGCAGCTCGGGGTGGTGAGCAAACTCGACTACGTTGTCATGGAGAAAGTCTTTCGAAAGGTGAAAGAGGAAAAATACGAGGGTTTGCTGTTCATCAATCTATCACCGAGGTCCCTTATTATCAAGGAATTTATTCCCGGAGTGCTGAACCTGACGAGCACGTATGGGATAGACCACCGCACGATCGTATTCGAGATTACTGAGCGGGATACGGTCAAGAACATTTCCCTGCTTGAAAAATTCGTTATCGAACTCAAGTCCGAGGGGTTCAAGTTCGCCATAGACGATTTCGGCTCGGGCTTCTCCTCTTTCCACTATATGAAGCGCTTCCCCATCGATTTCGTGAAGATAGAGGGGGTGTTCATCAAGAACATGATCACTGACAAAAAAGACCTGGCGCTGGTGAAAACCATGTCGATCCTGGCCGGGGAATTCGGCATACAAACTATCGCTGAATGTGTGGAGGACGACAACATACTAGCGACGATTAAGCAGCTCGGCATCAATTATGGACAGGGATATCATCTCGGCAGGCCTGCACCGGAGCTGACACGCTGATTTCACCGTGTCGTCTGCCGGGGAGATTTTTTGACAAATGCTGTTTTTCTGTAAACAAGCGGTGAGCTTCCCGAAATTGCGAGGCGAATCATACTTTAGGGAGGAGTACTTTATGAAACACGCAACGTCAGTTTTTCTTATCGTTTTTGTTCTGTTGACTTTTGTCGGGGTGGCACGTGCGGAGGAAATGTCCGGAGAAGTTACCGCTGTCGATGCCACGAAAGGCACTTTTATTTTGAAGAGTGGAACCGGAGTGGCGGCCTTCGATTGTGAGGCGGGTTCCTTGATTAAAGAGGTGAAGGTGGGCGATAAGGTAACGGTGCAGTACCAGGAGGAAAGCGGCAAAAAAAGAACCACGAAAGTCTCTCCGATGAAAAAGGTGGCCCCTGTCGGCTGCTGATGGTTCCCGCAACGAAGGCAGGCATGTTCTCCCTTCGTTGCTTCCGCCCCCCTGAATAGTTTCTTCTTTTTCCCTGCTTAAGAATGCCCGTCCCCCCGGGCGGGTTCCCGGCGCGCTTTATTTTTCATACCGCAACTTTTACCACGATCTTCATTACCGCGGAGGGCGCATCCGCGGCCAGCTTCGGCGCATGGCCATCTTCCGGCCAGAGTACCGCAAGCTGGCCTGACTGCAAAGAGACGGGCGTCCATTTCCCTGCCGGGACCGTACCGAAGCAGAAGTCCTTTTCCGCATCATAGGCCTCGGTGATTGTCATGTGCTCCGACGCCGCCCACCCGATGACCTCTTCGCCGGACACGATATACTGGACGTCGATGTACTTCCGGTGAGCTTCAAATTTCGGCGCAACGGTCATCGCAGTCTCGTATCGCTGGACCAGGGCAAACACGCGTTCCCCGTCGATCTCAACCCGGCCGTCAGGCCGGTCAAGAAAGCCGCGTGAACGGAGAAATTCAAAGGCCTTTCGCAGAGATGCTGTCGTCAAGGCCTGATGCTCGATATGTTCAAGGTCTGATACGATCATCGTTTCCTCCCAAGGCATGGCGGGTTTCAAATGGCGGGCTGGAATGAAATCCGGATTCTTGACAGGCTTATCCGGCGCCGGAGAAAAGACCGGAGAGTCCGGATTTGCTTATTTCTTCTTTTTAGCGTCCTTTTTTGCGGGGTGCAGGATCAGGCCGGCGAATTTATTAATGGGATTGGACCGGTCGAGGAAGGGCACAAGCGTTTTTTTTCTGCTTCCCAGCGCCTTCAGTTCCTGAAGGATCTCACGGTTATGCTTGTCGTTGATCAGCCCGTGATTAAATGCTTCGAGAGCTTCCTTTTTTTTCCCTGCAATTGCGTAGGCCCTGCCGAGGTTCAGATAGAGCACCGGGTAGCGTTTGTCTACCTCGAACGTCGACCTCTCTTGCATCATGGACAGAGACATCTTGCATTTATCAACGCCGGCCCGGTACCTTTTGTCCACCAGAGCCTGGAGCCAACCGTAATAGGAAAGAATAAGCGGATCGTCGGGATACTCCAGAGCCGCATCCTGGACCGCGAAGTATGCCTCCTTGTTTTTTCCGTTTACTAGATGGGTCTTCACAATGCGCAAAAAGTCATCCGGCTTTACGGCATCGGCATGAGTATCCGGCGCATCTTCACCCTTATTCTCGGGTTTTTTTGGAGAGTCTTTTTTTTCCATGGCGCTATTGTACCATATTTGCATTGAGAGGCAAGGAGAGAAAACAGTATGCAGGAAGAATGACGAATACTTTTTGCGGACGAGGACAATTATTGGGGATGAAGAACAACGATCTTGTAATACGTCACGATCCACCGCTTGCACGTTAGAGCGGCCCTGCGCAGGGGGAAAATCAAAAGCCTTGTCTGCTTGTGTTTTTCCAGGACACCCGCGAAGCTTCATGTCCCTCTGGGTTTTGTCCGTTTCGTCGGTGCGGCGTTCCAGGGATCATCGGGCCAGGGATGGCGCGGGTAGCGGCCCTTCAGGTCTTTTTTCACGAGAGGATAGCCGGTATTCCAGAAGGCCTTCAGGTCCTGGGTGATCTGGACGGGACGGCGAGCGGGTGACAAGAGGTGGAGCAGGAGCTTGACGCGTCCGCCCGCGATCAGCGGCGTGTCGGCAAGCCCGAACATCTCCTGGAGCTTGACCGCAAGCACCGGCTGATCTCCGGAAACGTAGTCGAGCGTCACCGAACTTCCGCTCGGCACGGAGATGGAGAAAGGCGCACGTTCGTCCAGGAGCCGCCCCTGTTCCCGGGAAAGTTTCGCTTTCAGCGCAGGAAGGATATTCAGCGCTTTAAGCCCCTGGGCGCTCCGGATATTCATGAGCCAGGGCACGAGCCATTCTTCGGGCCGCGACAGAAGCTGTTCATCGGAAAGATCAGGCCAGGTTTCTTCCGGAAAGGTTTTGCGCAGAAGTCCCACCCTGGCCTGGAACTGCCTGGCCTCTTTGGTGAAGCCAAGAATGTCAGGAGACGTCCGGATCACATTGCACAGAATGGGCGCCGCTTCCTCGTCGGAAGGAGTAAAGGTCCTGCGGGAAAGGAGGAGCGTCTCAAGGCGCTCTTCAAGCGCAGCCGCGATCCTGCCTGATCTGTTGTCCCACTCCACTCTTCTGGCGGTCTCGATACGATCAGCGCATTCGCTTCGGACCATCTCCTCGCTCACCGGAGCCGCCAGATGGATAATGCCCTCGGCCTTAGTGCCTGCATCGACATTCACGGCAATGATAAACTCGCTGCTGATGAGATGGCTGTCCATTGACATTCGTACGCCTCTTCCCCGGGCAAGGACATAGACGCGGTTTCCTTCCTCGCGCCTTTTGCAGATCCTGTCGGGATAAGCGCAGGCCAGGAGCCGAGAGATCATTTCGTGATCACCAGGGTCGTATACTGAAGATCGACTCGCGCCCTGCATCATACGAAGAAGCTGTGCGGAAACCCGTTCGACGGATTTTAGGGCTGAAGGGTCAACGCCTGTTTCTGCTTCTTTCCCCTTTTTCCATGCCCGGAGCATTTCGATCCGCCCGGAAACATCCGGGTCCCTGACCATGCCGGCCCCCGCGTTCTTTCTGAACACATCCCGTTCCGAAAGCATCGCGGCAAGGTCGGCGCCGAGGCTGACACAGCCCAACTCCTGCGCCCTGACCATGAGACGGGAGAGCCGGGGATGAAGGGGAAGGCGCGCCATTGTCCGTCCCAGGGGCGTTACTGCTCCGGTCCGGTCGAGCGCGCCAAGGTCCGTCAGCAACTGTCGTGCAGGATTCCAGGCGGCAAGAGGCGGAGGATCAAGCCATGACAGCGCATGAGGGTCCTTCACTCCCCAGGCCGCAAGTTCGAGGACGAGCGGAGAAAGATCGGACTCCAGGATCTCCGGCTGCGTAAAGGCTGGCATGCCCTTATTCGCGTGTTGATCGTACAAACGGTAGCAGACGCCGGGGCCGAGTCTGCCCGCCCTGCCTTTGCGCTGAGTTGCCGATGCCCTGGACACGCCGATGGTCACCAGCCTGTTCATGCCGGTCGTCGGGTCGTACTGGAGCTTCCGCGTCAACCCGCTGTCAATGACCACGTGCACACCCTCAATGGTAAGGCTCGTTTCGGCGATGTTCGTGGCGAGTACGATCTTGCGAAATTCTTTTGACGGCACGATGGCCCGCTCCTGTTCCTCGAAGGGCAGATCGCCATAGAGCGGGTGAATAGAAATACGCTCCTCTTTCGAATCGAGGGCCTCGCGAAGCGCCCTGTCGCAGGACCTGATCTCGCCGCCTCCGGGCAGGAACACGAGGATGTCGCCAATGGTCTCGCGCAGCGCCGTCCGCACAGCGGAAACGATCCGCCCGGGCAGCGGGCCCGTGCCTTCTCCGAGCCAGCGGTCTTCCACGGGAAAGGCCCTGCCTTCCGACGTGATCACCGGCGCCCCGCCCAGGAGGGCAGCAATAGGGCCGCAATCGAGGGTCGCGGACATGACCAGGAGCTTCAGGTCCTCGCGCACCTGGGCGCGGACATCGAGGCAGAGCGCGAGTGCAAGGTCGGCATGGATGCTCCGCTCATGGAACTCATCGAAGATGACCATGGCCACGCCCTCGAGACCAGGATCGGACTGGATGCGGCGGGTGAGGATGCCCTCGGTAACGACCTTGATGCGCGTCTTCGCGGAACTCTTCGAATCAAAGCGGATGGCGTAGCCGACCGTTTCTCCCACCTGTTCGTGAAGTGTCTGCGCCATCCAGCGCGCGGCCGAGACCGCGGCGATCCTGCGCGGTTCGAGCATGATGATGCGGCCCGTCTCTTTTGGCAGGACATCGAGCAAGGCGATCGGGACACGGGTGGTTTTTCCAGCGCCTGGCGGCGCGTGAAGCACGAGCGACGAATTCGTGAGAAGCGTTTCCTTGAGCTTCGGCAGGAGTGTGTCTATGGGATAAGAATTCAATTTATCCTTGAGGTTGATCGGGCAGCTGTGATGTCATTATGCTGATTATAAAGTCTGTCTGATAATTGTCAAGAAATAGATGGTTTGTTTTAAGGTGAGGATGCAAAGCCGGGAATTGAAAGGCGGCCGGGGAGCCTGATCGTGTACGCTTACGCTGCGGCAATCGCGCGTGCGCAGCCGATCGCGCAGGTGTGCTTCTGCTTTTTGGTGGCCAGCAGTGCCCGATCCGCGGACAGGACCAGATCCCGGGCATTTTTCCCGTCGCGCGGGTATGAGGAAATGCCGATCGTAACCGTAAGGACCTGCCCGTTGCCGTAGATCCTCGTAAAGTCCTCTTCGAGTTCGCTCTTGATCCGGTGGGCAAACAGGGTATAGGCCTTGGCAAGCTTGGTTTCCGGCAGAATGATCACGATTTCGTCGCCGCCGTACCGCGCAGCAATGTCGGTGCTGCGGACGGCCTTCCTGATCGCCTCTCCGAGCGCCGACAAAGCATGATCACCGGCCTGGTGGCCATAGGTGTCATTGAACTTTTTGAAGTCGTTCACATCCACGAGGGCGAGCGAGAACTCCCTGCCGTGACGCTCCGCCCGCTGGAGCTCCCGGCTCAGGAGGTCTTCAAAGCACCGGCGGTTGAACAGCCCCGTAAGGCCGTCGGTAATGGCCAGTTGTCTGATCGAGGAATGGGCCCGCGCGTTGTGGATTGCGATCGAGGCGAAGGACGCGAGGATCTCGAGCGCCTGGAGATCTTCCCGGCCGAATTTTCTCGACGTGAAGTCATCGACGTAGAGAATCCCGACGAGCTCGGTGGAATAGACGAGCGGTACGCAGACAAGGGACTTGATCCCTTCCTGCACCGCCAGCGGGTTGGTGAAAAAAGCCTTATTCGTGGTGTCGGAGATGATGGTCGCTTTCGAGGATTTGATGATGCGGTCGGTGAGCCCGCCCCGTCTGACTTTCCATTCGTGGTTGCCGATAAAGCTCCGGGTGAACCCCCGGTACGCATGGATGCGCATGGTCGCGGTTTTGGGCGTGTAGAGGGCGATGCTGCCTGCGTGGGTCCGGGTGATCTCCATCGCCTTCTTCAGGATGGTCGAGAGCAGTTTATCGAGGTCCAGGTGGGAAACCACAGCCCTGGCGGTCTCCACGATATCAAGCAGCCGTTTCTGTTCCTTTGAAACCGTCATGAGTATTTCTCCGCTTTGGCTTCGTGCGGGATACCTTCAAACAGGGAGCATAAGGGTAGAAATCTGTACATTCATATCACAGAAGGAGGAGGTTGTCAATCAGTCTTGTGCGTCCGATGCGGACCGCAACCAGGAGCACCATTCTATTTTTTGGCGAGGGGAGGGGGGCGAGTGTTTCGTGGTCAACGATTTCGATATAGTCGATGGTGATGCCGGGTTCTTCCTGCAACACGGCCTGGACTTTGTTCTTCAATATCCCGGGTTCTCTGGTCCCGTTTTGGGCCAGGTGTTCCGCCGCTGAAAGAGCGCGATAGATTGTTGCGGCGGCGCGGCGCTCTTCAGCGTTCAGATAGCTGTTCCGCGAGCTCATGGCAAGGCCGTCCTGTTCGCGCACCGTGGGGAGGGTCTCGATCGCCGCATCCAGGTTCAGGTCCTTGACCATCCGCCTGATGACCGCGCATTGCTGATAGTCCTTCTGTCCGAAAAAAGCCCTGTGGGGTTTCACGATGTGCAGGAGCTTGGACACCACCGTGGCCACGCCGCGGAAATGTCCCGGTCTGACCGCTCCTTCCAGGACATCGGAGAGTTCTTCCACCATGACGAACACGGTCGGCTTCTCGGGATACATACCGGAGGTGGTGGGCATGAACAGGATGTCAACGCCCGCATTTTCGCATTTTCTCCGGTCACCGTCCTCATCACGGGGGTAGCGGTCGAAGTCCTCCTGGGGCCCGAACTGGGTGGGGTTTACGAAGATGCTCACCACTACGACATCGCACGACGTACGCGCTGCGCGCATAAGGGACACATGGCCTTCGTGCAGAAAACCCATGGTCGGCACAAAACCGATGGTTTTGCCCTCTCCGCGGAGCGCATCGGCAAAGGACTGCATTTCATGTATGTCGGTGATGATTTTCATAGAACCGCTGCTATTTCCCCAGCAGGGTCGTGAACGTATCATGATGGCCTTCCTCGTCGGAGAGGATCTGCTCAAAGAGGAGCCGGGTCGTGGAATCGTTCTCGGATGAGGCCTGCTTGATGATCCGCTTATAGAGTTCGATGGCCTCTTCCTCGGCTTTCGCGTCATGCTGGAGCATCTCGGTGAGCGTTCCCCCCACCTTGATGGGGTCCGGTTTGGTCGTGGGGGCGACGTCGAAATAAAAGATCCTCTCGGCGATCTTCTCCGCATGCTTCATCTCGGAGATCGCGACGTCCTTGAACACGCCGGCGAGTTCCGACGACTCAAGCCCTTTGGCCATGATATGCTGCCACAGGTACTGCACGCTCACCTGGATCTCTCGCGCGATTGCCTCCTGCAGCATATCCGTCAGTGTTTTACTTGCTTTTTGCACCATGGTGTTCTCCTTTCGTGATAAAGACCACAGACACGTTTCGTGATATGAGAATAGTATCAGAAAACTCCGCAAAAAGAAAGGACGGACGGCAAAAAGTCTGTGAAAGCCGCCGCTCTATCACCGCGGCGTCCGTATGCCCCAATGTGCGCGAAACTCCCGCTCAGCGCGTATGGGATTGTCGGCGTTGTTGATGATCAACTGCTGCAGGTGATGATAGCTGTCGAGTTCCAGTTCGGAGAATTCCACGGCCAGGCTGCCAGCCTGGGACCGGATCGTCTTTCCCTTTGCCTCGATGATCACCGGCTCTTCCGATTTGCCGAGAATGATCGTTACCTGACAGGGGGTTTCCGCCGGCGGGACAGCCTCGCTGGTGCTCAAACATATGCCGCTCATGCTGATGTTGAGGTCCGCCTGGGACCGGATGCTTCGGCCCTGGACCCGCACTTCCACGTCGGTTTTGAAGGGCACCCTGATGAAACCTCGTTTTTCCTCCGGCTTTGCATGCATGGCAATCCCTCACCTTCCTGCGCGTTAGTTAGCTCAAGTATAACAGCAAGTTTCCCTGTACGTCAATGGATGATCCTTTTTCTTTTCAGCCCCAATCGTCAGAGCACTCCCCGGGAGGCCGGTCTGACCCGTAATTCCAGCCCGCAAGCCTCTGGTTTTATTTGACATCATCCGGGGTTTCTGGTAAAAGAATAGCACTTGGGAAATTTTTCAACGGGACATGCCCAGGTCATGATACAAGGAGGGGAAAATGATGAGAAACGCCCGGATCATAGTTATCACGGTTTTCGCAATTTTCATGAGCGTTGCCGTCTCTGCGCAGATCACGATGACGGCGCCAAAAAACATCAAGGTCACGAAAAAGGAGATCAAAAAAATGACAAATACTACGGCGATCATTGAAACAAAGTCTGGAAATATTACACTGAAATTCTTCCCCGACGTCGCACCCGGCCACGTGAAAAATTTCATCGATCTGGCCAAAAAAGGCTTTTATGACGGGACCACCTTTCACCGCGTTATTCCCGGTTTCATGATCCAGGGCGGCGACCCGAATTCAAAGGACGCGAACAAGAGCAAGCACGGCCAGGGCGGCCCCGGCTACACCATCAAGGCTGAGTTCAACGATAAGCCGCACAAGCGCGGCACCCTTTCCATGGCACGGGCAGGTCATCCCGACAGCGCGGGATCGCAGTTCTTCATCTGTGTGAAGGATTCGTCCTTCCTCGACAAACAGTACACTGTTTTCGGTGAGGTCGAGAGCGGGATCGAAGTGGTGGACAAGATCGTCTCGCAGCCCCGTGACGCGAGCGACAACCCGAATGACCGGATCGAAATGAAGGTGAAGATCGTGGAAGGGAAGTAATGGCAGTGCGGAATGCGGAGTGCGGAGTGCGGAGTAACTGGTGAATCAAAAAATCAAGAAAATCGTTGTTGCCTATTCCGGCGGGCTCGACACCTCGGTGATCATCACCTGGCTCAGGCAGGAGTACGGCTGCGAGGTCATTGCGTTTACCGCCGACATCGGCCAGGGCGAGGAGCTTGAGCCGCTCCGGGAAAAAGCGATCAAGACCGGCGCGAGCAAGATTTATATCGATGACCTGCGCGAAGAGTTCGTCCGGGACTTCGTGTATCCTATGCTCCGGGCGAACGCCGTGTACGAGGGCCGTTATCTTCTCGGCACGTCTATTGCGCGGCCGCTCATCGCCAAGCGTCAGATCGAGATCGCCGAGAAGGAAGGGGCGGACGCGGTTTGCCACGGCGCCACGGGCAAAGGCAATGATCAGGTCAGGTTCGAGCTCACCTATTTCGCGCTCAAGCCGGACGTAACGATCGTCGCACCCTGGCGCGAATGGGCCATGAAGGGCCGCGAAGAGCTGATCGCCTATGCCGGGAAGCACAAAATCCCGGTGACGGCGACGAAATCAAAGCCCTATTCCACGGACCGGAACCTTCTTCATATCAGCTATGAGGGCGGCATCCTTGAGGACCCCTGGAAAGAATCAACCGACGATATGTACACCATGGCCGTACCGGTGGAAAAGGCCCCGGACAAGCCCGAGTATGCCGAGGTGGCATACGAGGCGGGCAATCCGGTGTCCATCAACGGCAGAAAATTGTCTCCGGCCGCGCTGCTGATGGAGGCGAACCGGCTTGCGGGAAGTCATGGCATCGGCAGGATCGACCTCGTTGAGAACCGCTATGTGGGCATGAAGTCACGGGGCGTTTACGAGACCCCGGGCGGCACGCTCCTTCATGCCGCGCACCGGGCGGTGGAGTCCCTCACCATGGACCGCGAGGTCATGCACCTCCGGGACAGCCTGGTCCCGCGGTATGCCGAGATGGTATACTACGGGTACTGGTTCTCTCCGGAGCGAACGATGCTCCAGACCGCGATCGATGAGTCGCAAAAGAACGTGACCGGCACGGCGCGGATCAAGCTCTATAAAGGAAACTGCGACACCGTCGGCAGAAAATCTCCTGTTTCGCTCTATAACCCCGAGCTCGCGACCTTCGAAGCCGATCGGGTGTATAACCAGAAGGACGCGGAAGGCTTCATCCGGCTGAACGCGCTCCGGCTCAGAGTAGGACGAAAACAGGAAGATGAGAAGGTAAGAAGTTGAGAAGGTGAGCGCATGATTGGTTGAGGTCGCTTTCGCCCAACCTCATAACCTCTCACCTTCCTACCCTCAGGAAAAGAATACAGAATGAAACAAAAGACTGAAAGCAAGAAAACGCGCACTAAAAAATCGACGGCCAAGAAACCCTGGGGCGGCCGTTTCACCGAGGCCACAAACGAGCTCGTGGAGGAGTTCACCGCCTCGATCCCCTACGACTGGCGGCTCTATCCCTATGACATCGCCGGCAGCATCGCCCATGCAACCATGCTTGCCAAAACCGGCATTATCACCTTGCCGGAGTCGAGCAGGATCATCAAGGGACTGGAAGCCATCCTGAACGAGATCGCTTCGGACGCCTTTGCGTTCAGCATCGGGCTCGAAGACATCCACATGAACATCGAGGACCGGCTGATCCGGAAGATCGGCCCCGTGGGCGGCAAGCTCCACACGGCGCGGAGCAGGAACGACCAGGTTGCGCTCGACATCCGCATGTATCTGCGCGACGAGATCACCGGGATCCATGAACTCCTCGGTTTGCTCCAGAACGTGATCGTCGGCATCGCGGACCGGAACCAGGATGTCGTCATGCCGGGGTATACCCATCTCCAGCGGGCCCAGCCCGTGCTCTTCGGCCACCACCTGCTCGCGTACTACGAGATGTTCGATCGCGACCGCGGCAGGCTCCAGGACTGCTTTCGGCGCGTGAACGTCATGCCTCTCGGCGCGGGAGCGCTCGCGGGGACCGTGCTGCCCATCGACAGGGCGTTCGTGGCGGAACTGCTGCACTTCGACGAGGTGTGCGAGAACAGCATCGATGCGGTTTCGGACCGTGATTTTTCCATCGAGTTCACGGCGGCCTGCGCCCAGATCATGATGCACCTCTCGCGGTTCGCCGAGGAGCTCGTTATCTGGTCGTCAGCGGAATTCGGGTTCATCACGATCGGCGACGCGTTTACCACCGGCTCGTCGATCATGCCGCAGAAGAAAAACCCCGACGTGGCCGAGCTTACGCGCGGCAAGACCGGCAGGGTGTACGGCAGCCTTACCGCGCTCCTCACTATCATGAAAGGCCTGCCCCTTGCCTACAACCGGGACATGCAGGAGGACAAGGAACCGGTCTTCGACGCCGCGGACACGGTCAGGCTTACCGTCTCGGTGTTTCTCGAAATGCTCAAAAGCATCACGGTGAATAAGGACATGATGCGGCGTGCGGCCGAGGACGGTTTCATTACGGCCACCGATCTGGCGGACTATCTCGTCCGGAAAAACATGCCCTTCCGGCGGGCGCACGAGCTCGTCGGCCGGGCCGTTCTGCTTGCGGGCAAGCTGGGATGCGGCCTCGGGACCATGCCGCTCAAGGAATATAAAAAGCTCTCGCCGCTGATCAAAGCGGACGTATACGACGCCCTTTCGCTCGAAGCGTCCGTGGGCAGGCGCACCTCGTACGGAGGGACCGCACCGGCGAACCTGAAGAAGAGGCTCCAGGCACTCAAGCAACAGAAGCGATGACTATGCGTGCGCAGTGGTTGTTCGCGGCTTGTGTTCTTCTTCTCCTGACGGCCGTCGCCGCGTGCGGAAGAAAGACGGCACCGCTGGTTCCCGACAGCCCGAGGCCGGAGATGATACGCGACATCAAGGTCACGATCAGGGACACCGTCGCATTCTTTTCCTGGCCCCTGCCGACCCGGAATGTTGAAGGCAGAAGCCTGGCCCCCGCGGACCTCCGGCGGTTCAGCGTCTACCGCGCCGTGATCGGACCGGATAAAAAGAAAGTCAGGTACAAAGTATACGCCGATATCGACGTGCAAAATCCGTCGCCCGCCGAGATACGGAACAACACGGTTTTCTGGACGGACAAGGACCTGAAATACCGGCAGACATACGCTTATCGGGTCCGGGCAATAAGCATTCGGAATGGAGCGGGCCCGCTGTCCGATGAGGTGCAGATCGTGCCGCTTTTAGCGCTCGCGGTTCCCCCCGGTCTCGCGGCACGGGCCGGCGACAGTGTCATTGAACTTTCCTGGGAACCGGTAACGAAACGAATGGACGGCAGCCTGTATGACGGCTTTATCGGATACAATCTTTACCGTGGCTCGGAACCAGGCCGCGCTGAACCGCAGCCGCTGAACAAGGAGCCGCTCCGGACCAACTCGTTCACAGATACCGCGGTCGCGAACACCAGGACGTATTACTATATCGTGCGCTCCGTGAACAGCCCGGCGCTTCCCTGGCAAGAGAGCCTCGATTCGGCGGAAGCGCAGGCCACGCCGAGGGACATGACTCCGCCGGGCAAACCCGCGGGGTTGACGGTGGTGCCGGGTGTGGGCAGGGCCTTCCTCACCTGGAATGAGAACAAGGAGCGGGACCTGGCCGGATACCATGTGTACCGTTCGACGAAAAGCGGCAGGGACTACGAGAGACTTACCGACATGGTCCTTTCCCGGACCACCTTTTCGGACGAGACCGCGAAACCGGGCGCGGTGTACTACTACAGGATTACCGCAGTAGACCGCTCCGGCAATGAAAGCACGGAGTCGGAAGAAAAAAAAGCCGCCATTGAAAAACTGCCCGGGCATACGCAACGGGGAAAAACGCAATAAAAAATTGACGACGGGCCCCCGCTTTTGACAAGGGCTTCTTTGTTCAATGGTTCGGCGGCACAGGACAGGCCATGCATGATTTTAAATACAAGAACGGCGAGTTGTACTGCGAAGACGTCCCGGTAAGGACCGTGGCCCGGCGGGTAGGCACGCCGTTCTATCTTTACAGCGGCAGTACGCTGGCAAGCCACTTCCGGGCATTCGACGAGGCCTTTGCCGGCGTCCCGCACCTCATCTGCTTCGCGCTCAAGTCCAACTCGAACAGCGCCGTGCTCCGCCTGCTTGGCCGGGAAGGCGCCGGAGCGGACATCGTTTCCGGCGGCGAGCTGTTCCGCGCGCTCCGAGCCGGCATCGATCCGAAAAAGCTCGTCTATGCCGGGGTCGGCAAGCGCAGGGAAGAGATCGAGTACGCGCTGAAGGTCGGCATCCTGATGTTCAATGTCGAGTCCGGCGATGAACTGCTCGCGATCGACCGGGCAGCGCGGGAGATGCACGCGGTAGCCAGGATCGCCCTCCGGGTGAACCCGAATATCGATGCAGGAACCCATCCCTATATCTCCACGGGGCTCAAAGAGAACAAATTCGGCATACCCATCGAGCAGGCGCTCGAGTTTTATCAGATTGCCAAGGGTCTCGCAAATGTGGAGATCGCCGGCGTACACCAGCACATCGGCTCGCAGATAACCGAGGTCCGGCCCTTCGTGGATGCCCTGGAGAAGCTCGTTGGTTTCGTCAGGGTGCTCAAGTCCGCCGGCATACAGATCCAATACGTCAATATCGGAGGAGGACTGGGCATTACCTACAAGGACGAAACGCCCCCGTTGCCGAAAGAAGTGGCGCAGGCGATCCGGCCGCTGCTCAAGAACTGCGGGTGCACCATCGTGATGGAGCCCGGCAGGGCGATTGTCGGCAATGCGGGGGTCCTTGTTACGAGCGCCCTCTACCAGAAGAACAGCGGCGAAAAACGGTTTCTCATCGTGGACGCGGGTATGAACGATCTGATCCGACCCAGCCTCTATGAGGCCTATCACGAGATCCGCCCGGTGATCGAACCGGCCGGGGCCGAGGAAAGCCTGTTCGATGTGGTCGGCCCGATCTGCGAGTCCGGCGATTTTCTTGCCAAGGACCGGAAGATGGCCGAGGTAAAACAGGGAGACCTCCTTGCGGTCATGAGCGCGGGGGCCTACGGGTTCTCCATGTCGTCGAACTACAATTCCCGGCCGCGCGCGGCCGAGGTGCTCGTCAAGGGCGGCGACTATGCCATCGTGCGGGAGCGCGAGACCTACAACGACCTGATCAAGGGCGAGAAGGTCCCGCAGTGGCTTGAAAGGTAATGCCATTTCGGATTGCGGATTTTGGATTGCGGATTTGAGACACGTGGTCAGGGCAGGGGAATGAGCACAATGAAGAAATTTCCTTTTTACAAGATCCAGGGGAGTGGAAACGACTTTATCCTGATCGACAACCGCGGGAACCTCCTGAAGGGGATGAACCTGACAAGCCTGGCACTGAAGGTCTGCGACCGGCACTACTCAGTCGGCGCCGACGGCCTGATCGTGATTGTACCGTCAAGGAAGGCGGACTTCAAATGGCGATTTTTTAATGCCGACGGAAGCGAGGCCGGGATGTGCGGGAATGGGGCGCGGTGCGCGGCGCGCTTCGCCCATATCATGAAAATCGCGAAGAAGGACATGACCTTCGAGACCCTGGCCGGGACCATTCACGGGCAGGTGAAGAAGGACACGGTCACGGTGCAGCTTACCGGCGCCGCCGGTCTGCGCATGAACATCGCCGTTCCGCTCGACAGCGGCCTGCGCATGGGACATTTCATCAATACCGGCGTGCCGCACGTGGTGTATCTTTCCAAGGACCTCGACCACGAGGATATCGACCGGATCGGGAGGACCACGCGGTATCACGACCTGTTCAAGCCCGCCGGCGCGAATGTGAATTTCGTCCAGATCCAGGGACGGCACCGGCTCCGGATCAGGACCTACGAGCGGGGCGTGGAGGGCGAGACGCTGGCCTGCGGCACCGGCTCCGTGGCAGCCGCGCTCGTCGCGGGGTCGCTCGGCGCGGTTTCCACTCCCGTCGAGGTCGCGACCTGGGGCGGGGAGAAGCTGGTTGTCTCGTTCGAGCGCTCAGGGGACGAGTTCACCAGCATTTACCTTGAGGGCAGGGCAGAGGTGATCTGCGAGGGGAACCTGTACGTGTAAGAAAGCCAAACTCTAAGCACGAATATCTAAATACTAAATAATATCAAAGGAATCAAAAACCAAACAAACACAGTATCTTGAATTAATCATTGTTTAGGATTTCGATATTCGGATTTAGAATTTGCCACTCAGAAGGAGGCTGTTATGTTTAAAGGCTCAATGGTTGCGATCGTAACTCCTTTCAAGAACGGGAAGGTTGACGAAAAGGCGCTCGGCGACCTGATCGAGTTTCACATCAAGAACGGCACGGACGTGATCGTGCCCTGCGGCACCACGGGCGAGTCCGCCACGCTCTCCCACGAGGAGCACCATCGCGTGGTCGAGTTCACCGTGCAAACGGTGAACAAGCGCGTGCCGGTGGTTGCCGGAGCGGGTTCGAACTCGACCGCCGAAACAGTGGAACTCACGAAGTACTCGCAGAAAGCCGGCGCAAACGGCGTGCTGCTCATTACGCCGTATTATAATAAGCCGACGCAGGAAGGGCTGTACCAGCACTTCAAGAAGGTGACCGACTCGGTGGACATTCCCGTTATCCTGTATAACGTGCCGGGCAGGACAAGCGTGAACATGCTGCCGGCCACCGTGGCGCGCCTCAGGGAGATCAGGAACATCGTCGGCATCAAGGAAGCGACCGGCGACCTGAAGCAGATCAGCGAGCTCATCCGTCTTTGCGGCAGGGACTTCGACGTTATTTCGGGCGATGACTTCACTACGCTCCCGATGCTCGCCATCGGCGGCGTCGGCGCCATCTCGGTGACGGCCAATATCATTCCGGCCGATGCCGCGGCCATGTTCGACGCGTTCTTCGCCGGCAAGATGGACGAGGCCTTGAGGCTCCACTACAAGATGGAGCCGCTTCACAGCCTCATGTTTATCGAGACCAATCCGATCCCGGTGAAGACCGCGCTCGCGCTCATGGGCAAGATCAATGAGGAGTTCCGGCTGCCGCTCTGCTCAATGAGCGACGGGAACAAGGACAAACTCAAAAAGGCGCTGAAGGACTATGGTTTGATCTAAAAGGAAGGAGTAATGCCATGATAAAGGCAGTGGTGACCGGAGCCGCGGGCCGCATGGGCTCGCGAATCATCAATGTCCTTTCCACGTCCGAAGGGATCCGTCTTTCCGGGGCCGTCGAACGAAAAGGCCATCCGCTCATGGGCCAGGATTCATACGGGCCGGCCGGGCTTCCCGCGGGCGGGATTCTGACCGTGATCACCGACGATCTGTCCGCGGCGCTTAAGACCGGCGATGCGCTCATTGACTTCACCTTTCCGGAAGCAAGTCTTGAACATATCAAGGCGTGCGCGGTATTGGGCAAACCCGCTGTCATCGGTTCCACCGGGTTTTCAAAAGAGCAGCTCGGAGAGATCTCCAGATATGTTCAGAAAATCCCCTGTGTTCTTTCTCCGAATATGAGCGTTGGCGTGAATGTCTGCTTCAAGGCCCTTGCCGACCTCGCGAAAACCCTGGGGAGCGATTTCGATGTGGAGATCGTCGAAGCGCACCACCGGCTGAAGAAGGACGCTCCCTCCGGCACCGCCGTTCGCATGGGAGAAGTGGTGGCCGCCGCTCTCGGCCGCGACTACCGCCAGGTGGCCAGGTGCCACCGTGAGGGGATCACGGGAGAACGGACAAAAGAGGAGATCGGCATGCAGACCGTGCGCGGCGGCGACATCGTGGGAGAGCACACGGTCTACTTCATCGGCATGGGCGAGCGGATCGAGCTTACCCATCGCGCGCACACGCGCGACATGTTTGCGCGCGGGGCCGTGCGAGCGGCGAAATGGGTCGTCGGCAAAAAACCGGGACTCTACGACATGCAGGACGTGCTGGGACTGAAATAACGGCCGGATGCTGGAAAAGCATCGGTAATAAAAAGGAGTTACTAAATGAAAAAAACTTACCGGTTCCACATTCTTCTCGCGCTCGTCCTCGTTCCGTTTTTATTCTCTGCAGCGCAAGCAGCTTCTCCTGACAGCAAGGGTACGCCCACAACGACGAAAGAAAGCCCCAAAAAAAAGGACGTTTCCCAGAAAAAAACAGCAGCTAAGGTCTTTGCGCATAAATTCACCGCAGGAGAAAGTGACAACGTCTGTGCGGAGTGCCACAAGCTGGACAAGAAGGACGCCGAAGCGATCATAAAGAAGCTCGTGCCCACCGGCACGGTCACGGAAACAAAACTGTCGCCGGTCAAGGGCTTGTGGCAGGTTGACGTCGATGCGGGAGAAGGGAAAAGGGGCACGCTATACCTGGATTTTTCCAAGAAATATTTGATGGCCCAGATCATCCCGGTCGAAGCCATCGGCAAGCAGCCGCCGGCGCGCAAAGTAGATGCATCCAAAATCCCGCTTGATGACGCGATCGTTCTGGGAACGGCAACTGCCGCAAAGAGGGTCATTGTGTTCACCGATCCGGATTGCCCCTATTGCCGTCAGCTCCACGAGATCATGAAGCAGGTGGTTGCAAAGCACAGCGATGTTGCATTTTACCTGATCATGAACCCGCTGCCCATGCACAAGGACTCTCCGAAGAAGGCGCAGACGATCCTTTGCACCAAGTCCGTCGCCATCCTCGATGACGCTTTCAGCGGCAAAGCAGTGCCGGAACCGGAGGCAACCTGCACGAGCGCCGCGCTTGAGAGAAGCACGGCCCTTGCCAGGTCGCTCGAATTCAACGGCACGCCGACGCTCGTCCGCGATGACGGTCTCGTGCTGTCCGGTTATCTCCCGGAAGACAAACTGATGGCCTGGATCGATAAAAAGCAGTAAGAACGGGGAGCTCGATGAAGCTCGTACGATTTCAGGTTCCTGGCAGGACAGCGTACGGAATTCTGAACAACGACCGCGTTGCGGAGCTTGAGAGCGGCTATTCCGGCGGTTTTGCAACTCCCGCAACCGATCATGCGCTTTCCCGGGTGAAACTGCTTGCCCCGTGCAGCCCTTCGAAGATCGTAGCGGTGGGCCTCAACTACCGAGACCATGCGAACGAGCTTCACATGGCGTTGTCGGAGACCCCCATCGTATTCCTGAAGCCTCCCACAACCATCGTCGGCCCCGGTGACGCGATCGTGTATCCCGGGATGAGCAGGCAGGTGGACTACGAGGCGGAACTCGGCGTGGTGATCAAGGACCGGGTGCGGAACGTCAGGCCCGAGGAGGCGCTCGGCCATGTCCTCGGGTATACGTGCGCGAATGATGTGACGGCGCGCGACCTCCAGAAAAAAGACGGGCAGTGGACCCGCGCCAAGTCCTTTGACACCTTCTGTCCTGTGGGGCCGTGGATCGAGACGGACCTCGACCCCGACGATCTCCTCATCGAATCCTATCTCAACGGCGAGCAACGGCAATCGTCGCGAACCGCGCAGTTTATTTTCAAGGTGAATGTTCTCGTGAGCTTCATCTCGGAGATTATGACGCTGGAAGCCGGGGACCTCATCATAACCGGCACCCCGGCAGGTGTCGGGCCGATGAAGCCCGGCGATGAGATCGAAGTGAGGATCGAGGGGATCGGGAGCCTTGTGAACACCGTGAGTGCGGAATGCGGAGTGTGGAGTGCGGAATGAACGCACTGTCCGACGGTCTTCCGCTCTGCCGCAAGCACATTACGATAGTTTCATTTTGCAATTTGCATTGAGGAGGTAACGATTGTCGCAGGAAACCTATATCCAGTCACTGTTCGCCGAGAGGATCGGCGGCGCGATGTTCGGCAAAGAGCGGAAGATCTACAAGTTCGAAAAGATCAAGCGCGCCAAGCGCGCGGCACTCGCGGCCCATCCCGGCGCCGAACTCATCGATTTCGGCGTGGGCGAGCCCGACGAGATGGCGTTTCCAGGCGTGGTCCAGGCGCTGCAGCACGAGGCGGAAAAACCCGAGAACCGCGGCTATGCCGATAACGGCATCCCGGAATTCAAGGAAGCCGCCGCCCGGTATATGCACAGGGTCTATGGCGTAACCGCCATCAATCCCGAAACCGAAGTGCTGCACGGCATCGGAAGCAAGCCCGTGCTTGCTCTGTTCCCCGCGGCCTTTATCAATCCCGGCGATGTGATGCTCATGACTGCTCCCGGCTACCCGATCATGGCCACGCACACCCGCTGGTACGGCGGCGAGGTCGTTAACCTTCCTCTTCTTGAGGAGAACGGGTTCCTGCCGGACCTGGACGCCATTGCAGCGGACATCAGAAGCCGTGCCAAGCTCCTGTATCTCAATTATCCGAACAATCCCACGGGAGCGGGCGCTACAACGGCCTTTTTCGAAAAGGTCGTGAAGTTCGCGAAGGCGAACAATATCATCGTCGTTCACGATGCGGCCTACGCGGCGCTCACGTACGGGTCCAGGCCGCTTTCGTTTCTGTCCGTTCCCGGCGCAAAGGACGTGGGGGTTGAGATCCACTCGCTCTCAAAAGCGTTCAATATGACGGGCTGGCGACTTGCCTTTGTTGCAGGCAATGAGCGCGTGATCGCGGGGTACGGTAACGTGAAGGACAATTATGACTCGGGCCAGTTCAAGGCGATCCAGAAGGCAGGCGTCTATGCCCTGGACCATCCCGAGATCACCGGCGAGATCACGGCCAAGTACGAGCGAAGGCTCAGGGCCATGTCCGGCGCGCTGGCGGAGATGGGCTTCAATGCGAAGATGCCGGCCGGCACGTTCTACCTCTACGTCAAGATGCCGAAGGGCATCAAGGGCGGCAGGCGGTTTGCGAACGCCGAGGAGTTTTCCGAGTTCCTGATCACCGAGAAGCTCATCAGCACCGTGCCTTGGGATGATGCCGGTTCGTACATCAGGTTCTCGGCCACCTTCGAGTCCAAAGGCCGGGCGGACGAAGAGCGGGTGCTCGGGGAATTCAGGAAGAGGATGAGCGGGCTGCAGTTCGAGTTTTAGAACCGTGGTTGAATCAGGTGTGTTCCATGCCGACCATAGCATACATCGGGATAGGCTCAAACGTCGGCGACCGGGAAGCCAACTGCCTGCGGGCCATCGAGTTTCTGGCTGAAGCAGGCCGGATCATCGCTGTTTCCTCCTTTTATTGCACCGAGCCTGTCGGCTACAAAGAGCAGGAGGATTTCATCAATGCCGTGGCGGCCCTTGAAACCGGGCGCTTGCCGGCCGATCTCCTGGCCACGTGCCAGGCCATCGAAGACCGGCTGGCACGCAAACGCACCGTGCGCTGGGGACCGCGCACCGTGGACCTCGACATCCTGCTGTACGGAGACCTGATGCTGAACATGCCGGAACTGGTCATTCCCCATCCCTTGATGGCCACGAGACGGTTCGTGCTTGCGCCGCTTGCCGAGATCGCCCCCGGGGTGATGCATCCGGTCCTGAACCAGACCAGTGAACAACTTCTTCGGGCCTTGCCCCCTGCGCACAGGGTGGTGAAGTGCAAACCCGGGTGCAAACACTCATGACCCCAAAACAGGACGCACGCGATACACGATACATCGTGACGGAAGGTCCCATCGGCGTCGGCAAGACAAGCCTCACGACCCTGCTCGCCGAAGAACTCGGCGCCCGCCTGATCTTCGAGCAGGCCGAGGAAAATCCTTTTCTCACCAATTTTTACCAGGACCCCGCACGGTACCGGTTCCAGACGCAAATGTTTTTCCTGCTGAGCAGGTTCAGCCAGCAGCAGGAGATGGCGCAGCCGGACCTCTTTACGCGCATCACCATCAGCGACTACCTCTTCGACAAGGACCGCATCTTCGCCTATCTGAACCTGGACGATAATGAGCTGGCGCTCTACGAGCAATTCTACAAGATTCTTGAGCCCAAGATCGTCAGGCCCGACCTGGTCATCTTTCTCCAGGCGGACACCGACACGCTGCTGCGCCGCATCAAACAGCGCGGCCGGTCCTTCGAAAGCGGGATCGACCTCGACTACATTGCCGCGGTGAACGAGGCCTACAGCCAGTTTTTCTTCCGCTACACCGACACCCCGCTTCTGGTCATCAACACCTCCGACATTGACTTTGTGCACCGCAAGGAGGACCTTGACGACCTGCTGAAGCAGATCATAGGCATGAAGCAGGGCACCCAGTATTACGTGCCGAGGTCGAGGAAAAAGTAGCGGCTGTGTATGCCGCACGTTTCCCCCCCGGTATCATTGATCGAGAGAAGACACCGTGAAATGACACTACAGCGCTTTCTGACGCGACGCTCCCTGTAAGGACCTTCGCCGGCCGGAATTTCTTTGCCAGGACCCTCACGCCACGCTCAGGAGGGACATCGGATTATTTGTTCAGGAAGTTCCTAATCATGGAGAGGAGGTCCACGGGACTGAAGGGCTTTACCACATATTCGTCTGCACCGACCTCTTTGCCGAGTTCCTGGTCGACCACCTGACCTCTGGCAGTCAACATAATTACAGTTGTTTTCTTAAGGTCGTGATCGTTTTTGATCGTGCGGCAGACGTCATAACCATTGATCTCGGGCATCATGACATCGAGGAGCAGGACATCAGGACGGAATTCCCTGACCTTCTTGAGAGCGTCAGCACCGTTCTTTGCTATCTGCAACGAATATCCTTCATCTTCAAGGAGGTAGGCCAGTGCTTGCCGGATATTCTCATTGTCGTCTGCTATGAGGATCTTCTTTCGTTTCATAGGGCAATCTTTTCACGCTAATAAATTTTACTGATATAAAAAATGGTAGCGTGAAGCGCCTCTCTTGTCAAGGGCAAAAAAATGAGCGACCGGTTTGAGTGGACCGGAGCGCACTCTTTAGTCGCGGCTGTATCTAGTACTGAAAGAACGCACGTGAGACCGTGAGAAAATACGGTATACTTGTGGTAGATGGTGCGGCGCTGGATAGTTTGGATAGTGCCCTCACTGCTTCGCGCGCGATGCCGAGGCCCGCACCCTCGCCTGCCCGGCGCTAGGGGCAGGCGGAAAAGACCCCACCATGACAAAACTGATCGAAAAACTGAAACAGCTGAATCCCTGGCACTTCGTCTGGATATCGATCGTCTCCTCGGAACTGATCACCTTCGTCCTGAGCGTTGTCCAGGGCCTGCTCTGGTGGGGAAGCGTGTCGCGGGAAACCCTGATTATCGGCGCGGTGGATTCCCTGGTCGTTCCGCTGATCGTCGCCACGCTCGTCGTTTACTTTGTAAAGCACATCACAGAGCTGCAAAGGAGCAATGCGCAGCTGCAGGAGGCGAACCGGAAGCTCCAGGACGTTGACCGCATGAAGACCGAGTTCATCTCCCTGGTCTCCCACGAACTGCGCACGCCGCTCACGACGATCAAGGCGCTTGTCGAGCTGATCAGCATGAAGCCCGGCATGCCGGAACAGCAGAAGACGAAGCTCATGGCGACTATTAACGTTGAGACGGACCGCCTGATCAGACTGATCGTGGAATTGCTCGACCTTTCCCGGATCGAAGCGGGTTTCGTCGCGTGGCGGCGCGAAGACGTGTCCCTTGAGGATGTCATAACGAATTCGCTTTCCAGCATGGGGCCGCTGTTCGAAAACAAGGGAATCAGCCTCACGACGGCCATCAGCCCGTCAGGCCTCACGGTCCTGGGGGACCGGGACCGCCTCATCCAGGTGGTGACCAACCTTCTCTCGAACGCCGTCAAGTTTACGCCCTCCGAGGGCGCGGTCCATGTTGCTGCGCGGAACGAAGGGGGGCGGGCTCTGGTGGAGATTTCCGACACCGGTTCGGGCATCGCGGCCCTGGAGTTGGAGAAGATCTTTGAAAAGTTTCACCGGTCCCTCAGCAAGGCCGCTCATACGATCGAGGGCACGGGGCTCGGACTTGCCATCTCGCGCCAGATCGTCGAATATCACGGTGGAAGAATATGGGCCACGAGCGAGGCGGGGAAGGGAAGCACCTTCTTCTTCACGCTTCCCGCCGCAATGGGCCGGGATGTGCATGTCAGTCAGTAGCTTAAGAATTGGTGTGGCCATCAAGATCGTTTTTTGATAGTTTAATTCTGCCTTAGTCCAGGCTTGTCATTTTTGCGATTGCGGTTTTGTCCGGGATTGTGTAAGATTGCCCCACCCATGGCGCTCTATATTCTGAAAAGGATTCTTCTCTTCATCCCCACCCTGCTCGGCATCACCCTTATCACGTTCATTCTGATGCAGTATCTGCCAGGGGACCCGGTTGCCGCCATGGTCGGCGAGCGAACATCTCCTGAAACGATTGCCCGAATCCGGACTGAGCTCGGCTTGGACAAGTCGCTCGCGTATCAGTATGTTCTGTATCTAAAGCGACTCGGTACCGGTCAATTCGGACAATCGCTGCATACCAATCGCAAGGTCGCGGACGATCTGCTTCAGAAATTTCCGAACACGGTCACGCTTGCGCTTGCGGCCATGATCTGCGCTTCGGTCTTCGGCATCAGCCTTGGGGTGCTCTCGGCCTCGAAACGCGGCACAAACTGTGACCGGTTCATAACGCTTTTCTCCGTGGCAGGGATCTCCATTCCCGTGTTCTGGCTCGGCCTAGCGCTCATGCTTCTGTTCGCTTTCTATTTCCGGTGGCTCCCGCCGTCGGGGATGGGGAACGGCGACCCGCTGTACCTCATCCTGCCCGCAACGACGCTCGGGACCTTTTCGCTTTCCTATATCGTGCGTGTGACGCGCTCGACCATGCTCGAGACGCTTTCACAGCCATACGTTGCGGCGGCACGGGCCAAGGGGTTGTCGGAGCGGGAAGTTGTGCTCAAGCACGCGCTCAAGAACTCGCTTATCCCCGTGGTAACGCTCATCGGCCTGGACCTCGGCTCGTACCTGAACGGCGCAGTTTTGACCGAGACGATCTTCGGCTGGGACGGTCTCGGCCGCTATGCCCTTGACGGGATTTTGAAGCGGGATTATCCCGTGATCATGGGCGTCGTGCTGTTCGGAGCAATAATTTTCATGACCATGAACCTGCTGGTCGACATCTCATATCATTTTCTGGACCCGAGGGTAAGGGTGAAGGGGAAGCCGTGAGCAGTTCGGAGTGCGGAGTGATACAACTACCAGGTTGCTATGCTGAATGACCTTTCCTTAAAAGACCTGACTTCAAATACACCGGCCATGATCGCCGTGATCATGCTGATGCTGCTTCTGTTCACCGCGGTCATAGGTCCGTTTCTGATGCCCTATGATCCCTGCGCCATAGACCTCGACAGTTTGAAGCAGCCGCCGGGCCGGGCCCATGTTCTCGGCACCGACAGCAAAGGCCGCGACGTTCTTACCCGCGTGGTTTACGGATCGCGCATATCGCTTGCCGTCGGGACCATCGCTTCCGCGCTCTCGCTCGGTATCGGTGTTTTCTTCGGACTGATCGCCGGCTACTTCGGCGGCCGGGTTGACGCATTCTGCTCCCAGGTTTTCGACATCTTCCTCGCGTTCCCGAGTTTACTGCTCGCCATCGGCATCAGCGCGGTCATGCCCGCCGGGCTTGCCTCGGCCATGCTCGCGATCACCCTGGTCGGCTGGGCCGGCTTTGCGCGGCTCGTGCGCGGCATCACGCTCTCGCTCAAGGAACAGACGTACGTCGAGGCCTCGCGCTCTGTCGGAGCAACACCGGCCTGGATCCTGGTTAAGCATATTCTTCCGAACGCCCTCCCGCTGGTCCTCGTGGCCGGCAGCCTGCGTGTGGGTGGATTCATCCTCCTCGAAGCATCGCTCTCGTTCCTCGGGCTCGGCGTGCAGCCGCCCACGCCCACCTGGGGCTCGATGATCAGCCTGAACCGCGCCCACATAAACTCCGCGCCCTGGATGGTGATTTTTCCGGGCCTTGCCATCAGCATGACGGTGATCAGTTTTAATATTCTCGGCGATTTTTTGCGTGATAAACTTGATCCGAGGATGAGGGTTTGAAGTGCGGAATGCGGTGTACTCAGTACTGTCATCGACGCTATAGCGACTGCCGGTACACCTCTTCATAGACCTCGTGTGAAATGTCGCGGATTACCTTCCCCAGTTCCTTGAAGTCCTTGCCTCTCGTCATGACCCCCAGGAGATAGGGATGTTTCGGGAAATAGATAATCCCGAAGTCGTGGAGCTGCATGATGTCCGGCTCCTCATCGCTCACGTGGATCGTTCGTTCGCCGAATTTGCTGGCGATTTCAACGCCTGGCGGAGTGCCGGCTATGATCCCTTCACGGAAAACGCTGCTGGAGAGGTGCTTCAGCGCTTTTTCCGACAGCTCACGGTTCAGGTAGGACGCGTTGTACAGCACGCGAAGAAAAGCGGCATACCCTTTCAACGACAGAGAGTTGTCCTGCACGGCCGGGTTATAATCGACGGAAAGGTCGGCATACACCTTCTTAAGCTGTTCCGGGGGGAGATTGGCATAGAGGACCTGGAAGGCATTCGTGTCGTCATAGGAGATCATCCGGAAGATCAGGTTGTCGACGGTATAAGACTTGCCGCGTACGATGGAGCGTAGCGGCCTGATCGTCTGGCCTTGGGTCCAGTCTTCCCCTCCGCTAAAAGGCAGTCTTTTTTTCAGAATAAGCGGGTTTAATTCCGCCCGCTTGAAATAGGCGATCATGACCGGTATCTTCAGGAGGTTTGCCGGAGAGAACTTATCGTTCTCGTTAATGCCGAACGACTGCCCGTTGTTCAGATCGCGGAAATACACGGATATGTTTTCCGCCGCTCCCTCTCCCAGCGCGCGTTCCACGAGAGCGTTTATATTAGAGCGGAACGGCTTCAGCTCTTTGCTTGCCGATAATTCAGGATTGCTCTCGCATTCGAGCAGAGGGTTGATAAAGGTAAAGCCGCCTTCGCGCAACGCCGACGGTTCAGCGTCGGCGCTTTTTCGCACCTCTCCTCTGAAAAGGGTCGATCCACTGCCGATGAAGATGCCGAGGGCAAAAACGGACAGGAGGAGCATCGACAACACCGTCGGATTGATCGTTATCAGTTTCCTTTTTTTCTTGTCATTCACCGGTTGTCACCATCTGCTCTCATACTCTTCGATATAGTATACTATAAATTTTCGGGAAAGAAAACCATGATGCAGGTCCGGTCCGTGACGGAGACAGCGGGGTATAAATCTTCGACCCACACGGTTTTTCATGGTAGAATGGGCTCCATGGACAGCACATTAAAACAGCTCATCATATCCTCGGTCATCGTCATGACTTCGGCGGCGATCCTGCTGATCCTCAGGGTGGTCCTGTTTCGGGTTCTCCACCAGTGGGCGAAGCGGACGGAGACGCAATTCGACGATATCATCATCGCCTCGATCAAGCACCCTTCCCTGCTCCTTGCCGCGGCGATCGGCATTCATATCGGGCTCTCCTTTTCGGAAATTCCCGAGAGGCATCTCGTTTATTTAAACAAGATCATCCAGGTAATCATTATTCTGTCCGTGACGCTCGCGTCAGCGAACCTGGCGGGCATGGTGTTCAGGAATTACATCCAGAAGAGCAATATCCCCATCCCGACGACCGGCCTCGCGTACGGCATCCTGAAAGCGACAATCCTGGTGATCGGGTTTCTGATCATCCTGAGCGTTCTGGGGATATCGATCGCTCCGCTGCTCACCGCCCTGGGCGTCGGCGGACTTGCCGTGGCACTGGCCCTTCAGGACACCCTGGCGAACCTGTTCGCCGGCATCCATATTCTTATGGAAAAGTCGATCAGGGTCGGGGATTTTATCAGGCTCGAAACCGGTCAGGAGGGATACGTTGACGATATAACCTGGAGAACCACCCGGGTACGGATGCCGCCGAACAACATCGTCGTAATCCCGAACAACAAACTTGCCCAGAGCGTGGTGACGAACTACTCGTTGCCGGAAAAACGGATGGCCCTGCAGATCCCGGTCAGTGTGAGCTATTCCTCGGACCCGGAGCAGGTGGAGAAGGCTGTTGTTGAAGAGGTGAAGAAGGCCGTGGGCGTGGTGCCGGGGCTCCTGGGAGAGCCCGAACCTGTTGTGCGGCTGGCACCGGGCTTTGGCGAGAGTTCCCTCGATTTCACGCTGACCTGCCAGATCAGGGAGTTCACTGATCAGTTGCCGGTGCAGCATGAAGTGAGAAGGAGGATCTTGAAACGGTTCAGGCAGGAGGGTATTGAAATGCCCTTTCCTCATCGGACGGTCACTCTTCGCGATGAACGGCAGCAGAATCGCTAAACAACTTTTGATCAGGAGGCGTCCGATGAACGAGCTTGAAGTGTTTTACGATGAAGTCGCAAAAGTCGCGTACGACCTGTTTGAAAAAAGAGGAATGTTTCATGGGTTTGATATGGAAGATTGGCTGGAAGCGGAAATGATTGTGCAGAAAAGATACTTGAAAAAAACCGAGCAAGCGCCGATTGTTGCCGGTCCCCAGGCCGATACGAAGGTAATGAAAAAGTCAAAGACAAAAACCGGAAAACAATCAAGGTAGGCAACATAAAGTCCCCCTCACCTTCATCCTGTCTATCCGTCCTTCAAGATTACTTCTTCTCAAAGAGCTTCACATACTTCCCGTACCCTTCTTTCACCAGGTCCTCTTTCGGGATGAACCTCAAGGCGGCGGAGTTCATGCAATAGCGGTGGCCTGTCGGCGCGGGGCCGTCGTTGAACACGTGGCCCAGATGGGAGTCTCCCTGTTTGCTCCTGACCTCGGTCCGGGCCGTGGAAAGCCGGTTGTCGGCTTTCTCGACAAGATTGCCCGGTTCAATCGATCGGGTAAAGCACGGCCATCCTGTTCCGGATTCATATTTGTCGAGTGAACTGAACAGCGGCTCGCCGGATACGATATCGACGTAGATGCCCTGCCGGTGGTTGTCCCAGTACTCATTCCTGCGGGGTGGTTCCGTTCCTTCCTCCTGGGTCACCTTGAACTGCATGGGCGTAAGCCGTTTCTTCAGTTCCTCCTTTGACGGTTTCCCATAGGCATCCTGCGCCGTAGCAGCAGGCATCGTTTCTTCTTTTCCCCAGGTCCTTTCCAAAAACTGGTCGCGGCCCGCATTGTGACGGTAGAGTTTGTAGCGCACCGGGTTCTTTTTCCAGTAGCCCTGATGATATTCCTCTGCCCGGTAAAAAGGCATCGCGGGACGGATCTCGGTCACAATCGGCTTATCAAAGCGTTTCGATGCGCTGAGTTTTCTTTTTGATTCTTCGGCCAGCAGCTTCTGCTCCTCAGTGCGGTAGAAGATCGCCGACTTGTATGAGGGTCCGCGGTCCACAAACTGGCCGCCTGCATCTGTCGGATTGATCTGCTTCCAGAACACGTCCAGGAGTTTCTCGTAGCTCACCTTCGCCGGGTCATAGGTGATCTCAACGGATTCCATATGGCCGGTGGTTTCGGAGGAAACCTCTTCATAGGTGGGGTTTGCCTTCCGGCCGCCCGTATAGCCCGAAACCACTTGTAGTACGCCGTCCAGTTTCTCAAAGGGCGGCACCATGCACCAGAAACAGCCGCCCGCAAAGGTGGCTTTTTCAAAGCGCGGAGTTGTTAATGCGCCGGCCTGGGTCGCCAGGAGCGGCACAACAATAATCGCTCCGAGTAATATGTGTTTTAACATGATCGTATCCTCTCTTTCCTCGTGACACTGTCATAAAGATGAAGGCGCGGGAACGATGCAACCTGCAACATCTTTGTCGCAGATTGCCGGTAATAACAACATGATGCGTATTTTATATATCATACGTTTCCGCTCTTGATTACAAGCATACCACAAAAGAGCGAGGCATGGCGAGGCTGATGCGCACATATCATAATCGGTTCGATCTGAAGGTTTCGGTACACCGCCTGAGTTGTTTCACAGCGCGAATCGCTATTTTTCAACCGGTCGATGGTGAAAAAGGTGGTACACTATAATCACAGGAATTCTTCGGCCGTGCAAGAGGGGCGTTCTTGAGTATACTGTTCATGTTATCCCCGGGCGCAGGCAATGAGAACTTAGAAACCTTACCGCGGAGGTATTTTTATGAAAAGAACAGTGCTGATGGTGTTAGGCGTGATCGGACAAGCGCTCTTGTTTTCCGGGTCGAGCCTTGCCTGCGATTTCTGTTTGTTGTCCCAGGGCATTTCTCCGCTCGATACCATGAAGGGGAGAGGTATCAAGATCAGCGAACGCTCTACCGTGCTGGACCAGGTTTACGAGGGAACGAGCGAGAAAACGAATCCCGGGGCCAGGGAAGAGCACTGGACCACGGAGCTCACGGGATTTTACGGTGTAACACCGGAGTTCATGGTGCTGGCCGTGGTGCCGTACAAGAAGGGTACAACCAGCGGTGAGCTGGACACAACGACAACCCCGGCGGGACTCGATGCCGCGGGAGCGGGCGGCACGACGGGAACAGGCGACATTGCGCTGCTGGGCCGGTATACGTTCCTGAAGGACGAGGCGCCGGATACCACGACCGTCATGGCCGGTGTGTTCGGGATCAAGTTCGCAACAGGAAATACCACGGCAAGAGCGGACAGCGGCGAGTACCTCGACAGCCATCTCCAGGCAGGGACCGGATCGACCGATTTTCTCCTGGGCCTGTCCCTCAGCCGTTCCTACCAGCGTACCTCACTGTCCGCCAATCTGCTCGGGACGATCACCACGGAGGGGAAGTTCGGTGCGACCAAGCACACCTTCGGCAACGCGCTGAACTACGATGTGACCGAAAAATACCGTGTGGTTCCCGGGGTCTTCGAGCCTACACGGCCCCAGCTCTTCATCGCCCTCGGCATCAACGGTGAAGTCCGGGAAAGGGAAAAAATCGAGGGCTCGACGGTGATGGATTCAGGGGGGAACACGGTGTATCTCTCGCCGGGTTTGCAGCTGGTGCTTGCGCCCCATTGGGTTGCTGATCTGTCGTACCAGCATGCGGTTTATCACAATTTGTACGGCACTCAACTCGGCGAGACGTACAAGGTTGTGAGCGGCGTGACGTATTTGTTTTGAAGGGAGTAATCACATGCGCCGTCAACAGAGGGCAACAAACATTTCAAGAAGCCCCCGATACATTCTGTGATGTCCTGCTCTTCCCGCCTGGTTTCATCTCTTTTCTGGACTTTTACAGCCACTTATAGTAATGTCTTGAAATACTTGAAACTTTATCCGTAGTCGGGGAGTGGCATGGCCGATTTAGAATCCATCCAGCAAAAGATCATCGCATTTAGGAACGAGCGCGACTGGTCGCAATTCCACGATCCCAAGAACCTCGCCGAAGCCCTCTCCATCGAAGCGGGGGAACTGCTGGAAAACTTCTTATGGAAAACGACCGAGCAGTCCCGCAATCTCACCGCAGAAGAACTCAAGAACGTAAAGGAAGAACTGGCGGATATCTTCATCTTTCTCACCTATCTCAGCGAGGAATACAAGATTGACTTGCTGACGGAAGTGGAAAAGAAGATCGCGAAGAACGCCGTTAAGTATCCGGTGGAAAAGGCGAAGGGGTCAAATAAGAAGTATACGCATATCTAATTCCAACTACTATGCCTAGAATATTTGACAACATCGACCAACCATTACTCACTGCCTTGCAGGAAACCATCAAGGTCTCCAAACGTGCTGATTTCTGCGTGGGCTATTTCAACTTGCGCGGATGGAAACAGCTGGACTCCCACATTGAGCAATGGTCAGGTGGAGACGAAGGATGCTGCCGTCTCCTCGTTGGGATGCAGCGACTACCTCACGATGAGTTGCAGGACGAAATCAGGCTGGCAAAAAAAGAAGAGGGTATTGATAATCAAACCGCGCTACGACTGAAAAAAAAACTGGCTGAACAGTTTCGGGAACAATTGACCTTCGGAGTCCCGACAAATCAGGATGAGGCAAGCCTCCGACGCCTTGCCTCCCAGATCAGAGCAAAGAAAGTCAAAGTTAAACTATTCCTCCGGCATCAGCTCCACGCAAAACTTTACCTTCTTTTTCGTCCCGATCCGATAAATCCTACAGTTGGTTACCTTGGCAGCAGCAATCTTACCTTCGCGGGTCTAGCGCACCAAGGAGAGTTGAATATCGATGTTCTTGACCATGATGCCTGCAATAAGCTGGCAAAGTGGTTTGAGGACCGATGGAACGACCGATGGTGTATTGATATCTCCGATGAACTTGTTCAAATCATTGATGAGAGCTGGGCGCGTGAGCTGCCTCCTCCTCCGTATCACATTTATATCAAGATGGCCTACCATCTTTCTCAAGAGGCCAGGGCTGGATTATCCGAGTTTCACATCCCACGAGATTTCGGGAATAAGTTATTCGAATATCAAACCGCCGCGGTCAAGATTGCCGCGCATCATTTGAATAAACGCGGCGGCGTGCTGATCGGTGATGTCGTAGGTCTCGGGAAAACGCTGATGGCGACGGCCCTCGCCAGGATCTTCGAGGACGATCACAACCTAGAGACATTGATCATTTGCCCCAGAAACCTGGTGACCATGTGGGAGGATTATCGTCTCCAGTACCGGCTCCATGCAAAGGTACTGTCCATCAGCAGGGTGATCCAGGAGCTTCCGACGTTGCGGCGGTACCGGTTGATAATTCTCGATGAAAGCCATAATCTCAGAAACCGGGAAGGCAAGCGTTACCGCGTGATTCAAGATTACATCCGTGAGAACGAAAGCAAATGTGTTCTCCTATCAGCCACGCCTTATAATAAAACCTATCTTGATCTTTCTAACCAGCTGAGTCTGTTCATACCTGAGCATCAAGACCTTGGAATCAGGCCGGAGCAACTGCTTCGTGAAATGGGCGAAACCGAGTTCATACGCCGCCATCAGTGTCCCGTTCGCTCCCTTGCCGCCTTTGAGCACAGCGGCCATGCCGATGACTGGCGCGAGCTTATGCGGCTCTATATGGTCCGGAGAACCAGGAGTTTTATCCAGGAGAACTACGCGCTGACCGATCCCGCGTCAGACCGAAAATATCTCACCTTTGCCGATGGAAGCAGATCCTACTTTCCCACACGACAACCAAAGACGGTGAAATTCAAAATCAACGATGGTGATACGACCGACCAGTACGCGCGGTTATACTCAGATGAAGTGGTAAATGTGATAAATGTGCTCATGCTCCCGCGCTACGGCTTGGGAAATTATGTTCATTCTTCTCCCCATGATGCGCCGACACAAGCGGAAGCGAGAATGCTTCAGGACCTTTCCCGGGCCGGAAAGCGTCTCATGGGCTTTTGCAGAACGAACTTGTTTAAGCGGCTCGAAAGCAGCGGTCAGGCATTTATTCAATCGATCGAACGCCACGTTCTAAGAAATTACATCTTCCTTCATGCGATCGAACAGAAAAAGCCCCTCCCTCTCGGCACCCAGGACGCTGGTATGCTCGACAGCCGAATATACGACGAAGATGTTGACGATGCCAGCGTGACCTCAAGTATGTTCGAAGATGGGGATGAGGAGTGTGCAGCGGCAACTCCGGCTTCACTAAAATCAGAAACTGACTTCAAGGCGCGGGCAGCCGATATTTACAGAGAATACTCAACCACCCATAAAAGCCGTTTCAAGTGGCTCCGGCCGGGTCTTTTCAGCAAAGCACTCGGAAAAGACCTGGAAAACGACGCCAATTCCCTGCTTAATGTGCTCCAATTCTGCGGCGCGTGGAACCCCGGCAAAGATGCCAAGCTGAATGCCTTGATCGAGCTCATAACCAAAAAACACTCGAAGGAAAAGGTTATTGTCTTTACTCAGTTTGCGGATACAGTGCGTTATTTAGAGGCGCAGTTTAAGGCGTTGCGGGTGCGTCAGCTTGAAGGGGTGACAGGAGATACAAACGATCCGACAATGCTTGCCTGGAGATTTAGTCCCGTGAGCAATGAAAAGCGGGATCGAATCAAGCCGGAAGACGATTTACGCGTCCTTATCGCCACGGATGTGTTGAGTGAGGGCCAGAACCTCCAGGACTGCGCTGTCATCGTCAATTATGACCTGCCCTGGGCAATTATCCGGCTTATTCAGCGGGCGGGTCGTGTTGACCGCATAGGCCAGAAGGCCGAGAATATTTTATGTTACTCCTTCCTTCCCGCGGACGGCGTTGAACGCATCATCCGCCTGAGAAGCAGAGTACGGCAGCGGCTGCAGGAAAACGCCGAAGTGGTCGGCGCTGATGAATCTTTCTTCGAAGATGATAGAAATGACAATGCAATTCTCCAACTCTATCATGAAAATGCGGGCATCCTGGATGGCGATGCTGACACGGAAGTCGATCTTGCGTCATATGCCTATCAGATATGGAAAAATGCAACGACTACCGATCCCGCGCTCCAAAAGATTATACCCGCCTTGCCGGCGGTGATCTATTCCACGCGTGCAATAACGAGCCAACAGGGACCTGCCGGCGTGCTTGTCTATCTCCGCACCGCAGAGGGGAATGATGCCCTTGCCTGGGTTGACAAGGAAGGGCATAACGTAACGGAGTCACAGTTTGCCATTCTTAAGGCCGCCGAGTGTTCACCGAATACCCCTGCTTTAGAACGCCAGGAGCATCACCATGAGCTTGTGCAAAAAGGCGTTGAATTCATCGTGTCGGAAGAGCATTCAGTGGGTGGTCAGCTTGGGCGTCCATCGGGTGCGAGGTTCCGCGCCTATGAGCGGCTCAAACGATATGCGGAAACGGTCAAGGGGACTCTCTTCGATATCGCCCCGCTGCACAAGGCCATAGACGAGATTTACCGCTATCCTTTGCGTCAGACCGCGACAGACACCCTCAACAGGCAACTCCGAAGCGGCGCATCGGATGAATCCCTGGCCGATTTAGTCGTAGCGTTGCGCGATGAGGGCCGCCTTTGTCTCATCCATGAAGAAGAGCAGACGCAGGAGCCGATGATCATCTGCTCATTGGGGCTGGTGGGTCGATGATAACAGGCTGCGGAACTGAATTTCGTCGGGCGCGGATGCGCCGATGCGCCGATGCGAATCTGAGTCAATGAGGACAAATTGATGAGCGCGAAGCCCGTGAAAACGACGAAGAACAAAACAGTAGTGAGTACCGCGCCGTCGGCCGGTCGGTTGTTGTCCGATGTGCGGGGGCTTATCCTCTCTGCTCGCAAAGAGGTGGCCCGGGTTTTGGATTCCGGGGTAACCATGCTCTATTGGCATGTGGGGCGCCGGATTCGGCAGGACATCCTCAAAGAAACGCGGGCAGTGTATGGCGGGCGGATTGTCGCCGCACTGGGGCGACAATTGGAGATGGAATTCGGGCGGGGTTTCGGCGAAAAAGGAGCTTGAGCGCAAACTGCACGACGCCGTGGTGCTGGCCCGCGCGAGGCTTGAAAGACGGAAGGACTGACCAAAATCGGGAGATGAAGCATTGACCCTCTTAAACTCAGACAGAACACGTGACCTACTTCGAACTGCGGACTTTCGGATGCTCTTTGTCGAACTCCTCGGTTGGGACCGCCATGAGCAGCAACTCGATGTTTTTGTTGACGGCAAGAAATTCAGATTAAACGCCATAGCCAATAAGCGCGGCATGGTGGCCTTTGAATGCATAGCCATAGATGACAAAAACATCCCGCTCTACCCTCTCCGGCGGAAGATAGACCAACAAATTACAAAGTCCGTTCGAGAGCACATCATCATCTATACCGATTCCGGCAAGACCACGCAGGTTTGGCAGTGGGTCAAGCGCGAACCCGGGCGGCCCACGGCCTGCCGCGAGCATCCCTATCACAAAAACCAGCCCGGCGACGCGCTCATTCAAAAGCTACAGTCAATCGCCTTCAGTCTGGCGGAAGAAGAACGCCTCACGATTGTAGATGTAACCGGAAGAGCTCGCGCAGGGTTCGATGTCGAAAAGATCACCAAAAAGTTCTACGAGCGCTTCAAAGCCGAGCATGATGCCCTGCTCAAATTTATCAAAGGCATCCCCGACGACGAGTATCAGCGCTGGTATGCCTCGGTCATGCTGAACCGCTTGATGTTCATCTACTTCATCCAGGAGAAGGGGTTTCTGGACAACAACCAGGACTATCTCAGAAAGAAACTGGCTGAAAGCAAGGAACGCGGAAAGGACAAGTATTATTCGGGATTTCTTTGTCCCTTGTTCTTTGAAGGGTTTGCAAAGAAGGAATCAGAGCGCTCAGCAGCAATAAACAAACTCCTCGGCAAGATCCCTTATCTCAACGGCGGTCTGTTCCTCAAGCACCAGATCGAAGAACTGCACGGCAAGACCATTCAGATACCGGACAGCGCATTTGAAAAGATATTTGACTTCTTCAAGCAATATCAATGGCACCTTGATGAACGGCCGGTGCGAAAAGACGACGAGATCAACCCCGATGTGCTCGGCTACATCTTCGAGAAGTACATCAACCAGAAGCAGATGGGGGCGTATTACACCAAGGAAGATATCACCGAGTACATTAGCAAGAATACGGTCATTCCTTTTCTTTTCGATGCGGCAAAGCAGAAGTGCAAAATCGCCTTTGAGGGAGACAATTCCCTCTGGCGGCTGCTTTCAATCGATCCTGACCGGTATATTTACAACGCAGTGAAGCACGGCATGGCGGTAAATATCCACGAAAACCCGCCGAAGACCTTAGACAAGCCCTTGCCGCTTCCGAAAGAGATCGCGGTTGGGATTGACGATGTTTCAAAGCGCACGGAATGGAACAGGTCCGCGCCTGCCGAGTACGCTCTTCCCACTGAAATCTGGCGCGAGGTTGTGGCCCGTCGCAAGAGATACGAGGAAGTGCGCGAAAAGCTCGCAAAGGGCGAGATCAGGGACATCAACGACTTTATTACCTATAACCTCGATATCCGCCAGCTCGCCCAGGACGTGATCGAAACCAGCGAAGGCCCGGAACTGCTCAGGGCCTTCTATCATGCTATCGAAAAAGTGACGGTCCTCGATCCAACTTGCGGATCAGGGGCATTCCTTTTCGCTGCCCTGAACATTCTCGAACCGCTCTATGAGGCCTGTCTCGATCGCATGCAGGTTTTCCTCGACGAACTCGACCGATCAGGGGAAAAGCATCGGCCAGAGAAGTACAGCGACTTCAAGAAGATCCTCGCCCAAGACGAAAAGCATCCCAACCGCCCATATTTCATCCTCAAGTCCATTATCGTGAACAACCTCTACGGCGTGGACATCATGGAAGAGGCAATAGAAATCTGTAAGCTGCGGCTTTTTCTGAAGCTTGTGGCTCAAATCGGGGATGCGAACAAGATCGAGCCTTTACCAGACATTGATTTTAATATTAGGGCAGGCAACACGCTTGTTGGGTTTGCAACTTATGATGAGGTAAAAAAGGCAACAGAAGGCGATTGGATAAAGCAGCAGGCATTGCCTGCGATTGAGGAAAAGGCACAGGATGTTGACAGAATGATGGCCATGTTTCATCAGCAGCAGACGAAAATTGGCGGCGAGATAACACCGGAGCATAAACAAGAGATTCGTATGCGTTTAAAGGTTCTTGAAAATGAGCTTAACTCGTATATTGCATATGACTATGGAATTGATGCGAAGAAAAAGACGGCTTATGAAAAATGGCAAAAGACGCATCAACCATTTCATTGGTTTATAGAATTTCATAATATTTTGAAGGATGGTGGTTTTAGCGTGATTATTGGTAATCCACCGTACCTTGACTTTAAAGATATGGGCGATTACCAAGTTAAGGGCTTTGCTACAATAATCACACGCAACCTTTATTCTTTGATCCTTGAGCGTTGCCAGCAGTTGGTATCCAAGCAAGGCCAACAAGGATATATCGTTCCCGTTTCTTCGGTTGCAACTGAAGGATATTCAGAACTGCAAAAAATATTGACACGTCGCAAGTTGTTTTATTGTTCTTTTGACGATAGACCATCACATTTGTTTGACGGATTAGATAAAAACACACTTTCGATTTTGTTTATGTCCGAAAAGCACAATGAGTCTCATTCTTTTTCAGCGAGACTGTCTCGCTGGAACGCTGATGAGCGAATGAATTTATTCGGGCTTCTTCAATACCATTCTGCTCCGGAATGTAAGCTGGCAGGTTGCCTGCCAAAGATAGGAACTTTGCTGGAAGCAAATATTTGGGAGAAAATATTTGCCAAAGACAAGCCTCTCCTATCGTCCTACCTGAAAAATACAAAACACGTCATATACTATTCGCGTAAAGTAAACGCTTTTCTGCAAATTCTAGACTTTATTCCTGTTGTCCGTGATGGAAAAGGTGAGCTTCGGCCACCCTCTGAGTTTAAAGATCTGAAATTCTCATCGAAAGAGATTGCAGCGGCTGTGTTTTGTTGTTTCAACAGCACATTATTTCGCTGGTTCATGGATGTAGTCTCAGACGGTAGCCATGTAAATCGGCGTGAGGTGGATGGTTTTCCATTTGAGCCAATACGCGTCGGCACAGAGTTTGTTCCACTCGCAAAACGTCTTTCTAAGAGTCTTCAAGACACTTCTCTAGCACGAACTATGCGATATAAACATGACACATTAACAGTGCAATGCATAATTCCGAAGCATTCCAAGCCCATCATTGACGACATTGATCGAATGCTGGCGAAGCATTATGGCTTTACAGACGAAGAGCTGGAGTTCATCATCAACTACGACATCAAGTATCGCATGGGGCGGGATAGTGACAAAGGAGATGAATAGATGCCTTCAAAACAGTTCGATACGATCTGGAAGACTGAGCCGCATACTATTGCAAAGATAACGATACTCGAAGCGTATCTTCAGGCGTGGTTTCAGATCATGGGGCGAACCATGGCCGGTGCGGACATATTGTATATTGACGGGTTTGCCGGGCCGGGTGAGTATATCAACTATCCGAAGGGTTCGCCTGTAGCAGCGCTGGAAGCCGCTAAAACGGCGCTTGCTTTGAGTGGACACCAATGGAAAGCCGGATCCATTCATTGCGCTTTTATCGAACCAGACGAGAAACGCTTCAAACATCTTCAACAGATCGTCGGACGGTTTGAAACATCTATGCGGATAATGACACATCTAATTCCAAAGTCATTTAGAGACGGCATCAGCCAGCTAAAAGCGGAACTCCCCCGAGCATTTAGCGGCGCTTCCCCTCTGTTTGTGTTCATTGACCCTTTTGGAGCAACGGGCGCGCCGTTTTCGGTTGTTGCTGATATTTTGAAGAGCTCTAACTCCGAAGTTCTGCTCAATTTTGACGCTGATGGCATCGCACGAATTTATCGGGCGGAAGACCGGGCTAACTCCGCGGTTCTTCTGGATGAGATCTTCGGAAATTATGAATGGAAGGGCGGCCTTGCCGACGCAACCGATTTCAGCGCGCTCTGTCGTCAGGTTCTGCAAATTTACAAGCAGAATTTGCGGCGACTGCCGAATATCCGTTATGACCACGCTTTTGAAATGCGCACCCACGCGAGATCGCTGAACTATTACCTGGTATTCGCAAGCCAGCATCATCTCGGACTGGAAAAGATGAAAGAAGCCATGAAGAAAGTTGATCAGACTGGCGCGTATCAATTTTCCGATGCACATGTTGATCAGCAGGGCTTGTTTCGGTTTGATCAGCCGGAGAATTATAGTCCTTTACTCTATGCGCGTTTTCAAAAACAGACGATTCAGTACGAGGCCGCGCGGGATTTTGCTTTGAATGAAACGCCGTTTATTAATCCCAAAAGCATGCTTAAAGATTTGGAGACGAAGGATCTCATTATTGTCGTTGCCAATGACCCGAAGAGAAGAAAAGGAACATTCAACGAAGAGAAGATTGTCAACATTGCATTTAAAGGGGGCGAATAAGGTGGCGAAGAATACGAGAATAGAATGGACCGAGACGACGTGGAACCCCGTTACCGGCTGTACCAAGATATCGCCCGGATGCGTCAATTGCTATGCCGAAAGAATGGCGCACAGGTTGCACTTGATGGGATCGGAACGCTATAAGAATGGTTTCAAAGTTACGATACATGATAAGGTTATTGAAGCTCCTTTGCTTTGGAAGAAACCGCAGATGATCTTTGTCAATTCCATGAGTGACTTGTTTCATCATGAGGTGACGAAAAACTTCATCAAGAAAGCATTCAGCGTAATGCGAACTGCTTACTGGCACACATATCAAGTTCTGACGAAACGCGCAGACCGGCTTCTTGAAATGAGTTGTGATCTTCCTTGGCCGGAAAATGTCTGGATGGGTGTGACCGTGGAGAATCGCGATTATATCCACCGTATCGACCACCTTCGCAAAACAGGCGCGCATATCAAGTTTCTTTCCATCGAGCCACTTCTTGGTCCGATACCAAACCTCGACTTGGAGGAAATAGATTGGGTGATCGTTGGAGGCGAATCCGGTCCTGGCGCTAGGCCGATGAATCCGGCATGGGTGCTCGACATTCGTGACCAATGCCACAATGCGGGTGTGCCGTTTTTCTTCAAACAGTGGGGTGGGGTGCAGAAAAAGAAGGCAGGCAGAGAACTTAGTGGGCGCACGTGGAATGAGATGCCGCGTAATACAAGTCAGAAATATGTATTCCGATAACGGGGTGAACCTTAACGACGCATGCTGCACTGTCGCCGATGATGACGATGTGAGGCTGTGGGAAAAAGCGGGCCGTGAAGATATTTTGGAGTATGTCGCGCACATAACGAAACGCAAGATGCAGATTGTGCCGCGGGGGAAATAATATGAAAGCGATATTGAGCCCGGAATACAAAACCTTTTTCGCTGAGATCAAGGAGCGCATACACAAAGCGCAGTATGACGCTCTTAAAGCTGTAAACAAGGAACTGATAAACCTGTATTGGGACATTGGCAAATCAATAGTGGCAAAGCAGGACAATCTTGGCTGGGGTAAGGCGGTTGTGGAAACTCTGGCAAAAGACCTGCAAAAAGAGTTTCCGGGGATACAGGGGTTTTCCGCCAGAAATATCTGGAACATGAGGACATTGTATTTGACTTATAAAGACAACGAAAAACTGCAACCAATGGTTGCAGAAATTAGTTGGACAAAAAATATCATAATTTTAGAACGGTGCAAAGACGAGCTCCGTCGCGAATTCTACCTCAAGACAACGAAGAAGTTCGGCTGGACAAAAGATGTTTTAATAAACCAGCTTGAAGCAGGCGCATTTGAACGATATATGGCGAACCAGACAAACTTTGACAAAGCCGTCCCCGCAAAATACCGGCACCAGGCAAAGCTTGCAGTCAAGGATGAATACTCCTTCGATTTTCTGGAGATGAGCGACGAACACTCGGAAAAAGAACTTGAACGCGCGCTCATAGACAAAGTCCGGATGTTTCTTGTTGAAATGGGTGGTTACTTTACCTTTATCGGCAATCAGTACCGGTTGGAGATCGACGGTGCGGAGTTTTTTATCGACCTGCTGCTGTACCACCGGCAGTTGCGCTGCCTCGTGGCGCTGGAATTGAAAGTCGGCGCCTTCAAGCCTGAACATGCCGGCAAGATGCAGTTTTATCTTTCCGCGCTGAATGACAAGGTAAAACTTCCGGATGAAAACCCTTCTATCGGCATTATATTATGCAAGGATAAAAGCAGAACAACCGTGGAGTACGCGCTGAAAGATACAAAGAAGCCTATTGGAGTGTCCACATATAAATTGACGGAAAAGCTGCCGCGAGACCTTAAAAAATATCTTCCGTCACCTGAAGAGATGATCGAAAGAGTGCGGCTTTTGGGTTGACACGGAAAGTTCCTTGACGTTCGTTCTCACAGTGCATTAGGGAAAAGTAGGGCCGAGTCGTTGTTTGAGAAAAAATCAAACAGGAAATAGTATGTCTCCAAAAGGATTCCAATGTAAGCAATGCGGCAACTGCTGCCTGAACCTTAACGACGCATGCTGTACTGTCGCCGATGAAGACGATGTGATGCTGTGGGAAAAAGCGGGCCGTGAAGATATTCTGGAGTATGTCGCGCACATAGAAGTTGAAGGTCAGCGCGTGTGCAGCGACATTTGGATAAACCCAAGAATCGGCGATAATGTGGATCGGTGCCCCTGGTTGCGGAAGTTGCCGCGACAGAATCAGTACCTTTGCCGAATCCATGACGTAAAGCCGAAGCACTGCCGGGAGTATCCAAAATCGAGAAGACATGCCGAGGAGACGGGGTGTAAGGGATTTGAATAAATAAGGGAATCCACAATGGAACATAATAAAATCGTAGTTTTCGGAAGCAAAAAAATCAGGCGGTCTTGGCGCAACGACGAATGGTATTTTTCCGTTGTTGATTTTGTCGCGGCCTTAACAGACTCCCCTACCCCTCGTCAGTATTGGGGAAAGGTGAAGCAAAGAGAGTTTATAGACCTTCAGTTGTCCCCAATTTGGGTACAACTGAAATTAGAGGCCTCGGACGGCAAGAAATACACTACCGATTGCGGAATGTATCAATTTTAAAATGAGCGCTAAGGGTAAATACGATGCGACGGGTCTGATCGAAGCGCAGTTCGAACCCGGCTCACGGGGGAGGGTGCTTAAGAACCTTCGCGGCATCGTTCGCAAGCGCGACATGGATCGCATTGAAGGCGAAGAGCAACTACGGGCGCTTCGGGAATTGATCGCAGTTTACGACCGGGACCATCGGTTCACGGCGGCAGACCTGTGCTCTATTCACAAAGCGTGGCTTGGGACGGTTTACGAGTGGGCCGGCATCTATCGCCAGGTAAACATCAGCAAAGGCGGCTTTCTCTTTGCCGCTGCGGCGCATGTCCCCTCGCTTATGGCGGAGTTCGAGAAAAGGTATCTTCGGGAATATACGCCGTGTGTCTTCGGTTCAACAGAGAAGGCGGCAAGGGCGCTTGCCGTGGTTCATACGGAATTGGTGCTGATCCACCCCTTTCGCGAAGGAAACGGCAGAGTGGCGCGTATGTTGTCGATCTTGATGGCTTTGCAGGCGGGGCTGCCGCCCCTGGACTTCAGCGGTATTCGAGGGAAAAAACGAAAAGAATATTTTGCTGCTGTGCGGGCCGGCTTGGACAGAAATTACGTGCCCATGGAGGCGATTTTCAGCGACGTGATCCGTAGGACGCCCGCGACTCATGAACCTGAGTGATCTTTTTGGACTTTTTGGCGGGTTTGCATTGCTCGATACCAGAGAGGTGCACTCCTTCAATCGCGGTCGAGGAAATCACTGAAGCAGTGAGAAGAGCTTCGCGTTGTGCTGCATCTCTAAGATAAGGATTGGTTTTTATGAGCGGATTTTTTTGCATAAAAAGCAGCAACCGCCCATATGTTTTATGAGCGGCCCCCGATCTCCTTCTACCACCATTGGTAGATGAGGTGACTGTATTATCACTTGATTTGGCTGCATTGTCAAGGTCAATGTATAGCAAAATGCTATATCTATCCTCGCGATTATGAACATCACACAAATACATAACAATGAACAAGTTTACCCGGAATCATTAGTCAGATTTCTCGGTAGTTCTGCGCCTCGCGCGATCTGGGCACTCGGCAACCCTGAGATTATGAACAATAAGAAGGTCGGATTCTTCTGCTCCTCAAAATGCCCCGGCGATCTGATTATCAAGACTTACGATCTGGCGAAGAAGTGGCGCGATGACGGGGTGACGGTAATCGGCGGGTTTCATTCGCCTATAGAGCAGGAATGTCTGACTATCCTGCTCAGAGGCAAACAGCCGGTGATCGTCTGCGCGGCCAGAAGTATCGAAGGCATGCGGATAAAAGAGGAGTACAAAAAGGCCATGGAAGAAGACCGGCTCTTGATCGTTTCCTCCTTCGCCAATACAGAACGTCGCATAACCAGTGAAACATCACAAGTACGCAACCGATTTGTGGCTGCTTTGGCGGATGAAATTATGATAGCTCATGCGGACCCATCAGGTAAAACTGAACAGCTTTTCCATCAGGCTGTTGCGTGGGGAAAGCCACTGTTTACGTTTCACAGTACCAACAATGATAATCTGCAAGGCAGGGCTGCGGACATAGAAACGAAGACAGCCCTATGATTATCACGTCTTGAATGTTGCTGTTGGTTGAGCGTAGATGATAAGATGCGGCAAGAACCCTGAGATCCAAGGGGACGTTCCTGCGTGGACGCAGTCCAGGGAAGAACTTTGGGGATGTTCGTTCTCAGAGTGCATTGCGGCGGGAGGAATCAATGACCTGCACCCTTGAATGGTGCAAAAAATAAGGGCTGATATGACAATGTCCGAAGTATGTTTGAATATCTGGTTGGTTGCTGATCAAGAATCACAGCTGATTTATCGCGCAGCAGCAAGGGCGTATGCCATAGATGGGGCAGATGACTATAAAACGACGGTTCTTAAGAGTCTTGCCGGGTCTGATTACCACTTGGCTAAACACTTTTCGCTCACTCATATTAAAAATACAATTGTTGATCCTGACGGGAGAAGTCGGGAAGTTTGTGGTTTGTTCCGTAATAGTATCAATACGCTATTTCCCCCAATATTAGACATGATATGTCATTGCTGTCCAAAACAATCTGATTTCCTGAACCTCACCCTTGCCAATCCACTCTTTTAGACGGGTAAATCCAATCTTTCGAATTCAGGTCCCTCGTTCTGCTGT
>Ga0315281_10000519_pt1 | contig 53477 bp, 60 predicted proteins | sample YL17G07_0_MG_FD_204540 | JGI IMG/M metagenome (GOLD analysis project Ga0315281, IMG submission 204540) | Sediment microbial communities from Yellowstone Lake, YNP, Wyoming, USA - YL17G07_0 | ecosystem: Environmental > Aquatic > Freshwater > Lake > Sediment | place: USA: Wyoming | collected...
GCGCTGAGAACCGCGCATCACCAGCAAGACCTTAATCCAGATGGGTGACTGGTACAGTGAAGAACTGATACCAAAATTGAATGAAACTACGGCAATGGTAAAGAAATCGATGACTGCATAAAAATCGGCGAGAAAATTTCATTTTCTCGCCAACGGGTGGGCTTTTTCTCTTGACAACGAGCCTTCAAATGGGTGACTTCGCGGCAATAATGCTAACGGTAAAGACCTGACCCTATAAGTTTGTGACCCTATAAGTTTGCAGCTCAACCCGACAATCTTCTTACCCGCTCTTTTTTACCTTCGCACTTTTTAACGCCTTTGAGGAGCGTGTCGATGGTCGTAAGAAGTGTCTTCTGTTGCGGCTGCGGAAGTGTCAACAAATGGGTGACCCCAATGACCACTGACCCCAATGACCACAATGACCAATGTTCGAGGATGTGTCTGGTTCCGCTTGGGTGAAGAATGAAACGCTATACAAGGTTGTGGAAAAAATCCCCCTGAATCGCCAATAGAATGAGGCAGACTCAGGGGGAGGCTGGTTTTTCCGGATGGCGCCGTGATTTATTGAGTTACTGAAACTTTACCTTCGGCGCTTCCTTCTCCGCCTGCGGGAGCTCGTAATACTGCGCCTCGTTCACGCCGGCCAAAGAAGCAAAGAACTTTCCGAACACGCTTCTTCGGTACGTATTGAGGACCTTCACCGTGTCATTGTACCGCATGCGCTCAACGGCGATGCGGTTTTCTGTTCCCTCAAGGCTGTCCTGCAATTTCAGGAAGTTCTCATTCGCCTTGAGCTGCGGATAGGTCTCGCGCAAAACAAGCAGCCGGGAGAGCACTCCTTCGAGCTGCTGAGAGGACTGGATTTTGTCCTTCACCGTGTTCGCCTGGAAATATTTCGTGCGCGCCTCGGCAATGTTCTCGAACAGCTCCTTTTCATGCTTCGCGTACCCCTTTACGGTTTCGACCAGGTTCGGGATCAGGTCATAACGCCGCTTGAGCTGGTTCTCGACCTGTGCCCACTGGGACTTGACCTGCTCATCCATGGCCACGGCCTTGTTGTATTCTCCGACGCCGTACATGACGGCCCCGATCGCTACAACAGCGATGATTCCGATAATGATCAGTACTGTTTTTAACCCGTTGTTCATGATGTCCTCCTTATTTTTTACTTCCTCTCCCCTTGAGGGCTGAGAAGATTACCACCCTCCTGATGACCCACCTCCGCCGCCGCGTCCGCCGCCCCCGCCTCCGAAGCTGCCGCCGCCGAAACCTCCACCCCCTCCGGACCAGCCGCCCCTTCCTCCCATTGAAAAGGCCAGGAGCAAAAGCAAGAATTGGCGAGGATGCGTTATGAACAGAATCAATACAATGATGCCGAAAACAGCCAGGACGACTTTATTGAATGCGCTGAGGGGTTTACGGGTAGTGGCACCGTGAGGTTGTGTTTGCCCGGACCCGATTGCTATGCTCACTCCCTCGTGTGTCGCGATCGTCCTGATCACGGCAACGGTGCCGGCGTAGATTCCGGCGCTGTAGTCGCCTTGCCTGAAATAGGGGACGAAGTACTCCCGCCCGATCGAGCCGACCAGACTGTCGGGCAATACGCTCTCAAGCCCGTAGCCCACCTCTATCCGGTACTTTCGGTCCTTCGCCGCGACGACGATCAGGACCCCGTTGTCCTTGCCCTTTTGGCCGAGCTTCCATTTCTCCTTTGTGTTGAGCGCGAATTCCTCGATGTTCTGGTTGTCGAGGGTCTGGACCGTAAGGACGAGCACTTGCGCCGTGGTCTTCTGGTCGAGTGTTTGGAGATAGGTGTTAAGATCATTCTTTAAGTCGCTCCTGACGATGCCGGCCAGGTCGACCACGTAATCCCGGGGTACGTCGGGCGGCTGCGGCGTGGAGGCACGGGCGACGGAAGCGCAGACAGCGGCAAGAAAAACGATTGCGATGAAGAGTCTTTTATGCATGGAGAGCATCGATTATCTTTCCCGTGGCCTCGAGCGCGTTGTAATATCGTTCGAAGAAGGAGGCAAGCTCCTGTTCCGATGGTTTGAGGAGGTCCGCCTTGAGCATGAGCAGCTTTTCAAAGATCTCGGTGTTGATCCCTGTGGCGGCGCCGAGCATGGTTATGACCTCAGCACGCTGGACAGGCGGCGGCTCTTTGCCGAGGAGCATGATGATAGCCCGAAAGAGCGCCATAGATCCGGTGAAGGACCGTACCAGTACGGCGGCAATGAGTTTTTTCTTTCCGAGCGATGAGATGTATCCTTGTCTCAAACCGATGAGCTTTGTCTTGAGCTCCCGTTCGCACTGAAGCCGCAGGTTCGGCATGGTGATCCGCAGGTCCTTCAGAAGGTCATGCCCGTATATGGTCTTGTGGAGGAGCTTGAAGTCGTGGAACTCTATCGGGAATACGTCCAGCGATTGGTCGATGTACTCCGGCGTCATCACCAGCGGCGCCGCGACCTTTTTTTTGCCGTATTTTCCCCCGAGGGTCGCCAGGAACTCGATGAACTGCAAGTCCATAGTGTGCAGTACGACGACGGAGTTGATGTCCGAAAGCTTCTCGTTATAGTCCGGAACCACAGCGCTGCCGACGATGTGGAAGGAATGGATGTTCGATGCATGCTCCTTGAGCAGGTCTTCGACCATCGGGGTGATCTTTTCCGCGACTACCGGGTTCAGTCCACTGGCATTAAAATTATTTGTCATAGTGGCATAGTATAACACAGGAGGGCATTCTTGACAATGAAGCGATTTTTCGCATTCCCTCTTTACCTTGCCGGCCACTGTGTGCTAATATGTAAACCCGTGAGTCCTATAAAACCTACGATCATTCCGCGTTCCAGGCACGCCATCTCCCGCAAGTGGATCAGCCGCAACGCCCTGCGGGTCCTCTACAAGCTGAAAGAGCATGGCTATTTCGCTTATCTGGTGGGAGGAGGCGTACGCGACCTGCTGCTCGGCCGGGAGCCCAAGGACTTCGACATCGCCACGGACGCCACGCCGGGCGAGATCAAGAAGGTCTTTCGCAACTGCAGGCTCATCGGCCGCAGGTTCCGGCTTGCCCATATCCATTTTTATGACGAGATCATCGAGGTAGCGACGTTCCGGTCCATGGTGTCCGATGAGCCTGAGGCTGTCGAAGCGGCCGCTGCTGCGGAACAATTGCCGCTGCCGCCAACGGATTCAGGCGCTGACGCCGATGGCGAGGGTCCAGTGCCTGCGGCCCCCGGGGCGCAGACGGTCCCACTGGTCAGGCCCAAGCCTCCGCGCATGCTCAAGACCGAGGGCGGCATGATCCTGAGAGACAACGTCTTCGGCACGCCGGAAGAAGATGCTCTCCGCCGCGATTTCACGGTGAACGCGCTCTTTTACAATATCGCTGATTTTTCGGTCATCGATTACGTGGGTGGGATGGCGGACCTTGAACAAGGGCTCATGCGCATTATCGGCGATCCCCTGGTTCGGTTTACCGAAGACCCGGTGCGCATGGTCCGGGCCGTTCGTTTTGCCGCCCTGCTCGGCTTTGAGATAGAAGAGAACACCTACCGTGCCATGATCGAACTCAAGGACCAGGTGGCGCTCGCCTCTCCCGCGCGCATGTACGAGGAAGTTCTGAAACTCTTTCTTCTCGGCGAGGGGGAGAAAACCTATCAGCTCCTGCGCAAAATAGGGCTTTTTGGAGTGATCTTCCCCCGTCTGAACGAATGGGTGGACACCGAGACGGACGGATATCCGCACATATGGATCGGCAAGGCGCTTGAGTGGGTGGACGCCTGTGTGCAGTCCGGCAGGCAGGCGCCGCCGCATATCCTGTTCGCGCTCTTGTACGGGCAGTGCATCGAGGAGACAGCCGCCGGGTTGAGGAAACAGGGCGTCCCTGCTCTCGACGCCATGACGAGGGCGGTGAGCGGGATCATGCAGGAACAGGCGCTGCGGGTGCAGATCCCCCGGAAGATCGCGTTGACGATGCGCGATATGTACTGGAACCAGCAGCGGTTCGAAAAGCGGGACGGGAAATACCCCCGGTATTTCCTGCGCAGGCCCGGGTTTGCCGACGCGTTTGAATATTTTCGTTTCACGAGCGAGACCACGGGCGAGAAAAAAGAGCTTCGCGTCTGGTGGAAGCAGTTCATCAAGACAAACCCGCTCGCGCCGGAAGAGAAAAAGGAAATACAGAAAAGCGCGGAGCGAAAAGCGAGACCAAGGCGGCGCAGGCGGAGAAGGGGCGGGCAGGGAAAACCTGCGGAGCAGAATCCGAAACCCTGAACCCTGAACCCTGAACCCTGAACCCTGAACCCTGAACCCTGAACCCTGAACCCTGAACCAGTCATCCCTATGCCCAGACCCCCGCGATTCTTCATATCCCCCGAACAGGTCATTGACCAGCACATAACCATCACCGGGGAGGACGTGCGCCATATCGCGACGGTCCTTCGCATGAAGACCGGTGACGAACTGCTGCTGTGCGATGGAGAAGGTACGGAGTATCACACAGCGATCGCGCAGGTCACCAAGTCCGAGCTTACCGCTGAAGTAAAGGCCCGATCAAATCGGGAGCTCCCTTATCCCCGGGTCACCCTTTGCCAGGGGCTGCCCAAGTCCGACAAGATGGACTGGATCGTGCAGAAAGCCACGGAGCTTGGCGTTGCGTCGATAATCCCGATCATGACGGCACGGACCATTGTAAAGATCAGGGATGAAGAAAATCGGATTTCGCGGTGGCAAAAAATTGTCCGGGAAGCCGCCATGCAGAGCAATCGTCCGGATATCCCGAAGGTGGAGAATATCCGCCAATATGCCAACTTTCTGAAAAGTATTTCAAATCCCCCCTCACCCCCCTTTGTTAAAGGGGGGGATAGTAATAATCCCCCTTTGGAAAAGGGGGAAACAGGGGGATTTTCATCGATTGACACCCTTCTTCTCCTCCCCTGGGAGGAAGCTACTGTCCCGATCAAGGCAATTCTTCGTGCAAATCCTACTAATAAAAACATCGTGGTTCTCATCGGCCCCGAAGGAGGGTTTTCCGCGCAAGAGGCGGAGATGGCACAAGATAAGGGTTTCCATCTGGTGAGCCTGGGCCAGAACATCCTCCGTACCGAGACCGCGGCTGTTGCGGTGTTGAGCATGATCGGGTATGAGTATTTTCTCTTGTAATCCGTGGAGCGGGAGATTCCCGGAAAAAACAGTTGACAGCCCGCCAATTGTCCTACATAATGTAGGACAGGAGGAGCATTATGCCGTCCAGTACGCGTCTTGATAAGGAAACCGAGGCCCTGTTGAAGAAGGCCGCCGAATACGCCGGGGTCACTAAATCAGAACTGGTGCGTGAATCCATCCGGGAGCATTGCGTGAAGATCGTCGAACAGAAACAGCGGACGCCCTGGGAGATATATCAGGCCATTCAAAAGAGCGAGGGGAGTGGACACGGAAACAGGATCAAAAACTCCAAAGCCATTCTGAAAGCGCACATGGAAGAAAAGCGGAAAAAATGGTCATTATAGACGCCGGTCCGTTGGTCGCGCTTTTCGATAGATCAGAGCCCCTTCATCAGACCTGCAGGGAAGTGCTTTTAAAACTGCGTCCTCCTCTTATCGCATCGTGGCCCGCTCTGACCGAAGCGTTTTACTTCCTCAAAGGCTGGAAAAGCGGGCAAAGCGAGCTTTGGGAATTCATCCTGTCCGGCGGCGTACGCGTTGACGATATTCCTGAGGAGCGCTACTCCCGCATGCGGGAGCTGATGAATAAATACTCCGACAAACCGATGGATTTGGCGGATGCATCCGTTGTGGTGATCTCCGAGATGCATAAGGTGAAGACCATATTCACGCTCGATCGTGATGATTTTTCCATCTACCGTCCCAAGCACACTCCGCATTTCCAGATCATCCCGTAATGTTATCTTAGGCAGGAACGTATATGAACAGGCAGGGCGGACAAGGCCCACCGATACGCAGTTCACGAGGCCGTCCCATGGGCGACAATGACCTTTCCGCGCGCGAACTGCGGGAAACATGTCAGGCCCTGCTCGCCGAGAACAGCGAGTTGCGCGAAGAAATCAGGCACTTGAAAGCCCCATTGCCTGACGAGTCCCTGATCGCTCCGGATCCGATATCGCAAAATTCGCATGGAGCGGAATCGACCCGCGGCGAGCGGACAAGGGAACTCCTGTTTCCATCGCTGGTCAACAACAGCTCGAAAGCTGGCGACAAGGTCGGGCTTGTTCTGTCGCTCTTCAAGGGCCGGAGCGATGTTTATGCCAGACGGTGGGAAAACAGAAAGAAGGGGACCACCGGTTATTCGCCCTCTTGTTTAAATGAATGGAAACACGGGCTGTGCGCGAAACCGAAAGGCAAGTGCGCGGCCTGCGGCCATAAAGCGTATGCGCCTTTTGATGAAAAGGCTGTTGAAGAGCATTTGCGCGGGAACCTTGTCGCAGGCGTCTACCCGATGCTCCCCGATGAAACGTGCCGCTTTCTGGCCATCGATCTGGACGAGGAAGAGTGGCGCCGGGACGCGGCGGCCCTGCGGGAAACGGCGTCCGAACACGCGATACCGCTGGCTGTCGAACGCTCCCGCTCCGGCAACGGCGCCCATGCCTGGGTGTTCTTTGAAACGCCGCTGTCCGCCGCGGTTGCGAGAAAATTCGGCGCAGCCTTGCTGACGCGGACAATGAGCGCGCGTCACGAACTCACGTTCAAATCCTATGACAGATTATTCCCCAGCCAGGACACGATGCCGACGGGAGGCCTGGGAAACCTGATTGCGCTCCCGCTGCAAAAAGAGGCGAGGGTCGCCCACAACAGCGAATTTATCGACGAGGAATTTGCCCCCTATGCCGATCAATGGTCGTACCTGGGCGCGCTCCGAAAACTGTCCGAAGGTGATCTCATTTCGCTCACAACAACGCTCTGCCGGGGAAACGAACTCGGCGTCCTGAAGCTCGATGAAGAAGGACCGCATAAACCCTGGGAAACAGCGGAGGTCAAATTGCTGCCCACGGATTTTCCGGAGACGATCGAGCTGGTCAGCTCGAATATGCTGTATGTCCCCAAGGCAGGCATATCGCAGAGAGGTTTGAACCGGATCAAACGCCTGGCAGCCTTCAAGAACCCTGAGTTTTACAAGGCCCAGAGGATGCGGCTGCCGACCTACGACAAGCCAAGGGTCATCTGCTGCGCCGATGAGACCCCTGAATATCTCTGCCTGCCGAGGGGCTGCCGGACGGAACTGAACGAACTGCTCTCGGGACACGGCGCGGCCGTCGCCTGGATGGACAAGACCAATTGCGGCAGGAAGATCGACGTGGAATTCAAGGGAGTCCTGCGGGACGACCAGAACGCCGCGTTCGAAAAGCTGCTCGGCCATGACACCGGGACGCTCTGCGGCACAACGGCCTTCGGCAAAACGGTGGTCGCCATCAGGCTCATTGCGGAACGAAAAGTGAGCACCTTGATTATCGTGCACCGGTCCGGACTGATCAACCAGTGGCGAAAACGCTTGAGCGAATTTCTTACGATCAACGAAGCTGCCCCGGCGCCGGAGGCGGGAACGAGGGGAAGGCCCAAAACAGAGACCGGCATCATCGGGCAAATGGGCCAGGGGAAGCAGGCACTGAACGGCGTTATCGACATCGCCCTGATGCAGTCACTTTGCAGAATGGGCGAAGTCAAGGACTGCGTCAAGAACTACGGTATGGTCATCGTCGATGAATGTCATCACGTCGCCGCGGTAAGCTTCGAGGCGGTTCTGAAAACCGCGCCGGCCCGTTACGTGCATGGCCTGTCCGCCACTCCCGTCAGGAAAGACGGACATCACCCGATTATATTCATGCAGTGCGGACCGCTTCGGTACCGTGACGACCCCCGGAAGCAGGCGGAAAAGCGGCCTTTCGAGCACTGTGTGGTCCCGCGCTTCACCTCCTTCCGTCCGCCGCTGAATGATGAAGAGAAAGAGCCGCCAATCCAGGCTCTTTTTGCGGAGCTTGCGGTCAATGAATTGCGGAACCAACTCATCATCGACGACGTGGTCAAGAGCCACGAGGAGGGGAGAAACTGCCTTGTATTGACGGAGCGGACCGCTCACGTAGAATATCTCTCCGGGAAACTGAGAGAGGTGATACCTGATGCGCTCACATTAACCGGGAGTATGGGAGCGAAGGCGACCGGGGAGGTTTTGGCCCTGATTGCCGCTGCCCCCGAGGAAAGGCCGCTCACCCTGATTGCCACGGGCAGATACATAGGTGAGGGTTTTGACGTGCCTCGCCTGGATACCCTCTTTCTGACCATGCCCATATCCTGGAAGGGAACGCTCCAGCAGTACGCCGGCCGGCTGCACCGGCTTTTTGAAAATAAAAAAGAAGCGCGAATCCTTGATTACGTCGATATCCATGTAAGGGTGCTGGAGAAAATGTACCAGCGCCGCCTGAACGGTTATGCCGCGATCGGCTACAAGATAAAGGCTGGTCCGGTGGAGACCGATTCTGTTGAAATCATCTTTAACAAAAGCAGTTTCCTGCCGGTCTTCGCCAACGATATCACGGCGGCGAAACGGGAAGCCCTGATCGTCAGCCCCTTCGTCACCAGGAGACGCGCTTTGCATATGCTGCCGCTCCTCGAAGCAGCGGTGAAAAACGGAGTCAGAACAATCGTGGTGACCAGACCTCCGGAAGATTTGAAGGAAAAAGACGGATCCGCGCTGCGGGAAACCCTGAAGGCGCTGGGCAATTCCGGTGTGCGCCTTGCTTTTCGCTCGAAGATCCACCAGAAATTCGCCGTGATAGACCAGAAAATCGTTTGGTACGGCAGCATCAATCTCTTGGGTTACGGAGACGCGGAGGAAAGTCTCATGCGGCTTGAAAGCGCCAACATTGCGAATGAACTGATCAAGGTAGCGGAGCGGGGGACGTCGGTGGGCTGAAGTATTTAGAATGATAGTTGTACTTGCAATATCAGCTTGTTACGCAGAATTTGTCGCTTGTTTTCAACTGAAGAAAATGATATGATTTTTTATACTGCAATTGATTGTGAGGCTGTTCATGGATTTGTTCTGAAGGAGGCGGAATTGTGAAAAAACTGACGCGAGTAACATTCGACCAAAATGTCATGGGTGGCAAACCTTGTATTCGAGGGCTTCGTGTCACCGTCGGTACCATTGTGGGACTTGTCGCAGCAGGACATTCCACCGCCGACATCCTGAAGGCGTATCCTTATCTGGAAGAGGAGGATATTAGCGAAGCCCTTTCCTATGCGGCGTGGCGTTCAGAGGAAATCGATCTGCCGATGGTTCCCGCGTGAAACTCTTGATTGATATGAATCTTTCGCCGGACTGGGTAGGTGTATTTGCACGAGAGGGATGGGAGGCGGCTCACTGGTCAACGACGGGTGATCCTCGCGCACAGGACCGCGTTCTTATGGCGTGGGCGAAGGACAACGGGTTTATCGTTTTTACTCACGACTTGGACTTTGGCGCTCTTCTTGCCATCACCCGCGCCGAGGGGCCAAGTGTTATTCAGGTGCGTACGCAAGACATTATGCCTCAAAGACTCAGCGGTAGATTAGTGAAAATACTCCGGCAATATGAATCGACGCTTGCAAAGGGCGCATTGATTACGGTGGATGAAACAAGAGACCGGGTGCGCATTTTACCATTCCAGTAGCATTGAAACGTTCGAAGCATACACGGCATTTCCAGATTATTCTGTAAAGTTCTCGTATTCCGATAAGTTTGGGGCCAGGTTGCAAAATCGAAAGCAAAAAAATGACGAAAAAAGAATTTGCAGATAGAAATATCGGCATGACCTTTGACTTTATCCGGCAGGTTGTAGCGGAACCCTCGCTATCTGAATCTATGAAGGACGGCGCGGAGATAGCCTTTATCGACAAGGATGTTCCCGTGACACGGAAAGAGAGCCCTCGTGGAAAGCAAATTATGCGTTACAAGGTGGAGCATGTATTTGAGCCGGTAAAAGGATAGCTATTTCGCGTATGAAAGAAACTATGATCGAAACAGAGGTCCCATCATTTCTTTCTCGCTCTTCGAGCCATATTTTTTCTCGCCAGCAACCATTCCATAAAGTCCAGCGTTTCATCAACTTGCCCATCCGATAGACGTTCAGCCGCATCCAATAAACGTTTCTGCCGGTCCTTCAGGTAAAACGTAGCAGGCTCCTTGACTTTCCTGTGTGTCTCTTCCATATAGAGTTCCGTCAGCGGACAAGCCAATGCATCGGTAATCCGCTTCTGTATGGATTTCCCCGCCGGCTTGTGAAAGGTCTCGATCTGATCAAGGATTCCATAGGCAATCCCGGCCTTCTCCTCCAATTCCCTCCGGCTCACGCTGTATATGCCCCTGAGTCTCTTGATATTCCGGGCAACGAGCATATCCGTTTTGGTAACAGTCCTTTTGGCCATTGTCACTTTATCCCGCATTGAGGCATGCCGATCTGACTCACTTTTGCTTTTTGGCTGGGTTCAGCTTTTGGTTTAATCGGTGGCCCATTGCCTTCTGATGCGAATTTAGTGGTCCAGAATATTGCGATAGAACAATTACCTGATTGATAGCTGAGCAGGGTAGGCATTGCCCCACGGGTATTTATGACGCGCGGTGCGCTCCCTGTGAGGTCTTCGGGTAAGATGCTTGCGGTTCTTGGATTGGTCCGCACATTATGGAGATATGGGGTCGTCCGGTTCATTGCATTCGTCGACTTTCGCTGCTCTTCGCGGTTGAAGTCCGGCGAACACATTCGCTATGTACCACCGCATCGCGGGCAGCCGGTGTTTGTTATGATTTGTTAACGAGACTTACTTCCCATGAACGGAATATGGCAGGACGCCGGTTTTCCATTTACCTCTATCGCTCGGATGTGTTCACGAGTTACGCTGATTATCAAACAAAAATCGAGCAATACGAAAACGGGACCTTGACGTGGCCGACCTCCGGGACGAGTTCAAGCAGTTCCGCATGGTACTCATCCACCCAGCCACTTAAGCCTGTGCTGAACAAGGCCGCCGCCCCATCAGGTAACGTGAAGAGAACGAAGAGGTTTGGGATGCCGCGTTAGGCGTGACGAGCTGTTTCAGCCCGTAGGGCGGGCTGAGCGCAAGCAAAACCAGACACCTTTGCATCATTTGCCGCGGGTTTTTATAAAGCCTGCGGCATTTCTTTTGGATATTGACAGCGTCCTTCACTATGCGTACAATGTACTTATGGAAGATATCCGATTCGAGTGGGACGAGCCGAAGAACCGCGAAAACAAACGCAAGCATGGCGTGTCCTTCGAGGAGGCGCAGACGGTCTTCTTCGACGAGCATGCGATCCGCTATTACGACCCGGACCATTCGGAGGAGGAAGACCGGTTCATCATGCTGGGCTTGAGCATAAAACCGAGGGCGTTGGTCGTGTGCCATTGCTTTCGGTCGGATGACGGGAGCATTCGGATTATTTCGGCGAGAAAGGCGGATAAGCGGGAAGCAGCCGCTTATGGGAGGTGACGCGATGAGAGCGCATTATGATTTTGCGAAGATGAAGGGAGAAAAGAACCCTTACATCAAACAGTTGAAGCAACCGGTTACTATCAGGCTCGATAAAGCGTCAGTGCAATATTTTAAGGAACTCGCGGATGCGCTTGGGATGCCGTATCAGAACCTGATCAATCTCTATCTGCGCGATTGCGCGGTGAATCATAAAAAGCTGAAATTAAAATGGGCGTCCTGACTGCCGAAACCAGACATCTTTGCATCGTATGCCGCAGGCTATTATAAGCCTGCGGCATTTTCTTTTTGGCTATCGGAGCGTTTTGTGGCGCGCAGCAAGCACCCTGCGAGGTCTTCGGATAGGCTGCTTGCATTCCCTGGATGATCCGCATATTACGGAGATACTGGGTTGTCCGGTTTTTGACATTGTGTTCGTTGGATTTCACTGAACTTCGCGGTTGAAGCCCGGCGAACACATTCGTTCTTCACGGTTACATGATGGGCAGGCTGGTAGTTGGCCTGCTCGTGGTGTTTTCGACGGCTCCATACTACTTGCCTTATCGTTTTTGTATTGCTTGACATTTGTACTGCATATGTTACCATCTGGTGAAAAAGAGGCTTTGGCCTTGTTTCAGGCGGGTGGATATGACGCGATCGGCAGCGACGATAGGCAGTTTATCCGGTCGCTGAGGGTGTTCGGTATTCCCTATTTAACTCCGGCGACCTGTATTGCAGCCATGCACAAGCAAGGCAAGCAGAAAGCTTCGGAGGCTTTAAAAGGCCTTGATGAACTTGCGGCGTATATCAGCGCAAGCGAGTATCATACCGTCAGACTGTTCATCGAAAAGTGGAGGCCGTAATGAAAACAAAATCCATCCGGATGCCCGCGGAATTGCTTGAGGCCGTAGCGCTCGTTGAACGAGAGGAAAAAATCGAGGAGACGACCGCGATACGGAAATTGATAGCTATCGGCTTCGAGACGTATATGGTGGAAAAGTACAGGACCGGTAAGATTTCACTTGCGGCCGCGTCCCGAAGACTTGCTCTTAATCAGATAGAAATGCTGAACCTGCTGGCGGAGCACGGCATCAAGGGCAATCTGGACATTGATGATGTCATGCATTCCCTGAAGACCTTTGCGAAGGTTTGAACATTTGAAATTATGGAGGAAACGCCATGAGTCAATCGGATTTCGACTACGATGTTGTGGACCCGAAGGCGGCTGAACAGATTATTCCGGTCTATCCCGTGGCCCAGTGGCACAACGGGCAGCAGGCGCTGAAGGCCCTTGGGGGCGTGCAGTTCACCGGGGGTGTTGTTATGCCGAAAAGACATTTGCCCGAGGGCTTCGCGTTCCCCGGCTGGATCGAGGAACGGATCACGTTTCGAAGCGGGAAAGAGGAAACCGCCCTGACCTCACGCGAGGTCGCGCTCGCGCCGATTCGGACGCGGTTCCGCTGGTTCGTCAGGCAAGGCAATGAAACCGCTTATTTCCCTCGCAATGCCTATGTCATGGGCGCGAACATGAGGGGGCACCTCCAGGTGCTTGCCGCGATCCAGGGCGGAGACCCGCCAATCGTTATAACCTTCAAAGGCAAAGCATCGCAAGCGTTTGAAACGGCGCTCAAGGATTTTTCGGCGAAGGTCGTTCAAGCCGCCAACCGGCAGGCGCCGAAAGGACAGGCGCTTCCACGCTACGCGTTTTGGATGTTGATCTCGCCCGGTCCGCATTCAAAGGCGGGAAGCGGAGGCCAGGACGCAATGGTCACCCTCCCGACACTCGGTCTGCCCGCTGAGATGACCCGTGAGCAACTGCGGTCCGCATATGTCGGACGCGACAACCTGATTCGTTTTCAGGAATGGCAGCAGGAGGCATCACCCTGGGTGGAAGCCTGGGAAAAGCACGGGTCCGAACATGCGGAGTCTGCGTTTGATCATGATGACGAGCCGGATGGCGGGGCTCACTGAAATCATGCTCATTTCGCCTTGACGCCAGCAGCCGCCTGAGATAATAAATCGCCGAGCGCGGCGAAGATCGTCTTTATACTCTCGGCTTCCGGCAGCGGTATCTTCAGGTAGGCTGTTCCCGTTGCATCATCCCTCCCGATTATTTTTTGCAGATTTTTTTCCATTGGCTCTTCTGACTTCACCATCATGTCCCCGAGGCTGCTCAGGAACCGGGCGCCGCTCTGGAGAATGTCGTTCAGTGAATCATGCCCGTTTCCGTGTCCGTTGCCCTTGGCCGCTGATGCTGTTTTTCCCGCGCCGGCTGTCGTATCCATCCGCTCCTCTTTGTCCGCCTGCTCATCCTCTCTGCGTTGTTGTTGCTCGGCAGCCGGATCCGGCTGAACGATGTTTCCCACCATCGTATCGACCGTTTTCATAAGTTTGTTGAGCTGGGATTCTCCGACCAGGACCGTGTCCTGGCCGTCCTTGTCGAGCGCGCCGGCGAAGACCGATTTCTTGAACTTGAGCAGCTCAAGAATGCGCTCCTCGATCGATCCCGAGGTGACGAAGTTGATGACGCGCACCGGCTTCTTCTGGCCCATGCGGTGGATCCGGCCGATGCGCTGTTCGAGCACCGCGGGGTTCCAGGGAATGTCCATGTTGATTACCACGGAGCCGGATTGCAGGTTGAGGCCCACTCCTCCGGCGTCGGTGGAGAGAAACACACTGCACTTCGGATTTTCCCGGAAGTCCGTGATCAAATCCCGCCGCTTTTTCGAGGGCACACCGCCGTGCAGATAGGTATAGCCGATGGAATTCCGTTTCAGAATTTCTTCCACGAGTTCGGCCATGAGCAGCCATTGGGTGAAAATAACGACTTTTTCGCCGCCTTCAACCACCAGTTCACGAAGAATTATTTCGAGTTCGTCGATCTTGGGACCGTGGATGGTTTTTTTGTCCACCAGATAGGTGTTGTCCGAGACCATGCGCATCAGAGTGAGAAACATCATGAGCCGTTTCCGGTCCGCATCGCTCAGGAATTTGTAGCGCCTCCACTTTGCCACGAGCCGGGCCACGAGTTCCCGGTACTCGTCATGGACCACGAACTGTTCCCTGGTCATGGGCACGAAGAAGTTCTTGTCCGTGCGGCCGGGGAGTTGTTTGAGCACCTCGTCTTTCTTCCGCCTGATCATCACGTTTTCGAGCGAAGCCCTGATGGACTGGAGGCGCTGGTAGCCCGTGACCTTGCCGCCGGCGTCAACCATGCGGTGCGTATGCACAAAGCGATACAAAGGCCCCAGCCGGAGCCGGTCCACGAACTCCATGAGCGAGTGCAGCTCTTCTATTTTATTTTCGAGCGGCGTCCCGGTCAGCACGATGGCGAACCGCGATTCGAGCCGCTTGACGGCCTTGGCCGTCCTGGTGTTCCAGTTTTTGATCCTCTGCGCCTCGTCAAGGATGATCAGGTCGGGCGCCCACGCCTTAATATAATCCAGGTCCCGGTGTACGACCTCGTAGTTCAGGACCTTGTAGAAAGATTCGGCTCGGTAGAGCCGCGTCCGTTCCGCATTCATGCCCTCCACGACGGTAACGTTATTATTGGTGAATTTTTCTATCTCCGTCCGCCATTGGTGCTTGAGCGATGTGGGCGCGACGATCAGCACTTTCCCGATATTGAACAGCCGTTGCATCAGCTCCGAGGCCGCAAGCGCCTGGATGGTCTTTCCGAGGCCCATATCGTCTCCGATCAAGCAACGGCCGGCCCGGACCGCGAAGAGCGCGCCTTCTTTCTGGTAGGTGTAGAGTTCCGTTTTCAAAAGTTTACGAAACACGGGGCTTTCTGTTCCCCGGTCCAGTTTCTCCGCAAGGATGACGCGCCGGTGTTCTTCGTCCTGGTGTTCCGCCACAAAGGCCATGACGTCGTCATAGCAGCGCACTTCGTGATCGGCAAAGCGCCGGGCCGCATCAACGAATTCCAGAACATCGAGAATATGTTCGGGCCTCAATGTTCCCTGCCTGTCAAAATACTTTCGCGCAAGGGCGCGTAAATCCGCGGGCGATTCCTTGCCGGGTTTGAACCGGAGCTCCCGCTTCAGGCCATAGTGCAGAAACACTTCGGAATAGAGTGGCGTAAATCCCGACTGAAAGGCCTTTTTCGCGCCGGACTTTTTCCGGAGCTTCGAGAGGGTGAACTCGATATGCTTGCAGGTGCCGAGGTTGTTGATGCTGAAGTCAGGGCAGGAGCAATAGTTTTTTCCAGGAGCGTCTCCGCGTATGGATATCTTATACGTTTTGCCCGATGCCGGGTTGGTGATCGAAAACTCGGAAAAGAGCGGATGGCCGCCGTTGTTTCGCAGGACGTAGAGCTGCTGCTCGCCGAACTGCTTTCTGAGGATTCGCTGCCATTCTTCAAGCGAGAGCTCGTCTGGTTTATGCATTCGGGATACCTTTGGGCTTGATTGCTTTTTTGCGGGTTTGGTTTTCGTTGCGCTCATGGGGTGGATTCCTTTATAAAGTGAATTCGATACTATGACAGGGGCAATATATCAGAAAGCCGGGGCAGTGGACAAGGGGAAAAACGTTGATTCTTTTGACTGGGCGGATACTATGCGGGGATATAAGCCGTGCCCGGTATTTTCCTTGACACAAAAACAGCCGGGATGTTAATATCAATTCTCTTTGAAAGGCGGTTCTTTCATGAAACTGGCGATTGGCGCGGACCACGGCGGACTGGAGTTGAAACAAGAGGTTGTTCAATACCTCCGGACGTTTAAGAACATCGAGGTCTCTGATTTCGGCACGGCAACGAAGGACTCCGTGGACTATCCCGACTACGGGAAGAAGGTCTCCGAGGCGGTGACGAATGGCGCGGCGGACCGCGGCATCCTGATCTGCGGCACGGGCATCGGCATGTCGATCGTGGCCAACCGGTACCCGAAGGTGCGTGCCGCTCTCTGCCATGACCATTTCACGGCCCGGATGAGCCGGGAGCACAACGACGCGAATGTCCTTGTCATGGGCGAGCGCGTGATCGGCAAGGGTGTTGCGCTCGAGATCGTAAAGACGTGGCTCGAAACGGAATTTGCCGGCGGCAGGCACCAGCTGCGGATCAACAAGATATAGATTAGTTTAAAAGGACAATAGCATGTCAGAGCTGAAGGAAACAGACCCCCAGGTTTACAACGCGATCAAAGGCGAGGAGGAGCGCGAACTGTCCAAGATCGTCCTCATCGCATCGGAAAACTATGTGAGCGAGGCAGTGCTCGAAGCGCAGGGATCGGTGTTCACGAACAAATATGCCGAGGGATATCCGAACCGGCGCTATTACGGCGGGTGCGAGTTCGCCGACCAGGTCGAGCAGCTTGCGATCGATCGGGCAAAGCAGCTCTTCGGCGCGGAGCACGTGAACGTCCAGCCCCATTCCGGCTCTTCGGCGAACATGGCGGTCTACTTCAGCGCGCTCCAGCCCGGAGACACGATCCTCGGCATGGCGCTTCCGCACGGCGGCCACCTGACCCACGGGGCGAGCGTGAGCTTCTCGGGAATGCTCTACAAGTCCTTCTCCTATGGCGTGGACAATAAAACGGAACTGCTCGACTACGACGAGGTGGAGCGCCTGGCGATGGAGCACAAACCAAAGATGATTGTTTGCGGTTACAGCGCCTATTCAAGGGTCCTCGACTTCGCCCGGTTCCGGCAGATCGCGGACAAGGTTGGCGCATACCTTATGGCTGACGTTGCGCACATCGCGGGGCTCATTGCCGCGGGCGTGCACCCGAACCCGGCGCCTTACGCGGATTTCGTGACCACCACCACGCACAAGACCCTGCGCGGCCCGCGCGGCGGCATGGTCATGTGTAAAGAGAAGTTCGGAAAGGCCGTGGACAAGACCATCTTCCCCGGCATCCAGGGTGGACCGCTCGTGCACGTGATCGCGGCCAAGGCGGTTTCCTTCAAGGAAGCGCTCATGCCCGAGTTCAAGGACTACCAGCGCCAGGTCCTGAAGAATGCGAAGGCGCTTGCCCGGCAGCTTACCGAGGACGGGTTGCGCATCGTCTCCGGCGCCACGGAAAATCATCTCATGCTCGTGGACCTGACACCCAAGAACATCACGGGCAGGGACGCCGAAACGGCGCTCGATGCCGCCGGCATCACGTGCAACAAGAACAGCATCCCCTACGACCAGAAGCCGCCGGTGACCACGAGCGGCATCCGCCTCGGCACGCCGATCGTGACTACGCGCGGCATGCGCGAACCGGAGATGAAGATCATCGGCGGCCTCATCTGCGAGGTCCTCGCCAATGGCAAGTCCCCGGAAAAGCTGGCCGCGATCAGGGAGCGGACGAAGGCGTTCTGCGGCAAGTTCCCGATGTTCGCCATGGACAAGGTCAATGCCTAAGCGCGAGCGCCCTTCGTGGGACGAATATTTTATGGAGATCGCGCACCTCGTGAAGAAGCGGGCCACCTGTCTCCGCCGCCAGGTCGGGGCCGTGCTCGTGAAGGACAAAAACATTCTTGCCACGGGCTACAACGGCGTGCCGTCAGGCATCGAGCATTGTCTCGACCGCGGGTGCCTGCGCGAGCAGATGGGCATCCCCTCGGGCGAGCGGCACGAGATCTGCCGCGGCCTCCATGCGGAGCAGAACGCGATCATCCAGGCCGCCAGGCACGGGACGAACATCGACGGAGCGACGCTCTATTGCACGAACCAGCCGTGCAGCATCTGCGCCAAGATGCTCATCAACGCCGGGGTGAAACACATCATCTTCCAGGACGGCTATCCCGACAAACTCGCCGAAGAGATGCTGGGCGAATCGGGCCTCAAGGTAACGCAGTATAAAAAATCGTGACGCCGGACCCGATGGACGAAGGAGGAGGGACGCACGAGTCAGAAACAACAATTACGAAGCGTCTATCGTCCATCATCCCCCGTTTTTTATTTCGGAGATTCCATGCGTTGCCCCTATTGTTCCAGCCTTGAAAATAAAGTCGTCGACTCCCGGATGGGGAAGGAAGGCGAATCCATCCGCAGGAGGCGCGAGTGTCTCAAGTGCGAGGGCAGGTTCACCACGTATGAGCGCGTCGAGGAAGTGCTGCCTCTGGTCATCAAGAAGGACGGACGCCGCGAGCCCTTTGACCGCTTGAAGATCCTGAATGGGCTCAAGAAGGCCTGCGAAAAGCGGCCCGTCGGCGTCGAGGCAATCGAGACCACGGTATCCGACATCGAGAAGTTCCTCCAGGACAAGGGACTCAAGGAGGTCCCGAGCACTGTCATTGGCGAAGAAGTGATGGACCACCTTCATCGTCTGGACGAGGTGGCGTATGTACGGTTCGCCTCGGTCTACCGGTCCTTCAAGGACATCAACGAGTTCATGACCGAGCTCAAGGACATCCTGAGCAGCAAGGAATTAAAAGCCCTGAAAGAAAAAGCGTGAAATTGCGGAATGAGGCATCAGGCTTTCGCAACAAACTGAGGTCAAAACCTGTTCGCCGCGAAGGAACGCAGAGAACGCAAAGAGAAGTAAAAATAAAAGGCAAGGCCCCTGGTTCTTTCTCTACTCCGAACTCCACACTCCGAACGCATAAGTTTTTCACATCCCCATGCACGATCATATCGTCGATATAGCCGTCAATATCGCAGTTCACAAAACATTCCACTACCGCATGCCGGAGGAGATGAGGGACCGTGTCGTCCCGGGATCGCGCGTGCTCGTGCCGTTCGGGAGCAGGCGCATCGAGGGGACGGTCATCGGTTTCCCCGCCAGGGCCGAGGTCGCGGGCCTCAAGTACGTGATCGAGCTCCTCGACAAACCGCTCACGCCCGAGCTTCTCGCCCTTGCCGGCTGGATGTCCGATTACTACCTGCATCCCATCGGCCGGACCATTGAGGCGCTCGTGCCGAAGGCCCTGTCGCGCGCAAAACCGAAAACGAAACGGTACCTGCGGATCGTTGGCGGGGACCACGATATGGGGTCTGTACGCGGGCCGAAGCAGAGAGAGCTTCTGCTGCTTCTGTGCGAGCGCCAGGTGATAGGCATGGAGGAGTTGAAGGCTTATGCTCCGGCCACCATCAGGTCCCTGTGCGACGCAAAGATAGCGACGGTCATCGAGAAGGAATGGGATGGGCGACCGGACACCGGTGCGTTCAGTCCGAGCCTGCCGCCCCGGCTCATGCCCGCGCAGTCCGAGGCCGTGCGTCGTATCAATGAGGCGGTTGCCGGTGAGGCGTTCGGCGTATTTCTCCTGCATGGCGTGACGGGGAGCGGCAAGACCGAGGTCTATCTCCACGCCATCAGCGGGCTCGCGAACACGGGAAAAGGGGCCATCGTGCTGGCGCCGGAAATCGCGCTCACGCCGCAGCTCCTAGGCAGGTTCAGAAAACGGTTCGGAAACCGCGTCGCCGTGCTCCACAGCGGGCTGACGGACCGCGAACGGGCCGATGAATACCGCCGCATCCAGGCAGGGCAGGTGGACGTGGCAATCGGCGCGCGGTCCGCAGTGTTCGCGCCGTTCGAGAACCTCGGGCTTATTATCGTGGACGAAGAACATGAGAACTCGTACAAGCAGGACGAAGGTCTCAGGTACAGCGCTCGGGACGTTGCCGTCATGCGCGCGAAGCTCCTGAACGCAGTAGCAGTCCTCGGCTCCGCCACGCCGTCCCTCGAAAGCTATTACAATGCACGGTCCGGGAAATACCGGTATCTCCGCCTGGCCGATCGCGTGGACCACCGACCCATGCCCGAGGTCGCCGTTATTGACGTTAAGAACCTGCCCAGGTCTTCGCTCTTTTCGCCCCAGCTGATCGAGCATATCACGCAGCGTCTCCTGCGGAACGAACAATCTCTCCTGCTGCTGAACCGCCGGGGTTTTTCGTCCGTGCTGATATGCGGCGACTGCGGTCTGGCGGTCAAGTGCCCGAGTTGCAGCGTGTCGCTCACGTTCCATAAATCGGAACATACGATGAAATGTCACTACTGCGGTTTCCTTGCCGGGCCTCCTGACAAGTGTCCGGCCTGTTTGGGCGCTGCGATGAAGCTGCTCGGCTCGGGCACACAGAAGATCGAAGAGGAACTGCGGACGTTTTTTCCGGCAGCGCGTATCCTGCGGATGGACAGCGACTCGGTCAAGGGCAGGCAAGCCTATGAGTCACTGCTCCAGAAGGTGGACCGCCGGGAAGTCGACATACTGCTCGGTACGCAGATGATCGCCAAGGGACACGACTTTCCGGCAGTGACGCTCGTGGGAGTGGTGGATGCCGACGTGGGGATGAACCTGCCGGACTTTCGCGCCGCCGAGAAGACCTTTCAACTGATCACCCAGGCCGCGGGCAGGGCAGGGAGGGGCGAGCTGGGAGGAGAGGTGATCATCCAGACCATGAACCCGAACCACTACTCGGTCCGGCACAGCAGGACGCACGACTACGAAGGGTTCTATAACGAGGAGATGGCGTATCGCACACAGCTGGGCTATCCGCCGATTTGCCGCATCATCAAGCTCGAGATCAAGAGCGCACAGGAAAAACTTGCTGGAGAAGCGGCCAAAACGGCGCAGGACCGCATCCGCAGCCTTATGCGTGGCAAGGACACGGTGCTCCTGGGTCCCGCGCCCGCGCCGATCTCCCGGGTGCGCGGCCAGTACCGGTTTCATCTGCTGCTCTTGTCGCGGCAACGGGACACGATCCGGTCCCTTGCCATCGAGGGACGGAACGCGGTCGAGGAGAAATACGGCAGGAAGTGCAAGGTGATCGTGGACGTGGACCCGGTGAATCTGATGTGAATTTTGCCGCAATAGTCGAACATAAAACATTGCCTCGCGCCGCTTTCCCGTTTGATTTTTAAACCTGCCTATACTATTCTCATTCTGACATACGAATTGCTTAGTTCTCAAGGCGGCATTCTGAGATAGTGGTTTTCTTCGAATAAAAACCCTTGGTTTATTAAAAAATGCCCCTTGAAAAGAGTTAACTTTAAGGTTAATATTATGGTGGATGCGGAAAACCCATTTCTGGCAGGAATTTCTACAGCTACGTTGTAACTAAGGAAGAACACCTTGATGCTCGATATGTGGCATAAAAATAAAATAGAGAAATTTCGCAACGACGTGGACTACATAAAGGAAGCGACGATCCTCGACTTTACCGAAATGGTCGTGGAAAAAATGCAAAAAACTGGCCTTAGCCGCGCCGAACTCGCTCATAAACTTGGCGTTTCCAGACCGTTCGTTACCAAACTGTTGAACGGCAATCCTAACATGACGATCAAAACCATGGCCTCCATCGCACATGCGCTCAAATGCGAAATGAGAATATCACTGCGTCGAAAGGGCGTCCGTTTTTAATCTTGCCTTTTGACGATGTTTATAATATTCTGCAAATGGAGTTCATTTTTGACCGACCTTTTCTTTTCGCGGTTATTTTTCCAGAGGCGTCGGGGAATGGCAATATGGTAGACGTTATTTCCTTATGCAATTGCGGATGAATACCATAACAAAGGTCCTCGCCCCCTGAGGGTACTTCCTTCGAACAGTCACTTCAAAGCACGTCAATAAGGAGTTGAAATATGAATCACAGGATGACTTATACGGACACCGAACTTGAAGCGCTCTTGAACGACTTGGAATCAGATCTTGCTGAACGCAAGGAGAGCTGGCGTGGCGATACGCCGGAAAAGGGGCGAGAGGCCGTTTGCGCTTTCGCTAATGACTTGCCCGATCATAAAAAACCGGGCGTGCTCTTTGTAGGCGCAAAGAATGATGGTTCTCCGTCGAATTTGCCTATTACCGATGAGCTTCTTCTAACATTGGCAGATATCAAAACAGACGGCAATACGTTGCCGCCACCCACGCTCACTGTCGAGAAGCGAAACTTGAAAAATCGTGATATGGCTGTCATAACTGTCCTTCCAGCGGATGCTCCGCCTGTTCGATACAAAGGCCGTATTTGGATCAGGACCGGTCCGCGCCGGGGACTTGCTACGGCTCAGGATGAGAGAATCCTCAATGAGAAAAGGCGTTACAAGGACATATCGTTCGATATTCATCCGATTCCGAGCGCTACTTTGACCGATTTGAATAAACTTCGCTTTGAGCAGGAATACCTCCCCAATGCCTTTGCGTCCGATGTATTGGAAGCAAATGACCGATCGTATGAGCAGCGACTATCCACCTGCGGGATGATATCTTCACTAGATGAGCCGACACCGACGGTTCTCGGGTTGTTGGTGCTCGGTAACAGACCTCAGGACTTTATTCCAGGAGCATTTGTTCAGTTTTTGCGGGTTGATGGAATTGAATTGTCCGATCCTGTGACGGATGAAGAACCAATTTCCGGTCCACTGGCCCAACTCTTGAGAAGAATTGATGACAAGTTAGAGGCGCATAATCGGGTCGGAGTAGATTTAACATCGGGACAGATCGAAAAAAGAAGCTTGGATTATCCTATGTCCGCCTTGCAGCAGATTGTCCGCAATGCCGTCATGCACAGGACGTATGAAGGCACGAATTCTCCGGTTCGGATTTATTGGTTTAATAACCGGATTGAGATTATCAATCCTGGTGGACCGTTTGGCGAAGTCACCGCGCAGAATTTCGGGCGTCCGGGCTTTACCGATTATCGCAATCCCAATATCGCCGACGCTATGAAGGTTTATGGGTTCGTACAGCGTTTCGGCGTTGGAATCGCAACGGCACAGAAAGAGCTTCTCAATAACGGCAATCCTCCCGCCGAATTTATCGTGGAACCTACTGCAGTGCTTTGCACTATGAGGAAAAAAGCATGAAAACGACCGTCATAACCTTTTTTAACAACAAGGGCGGAGTGGGCAAGACCTCGCTCGTTTATCATCTTGCATGGATGTTTTCCGAACAGCGAAAACGGGTCGTTGCCGTCGATCTTGATCCGCAGGCAAATCTCACGTCCGCCTTCTTGGACGAAGACAGCCTTGAAACGTTATTGGACGAGACCGGTAAGCCGAATACTATCTTTCGAGCCATCCAGCCCTTGACCAGCGTCGGCGACCTTCTTGATCCAGTGCTGCAAAGAATATCTACCGATCTCTATTTGCTGCCTGGCGATGTCGCTTTGTCAAGCTTCGAGGAAACGCTTGCCGAAGCCTGGCCTGCCAGTATGAAAGATACCAATCTGTTTCGCCCCTTCCGGATATTGACGGCCTTTTGGCAAGTCATGCAGTCAGCGGCCAGGAAGGTAGAGGCGGATGTGCTTCTGATTGATGTCGGACCCAATCTCGGCGCTATTAACCGGTCCGCGCTTATAGCAACCGACTATATCATCATTCCCCTGCGTGCGGATTTGTTCTCGTTGCAGGGTTTGAAAATTCTCGGTCCGGCACTGCGATCGTGGCAAAATCTCTGGAAAAAACGAGTGGACAACTGGCGGAGCCCGGAGTTCGATCTGCCAAAGGGAGATATGAAGCCTGTTGGATATCTGTGCCAGCAGCATAGCTTACGTCTTAACAGACCGGTCAAGGCATGCGATAAATGGGTTAACAGCATCCCCGCTGTTTATCGGGAGAGTGTGCTGGCAGAACCGACCAAGAATATGATGCTGGAGGACGATCCGCTCTGCCTGGCTACCATCAAGCATTATCGCAGTCTCATCCCCATGGCCCAGGAATACAGGAAGCCGGTTTTCAAACTGACACCGGCGGATGGCGCAATCGGTAGCCTTGCAAATGCCGTCCAGGAAGCCTATAAAGATTTCATAGCGCTTGAAAAGAAAATATCAGCGCTCGTTGGCCTCCGGCAATGAATTAGCTTCAAGGAAGACCATCATATGATGAAATGTAAACCGTTACTTGCATGCGAAAGTAGGAACGAAACTACCGCTGTGCTATCAGATGCGGCGCTGATGCGTGAGATAAAAGCAGGCCTTAAGGAGTTAAAAGCAAAGAAAGCACGTCTCTATACTCTTGAGGAACTTTTTTAGGAATAAATAATATTCATGACAGAAAAAAAAGAAAACACCGCGGTCGCGACGAACCGCAAGGCATACCACGACTACTTCATCGAGGAGACCGTCGAGGCGGGGATCGCGCTTCAGGGCACGGAGGTGAAGTCCCTGCGCCTGGGGCTGGCGAACCTGACGGACAGCTATGCCATTGTCAAGAACGAAGAGATGTACCTCCTGAACGCGAACATCAGCCCTTATACCCACGGCAACATTGCAAACCACGAGCCGCTCCGAACGCGGAAACTTCTGCTGCATAAAGCGGAGATACGCAAGCTCACCTGGAAGATGTCGCAGAAGGGCTTCACGCTCATCCCGCTTAAGATCTATTTCGTGCGAGGCAGGGCCAAGGCGTTGATCGGTCTCGCCAAGGGGAAAAAAGTCTATGACAAGCGGGAGACGATCAAGGCGAAGGAGTCGAAACGCGAGGTGGAGCGGGTGGTGAAGGAACGAAATCGGTAAAATGCGCCTGCCGCCACGTCTTGTCATCCGCCGCAAGCCGCAATAAGCGCTGGATATGGGATACAATTTATGGTATATTGTGCCCGTGCTAAAAAGGATGAGAGAAGCCATGAAAATAAAGTTCGCCGGGATTCTTCACGTTTGTATTGTTGTTGCGGTGCTTGCCGTCATTGCCATTGGTTTCATGAGCTGTGGCGAGAAAAGTCATTTAGCCGAGATAGTGATATCCCCCTCCGATCCCTCCATGGCCATTGGCACGACTATTCAACTTACGGGACAAGGTGTGTTGTCAAACGGGGTCACGTTTTTTGAGTCTTACTTGACCTGGACTTCGTCGAATACTGACCTCGCAACGGTAGACTCAACAGGTCTCGTCACCGCAGGGTCCGTCACGGGAGTGACCACAATTACCGCTACTGAGACCGATTCACACACGAACGTATCCGGCAGCACCTCCGTCACCCTTTGCACGATAAACACGATTACGGTAACGCCGACTAATCCCAGCATGGCAATTAATACCGAGTATCAGTTTACGGCTATAGCTACATTGTCAACCGGAACAACGACGACACAAAATGTAACTTCGTATATGACCTGGACGACAATACCCCCGGACTCCACGGTTGCGACAGTAGGTTCAACAGGGCTCGTCACGGCAGGGTCCACGACTACCGAGACTGTTACGATTCAGGCAACCGATAGCTATACAGGGGTCTCCGGCACTACTGTTCTCACCGTAACCGATACCGCCCTCTCATCGCTCGCGATAACCGATGTAAATGGTGTTGCCGATGCCGCCAGCGTTGCGGTCGAGTCAACCCTGCAGTTGACCGCAACGGGGACCTATGGAGACGCAACAACGGCGGTCATAACTTCATCCATGACCTGGAGTTCGTCGGATACCACTATTGCAGATGTAGAAACGTCAACAGGTATTGTCACTGGAAAAGCTTCTTCCGGTTCCGCCACCATAACGGCAACAGATCCCATAACGGGAGTAAGCGGAAGCATTACTGTCAACGCAACAAATTAGCGGGCACTCCCCTTTATGGGCGGCAGAGAATAAACAGATACCCCGCAGCGTGCCGCGGGGTATCTGTTTATGTGAAATAGCAATCCACTATCGACCCGAGGCTTCTTATTTTATTCACGACCTTGACCTGTTCGCACAGCCTGCCATGACCGCGCCGGAAATAAAAAAAAGATTGCGACAATTTGCGACCAGTGAAAAGGCCAGGGTCCTCCAGGGATTTTTCAAGACCGGACCCGGGGAGTATGGGGAAGGGGACCTCTTCCTCGGGGTCGTGGCGCCGGACATCCGGAGGGTGGCAAAGGAATTTCAGGACACGCCTCTTCGAGAGATAAAAATAATTCTTGCGTCGAGGCGCCATGAAGAACGGCTGCTGGCATTGCTGATGCTTGTCCGCCAGTACGCGAAAGGCAACGAGGCGCTGAAGAAGAGGATATATGGTCTTTACCTCAAGAGCACACGATATATCAACAACTGGGACCTTGTCGATCTCTCAGCGCCGAACATCATCGGGACCTATCTTCTGGACAAGAGCAGAAAACCGCTTTATGCGTTCGCGAAATCAAAGGATCTGTGGAAGCGACGGATAGCGATCGTGTCGACGTTTACCTTTATCCGGCGGAATGTTTTTGATGATACGCTCAGGATTTCGAAAATCCTGCTGAAGGACGATCACGATCTTCTGCACAAGGCGGTCGGCTGGATGCTGCGCGAGATCGGCAAACGCGACCTGCGGGCGGAAGAGCGGTTTTTGAAGCGGCATTACAAAAAGATGCCGCGTACCATGCTGCGCTATGCCATTGAGAGGTTCCCCGAAGGGAAAAGACGGGACTATCTGGACGGAAAGGCCTGAATTACGGGATCAGGGAATTTGTTTTTTTATATTCTTCAGGTTCTGGAGCTGGGTTGTGGCGGTCTCGATCGCGCCCTTGATATCTTTGTTGTCGTGGTCGAATACCTGGGCTTTTTTCCAGATGGAAATAGCGTCCTCAAGTTTGCCGTCGCGATAAATCGTCAAGCCCGCTTCCAAAAGCGCCTTAGAGCACGCAATTTTCTGCCTGTTCAGGTAAGCTTCGTTGAATGACAGGGAACTGGCAAAATCCCGCGTGAAAATGCCGCTTTCGATCAGCGTGTTGTAAATGTTGCCGGCTTCAGCGAAATCCTTTGTCTGATACGCCGTGTCCGCGGTCTTCCTGAGCTGATCACCGGTGACGATATAATTATCGCGCATTTCCGGACCGCTATTTTTTTCATAGGCGCCGGCGTAGAGCTCAAGGGCTCTTTTATAATTGCCGTCCGCAATGTCCATCTGGGCCTGTCTGACCGGATCATCGATCGGGACCCGGGCTTGTTTGCCCGTATCATCGATCGCCTTCTGGGCCGGTCTGGATGTATCATGTGCCGTCTTTTTTTCGTTTTCGGCCGGTTCTGTGAACGCCCGGTTAAACGAGCACGATGGCGCAAACGCGATCAGACAAGCGCAGAACATTATCAAAACCAATGGGCTTAGGGCTCGCATGGATCATCCTTTTTGGCTCAAAATAGTATTCGTGGACTGGGCAGGGGATTCGATGATCCGGCGGAGCACCTCGGCAAGGCGCGGGTTGAACTGCCGCCCCGCAAAGAGCGCCAACTCCTGAAGCGCTTCTTCATGGGAAAGCGCGTTCTTGTAAGGCCGGGCGGACGTCATCGCATCGAAGGCGTCGGCAACGGCGATGATGGCCGCATGCAGGGGGATGTCGTCCCCCCTCAAGCCGTCGGGGTATCCTTCTCCGCTGAACCATTCATGGTGGTGTCTGACCGCAGGTATGTATTTTTGAAGAGACGGCGCCCTGCCCAGGATCGCGGCGCCGCTCTCGCTGTGGTGCGAGATCTCGCGGTGTTCCTGCGGGTCCAGCGGACCGTCCTTAAGCAGAACGCTGTCGGGCGTCTTCAATTTCCCGACGTCGTGGAACAGGCTGGCGATCTCGAGGTCTTCGAGCTCATGATGGAAGAGCCCTATCGCCGCTCCGATGCTGCGCGCTAATGCGGCCACCCGCGTGGAATGTCCGAGCGTATACGGATCGCGGGCATCGATCGCCGCGGAGAGCACCTTGACGGTGGCGACATAAGCCTCTTCCAGCTCTTTTGCATAGGCGCCGAGTCTTTCCTGCTGTTTCGTGGTCAGTTCGGTCATCTGGTTGAAGCGTGCTGTCAGGTTTCCCAGTTCATCATTTGAATAAATTCTGAGCCTGGCTTGCCTTCCCTGTTTGAGTTCTTCGACGCCCCTGGCAAGCTCCTTGATCGGCCGCGTTATGACAGAAGACAAAACGATGATGCACCCGACGCCCAGGAGCATGGTAATGCCGAACCCGGCCAGGATCTTTCTCCGGGTTTCGGCCCGTGCGTGGTACAAAACAGATTGATTGATCCCGATGATGACGCTGCCCATCTGTTTGCCGTCAAAAAGAACAGGAGAAACGATTTCCAACAACGTTCCTGTCGCGAGCTGAACTTCATAAACACGAGTGCCATCCTGGTTTTCTTTGAACGTATCGCGGGGAGAGGGGACAAATGTTTCCCCCCGCCTGGCAATATCGGTGTGGGCCAGGACCTTCATTTCCGCATTCGTGACCGCCACATATTCCACATCAGTATTCGCTTCCTTAACTTTAGAGACGATGTTGTCTATTCCAAGAAGATCGCTGGAGAGAATGCTGTACGGCGCCAGGGCGGCTGTGCTTCTGCATAACGATTCCGCTCTTTTTACGACCTCATCTAAAATGTGCCGGTTCATCGCCTGGATAGTAATAAGAGAAAAAAGAGAGGCCGTAATAAGAAGCAGAATAACGATAAAGAGGGCAATTTTGAATCTCAACGTGGTATGCAGCGCAGTTTTCATCTTCACCTTCATTGATCGTCGGGATGCGAATATCCTGGTTCTTAATACCACAATCCGAGGAGAGAGTCAATTAATTGGAATTTGGTTGGAATTTGGTATCTGCTACCAAAGGGCAGGCCTTTGTCTGAAAGGCTTGCGGTGAAAAGATTTGCGTCGACGAAATACAAAAGAATAAATATAATTATTGAGTTGAAGAATCGCTCACAATATGGTGTAATGAGACCAGGACGACAGAGTTTTTAAGGAGGATGCGGAACCAGCGGCCATATGGTCATTTCAATTATTGCGGCCATGGGGGAAAACGGGGTGATCGGCCGGGGGAATGAAATGCCCTGGAACCTCCCTTCCGAGCTCCAGCGGTTCAAAGAGCGCACGATGGGGCATCCCATCATCATGGGCCGGAAGACCTTCGAGAGCATCGGCCATCCGCTTCCGGGGAGGAAGAACATCATCATTTCGGGCCGGCAGGGATTTGCGCCTGAAGGATGCATTGTCGTTCGTGATCTGCGGTCAGCGCTCACGGCCGCTGAAGGCGCTGACGAGGTGTTTATCTGCGGCGGCGAAGCGGTTTTCCGCGAGGCCATGCCTCTTGCGGACAGGATCTATCTTACGATCATCGACGAGGAATTTGCCGGCGACGCCTTCTTTCCGGAGCTCCCCGATGATTTCGTGGAGTTCGAGCGGCAAACGCACGAGGACATCCTTCCCTATGCAGTGGTCCGGTACGAGCGCAAGCGCGTCAGTAATCCTTATCTTGTTAAGAAGAAGTTTTGACGCGGTACACTATTTGACGTGCGCTCTTCTCTTTTCCTCTTTTGCCTGCTGAATACGCCGAATTTGACCGTATAACCGTCTTGACAAGCCGTCGTTGCGATGCGCTCCGGCATGTCGCTTAGCGTGACCTTTTTTGCATTGAAGGCTAGCGCCCTCCCGTTCAACTTCAAGAATGAGTCTGGAACATATCCATTGCCTGGGTCAGCCCCTTGTTACGAAAAAATTGAGCCGATAGGTGTCGTGAAAACCGATGTCGGGAAGGTCCCGAGGCGCTGGACCGTGTCCGAAGCGGAGGGTGCTATACTTATCAATGAAGAGTATGCCGAAGGGCTGAAGAACCTCAAGGCCGGGCAGCGCGTCAACATCGGTAAAACAGGCGCGTAGATGAAACATGCGCGAAAGAACAGAAAAGTGAAATTAAGCGCATCATCCTGCGCAGGTTACGGTACTCTCCGACAGGCCTATTTCAAAAGCAGACATTGGGACGCAAAAAAACTGCGCCGACACGGGAAAAGTCAGCCAGGTAAACCTTCATGTGTCATAATAAAATCCAAGGGAGGTGGACGATGGAACCAAATGTCAAACTATGGCACGGCATATCCCGTGAAACGATCGTATGGAACCCGACGGTGGATGAAAAGAAGTGCATCGGCTGCGGCATGTGCGCAACCGGGTGCGGCAGGAAGGTCTACGGTTTTGACTATGAGCGGAAAAAGGCGGTGGTGCTGAGACCGTCCAGCTGCATGGTTGCGTGCGTGACCTGCGCGAACACCTGCCTGCAGGAGGCGATAAGCTTTCCGCCCGTGGAGCGCGTAAGGGAGCTTATTCGGAAGGAAAAAGTTCTCGTGAGGGCAATGAATGAATTGAAAGAGCGCAGAGAAGAGTTGAAGACGGGACCGAAACATGATTGACGGCGTTTTGCATGCGTGGAAATCGGAGGCCCGGCGCGCGTTAATGGCGGGAGCGACCAGGAGGTGATCCATGAAGTTCTTACTAGCAACTGACGGTTCTGAACACTCGGAAAGAGCGGCGCGGTTTCTGGCGCGGTTCGATTTATCGGCCCTGGACAATATCACGGTGCTGCATGTTGTGCCCGGGATACCCTTTCCTCACGGCGACGGTCCGTATTCCGCCGCACTGGTGCAGCTCGGCGAGGAGATCGCGCCCGGCATCATTGATGCGACAGCCGGAATTATGAAAAACCTTGGGGTGGACATATCCACTGCGGTGACCACGGGCCACCCCGCCGAAGCTATTCTCGGCGTGGCGGCGCAGGCAGACCATGATTTGATCGTCATGGGAAACAGGGGAATGAAGGCGCTCGGGGCGCTGCTGCTCGGGAGCGTGACCCGGGTCGTGGCCATCAACTCTCTTAGGCCCGTCCTGGTCGTCAAACCGGCCCAGGGGAAATCCGGCGGACCGCTCAAGGCGCTCTTTGCCACCGACGGATCCGACTACGCCAGGGAGACGGAAAAACTTCTGGTTTCTCTGCCTTTCCCGGAGGGCACGACAATGACTGTGGTGAACGTCTCAGCCTCGACGTATACGGAAATCCCGGACCGTTTCTATCCGGAGCTGGACGAGCGGATCAAGAAGATCGTGGCCGGCATGAAAGAGGTGGAAGCGAAACATGGCGAGAATGTCCTGGAGCAGGCCCGAACAGCCCTGAAGGACAAATTCCGGAACGTGGCGACTATGATGAAGAGCGGAGACCCATCAGAGCAGATACTCAAGGCGGCGAGGGAAACCGGGGCGGACGTCATCGCGCTTGGAAGCAGGGGCCTGCGCGGCGTCCGGGGCATGCTTGGGAGCGTGGCCCGGAACATCCTCGGTCATGCGGACTGTTCGGTGCTTATCTGTAAACCGAAGCAGCCATCAGGGAAAGATTGAGCATCACCTTACAACCCGGCCCAAAGGAGGCAACAATGAGTAGAAAAAGCATCATAAGTCTGGTCATCGTAGTATCGTTGATTTTTACCGTATCAACCGCTCTCGCAGGTCCCTGGAAGGGTTGGCGCGGGAGCGGCGGCTGGGGCATGAATGGTCCCTACCAGAGGAGCTATAACCCCGCCACGGTAGAGACGATATCAGGCGCCGTGGAAAGCGTGGGCAAGATTACGCCTCTAAAGGGAATGTACAATGGTATTCATCTTATGGTGAAGACCGACAAGGAAACCATTTCGGTGGATCTCGGCCCGGAATGGTACATCGAACGACTCGATACCAAGATTGAAAAGGGTGACAAGATCGAAGTCAAGGGTTCGAGAGTGACCCTCTCAGGCAAGCCCGCGATCATCGCGGCCGAGGTCAAGAAGGGCGACAGCACGCTTGTGTTGAGAGACAGCGCAGGGATTCCCGCATGGGCGGGATGGAGAATGTAGAGCGGCAGTGAGACAGCCCTGTTTCGAGCCGGGGCAGGGCGGTTGTTTTGGTCTTGATAAGGAGAAACAGCATGGGACTCATAATGGCGGAAAATATTCAAAAAGACTACCGGATGGGCGACGTAACGGTAGCTGCATTAAAAGGGCTCAGCTTCGACATCGAGCCCACTTCTTTTGTCTCGTTCGTTGGGCCGTCGGGGAGCGGCAAGACCACGCTTCTGAACCTTATCGGCTGCCTCGACAGGCCCACAGGCGGCAAGCTCATTGTCGCCGACACGGACACGGCGGCCCTTGACCGGAAGCGGGGCGCGGCGTTCAGGGGAAACAACATAGGCTTTATCTTTCAGGACTTCAATCTTATTCCAGTGCTCACTGTATATGAGAACATCGAGTACCCGCTGCTGATGGTCCAGAGCACGCCTGCGGAAGAAAGAAAAAAGCGTGTTACCGCCCTCCTGCAGGCGGTGGGCATGATCGAACAGAAGGACAAATACCCCGATCAGATCTCAGGCGGCCAGAAGCAGCGGGTGGCCGTGGCCCGGGCACTGGTGACGAACCCCAAGCTCGTGCTCGCCGATGAGCCCACGGCAAACCTGGACCATAAAACGGCGTATATGGTGATAGACCTGATGAAGAAGATGCGGGACGAGTTCAGGACGACGTTCATCTTCTCGACCCATGACCAAAAGATCGTGGGAGAAGCCGAGATCATCTACTCCCTTGAGGACGGCGAGCTGAAGGACAGGCAGGTAAAGGGAGGGAAAAACGATGGGTAATCTTTTTAAAATAGCCGTCAGGAACCTTCTGCGGTACAAAAGAAGGACGCTGCTCACCGCCTCGCTCATCACCATCGGCGTGGTCTTTGTACTCGTGTTCATGTCCGTGTCGGGATCTTTCAAGAACATGATGATAGGCCAGATCACCGACTCCATGCTCGGCCACGTGCAGGTGCACCGCAAAGGCTACGTCGCGTCCATCGACAATTTGCCATTGAACCTGAATCTCAAGGCAGGCGCCGTCGATCGGCTTGAAAAAATCCTCGATACACAGCCGGAGATAGCCGCATATTCTCCGCGGATAAAATTCGGCGGCATGTTCAGCAACTTCGCGGAGACCACGAACATCCGGCTGAACGGCGTCATCCCCGAAAAGGAGTTCGCCACCACGCCGCTGCTGACCTCGCGGATCATTGACGGTGCGAAGGAAATCAAGCGGGGCGAGATCCTTATCCCCGAGCTTCTTGCAAAAGGCATGAAGGTGAACGTGGGGGATGTGGTGGTCATCGTGGCCACGAACAAGGACGGCTCCGTGAACGGCAAGCAGTTCAAGGTCGGCGGCGTCCTCGAGAGCGTGACGGGTCCCGGCGGCCGGGACGGGTATATCCACTTCGACGACGCCGTGGAGGTCCTGAGGATGGAGAATCCGGAGGTGAGCGAATTCGCCATAAGGCTCAAGGATTTCGGAAAACTCGGCACCTTCAGCGAAAACCTGGAGCGTCTCCTTGCAAAGGAGCTGAACCAGCAGGATAAACCCATCTTTGAGCTTCACACCTGGGAAAAGCTCTCACCCTTCTACAACATCGCGCGAATGATCGACGTCATGACGTTCTTCATCAAACTCATGCTCATCGCCATCGTCCTGATCAGCATCATGAACGTGATGATCATGGCCGTCTATGAGCGGATACGGGAGATCGGCACCATCGCGGCGATCGGGACCCTGCCGGGAAAGATACTCAGCATGTTTGTGATCGAGGGATTCTGTCTCGGCATTATGGGAGCAATCATCGGCGATGTTGTCGGGATAGCGTTAGTCTTCATCATCAACATGTCCAGGATAACCTTCAATTTTGGACAGCAGAAGGGCCTGCTTCTTCAGGCGCATGTCAATGGCGCGGACATTCTGTTCATATCGGTGACTGTCATCATAGTCTCGGTGATAGCCAGTCTCCAGCCTGCGTACAAGGCGTCAAGGATGGAGCCCATCGAAGCACTGAGACACGTATAGGAGGAATGCCATGAAAAAGATAGCCGTTTTAACTATGCTGATTGTTCTGGTAATGTCCGTTTTCGTATATGCTGCTTCCGCGGACAAGGTAAAAATCGCCGTCGCATCAGACGGAAAAACCGCATCTTCCGTTGTAAGCGGCGTCGCAGGCCGCAGCCCGTATTAGCTCATTTTCGACAGCAAGGGGAAGCTTCTTGAAGCAATAGAGAACCCCCACAAAGACGCCTCCGGCGGAGCAGGTCCGCTGGTGGTGAATTTTCTTGCCGGGAAAGGCGTCACCGTCGTACTTGCGGGAAAATTTGGCGATAAAATGATCGACGCCATGAAAGGCGCGGGTATGGCCTATGTGGAATTTACAGGGATTGCGGACGATGGCGTAAAAAAATACCTGCAGCGCAAATAGGAGGCTTCGATGTATAGACTGCTCGTGATATTGTTATCGCTTCTTTTCGCCGCGCCGGTGTACGCAGTTGACGGCACGGAACTGCTGAAACAGGTGGATCGCAACCTGAATCCCGAATCCTACGAGTCGTACCGGAAGCTCATCAACATCGAGCCCGACGGCAGGAAGAAGGAATACACCCTATTTACCGTCAAGAAAGGGGTCGACAAGGTCGCGGGGCTTTTCATCGCCCCTGCCAGTGAAAAAGGCAGAAGCACGCTCCGGCTCGGGGACAACATGTGGCTCTACATCCCGAACGTGGGAAAGCCCATTCGCATTACGAGCCTCCAGTCCGTCGTGGGCGGGGTGTTCAACAACGCCGACATCCTGCAGCTCGACTACGCGGCGGAGTACAACGTCGAAAAGGTTGAGGAGCAGGGGAGCGAATACCTCCTCCAGCTCAAGGCAAAGACGAAGACCGTGGCCTACGACCGGATACGGTTCCGGGCCGAGAAGGAGCGAAAGCTTCCGACGAAGATCGAATGCCTGACTGAAGCGGGTATGCTGATCAAGACGCTTTACTTCAAGGATGTGAAAGATTTCGGGGGCGGCATCGTCCGGCCCGCGGTCATCGAGACAGACAGCCCGCTGTATAAAAACTACAAATCTATCATGATATTGGCAAAGATCAAGGAGCGGGGTTTCAAGGATGAGGTATTCACCCTGACCTTTATGCCGAATATCGAGTCGTTGAGATAAAATTATTTCAACCCTTTTTAGAAAGGAGCAAGAGATGAAAGAGGAAATTACAAAACTGTCTGAATTACTGCACAAAAAATCTCCAACAGATTGGGAAAAAAGAAGTATTGACAGAGCCAACATCCAGATGCTGGAGAAGGCTGAAAGAGAGGAGATAAGGACTGTTTTTAAAAGAAGCGATGACCAGCACCCCCACTGCGTATATTGTGAAAATGGGGTTTCCTGCAGGAACTGCATGATGGGACCATGCAGACTTTCAGGGAAAGATCCGAAAATGACGGGAGTATGCGGGGCCAGCGCGCACACGATGGTTGCGCGGGGACTTTTAAGAAATGTCCTTGGTGGGGCTTCCGCGCATATAGACCATGCCAGACACGCTGCCCTCATATTATTAGATGCAGCGGAAGGCAAAGTGCCGTACAAAATCAAGGACGAGGCGAAACTGAGGAGTATAGCCGGTAAACTGGCGATTGAAAATGCCGGGAAAATGAATATAAAAGAACTTGCGATACGGGTCTGCAATATTGCACTTGATGATCTTGGCAGGCAAAAAAAAGGCGTCATGTCATGGCTCAGGATGCATGCAACGAAGGAAAGAATAGAAACATGGGAGAGACTCGGCGTACTGCCTGTGGGTGCGGACATGACAATAACTGAAGGCATGCACCGTTCACATATGGGAGTCGATGCCGATCCGGTTAATATTTCATTGGGGACCATCAAAGCGGGCATAGCAGATGGTTTTGGCGGCATGCACATGGCTACGGACATGCAGGATGTATTGTTCGGCACCCCAAGTCCAAAAGTAATAGAAGCCAGCCTGGGTGTTATTAATAAGGAATATGTCAACATAGCGGTGCATGGTCATGTGCCCCTATTGAGTGAAAAAATTGTGGAAGCAGCCGACGGACTTCAGGAAGAGTCAAGAAAAACAGGCGCCAAGGGGATAAATGTAGTCGGGATCTGCTGTACCGGAAATGAGCTGCTGATGCGCCAGGGCGTGCCAATAGCGGGAAACGAGTTGAATTCCGAACTTGCTATCGTAACAGGTGCGCTTGATGCCATGGTGGTTGATGTCCAGTGTATCTATCCTGCTGTTGTAAAGGTAGCAGAATCCTATCACACGAAAATAATTACAACATCGCCCATTGCAAAAATCCCCGGGGCAGAGCACATTGAGTTTATTGAATCACAGGCGGATGAGATAGCAAAGAAGATAGTCAGAATTGCCGTGGAAAATTATAAGAACAGAGATAACTCCAAGGTCGAGATACCGGACATCAGAGAAAAGGCAATTGTGGGTTTTTCTGTCGAGTCGATCATGGCTGTATTAATGAAAATAAATTCGGCAGACCCTCTTAAACCGCTGATTGACAATATCGCAAACGGGAATATCAAAGGAGTTGTTGCCGTAGTAGGCTGCAACAATCCGAAAGTCAAACATGATTTCATGCATGTGAAGATTGCGGAGGAACTGGTAAAGAGGAATATCCTCGTCATTGCCACCGGGTGCGCCGCTATTGCCCATGCAAAGGCTGGATTGATGTCGCCCGAGGGCTATAAAAAGGCAGGCAGTAAACTTCAGGAGGTCCTCAAGGCGCTGGGAAAGGCCGCGGGCATGGAGGCCCTTCCTCCGGTGCTTCACTTTGGTTCATGCGTTGACAATTCAAGAATAAGCGTACTGTTAAAAGCCCTGGCGGAAAAACTTGGTGTGCCCATACATAAGCTTCCTGTTGCGGCCAGCGCGCCTGAAGCTACCACGGAAAAGGCGCTGTCAATAGGAGTATGGGCGGTTTCTCTGGGAGTAACGACCCATGTGAATCCTGTTCCACGTATAAAGGGAAGCAGCATCATGACGAAACTTCTTACCGAGGATGTCGAAGGCCTTCTTGGTGGAAGATTTCTGGTTGGCGATGACCCGGTAGAAGTGGCAAATATGCTTGAAAAGCACATAGAGGCAAAAAGGGAGAAACTTGGATTGTCTAAAGTGTAAAGCGGGTGGACCCGAGGTTCGCGGATCGGACTACATTCAACATCAGGAGGTGCGGTATGGCAAAGGAAAAGGAATCAAAGGAGTTGGTCAAGGTCGAGCCTTCGAGGGCTGTTTCACCCTTGGAGGAAATGGAGAGATGGCTTGATGAGTCCTTCAGAAGACCATTTTCTCTCTTTCATCCTTTATGGCGGCCGCGATTGCGGTTCCCGGAGATGGAGGAATTTTCGCCTTCTGTCGACATATTTGAAGAGGGAGATGATGTGGTGGTGAAGGCGGAGGCGCCTGGAATGAAAAAAGAGGACCTGGATGTGAAGATCGAGGGAGACACTATAACAGTGACGGGTGAAAAGAAGTCAGAGGAAAAAGTTGAAAAGAAAGACTACTACAGGCTGGAGCGCTCGTATGGGTCGTTCTGCCGCAGTTTCCGTCTGCCGACCGAGGTGCAGGCCGAGAAAGCGAAGGCGACCTTTAAAGATGGAGTCCTTGAAGTAAGGGTCCCGAAGACGGAAGAAGCAAAGAAAAAGGCAAAGAAAGTTGAGATTGAGTAAAGGCCGACAGAAGCGGAAAAGGGGCCTCACCACCCGCGGGCTTCCTTTCCGCCGCATAACATCATGAAAGGCCGGGCATAATATAGGAGGGTTTAAATGGATATTCGAGAAGAAACAGCAAAAAAGGCGTATGAACTATGGGAGCAAAGCGGAAGGATAACGGGGAGTGATTTTGACAACTGGCTTGAGGCGGAGAGGATTGTGAAGGCAAAGGGTAAAGAGGGGAAAGGGCCGGAGCAAAAGGGCGCTGATAAAAATGAACCCGAAAGGAGCGGCAGTGGAAAAAATAAAGCAAGCGGCCTCAGGAAGAAACGCGGCTGAAGGAGGGAATGAACTGGTTTATTGTTAAAAATGTGGTCTCATAAATCACCCCGATCATAGGAGGTTCAAGATATGGGGAACTCAGCACTCATCATGTCCGTCGGCCTGGCCGTCCTGTCCATCGCCTCGGGCATGCTCGGACTGGGCGTGGCCTTCGCGGCGGTGCCGTTCCTCGGCTTCTTTCTGCACGATTTGGTGCATGAGGTGCAGCCGCTGAGTCTGTTCCTCAACGGCATCACGGCGCTGTTCTCGCTGTTCGGCTTTGCCGAAAGCAAGCTCGTGAATTGGCGATCAGCAATCTGGCTGGCAATCGTGACCACGGTGACAGCGCCGCTCGGGTCGTGGCTCGCCCTGCGCGTGGACGCGCGCTTCCTGTGGGCGTTCTACTTCGCCGCCGTCGCCTTCCTCGCCTGGCGCATGTTCCTGCCGGATAAACCAGGCGCCACGTACACGGCCGAGCCCAATTTCAAACTGGCGCTTATACTCGCCGCGCCGATCTCGGTGGCCGCCGGCATGCTCGGCGTGGGGCCGGGGTTTCTGCTGCTGCCGACACTGATCCTGCTGGGCTATGAGCCTAAACACGCCGCCGCCATCAATGCCCTCGCCGTCACGCCGCCCTCATTCTCCGCGCTCATCCCCCACATCGCCACGGCCAGGGTAGATTTCACGCTGGCGGCGATTCTGATCGTGGTGGGCGCGGTGGGCTCGTTCTTAGGCGCGCGTATCACCAGCCTCTATGTGCCCGGCAAGCGCTTGAAGCAGGGCTTCGGCGTGCTGATAGTTGTGATGACGGCCTACAAACTTTTCCAAATTATTTCTAAATAAGGAGATCGCCATGAAAAAATTAGTGATTCACATTTTTCATGATGACACGAGCAGCCTCGGCGTCGGCTCGCATGTTTCCGAGCGTATCCGCCAGGTAAAGGACCAACAGGGCGTGGAACTCGAAGTGTACGTCTTCGGCCCGGCCGAGAAGGCGCTCGCCGATCCCGCGCGCGCCGAATACCGAGACACGCTGGTTTCTATGGCAAAGAACGGCGTACCGGTGCATGTCTGCCGCAATGACGCCGAGAAGCTGGGCAAGACGGACGAGTTCGCACGGATGGGTTTCACGCTCGAATACGCGCGCGACGCCTTCGTGCGCTATGCCGTGGAGGGCGCGACCGTCATCAGTTTTTAACAACGACGCTGAAGGAGAAGTCACCATGCCTGATCCAAAATTCATGAAACCGTGGCACGGCGTGCCGCGTGAACAAATCAACTGGAACCCGACCGTCATCGAGGAGGCCTGCATCGGCTGCGGCACCTGCGTCACCGGCTGCAGCCGTCTGGTTTACCGCTATGATTTCGAGCGCCGCAAGGCCGTGGTGGCGGACCCCTTGAACTGCATGGTCGGCTGCACCACCTGCGCCAACACCTGTCCGACGCACGCGATCCGCTTCCCGCCGCTCTCGACCGTGTTCGCGCTCGAGGGCCGGCCACCGGTGCGGCATTCCATCGAAGACGATCTCATTGCCCGCAGGGAGGTGCTTGCCTGGCACGACGTTGTGCCGCATCCTGAGCGCATGGTGAATCTCAAGGTCGCCGCGCTCGAGCGCCCCGGGCCGGACACGCTGATTGTCAAGCTCGCGCCGCAAACACCCGCCGATGCACTGTGCCAGTTCATGCCGGGCCAGTACCTGGAGCTGCTGCCGCCGGAGAGCGGCTGGCTCGCGCGCGCCTATTCGATCGGCAACGCGCCGCGCGAAGACGGGTCGGTGGAGCTGCAGGTGCGGCGCGTGCCGGGCGGGCGTATGAGCGAATGGCTGTTCGAGCGCTTGCAACCCGGCGGCGCCGTGCAGGCGTGCGGGCCGATCGGGCATTTCACGCTGCGCTCGGCGCCGGGAACGAAGCTTGTGTTCGTCGCCGGCGGCACGGGCTTCGCGCCGGTCAAGGCGATGATCGAGCAGCAACTGTCGCTCGACCCGAAGCGGGAGATGCGGCTCTTCTGGGGCGTGGGCGCGCGCGAGGACATCTATGAGCCTGACGTGCTCGCAGGCTGGGCGCGGCGCGACGCCAACCTGCGTATCGCAATCGCGGTGGACCATGGCCCGCTGCCCGAGGGGCTGCCCGCGGGCATTGTTGCGCTGGCCGGCGCCGTCGCACAGGCGATCGCGGCCACCGGCGCGAAGCTATCGGGGTATGATGGTTACGTCGCCGGACCGCCGGCGATGATGCCCGCGGTCGTCGAGGCGCTGGCAGGGCAAGGGGTCGAGCACGAACGCATCAGGGTTGATTCGTTTGGGTTGTAGCGACGGAGGCGTTCGGTGAACGAAAAGAGAATAAACCGGGAATACGACGATACAGGCGAGGAAGCTCTCGTTGTCGAGCCATCCTTCGTGCTGCTCTTTTCGGTGCGTTTGCACGGCGCGTTTACGGGTTTCGGCGCGCTGCCTGCCGGCATTGCGCCGCTGCCGCCGGAGCAGTCGCTGGCCTATGTCGCGCGCCTCGCCGAGTCCGAGACGCGGCTCCTGGGCAAGACTTTTCTGGAGACGCGCCGCATCATCCGCTGGCCGCTCGGGCGGATCGCGCTCGACAACCTGCCCGAGGGCGCACCCGCACATGCCGACGTTTATCTGCTCAGCCACAAGTCGGGCGTGGGGCTGTGGGAGGTATGGCTGCCCGCGCCCAATCAGCCGTTCGATGCGGCACGCTGGATCGCCTGGCTCGATCCGGAGGCCGAGGACGGCATGATCGCGCGGCTGTGGCGCGTGCTCAGTCCGATCAACCTGGAACTCACCGGCAAACCAACATGGTCGGGGTTGTATTTCCCGCTGACCCTGCTGCGCGTCGCGCAACATCCGCTCAAAGCGATCGTCGAGCGCCACGGGCCGGAGCTCATTCACCTGCTGTTTCTCGACCACTCGCGCCGGCCACTGAAGCCGGAGGTGGTGGCCGAGGAGCTTGCGCGCGACTATTGCGCGCGCGAGGGCGGGATGACGCTGCTTGCGCGCCGCAGCGGGCTCGACCTGCACGGGCGCGAGGACACGCCGTCCGCGGGCCTGCCGCCGAAGAGCGCGCTGCCGTTTCTCATCACGCTTGAATTGCTGCTGCTCGAGCGCTCGGTGTTGCAGAGCCTCTACGAGCGGCTGTCGCACCGCATGCCGCTCTCGATGGAAGAGCTGCTCGCGCTCAAGCAGGAGGTGCTCGACGGCCTCAAGGAATACTACGGCGCGATCACCACCGCCACCCGCTTCAGCGACGAGGTCACCGCCGACGGCGAGCGCCTGCTTGGTCTCGGAGATCTCTACTACGCCGTGATGGACCGCCTGGAGGCGGTGAGCTTCGCGATCACCACGCGCTATCAGAAGCGCATGACGCTCTTGCAGTTCTGGCTCACGGTGGTATTCGGCGCCACCGAGATCGGCTTCATCGCCTCCGGCATCGCCACCTGGCACTACCGCGCCGAGCTCTGGGCGGTGCTGGCCTGGACCGTCGGCGCCAGCCTTGTGTCGGGGCTGATCCTCGTGTTGCTGCTGTGGGGGAAGGTCAAATGAGCGCCTCTGTCCGTCAGACGAGAACGATGCGTTGGATGCCCGGGGAAAGGTGGAGTGCATGGGAAATATGACTAAACCGGTAAAGGGGATAGAAGTGAAGGCGGGAGGCGCCCGGCTGAAAGGAAATTCCGTAATGAGAGGCGTTGTTACGGCGGTACACGGCCATGTGGTGGAGATGGAATTCAGTGACGGCCTGCCTGACATAAACGGCGCGCTGCTCATTGAAAGGAACGACGGTCAGAAGTTGTTCCTCGAGGCGCATAAACATACAGACCATAAATCCCTTATCGCCATTGTCCTTGGCCAGCCTGACGGACTTAAACGGGGATTGCCGGTCATTGCGACCGGAGGTCCCCTCATGTTCCCGGTGGGAGAGGCATGCCTCGGAAGGGCGTTGAATATTTTCGGCGGGCCGATTGACGGCGGCGCCCCGCTTGAAGGCTGCGCTCTCACGCCTATACACAATAGCCCCCCCGCACTCCAGGAACAGGTCATTTCATCAGGCATCATGGAGACCGGGATTAAGGTCATTGACCTTTTGGCGCCGTTTCCGAAGGGAGGAAAGGTCGGGTTGTTCGGCGGGGCCGGTGTAGGAAAGACGGTCGTCCTGATGGAGTTTATCTACAAGATCGCCAGATTTTACTCCGGCATGTCCGTATTCTGCGGCGTCGGAGAGAGAATGCGCGAAGGGCATGAACTGCTCATGGATATGAAAAGACAGGGCATTATTAAAAACACCGCGCTTGTCTTCGGGCAGATGCAGGAGGCGCCGGGCATTAGATTCAGGGTCCCGCTGGCAGGGGTTTCGCTCGCGGAATACTTCAGGGACAAAGGGAAGGACGTCTTGTTCATTATGGACAATATATACCGTTTCGCGCAGGCGGGAAGCGAGGTCTCCGTGCTTCTCGGCCGGTTCCCCTCTCGGGTCGGTTATCAACCGACACTGTCCTCGGAACTGGCGGAGGTCGAGGACAGGCTGGTTTCCACCGGAAGCGGGATGATAACGGCCGTTCAGGCCGTCTATGTGCCCGCCGATGATATAACAGACCCTGCCTGCGCAGGCGTGTTCCCCTATCTTAACACGGGCATAGTCCTTTCAAGGGACATGGCCGCACAGGGACTTTACCCTGCCATAGACCCGCTTGCATCCACCTCGAAACTCGTAAGCCCCGACGGCGTGGGTGAGAGACACTATAAGATTGCGCAGGCCGTAAAGGAGCGGATAGCGAGATACAGGGAGCTGAAAGATATTATCGCCATCCTGGGAATAGAAGAACTCTCACCCCCGGACCGTCTGGCGGTAAAGAGGGCGCGAAGGCTCGAAAGATTTCTGACCCAGCCCTTCTTTCTTACCGAGGAATTCACCGGGAGAGCGGGAAGGCACGTGACCCTTGAGGAGACCTTGCGGGGATGTGAAAATATTTTGTCGGGTGAAATGGATGATGTGCCGGAGGAATCTTTTTTTATGCTTGGGTCTATGAATGAGCTGAAGGTATAAGCATGGAAAGGGGGACATTATTTAAGCTCATTATTGTAACGCTCACGGAGATGACGGAGAGGGACATAAGTTATCTTAAGCTGAAAGACGAAAGCGGCTACTTCGGGATAATGAAGGACCATACTGCCATGCTTACCGTCATCGTGCCGTGTCTCGGTCTGTACCGGGACGGGGAAGGAAAAGTATTTTACATTGCCATGGACGGCGGAACGCTTATGGTGATGAATTCAACGGCGACCATTACCACAAGGGAAATATTCGGGAGCGAAGACCCTGAAGCGCTCTCACGCATGATAGATGAAACGATACTCAAAAGACGCGAGTCGGAGGCGTCCTTCAGAAGCATGCTCTCCAATATAGGGGACGCCTTTATAAGAAAAACGATGGAGATGAAGAGGAAGTTTATATGAAAGACAGGATGTCCGAGCTCTCAAAGAAGGTGGAAAAATCTGCAAGGGAAGTCAGGGAGGCCGAAAGACAGAAGTCCAGGTTATGGCATTATGCGTCTGTAATAGGCCTTTCGGGCTGGCTCTTTGCCATCCCGGTTGTAGCGGGCGCGTACCTCGGCAGATACCTCGACGCTGAACTCCCGGCAGGCATCTCATGGACGATCACCTTTATTATTCTCGGCATTGCGCTGGGCATTTATAATATATGGTATTTTTATATCAGGAAGGAAAAGTTATGAAAACCCCTGATGTCTTTCCCGTTGACATGATCTCCATAGGCCCTGTTGTGATAACGAACACGGTCATCATCACATGGCTTGCAATGGCTGTCATCATAATCGGCTCTTACCTCCTGACCAGGAGGCTCTCCCTGACTCCGGGCGCCGGCCAGGAAATTCTTGAAGCGCTTTTAGAGGCAGCGGAAAAGACAGTCAAGGAAACAGTGTCTATAGACCCATGGATTATTATTCCGTTTATTGCGACCCTCTGGGTTCTCATCGGGGTATCCAACCTTATAGGACTGGTCCCCGGACTTATGACGCCCACCGCGGACATAAACACCACCTTTGCCTTTGCCGTGGTCTCCTTCTCGCTGATGCATGTCATAGGTATAAAGACAATGGGACTGAAAGGATATCTTTCGCATTACAAGGAGCCTTCGTGGGTACTTTTGCCTATCCACGTCCTTGCGGAATTCACAAGGACTATCGCCCTCGCGGTAAGACTCTTCGGCAATATGCTCAGCGGTGATATGATCGCGGTAATAATTCTGGGGATAGCCGGCTTTTTAGTGCCGATACCCTTTGCGCTGCTGCATGTAATAATCGGCCTCATTCAGGCCTACATATTCGGAATACTGACCCTTGTCTTTATCGCAGGGGGGATACGCACGGAACCGCGGGAATACCGCAAAAAGGAGGATTAAAATGGATTCAATGACCTTAGTAGTGATTATTTCAATCGGCGTGGCAGGCCTCACCATGGCAATCGGAGGTTATGGTCCCGCTCAGGCGCTGGGCAAGGCGCTGACAAGCGCGATGGAGGCAATGGCGAGACAGCCGGAGGCCTCGGCGCAGATAATGAGGACCCTTTTCGTGGGCATGGCTATTATCGAGTCCATAGCGATATATGCCTTTGTCATCGCCCTGATAATACTCTTTGCCAACCCGCTTATAAGTTATTTGGTGAAGTGAGATGAAAGTCAATGTCTGGACATTGCTTTTTCAGGTAATAAATTTCTTCATACTCGTCTATATCCTCAAAAGGGTCCTTTACAGACCCGTGAAGGAGATCATGGAGAAGAGGAGGAAGGCCGTTGCGAAGAGCATTGCCAAGGCTGAAGAGATAAAAAAAGAGGCCGCCGGGGCCCTTGAACAAAACCGTCTTGAACTGCAGAACCTGAAGGAGAGACGGCGGGAATTGATGGATAAAATGGAAAAGGAAGCCGGGGTGGAGAGGGAAAAGATTCTCATGAAAGCCGAAGAGGATGGCAAAAAGCTGCTGGAAAAACGACTGGCGGCCCTCACCATCGAAAAAAAGAGGCATGAGGAGGAATTAAGGGACAAAGCAATAGACCTTGTTGAATCTTTCAGCGTCATGCTTTTGAAAGATATTTCCAATGAGGACCTGCATAAGGCGGTTTTTGAAAGACTGAAAGCGGATATCCCCCGCATTGCGGATGAGCTCAAGGAAACCGGCATACATGATGAGACGATAACGGCCGAATTGATATCGGCTTATCCGCTTTCGGAAAATGAGACGGATGAATTAAGAAACAAATTGGCGTCCGCCGTAAATAAAGAAGTCACCCTTGCAACTTCCGTGGATGCCGGGCTCATTTCAGGGGCAAAGCTGAAATCCTCCGGCAGGACCTATGATTTTTCTCTACAGGGACAGATAAGCGCCTTCAGGGACAGAATCGGGAGATTCTCCTAATGGAAAAAGCGCTTCTTGATTTTTGGGCAAAGTCCGGGAAAGAGGCTGAACAGTACAGATTCGCTCCGAAGGTTGAGGAAGAAGGAACGGTGGTCTCTGTCGGGGATGATATAGCCCGCATATCCGGTCTTTTCAGCACAGGGCTTTATGAGCTTCTCACTTTTGAAAGCGGGGATTCAGGCGTCGCCTTTGATCTTGACAGGGAGCAGACAGGGGTGGTCATTCTCCGTAATAAAAAGGGGATACGGGCAGGCGACAGGGTCTTCGGAACAGGACAGGTCATTTCCATCGGCGTCGGAGAGGAACTTCTGGGAAGAGCGCTGGATGCCCTCGGAAATCCGTTGGACGGACTTCGCGCCCCGCGCGCCGAGACGTTCTATCCCGTAGAGAGAGACGCCCCGTCTCTTATGCAGAGAGACTTTGTATCAGAACCCCTTTATACGGGAATAAAGGCAATAGACGCCCTTCTCCCCATTGGAAAGGGACAGAGGGAGTTGATAATAGGCGACCCGTCTTCCGGGAAAACGGCCATTGCGATAGATGCGATAATTAATCAAAAACGGAGCAATGTCATCTGTATTTATGTTGCAATCGGGCAGAAAAGAGACCAAATCCTGAGTGTCGTAAGGAAAATAAAACAGTACGGCGATGCTTCCAAAACCGTATTCATTGCCGCTGACGCCACGGAAACCCTTGGCCTTCAGTATGTCGCGCCCTACAGCGCCACCGCTATCGCCGAATATTTCTGCGACAGGGGCAAGGATGTGCTCGTGGTATATGATGACCTCTCAAAGCACGCCAATGCCTACAGGGCGCTCAGCCTCTTGCTCAAGAGGCCTCCGGGTCGGGAGGCCTACCCCGGCGATATTTTCTATCTTCACTCAAGGCTCCTTGAGAGGCCGGGAAAGCTGAATGAGAGATACGGAGGAGGTTCCATAACCGCCCTGCCCATCGTAGAGACGCAGCAGGGCAATATCTCGGCTTACATACCCACAAACCTTGTTTCTATAACCGATGGACAGATATATATGAACACACTTCTGCTCAACAAAGGGATAAGGCCCGCCATAGATGTTGGGAAATCCGTGTCAAGAATCGGGGGAAAGGCGCAGGTCGAGATAATGAAGGGGGTTGCGAGCAGGCTGAAAATTGACTACTCACGGTTTCTTGAGGTCGAGGTCTTCACGAAATTCGGCATGAAGATAGAGGAAGAGACGGCAAAAATGATAACAAGGGGCGAGAGGCTCAGGGAGATTTTGAAGCAGCCGGAATTTCAGCCGCGTACAATTGAAGAGGAGGTTTTGAACCTGATGATAGTCGAGTCAGGCGTACTTGATTCCGTTGAGCTTGCCGCGGTCAGGGACACCTGCATGAGAATAATGGCCGCTGTTCAGGAAAAGCTGCCCGGGATACTGCGGGAAATCAGCGAAAGAGGGCGCCTGACGGATGCCGACAAGAAAAAATTAATTGATCTTATAACAAGGCACGAACCAGCTGCCGATAAAACAGGATAACAGGATATCGAGATAAAAATGGGGACAAGGGACCTGGAGCAAAAGGTAAAGACCTTTGAGGACATTCACGATATTGTGAATGCCATGAAGGCCTATGCCGGGCTGAACATCAGAAAAACAGAGCAGTACATATCAACGGTCAGGACCTTTGAGCAGAATGTCTTTTATGCGCTGGCAGGCCTTATTGCCGCCTTTCCGGTCATGACTATCCCTGAACGGACTGAAGGCAGGAGTGTCCTCATAGTATTCGGTTCCGATCAGGGACTTTGCGGGGCTTACAACGACAGGATCGCGGATGTTGTCTCAACAATACTCAAGGCCGGCGACGCCCTCTTTGTTGTGGGCCGAAGGCTGGAATCCGCGATTGAGCAGAGGGAGCTGAGGATAGCGGATTTTATGGAGTCCGCCGTGAGCGTTGAGGGCATCAGGGACAGGATGGAGACCTTGCTTGTAAAGATAATGGCTGTTTATTCCGGAGCGGACTTTTTTAATCTTTCCGTTGTGTTTACAACCATTATAAAAAACAGGGCGGAAATAATAATCGAGCAGATACTTCCGCCGGATATCAGTAAAATCAGGAATGTGGAGTTTCAGCTAAAAAAGCCATTGATATATCTTAAGCCGGAAACGCTGCTTCAAAAGCTTATCCAGGAGATCCTCTATATCAGTGTTTACCTATGCTATATCGAGGCCATAAGAAGTGAAAACTGGTACAGGATAAGAAGCATGGAAAGCGCCTCGGAGAACATAACAAAAAATATATCCGATCTTGAAGTCGCGCGGAGATACCTGAGACAGGAAGATATAACCGCTGAAATACTGGAGATACTGGGAGGAAGCAGACTCATATAGCGTTGGATGTGCGGGTCACACCGCATATCCGCCCTGCCCCAGGCATTAAGACCTGTTGCCTATGCAATGCCACTTACCTACGGCATTGACAGCTTAAAGGCGTCATTCGGATATCAGCCCGAAATAATGCACCCGGCTGCAAGTCTGGTCGTGCTGCTTTTGTTCACAGTCGTATTTCTTGCATTGTCGGTAAAAATTATGAAAGGCAGAATGTCATGAAACTTTTTCTAATCGCGATGTTGTTTCTTGCGCTCTGTTTACCTTTACGGCTTTATGCCGGGGAATATTCTTTTGACCTGTCCGAGATAGAGAAAAAGCCCTATCACATCGGCGGCTATGCGGAGTTCAGGCCCGCGCTGTACGGACTCGACCGGGACGCGGCCCTGTATCAGCTTCGGTTCTATAACCGGGACGAAGGTCATACGCTTCCGGAATACAACGCGGCCCTTCAACTCGAAGGGGCTATTGAAAAAGGAATGACAAAGCTCTTCGTGAGAACAAACACCGCCTATCAGGATTCCTATCTCGGCGCGACCTCCACGACAACGGTATACGAAGCCTTCCTGTCCGTCAGACCCGCGCCGTCTCTCACGATCGACGTTGGAAAGAAGACGTCCAAGTGGGGTAAAGGCTACGCCTGGAACCCCGTGGCATTCGTGGACAGGCCGAAGAACCCCGACGACCCTGACCTGAACCTCGAAGGGTTCGTCGTGGCCTCGGCGGATTACATCGGGAGCTTTAACGGACCGCTCAAGACGCTTTCCGTGACGCCCGTGCTTGTACCGGTATCGGAGCACGTGAACGACGACTTTGGAATAGCGAACCATCTGAACACTGCCGGAAGGGTCTATCTTCTGCTCTACGATACGGACATTGACTTCCTGTTCCTTACGGGCGCAAGCAGACCGTCGCGCATGGGCATGGACTTCTCCAGGAACATCACGACGAACCTCGAAGTCCATGGAGAATTCGCCCGTATCAACGATTTCACACGGAGTTTCATCACCGTTGACGGGACCACGCATCAAACCGTATATGACACCACGAGCTGGCTCCTTGGGTTTCGGTATCTCACGGAAAAGGACACGACATACATCGTCGAATACTATCGGAACGGGACAGGCTTCACCGATCAGGAGACCCGGGATTACTATACATTCGTGTACAGCGCCTACGATTCCTATCTTTCAACGGGAAACGACGCGCTTCTCCAGAAGGCGGCTGCGGTGACCGACAAGAACTACGGGAGGCCGAACGCCGGGCAACAGTATCTCTACCTGAGGGTGAGCCAGAAGGACCCCTTCGACATTCTCTATTGGATTCCCGCGCTGACGTGGATGGTCAACGTTGAGGACCGGAGTTATACGCTGTCACCCGAGATTGCCTACGCCGGGATTACGGACCTTGAGCTCCGTCTCAAGGCCACGGTCCTGGCGGGACGCGTGTTGAGTGAATTCGGCGATAAGCAGAACGACTTTCTGCTGGAAATGCGGGCGCGCTACTACTTTTAAATATAGTAAAGGAGAAAAACATGAAAGAGGCTATGTTTTATGAAAAGTTTGACGGGAACGTCAGGTGCCGGCTTTGCAATCATTACTGCGTTATTAAAGACGGCAAGAGGGGAATATGCGGGGTCCGGGAGAACCGCGAAGGGAAGCTCTACTCACTGGTTTATGGAAAATCAGTAGCCGCCGGTATTGACCCCATTGAGAAGAAACCTCTTTTTAATTTTTATCCCGGAACAACTGCATATTCCATTGCAACGGTGGGCTGCAATTTTCGCTGCCTTAACTGTCAGAACTGGAATATATCCCAGATGCCGAAAGGCGGGGATGGTAAAATTATCGGAGAAAAACTCCTGCCTGAAGAAATCGTGGCGAATGCAAAGGGGGCGGGATGCAAAAGCATTGCCTATACCTATACGGAACCAACCATTTTTTTTGAATATGCTTACGACACGGCAAGGCTTGCGCATAAAGAAGGGCTTAAGAACGTATTTGTCACCAATGGATATACGAGCACTGAGGCCCTTAAGGAGCTTGCCCCATTTCTTGATGCCGCAAATGTGGACCTGAAGGGTTTTAGCGAGGATTTCTATCATAAGGTATGCGGCGCAAAGCTCCAGCCCGTTCTCGACAACATAAGGCTCTACAGGGAGCTCGGCATATGGGTTGAAGTCACGACCCTGATTATACCGGGCTACAGCGATGACGAAGAACAGCTTAGGGGAATAGCGGAATTTATTAAAAGCGTTGGTGAAGATATCCCCTGGCATGTTACCGCCTTTTATCCCACTTACAAACTCCTTGATGTTCCTCCCACTCCCGTGGAAGCTCTGAGGAAGGCAAGAGAGCTCGGCAAAAAGGCGGGCTTGAGATATGTCTATGAAGGGAATGTCCCCGGCGAGGGCGGGGAGAACACTTACTGTTATCAGTGCGGAGAGCTCTTGATCAAAAGATACGGCTATGAGATTCAGGAGAACAGACTGATCGCCGGGAATTGTCCGAAATGCGGGACCCGGATGGACGGCGTGGGACTATAGACCTTGCACAATCCAACAAAGCCCAACGAAGCGCAAAAGCCCCTCGAAGATAAGGGGCTTTTGCTTTGGTCTGACCGGCAGGTCCCGCCCTGTCCATAAACTCGCCCACTCCCGGAACCGTCTGCTGCTACGCCGCATGCTCAACCTCCGCCTTCCCTTCGACGTACGCCTTCTTGCCTGCTTCCACGGCCTCCGTTATCGCGCCTTTGCCCGCCACGTAGAGGTCCTTGCCCTTGTCAATGGCGGACACAACCCTTTCCCGTGTGCTCGAGGCGACCCGTTTCAGGTCGTCCCTGATCTCGCTTCCCGATTTGGGCGCCAGGAGAAGCGCAATGCCCGCCCCGATGATGCCGCCCGCCAGGATCGGCGCCAGAAGCGGGCCCTTTTCTCTGTTTATGGGCTCAAGGGGCTGTTCCTCCACGTAGGCCTTCTTGCCGGCATCAACGGCTTTGCCGACAAACTCTCTGCTCTCTCCGTAAAGGTCCTTGCCGATATCAACGGCCTGTGTGAACCGGTTGGCGACCCGTTTCAGGTTTTTCCTGGTCTCGCTTCCCGATTTCGGCGCCAGCACGAGCGCTAACCCGGCCCCAACGGCGCCGCCCACCAGAACCGATGTCAGGATCGAGCCTTTCCTATTTGTGAGTTCCTCTTTCATGATTATTACTCCTTTCTTCCGTCACTTTTCTCAAATGGGTTGAGAGCCCTGCTTCACAGCTTTTTTATTATCTGTTTATACTCACAGTATAGCACTCATTCCGGGAAACGGGAGAGAGCAACGAGATATCGGCATAAAAAGAGAAAATGGGGAAGAGGAAGGGGCTGTTTAGGACACATTTACAACGAAGGTCGTATCGCAGCATGACCGTGTTTGCGCTTCTTACTCTTATTGTTGTTGAATAGGTTTTCCGGGTTGAATTCCCCGCCGCTTGCGGCGTAATTTGTTTTGTTAAGGTTCTCAATACCCCGCTGCTTGCGGCGGGGTTCTTTATTGAACCGAAGCGCCACTTCAAATTTACCGAAGAGGGCATAACGAACGAGATTGTAGAAGAGCGCAGGCCGAGCGCTTATTTCATTCCTATCGCCCGTCCTCGCAGCAAAGGTAAACAGGCGCAGCTCTCCCTGGACACCGAGTGGACGGCAGATCGTTTAAAAGAAAACGATGAGATCAACCGCATTCGCGCCCGCGTTGACGCATGGCGTAAAGGCGGGTATGTGGGCGTCACAAAGACCACTGCGTGCCTCCTCGAATACTGGAATAATCCTGTACGTGAAAAGAAACTCTTTTTCTGTCAGGTCGAAGCGCTGGAAACAGCGATATATCTTGCCGAGGTAGCAGAATTATTACCCCGACTTCATCGTTCGGATTAAAATTCCCTCGCCCCTTGCGGGAGAGGGTGGGGGTGAGGGATTATCGGGGGAACTCAATCTCATCGTCGAAGTCACCGGCGAGCACAAAAAAGACAAAGCAGCAAAGGTATCGACCGCGAATACGCTCTGGATACCGGCGATCAATAATCATGGCGGTTTTGGCAACTGGGATTTTATCGAGATCACCGATCCGTGGAATGCGAAGAATGAGATACGGGCGGCACTGAATAACTGGGGATAACGGGCTGATAAGATAATCTTATCACGACAATAGTAACTGATAAGATTGATAAGTGCGCTTGAGGAATAACAAATACTCAATGGAACGAAAAGTGAAAGTATCTGAAATGAACTTCGCCGCTTTGATTCAGGCTATTCGGACCATACACGAGCATTTCTTCGCTCAAGCAGTGAGGGCCGTGAACGTCGGGCTTACGCTTCGCAATTGGTTCATCGGCGCGCATATCGCGGAGTTCGAGCTTCGCGGCGCGGACCGGGCGCACTACGGCGACCGTCTTCTGGACGAACTTTCCCAAGAGTTGAGGAAAACCGACATAAGCAATACAGGACGACGACAGCTTTACCAGTATTTGGCGTTCTTCCGGACATATCCCCAGATTGCGCGGACAGTGCCCGCACAATCACGGATGCTGCTGCCAGAGGCGACAGGACTTCAGAAAAAAGTGCGGACAGCGTCCGCACAATCAGCAATGCCGCCGGAAATGTTGATGAACCAGCTCTCCTATAGCCATTTCGAACTGCTGATCGGCTTCGACGACGACCTTAAACGCCGCTTTTACGAAGTCGAGTGCATTCGCGGGCAATGGTCTGTTCGGGAACTCAAGCGGCAGATAGCGAACCTGTATTTTGAGCGTTCCGGGCTGTCTAAGGACAAGGAAAAACTGGCGGCAATTGTTCAGGGCGGTGTGGAAACGCAATCGCCTTTGCTGTCCATCCGCGATCCTTACGTCTTCGAATTTCTCGGCATCAAATCCCGCGAGGTCATGGGCGAATCCCACCTGGAAGACGCCCTGCTCGACAAGGTGCAAAGCGTTGAGACGAAGAGAAGAAGATAAACCAGAAGATAACTGGCTTAACAATGATTAACACTGTGAATAAGGCTCAGGAGGCCCACGGATAATGCCACCGAAAAAGAAATCGAATAACACCACCCCATCGACACGGTCAAGCACAAAGACAAGCGGGTGAACATCCCGACCGAGGAACTGCGGGACTTTGTGAAGGACGATGAGGCGAAGCCGAAGCCGAAGACGATCCTCTATCCCCGCGATCCGTCGCTGGACCCGCAGCTTGTGTGAAAGGGGAAGGAGGAGCAGGACGCGAAGAACCTTGCTGTCCCGGCGGTTCCGGTCTACATCCAGGAGAAGATTCATCCCCCAGGCTGTCATTGAAAATGTCCGGACTGAGGCGAATAAGGACAAACCGAAAGAGCAAACGTCATTGTTCGCGGACTTCAACGGCATTAAGTTCGAAGACCTTATCGACTTCTATCAGCACGAGCAGAACTGGTCGAATCGGATGATTCTCGGAGATTCGCTCCTTGTCATGACTTCTCTTGCTGAGAAAGAAGGTCTCAATGGCAAGGTGCAGATGGTCTTTCTCGATTCGCCCTACGGCATCAAATTCGGCTCCAACTGGCAGGTCTGTACTTGAAAGCGCTATGTGAAGGACGCCAAAGCCGAAGACGCTGTCGCACCCGTTCAGGAATGTGTTGTTTTCCGAATTAATCCGGCCTAATCTTCCTGATTATAATAACCCTTTCACATTCGTCCGGCCTCTTTGAAGCAAAAGAACCGGAGAGCAAGCGCCCCCCGGTTTATTTCAGATGAGCTCC
>Ga0315281_10000520_pt1 | contig 53405 bp, 65 predicted proteins | sample YL17G07_0_MG_FD_204540 | JGI IMG/M metagenome (GOLD analysis project Ga0315281, IMG submission 204540) | Sediment microbial communities from Yellowstone Lake, YNP, Wyoming, USA - YL17G07_0 | ecosystem: Environmental > Aquatic > Freshwater > Lake > Sediment | place: USA: Wyoming | collected...
AATTTTCATGTTTATTCCTTACAATACCTCCGGCGCCAGCGATAAGATCTTGGTAAACAATTTGTCACGCAGTTCCCTGGCAACCGGACCGAAGATGCGTGTACCTTTGGGATTGTTTTTCTCGGTGAGTATCACTGCTGCATTGTCGTCAAAACGAATATAAGTCCCATCTCCGCGGCGTGTTGGTTTGGTGGTGCGGATCACTACTGCTCGGACTACGTCGCCTTCTTTAACTGAGCCTCCCGGGATAGCTTTTTTCACAGCCGCGACGATCACATCGCCCGGATGAGCATATCTGCGGCCGCTTCCTCCGAGAACATTGATGCACATTATTTGCCTTGCGCCTGTATTGTCTGCAACTTTTAACCTGGTGTAAGTCTGAATCACGGTGCACCCCGAATGTATTTAATTTGTTTCCGCTGGTTTTTCTTCAGCTGGTTGAGCCTCAGCGGGAGATTCCTTGGGTTCCTCGCTCACCAGTTTAGGTTCAATCTCTTCAGGTTTGACTTCAATAGCCGCTGCTTTAATCATTATTTCACTTACGCGCCAGCGTTTCTCTCGCGAAAGAGGCCGGGTTTCCACAATGCGTACTGTATCCCCGATACCGCATTCATTTTTCTCATCGTGTACCTTGTATTTCACGACGTTCCGGATAGTTTTCTTATAAACAGGATGATGGCGGTATGACTCAACGGACACGACGACTGTCTTGTCCATCTTGTTGCTGAGTACCTGCCCCACCTTTGTTTTTTTCATTGCTGGCATAAGTTTAATCCCCTCTTTTTACGCCGGTTGTTCCTGACTCTCCAGCGCACGTTCCCTGAGAACTGTCTTTAATAAGGCAATCTGTTTCTTGACACGCGGGATTTCACGATGATTCACCAGCTGCCGCGTGTTAGCTTTCAGACGCAGGTCCCACAGCTGTTGATAAGCCGCCTGAAGCTGTTTGTTCATTTCGTCGGTGCTCATCGCCCGAATTTCATTCGCTTTCAACGGTCGCTAGCTCCTTGGCTTTACTCGTCCCGATAATTGTCGATTTTCTAGCAACAAATCTTGTTGGTACAGGCAATTTGTTGGAAGCCAGGCGTAAGGCTTCTTTGGCAAGCATTTCATCGACGCCCCCCATCTCAAAAATAATCCTGCCGCGTTTGGCAACGGCAACCCAATGATCAGGAGCGCCTTTCCCGGAACCCATGCGGGTTTCTGCCGGTTTTTTGGTAACCGGTTTATCTGGGAAAATTCGTATCCAGACCTTACCGCCGCGGCGTATATGATGGGTAATGGCACGACGCGCTGCCTCAATCTGGCGTGCTGTTAACCATACGGATTCCATTACCTGTAGTCCATAGTCGCCAAATGTGACAACATCTCCAGAATGGGCAGAACCCTTCCGGTTGCCTTTTTGAACCTTTCGGAATTTAACGCGTTTAGGTTGTAACATTGCCTTCTCCCTGCTTGTCCGCGGCTTCATCTGAAGCTGGTTTCTCTACCGTTTCCTCGCTCTTTGTTTCCTTAGGTTTCGCGGTAGTCCTCGGGGTCCGTTTTACGGCAGTCTTTGGTTTATCTTCAGTTAATTCTTCCGGTTTTATCTCTGCAGTCCCAGTCCTTGGTCTTACTGTCCTTCGGACGGCTGTTTTTGGCTTTTCTTCCGAACTTGCTCCAGCTTCACCAGGAACTGTCGCCGTTGTCCGAGGTCTTGGTGCTCTTCTCACGGTCTTGGGTTTCTCTTCTCCTGCTGGTTGTTCGGGGAGTTTTACCTCGGTAGGTTGTGATTCAGGAGTAACTGAGATAAGTCCCGCAGCACCGGTTTCCGGCGCAGTTTCGACTGGTTTAGCTTCTGCGGTTGCTGGTACGGTTGCCGCAGCCGTTTCAACCTCTTCCTTTTCAGGAAGGATATCGCCTTTATATATCCAGACTTTAACACCAATCCGTCCCATAACCGTACGTGCTTCAACGAGTCCGTAATCAATATCTGCCCGGATTGTATGTAATGGTACGCGGCCTTCATGCATGATTACTTTACGTGCGATTTCAGCCCCATCAAGACGTCCGGCACAGCGGATTCTCATGCCTTTTGCGCCTGCTTGAATCGTGCGTAGTAAGGTCTGTTTCATAGCACGGCGGTAAGCCACGCGTCTTTCCATCTGGTCGGCAACTGATCGCGCTACTAGAAAAGCATCGAGTTCGGGCTGTTGTATTTCTCTAATGTTCAATTGTATTTTTTTACCAATAAGCTTTTCGAGCGTATTCCGCATTTCATCAACCCGTTGACCGCCTCGTCCAATAAGTATGCCGGGTCGAGCAGTGTGTATTGTCAGGGTTACAGCATTGGCTTGCCGGTCAATTTCAATCTGGGAAACTCCTGCTTCAGGATACATTGAACGGACTGCCTTGCGAATTTTTAAATCTTCCTGGAGATAGGTAACATAGTGTTTATCTGCATACCACTTAGCATCCCATCCCCGGATTATACCTAATCTAAAACCAACCGGGTGTACCTTATGTCCCATTAACCCTCCTGCTCACTGACGATGACGGTAATATGACTGGAACGTCGGTGAATTGTACTGGCTCGTCCGCGAGAACGCGCCCGATAACGACGCAGTGTAGTTGCTTCGTCTGCCTGTATTTTTACAATTTTCAGGTCATCCATATTTAAGTTGTGAGCTTTTTCGGCATCCGATGCGGCGGCTTTAACTGCTTTAGCCACAAAACGGGCATGCGGTGATGGTGTGAACTTAAGAATAGTAAGCGCGTCATTCACTTTTTTACCGCGTACGAGGTCAACGATGACCCGCATCTTGCGTGCTGAAATTCCTGTATTTTTGGATACGGATTTGACTTCCATGTATCTCCTAAGCAGCCGGCGGCGGCACTTTCTTCGCCGGGGCAGCTTCTTCCTTCATAGAATGCCCTCTAAATGTACGCGTCGGTGCGAATTCTCCTAAGCGATGTCCGACCATGTTTTCCGTGATATAAATAGGAACATGGCGTCTCCCATCGTGAACACCGATGGTCAACCCGACCATTTCGGGTAGAATCGTACACCACCGCGACCAGGTCTTTATGATCGTTTTTTCGCTGGAGCGGCTGATTGCCATTACTTTTTTTACCAGCTTCGCATCAACTGCCGGTCCTTTTTTAGTTGACCTTGACATAGTCTACTTCTTCCCCCGACGTCTGATAATTAACCTATCGGAATATTTCTTATCCCGGGTCTTATGACCCAACGCAGGTTTTCCCCAAGGTGTTTTCGGTCCGGGCATACCAATAGGAGTCTTGCCTTCGCCGCCGCCATGTGGATGGTCGCGAGGCGTCATAGCAGAGCCTCGAACAGAGGGACGCCAGCCCATATTTCTTTTTCTGCCTGCTTTGCCGATACTGATGGAAGAGTGCTCCAGGTTGCCAACCTGCCCGATGGTTGCCATACATTCAGCTCGTACCAGGCGCATTTCTCCAGAAGGTAAACGTACGTGAACGTGTTCGCCTTCCTTGGCGAGGAGCTGGGCTGCATTTCCAGCGCTCCTGACCATCTTTCCGCCCCTGCCTTTACTGAGTTCAATGTTGTGTATCATCGTACCGGTGGGGATAAGACGCATCGGAAGGGCATTACCTGGTCTAATTTCGGCAGTTTCACCGGCCATGATAGTGTCTTTTACATTCAGACCAACGGGTGCCAGGATATAACGTTTTTCACCATCGGCATAAAATATGAGTGCAATTCGTGCCGAACGGTTCGGGTCGTACTCGATTGCTTCGACTTTGCCGGGGATACCAATTTTATCTCGTTTGAAATCAATATCACGGATAAGGCGTTTTGCACCACCGCCCTGATGCCGCACGGTAATGATACCGCGGTTGTTGCGTCCAGCTCGATTCTTTTTTGAGACGAGCAGCGATTTTTCCGGTTTATCCTTCGTGATTTCGTCAAAGGTGTAGCCGCTCATAGCCCTTCTACCGGGCGAGGTCGGACGAAATACTTTCACAGCCATTCAAGTTCCCCTTGTTACTGAACGTTCTCGAACAAATCGATTTTTTCGCCGGGTTTGAGGGTTACAACAGCCTTTTTCCAATTCGGCGTAATCGCTGTACCCTTTCCCATTCGCTTGCTTTTGCCAGGCATATTCATAACGTTGACACCTAAAACCGTCACATTAAAAGCTTTTTCAACAGCTTCTTTCACCTGTATTTTATTGGCACGTTTGTCTACTTCAAAGGCATATTTCCCGCCCATTTGAAGCGTGGCGTTTTTTTCCGTGACTAGTGGACGTCGTAAAATTTCATAGAGCTGCATCGCTTTTTTCTCCAGAAGAATCCTTGCCCCACAGTTTTTCTGCTTCCCGTACTGCCGCAACTTCCATTAATAATGTCTTGTGTCCTAGTATGTCAACCACGTTTAATAAATTAGCCGGGAGTGTTTTAATACCCGGAATATTGTTGGCGGATTTCATCACATTTAATTCCGGTTTTGACATAACGACCAGCGCTGAGTTTTCAATTTTTAATGCATTAAGAACGCCGGTCATTTGTTTAGTTTTAGGCTCGTCAAATTTTATTGCTTCTAAAATTTTGAGTTCACCGTCAGTTGTTTTTGCTGATAAAACGCAGCGCAAAGCTAGCTGGCGCATTTTCTTGGGCATCGCCTGACGGTAATCTCTCGGATGTGGTCCGAAAACAACACCACCGCCTTTGCGGGTGGGTGATTTCCTGCCGCCGGCCCGGGCATTTCCGGTACCCTTTTGCCGGTAGAGCTTACGAGTGCTGCCGGAGACTTCTCCACGAGTTTTTGTGCTGGCGTTGCCTTGTCGGGCATTTGCCTGTTGCCTGAGGACTGCCTGGTGGACAACCCCTTCGTTGAATGGCACGGCGAAGACAGCATCACTTATCTCGATATTGTCTACGACTTCACCAGCCAGGTTATATACTTGAGCCTGCATTTGCTTACTTCCTCTTTGTTGTCTTACTGATTAATAACAGACCATCACGGTTTCCGGGAACTGCTCCCCTGACCAGTAACATATTCTTTTCAGGGTCAGTCTTGAAAACTTCCAGACGGCGCACCGTGACGCGTTCCAATCCCATGTGTCCTGCCATCCTTAGACCTTTGAGAACATGACCTGGAGTAGTGGTGGCGCCGATGGAACCCGGTGCCCGGGTACGGTCGGACTGACCATGGGTTTTGGGTCCGCCTTTGAAATGATGACGCTTAACCACGCCAGCGAAGCCTTTACCCTTGGAAACTCCGGTAACACTAACGACGTCGCCTGGTTTAAAGATACCGACATCGATTTTATCGCCGACCTTCATAGTTTTGGGATTGCCAATTTCAAATTCTCGGAGGTGTTTGAATTTACCCAGTTCTTTAATATGTCCCTGTTCAGCTTTGCTCAGTTTCTTTGCCTGTCCAAATCCCATTTGAACCGCGTTATAGCCCTCTTTGTCGGCTGTTTTTACCTGAGTAATAATACATGGTCCAGCTTCAATCAAAGTAACGGCTTCCATTTGACCGTTGTCTCTGAAAACCTGGGTCATTCCTACTTTTTTGCCAATAATCCCTGGAATCATCATTTAAATTCGTCCCGGTATTTATTACAATTTAATATCTAGTTCCACTCCAGACGGCAAATTCAATTTGGTCAAAGAATCGATCGTCTTGGAAGTGGTCTCTACTATATCTATAAGGCGTTTGTGAGTCCTTATTTCAAACTGCTCCTGAGAGTTCTTATCAATAAAACTGGCGCGGATGACGCTGAACTTTTCGATTCTCGTTGGTAAAGGTACTGGTCCAACGACTACCGCTCCTGTTTGCTCGACCGTTTCCACAATCTGCTGTGCCGATTGATCGACAACCTTGTGGTCGAAACCTTTAATCTTGATACGTATCTTTTGTTTAGGCATATGCTGGTCCTGTTCTCTCCACTACCTCTTTTACTAGGGATGCAGGGATTTCCTGATAGCTGTGGAACTCAAGGGTATGAGATGCCCTGCCCTGCGTCTGCGACCTGAGGTTGGTAGCATAACCAAAGGTCTCCGCCAGCGGGATAAGCGCCTGTATAATGCAGATATCACCGTGGGTCTCAATAGATTCGATGTGAGCCCTGCGGGAGGTAACATCGCCGATAATGTCGCCCAGGAACTCTTTCGGCGTGACAATTTCCATTCTCATGATCGGTTCGAGGATGATGGGATTGGCTTTGTTTACAGCGTGTTTCAACGCAATAGAACCCGCCATTTTGAAAGCCAAATCGGAAGAATCGACCTCATGATAACTCCCGTCGTATGCGGTTACTTTAACGTCGACGAGAGGATACCCGGCAACGACACCACCCTCCAGTGCTTCGCGGACGCCAGTTTCAATTGCCGGGATAAAATTCCTCGGAATAGCGCCGCCCTTAACCTTATCAATAAATTCCCAACCGCTGCCGCGGACAGCCGGTTCAATCTCCAACCAAACGTGGCCGTATTGCCCGTGACCGCCGCTCTGCCTGACAAATTTTCCTTCTGCCTGAGCTGAAGTAGTAACAGTCTCTTTATAGGCGACACGCGGTCTGCCTACTTTAGCCGTCACTCCAAACTCACTGAGCAAGCGGTGAACAATTACTTCCAGGTGAAGCTCGCCCATACCGGCAATAACAATTTGTCCGGTTTCTTCGTTGAAATTGACCTTGAAAGTTGGGTCTTCTTCGGTTAGTTTTCTGAGGGCTTCTCCCAGTTTGTCCTGGTCGGCTCGGGTGCGCGGTTCGATGGCTACTGAAATAACAGGTTCAGGGAAGCGGATGGATTCTAAGAGTACTGGTTGGACTTGGCTGCAGAGGGTATCACCGGTGAAGGTATTTTTGAGCCCGAGTGTGGCAACAATGGCGCCGGTATCGGCAACTTCGATTTCGTCACGTCGGTTAGCGTGCATCAGGAATAGTCTTCCAATACGCTCTGTCTTGCCGCGCGTCGAGTTAAATACCTGGTCACTCGATTTTACCTGCCCGGCATACACGCGGAAATAGACAAGTCTGCCAACGAAGGGGTCGGTAACAACCTTAAAAGCGAGTGCAGTAAAAGGCTCGTTGTCTTTTGCTTCGCGAATAATGGGTTTATTATCATTAATATCGACAGCACGGATCGGAGGCATATCTGCCGGTGACGGCAAATAGTTGACCACCGCATCGAGCAGGAGCCGTACACCGCGGTTGCTGAGGGCGCTCCCGCATAAAACCGGAACCGCTTTATTCGCAAGAGTGATGCGTCTTAAGGCTGCCAGAATTTCTTCTGGCTGGATATCCTTACCATCAAGAAAAGAAACCAGTATCTGGTCGTCCAGTTCTGCCATCTGCTCGATGAGCTTATGCCGAAAATCGGATGTTTTTTGTTTTTCGGATTCAGGAATAGGGATTTCGGTTGGCTGACTATCACGTTCGCCGTCCATAAGCCAGGCGCGATTTTCAACCAGATCGATAATTCCCTTGAAATCGGCTTCTGAACCAATTGGAATCTGAACAGGCAGCGGATTGGCATGCAGACGGTCAACAATCATCTGAATAGTGTTATAGAAGTCGGCGCCGACTCTTTCCATTTTATTGACGAAACAGATACGCGGAACATGATAGCGGTCAGCCTGCCGCCAGACAGTTTCTGACTGAGCTTCGACACCCTGGACTGCATCAAAAATTACGATCCCGCCGTCGAGGACGCGGAGACTTCGTTCCACTTCCGCGGTGAAATCAACATGTCCCGGGGTATCGATGATATTGATGCGATGCCCTTTCCACGAGCAGGTAATGGCTGCCGACGTAATTGTGATGCCGCGTTTTCTCTCTTCCTCCATCCAATCTGTGACAGTGGTACCTTCGTCGACTTCACCGATTTTATATGTGACGCCAGTATAATAAAGAATACGCTCAGTGAGCGTAGTCTTACCCGCATCGATGTGAGCGATGATACCGATATTCCTTACCTGTTCCAGCGGTATTGTTCTGGACATAGTTTTATCCTTTAGTACTGTAACCGGATTAATCGTGAGCCTCCCTACCACCTGTAGTGAGCAAAGGCGCGGTTTGCCTCTGCCATTTTATGTGTGTCTTCGCGCTTTTTTACCGCTGTTCCCTGCCCCTTGGCGGCATCGCCTAACTCGGCTGCGAGTTTTTCCGCCATTGACTTCCCGCCTCTCGAACGTGCTGAGTCAATCAGCCAGCGTAGTGCCAGTGACAACCCTACATCTGCCGGTACCTCGATTGGTACCTGATAGGTAGCACCCCCAACCCGGCGCGATTTCACTTTAAGTTGAGGGGTAACATTCTTTATTGCTGTTTCTACATCGGTTATGGGATCTTTGGAGCCCTGCTGGCTCATTAAGTCAAAAGCCCCGTAAACAACCTGTTCTGCAGTACTTTTCTTACCGCGTTTCATAATACGGTTAAGAAGTTTGGTTACCGTGATGCTTTGATATCGGGCATCCGGTGCTATCTTAGGTCTTTTTAGTGCACGAGAACGCCGTGGCATGATTCCTCCTAAGCCTGCTCAACCGTCGCTTTGGGACGTTTAGCTCCATACTTGCTGCGTGCTTTCTTGCGGTTCTGAACACCAGTGGTATCCAGCGCACCGCGGATGATATGATAGCGCACGCCGGGCAGGTCCTTGACCCTGCCGCCTCTAACCAGTACAACGGAGTGTTCCTGAAGTTCGTGACCTTCGCCCGGAATGTAAGCCGTAACTTCGATGCCGTTGGAAAGCCTGACCCTGGCGATTTTCCGTAATGCCGAGTTAGGTTTCTTGGGGGTCATGGTCTTGACCTGGGTACAGACGCCGCGCTTCTGAGGATTACCTTCTCCCCAGTGAGTACGGTTCTTCATTGCATTATAGTTATAATGTAATGCCGGTGCCTTGGACTTTTCGCCCTTGGTACTGCGTCCTTTTCGAATTAACTGGTTAATAGTCGGCAAGTGTTTCCTCCTGTGCTTTACAAATAAAAAGATGAGCCGTAGCTCATCCCCTCAGCATTTCCTGAGCAAATTTAACACTAGTGGTTCAAGTTGCCCTCGTCACTGCCGTACAAGTGAGCACAAATAAAAATAATAGCAGACTTGGACGGTGCGTGTCAACATTTAAGGCAGGGGGTTGTGGAAAGGGTATAAAGTTATCAGTCATCAGTTCAGTTGTTAGTGCAATAAGGCTGAAAAGTCGTGGTTTGATTGATTATAAAGTCGTACTTGGTTTGGCACAACGCCTCATCCCCTCGATTACCTCAGGACAAGCCTCTGACCCCTTCTCCGCGGAGAAGGCGAAAATAAACTAAGAAGGCTGCGCCCTCTTAAACTCCTGCCGGTTAATTACTTCTCTATCACAGACAGTTGCTTAATCTCTGTTTTCCTTCTAGCTGAAAAATTCAGGTACAATCAGCATGAAGCTTAATACAAACTCCTTACTACTGGATCAAATCCTTGACACTCTCTCCGACCAACAGATACAATAATCTTTGTTATGCCGAGGTAGCTCAGTCGGTAGAGCAGTAGACTGAAAATCTACGTGTCCCCAGTTCGATTCTGGGCCTCGGCACCATCAATAGAATAACCAAGATACAATAACCAAACAATTGTGACCCCTCACCTTAGTCCTCTCCCTCAAGGGGCGAGGAAATAAATGTGAAGGGGTCATGTGCGGAAGTAGTTCAGTGGTAGAACGCCTCCTTGCCAAGGAGGAGGTCGCGAGTTCGAATCTCGTCTTCCGCTCCATTTTTTTGTGCTATAATAGTCCCCTGATATCAAAAAAATTCGAAATACGAAATCCCAAATTCGAAATGATGTGATTTCATTTATTAATTAGTGATTTGAATTTTGTTTCGGATCTCGATATTCGTATTTAGGATTTAAGTGGGAGGTCGAGGAAGTGGAAAATACTTAAGGAGGTTTTTATGGGAACCCTGGATGGCAAAGTCATCATCATCACCGGCGGCGGCACCGGCTTGGGCAGGTCCATGGCATACCGTCTTGCCGAGGAAGGCGCCGATATCGTAGTCGCAGCTCGACGTATTCCTCCTCTCGAAGAAACTGCGGCAGGAGTCCGCAAACTCGGCAGAAAAGCCCTGGTTGTTTCCACTGACGTTACAGACTCAACACAGTGCAATAACCTCATCGCAAAAACACTGGCGGAAATGGGCAGGATCGATGTGCTCATCAATAATGCCGGTATTGTGCGCGGCGAGCGCCCCAGGCCTGTATGGGAACTTACCGACCAGGACTGGCATACCGGAATCGATGTAAACCTTTCGGGTGGTTTCTATTGCTCACGGGCAGTCACCAAGTACTTCGTGGACAATAAGCGCGGAAACATAATAATGGTTGCTTCAGGCGAAGGCTTCCGCGGCGTGCGGAACAACTTGATGTACACTGTTGCCAAGGCAGGCGTGGTTAATTTCACGCGAACCATGGCGCTTACACTAGCGGAACATAATATACGTGTTAATTGCGTCGTGCCTGGTTTTGTAGACACGTTTGAATACCAGCCTGAGGAATATCAGAAAGCGGTAGCGCCAATGCGCGCCGTTCGTACTTCCACACGGCTTTTCATCCCCGTTGGACACCAGGGCAAACCCGATGATATCGGGTACTTGACTTTATTCCTGTGCTCGGATGCGTCCGACTACATTACTGCTGGAATTTTCATCTCAGATGGCGGCGGACTAGCAGGAGGGTTTGCGACCACCGGATATGCGCCATTAGTATCACTCAAGGAGGGATTAGCATGACAGCCAGAGCATTCGCACTGAAGGATAAAATCGCGATTGTAGCCGGGGACAATAAATTCTGGACCAGGCCATTAGTCGCCGCATTGGCTGCAGCCGGGGCGGATATCGCCGTCATCGCTAAAAACTCATCCAAATTGACCGAAGCGGTTGAAGCCGCACGTAAAGCCGGTCGCAAAGCGATCGCTATCCCGACCGAAGTGACGAGTTCGCCGCAGGTTAAAAAAGCGGTCGAGCAGGTAATTGGAGAATACGGGCGTATTGACATTCTGGTCAATGCAGCCGACGTGCCATTTTTCCAACCATTCGTCGACATTAAAGCCACCGAGTGGGACAAGGTCATGGACTACAATTTCAACTCGGTGATGAATTTCTGCCGCTCTACCGGTAAACAAATGCTGGTGCAGAAAAAAGGAAGGATTATCAATCTAATTTCCGGTCTCGCCGAGCGCGGGATTGCTAACGGTACCGCTTACTGCGTATCGATGGGTAGTGTGCTGCAGCTGACAAAAGCCCTTGCCCAGGAGTGGGCGCTGCAGGGAGTTACAGTAAATGCAATCGGAACCGGCTGGTTCTCGGAATCCGGCAACGCACTCGATGAAACTCTTGCACGCTATATCCCGGAGAAACGTTATGGCAAACCAGAAGAAATTGGCTCGCTGGTGGTTTACCTGGCATCAGATATCACTGACTTTACCACCGGACAATTTATGTTCGTCGATGGCGGTTTAATGGCGCACGCGTAAATTAAGTCAAAACTCAAAAGTTAAAAATAAACTGAAGCCCCCAATTCTATAAAAGGAAGCGGGGGCTTTATTGTTTTTAGAGGTATTGACATAGGTATCATATTATGATAGTTTATACATCAAAACGTACAGGGATAATGGATGACTCAAAAATATAAAGCAATTTACTTTCCTGATTTTCCGAATGACGAATCCAAACAGAAATCATTAACACTAGCATTTGGTTCTAACACAGATGAGATTTTCGAACGAGTAAAAAATTTAACAAGTGAAGAAATTAGACAGTTATTGGGAAGCGACAGTTATAAAGATATAGCTTATGCTGCTAGGACAGAGGATTTACCTTTAAACAGATATTGTCTTCGGCAAATAAAAAAGTCTTTGACACTAATCCATGAAACAAAAACTCAATATGTGTTACCGGGGATCACAACTGATGAACATATCTTCAATCCTTTATCTGTAACTTTTAAGGGGGGAGCGCAAGAACCATTTGTACGTTGGTATCCCTATTTACAGGGGTACTCTACACAATACGTCGAGGAAATAATTAAAAAATACGCGAACGAGGCAAAAACTATACTTGATCCATTTGCCGGTACCGGTACCACAGTCTTTACTGCTTCTCGCATGAATATTAATTCATATTTTTGCGAAATAAATCCTGTTCTTCAATATATATGTCTTACTAAGATAAAAATACGGAAGCTAAACGCAGCCGATCGATTACGAATATTTGAGAAGTTGATAGAACGAAAAAAGGAATTGGCAGACATCCAGAACTACGAACGAGACAACAGATTAGATCAATCATATTCAAACTGCTTTGGAGATAGCCAGTTTTTCGATGAAAAGACATATGATGAGGTGCTCAGGGTTCGCTCTTGGATAGATCACTTGTCTCTTGAAAATCCCCAATTAGCTGATTTGGTTACTATTGCAGTGCTATCGGCTCTTGTTCCAGCGTCAAAAATGACACGAGTCGGCGATCTAAGGTATAAAACAGCTAATGAATTGAAAAAAAATGCGCTTTCTTTCATTCAGCAAGTAATAGAAGGAATTGGGAAAATAGCTCTGGATATTAGCGGAGATGTTAATGGGCTTAAGAGTGAACCGCTGCTAATAGCTGAGAACGCATTATCAATAGATAAGATTCCATGTCTAAATGTTGACACCGTAATAACGAGCCCACCATATGTTAATGGTACTAACTACTTTCGAAACACGAAAATTGAGTTGTGGTTTCTTAGATGTTTGAATGATAAAAATGACCTGACAAGATACCGCGCCCAAGCTCTAACAGCCGGAATAAACGATGTCACAATAGGAAAAGCACGAGTTAGTCAGAACCAAGAAGTAAGCACGATAGTTGCGGCTCTTCAAGAAAATGCTTACGATTCTCGGATTCCGAAGATGATAAGCAGTTACTTCAGTGAGCTAACCGAAGTCTTTGATAAAATGCGTAAACACTTAATGAACAAAGCTATAGTAGCGGTCGATATTGGTGACTCGTGTTATGGAGGAATCCATGTTCCAGTGGACAGGCTCTTGTCTTTATGTATCCAACCTCTGGGATATAGAGAACATGAAGCGACTGACCTACGTAAACGAAGATCCAAGGGCGGGTCTATCTTAAAACAGAAACTTATGGTTTATCGGTATGAGCCAGATCGTACACCCTTTTATGCACTCAATAAACCCTTGGCATGGAAATCCGGATGGGAAATGTTCCAAACTTGTGTTCCGCATCAACAATTGCCTTACATTAAAAGAAACTGGGGTCATTCATTGCATTCCCTTTGTTCATATCCTGGTAAAATGAAACCGGCGATAGCACATTTCTTGGTTAAAACTTTTGTCCCTGAAAGTGGAAAGGTTCTGGATCCCTTTGCAGGTGTTGGCACAATACCATTTGAAGCTGGCTTGCAAGGGAAAATGTCATATGGGTTTGAAATTAGCCTTGCTGCATTTGTTATTTCGATGGGGAAAACGCAAGTTCATAGTAGTGCAAATTGTAACGTGATAATAAATAATCTCGACTCATATATTAATAACGAAAAACCCAATGAATGCGAACTCAAAGAAACTAGGACATTTGGTTTTAATGGTAAATTGATTGACTACTATCACAGTGAAACGTTAAGGGAGATAATTCTTGCGAGACGGTTTTTTAGAAAATATCCGGCGAGAACCCCAGAAGATTTTTTTGTTTTAGCTTCGTTGCTCCATATTTTACACGGTAATCGTCCATATGCACTAAGTAGACGGTCGCATCCAATCACACCATATAAACCAACTGGTGAATTCGAATATCGTCCCCTTATTCCGCATTTGAAAGCTAAAGTTGTAAGAGGATTAAGTGAACAACTTCCCAGCAAATTCAAAACATCTAAAATATACCTTCAGGATGCCACCAATTGGTGGCCAAAAGAAATAGAAGATATAGATGCAGTAATCACATCTCCTCCCTTTTTTGATAGCACGCGTTTCTATCTAGCAAATTGGATTAGATTGTGGTTTTGTGGATGGAATCAACTTGACTTTGCGGGTCGTCCACTAGGATTTGTTGAAGAGAGACAAAAGGTTAGTTTCGATGTTTATCTGCCAGTGTTACGGCAAGCTAGAGAACATTTACGAACAAATGGAGTGTTCGTTTTTCATTTAGGTAAAAGTGCCAAATGTGATATGTCAGAAAACTTGTTGGAATTAGGGAGGAAATGGTTCGGTTCGGCTGAGATATTTGAAGAGAGCGTGGCTCATTGTGAGTCTCACGGTATTCGTGATAAAGGCGCAGTAAGCTTTCATCAGTATTTAGTTCTTCATTAGATAGCAATGGGTCGTATATGTAGTAGACCGTTAATTCTAACTCTTGTATCCTAGCAGTCTTTTATTTTTGTCAGACAGCTTATCCATAAGCCCATATGAAATTAACATTTTTGTCAGCTCAGAAACGCGCTTCCCTAAGTTAGACTGCTCTCTAACTGATAATGCTCTTGTTACACATGAATCGACATCTATATTGATATTAATAATGGGTACTTTAGAAGATAACAGGTTTAAATCAGCTCCTGTGATTTTTGCTAACTCAACCAACTCGTTGTTAGTATAGAATTCGCTTGGCCAACGGTCGCTTTTATTGTCATTTGCTTCCTTCGAAAGCAAAGCTGCGTTAGCAATTGTCAGTGGATAGAGGTATTTCGATGGAAGTATATGGTCAATTGCCCATGACCTTCGATTTTTAATTTCTAAATGTATTTTAGTTTTAAAGCATTTATGATCAAATCGGTCAAATAGACTTCTAATGGAGATTCCCTCATTTTGATCTTTTAAAAGCATATCTCCGATTCTTCTTCGAACTGATGACTCAAATAACTGTTGGTCGGTTCTTTTAGGATTCAGGATTGCGTTAATAGCTCCTTTACATCCTCGGCATTCCATTTGCCTCTGCAAAGGTCCCCAACCATCATGTTTACTAAAAGCTGAGAAAGGCAGAATCCTTCCGCAAACATTGCATTGTTTCCAATAGGATTCAGCGTGTTCTGTAGAGGCTATAAAGAAAGCTTTCCAAAATCTCTGAGCAGTTATAGATTCTACAAGAGTGGCTCCATTAGGCCAATTTGGAAACGGCAAATCTGAATCCTTGCTATGAATAAAGCTACAGCGCTTACATTTCCACTCTTGGTTTTGATAAGCTTCTGAGCTATTGAGTAATTTTTTCCCAATCCTTATGGTATTGAGTTCCTTGCATTTGACGCAAATGAACGCTATCCATGCATCATGGAATGGTACATCTGGTAATCTTGATATTCCGGTAATGTTTAAAGTCTTTCTACGTGGCATATTTATTCATTTAGTCCGAATTTAAAGTCTATTAATCAGGAAATATAATGCAAGCCTTAAAATAAGTCAAATCAATTCCATTTCTACCTTTTATCTCCCCATCTCCAGCCTGGCTATAAGCATTGCCGGAAGTCCGTGTGCACGCATCCGCTCCTGGACGGATTTAATATCATATGCAACGCGGTATAGGGTAAAGGTACGGATGGTGCTGTCGTAAATGCCGTAGCTGGCACGCGGATCGCCGTCGCGCGGCTGTCCTACACTTCCAGGATTTATTACCAAACGCTTTTCTCCCAGCACTATTTCACTCTCATGCTCGAGTTTAGTCGTCGTGCTCTCTCTGAATCTGCCGAAGCTGAAGACTAGCGGTTGATGAGTGTGACCTACAAGACAGTACGATGTGTTGAAAGCATCCAAATTTTCTGCCGCCTCGTTGGTTGAAAATAGATATTCCCAGATCGGATCGCGAGGGCTGCCGTGTGCCAGTGTGAATTCGCCTTTTTCGACAGTCAGGGGTAAGTTGCTCAAGTACCGGATATCCTCCGGTTTGAGCTGTTGTGTTGTCCATTCATTGGCTTCTGCTGCCTGGGAATTAAAATCACTGGTATCGATTTTACCTATAGCTGCCCTGTCATGATTCCCGGCAACACAGTATCTGCAGACTTTCTGCGCCAGGACTATGCATTCACGCGGATCGGGACCATAACCGACTACGTCGCCAAGACACCATGTCTCACTAACACCGCTGTGGCGTTCGATATCAGCCAATACTGCTTTAAACGCAGTCAAGTTAGCATGTATATCTGCTAGTACGGCAATACGCATCGATTAAGAATACAACCCTAACGCCAAAGGATCAAGTATCAATAATCAACAGTCAACAATAGGTTTTACTTTTAAGCCATAGTTTTGACTTTTAACGTTTGAACTTTGAGTTATCAAATTATCCCACGAGGTTTGGCAACTCGATCGTGACCGATGTGCCTTTACCAGTCTGCGATTGCACCTGAAGCCGTGCACCGATAAGCTGAGCCCGCTCCTGCATGCCTACTAGTCCGAGCTTGCCGGCTGGCGCCAGATTTTCCACGCGTTCCGGCACTACAAAACCTTTGCCGTTGTCTGTCACAGTGAAGGTCGTTTTGTCATCTGAAAATTCTACTTTAATCTGTGCCTCACTCGCGCCCGAGTGTTTCCATACATTTCGTAAAGCTTCCTGTACCATCCGGAATATAGTCAACCTGGTCTCTCCATCAAAACTGCGTTCCTTGCCAGCCGAAGCAAAATCAACCTTGATTTCAAAATGCTTACCTACATCCTGGGCGAGCCATTCCAGCGCCGGCAACAAGCCCAGATCGTCGAGTATCGACGGACGCAGATCCTGGGTGAATCTCCGGACTTCATCTGAAATTACGTGAATACGCTGCCTTAATTCCTCGAGAAAGATTATTTCCTGCGGAGGGAGAAAGTCGGACGTGGCGGAAAATCGGTCGATGTTATGCAGCAGCAAAACCAGGTCTTGAATGGTATCGTCATGTAATTCTTGTGCAATGCGCTGCCGTTCCTCTTCCTGGGCGCGTGTTACCTGTCTTAAATAGTAGCGCAGTATTTCCTGCAACTCTTCCTGTTCTTCCGCGTGATGGCGTTCCTGCTCGTAAAGGCGTGAGTTTTCAATGGCGACACCAATCTGCCGCCCGATAGTTGTCAGAAGGTCGATTTCCTCTTCTTTGAACACCCGGGTGTAATGGCCGGCAACGCTGAGTGTTCCAACCACTTTTTCCTTTGACTTAAAGGGAATGACCAGTTGTGTCAGGATACCTTCCTGTTTGACGACTTCCCTCGTAAGGCGCGGGTCGCTCGATGCATTAGATACGAGTAACGGCTCACCGGTTTTAGCGACAGTGCCATTGAAACCTTCCCCCACCTTTAACCCTTTCAACCCTTGGATAAAATCTTCAGATACACCCCGGTAGGCAATCAATTCAAGCTCCTGCGTGTGCTCATTTATCAGGAAAGCGAGCGCCACATCGAGGTCCATGGCGTCGCGCACCCTTTCCACCGTTGTATCCAGAATATTTTTTAAATCAAGAGACTGGGATGCGATAAGGCAGACAGCATTAATCGTTGACAAGGCTTTTTCGTTATTTTCCACTGCCTGGACATATTGCTGGATTTCGTGCTTGGCGACTTCGAGTGTCTGGAAAGCCTGCTCCCGGCGTCCTAACTCCCGACGGTGACTTTCCAACCATAGATTTAGCATCACTCCGATAACGCTAATGACAGCGATATCAAGTATTGCATCCGGCCGATCGGAAGAAGTAATTGTGACCCTGGGCAACATGATGATAACCCCGGACAACAGGCTCAGGACGCCGCCTATCAGTCCGAATGCGAAACCGGCATAAAAAATCGGGATGAGGAAAAAGAAACGTTCGGCAGAAAATCCTTGCGACCCGATGAATGTTAACGCCGAGTGTGAGCTGATGCGCAAGATCTGCTGCGGATAATGCAGTATGATTCCGATAATGAAAAGAGCTACTATTATCCAGAAATGTTTATTACGCCAGAATGACGGGGGATTAGATGCTTTAGGTGGGTTGGCTAACAATAACTCTTCGACTTCGGAACGCTCATTCATGGCAGGTCTTCCAGGGAAAGCCAGCCGCGTTTCAAACCGTAGAGAACAGCTTCGGTACGCGAAGCAACCCCCAGTTTGTTGAAAATATTACCCAGGTGGACCTGGACAGTACGCGGACTAAGAAACAGCTGCTCGGCGATATCTTTATTGCTTATTCCGCGCGCAGCAATTTTCAAGATTTCCATCTCACGTTCGCTAAGAGGCTCTACAGCTCTGTTCTCGCCTGAAGTCGGGGTAACAACACGCCGGATAACCCGGCTCGCAATGACGGGATGAAGGACGGATTCGCCGGCGTAAACGGCGCGGATTGCATCAATAAGTTCGTGGGTACGGATGCCCTTTAATAAATAACCTGCTGCGCCTGCTTCCAGCAAAGCGAAAATATACTGGTCGCTGTCATAAGCGGTCAAAATGAGGATGGCAGTCGACGGAAATTGAGCTTTGATTTGCTTGGTTGCTTCAATCCCGTTGAGTTTGGGCATACGTATGTCCATAACAACAACATCGGGTTTGAGCTGGGCAGTCAGCTTTACAGCTTCTTCGCCGTCGCCGGCTTCACCCACGACCTCCATGTCTGATTCCCGCCCGATAAACTCTCGTACGCCTTCGCGCATAATTGCGTGGTCTTCGGCGAGGAGTACTCTTATCTTTGTCATTATGTTATCTTTACCCTCATTGTCATTGTAACTCACTTTGTCTCGATTGTTCAATATAAAACTGAAGCGGGAAAACTGTTTGCAGGACACAGCACGAAGGCTATTTTTAACCTCAAATAAAGTCAATATCGAATTTGTTATCAATCGTCCCAAATGTACTATGACTCTTAGCTTAGTGATAATCCTGAAGAGGTGCTTAATGCTTACTATGAAAAGCATTTTGTTGCTTATAATACTGCCTTTTTTAATAGGTGGTATTGGTATAAATCTTTACGACTCAAATCAGATGTGGGGCATTTTCTATTGGGGTAATCTAAAGATGCAAGGGAAAAAGAAGGAAGAAGAAAAACTCAAGAGCTAGGAGGAAAAGAAAATGGAAACGATGGAAAGAATAACGGTAGTAGCGGAAGTAGTTGCACATGCCCCGGAAGGAATTCAAGCGAGACTTCGCCGAGGTAAGGCTCATTACGATGAGGGATTATACACCGAAGCGTTACACGAATTCGAAGAGGTTGTCAGGGTTGCCCCCGGTAATATCGAAGCGAGGATCGGGATACGCAGGGCTAAGGAAGGAATGGCTGCTCCAAAGATCGGTACAACTGTAGAAACCGTTGGGAAAGTTAAGGAATGCCTCTGGCAGAAATTGGGAATGATTTCCTACCGCGTCTGCACCAACAGCTACGATTGCATAACCTGCGAGTTCGACCAGCAGATGCAGGAGAAAATGGCGAAAGGTGAAGCCGGCGAGATCGAAGCCACGCTAAAGAAATTCGAATCGCTGCCCGGCAGCGAGAGGGTCTGCCGCTACGCCCTAAAAGGCGACGTTTCCTACAGGCTCTGCAGCCGCTGCTTCCAGTGCGCCACCTGCGAATTCGACCAGACCATGGAGGATGCGGTACAGGAAAAGCTGGCAAAACTACAGACCCGGCGCGAAGCTCTAAAGCGGAAGGGTACAAAATAAAAGGCTCTTGAGAATAAAATAGACTGAGGTCAGGGCGGGCGCTCGTGGTGGCGCGCCCGCCCTCTTTTTTATATACAGTCGGGTGGCCTCGATCTCAATTAGAGCAGGCGGGATTTTTATGAGAGGGTATATTTTACTCTTTGGAATAGTCTGGACATTAGAAACTTGAATTAGTTTGGAATTTAGAACTTGGGATTTGGAATTTAGCCAATATGTTATAATTCCGCTATGAAACTGTCTCAAATCGGGGAATTCGGCCTGATAGATAGGCTCAATCGACAAATAATTTCTGCCACAGAGAAGCGTTGGGAATCCTCTCAAGAACTCATTATTGGGATAGGGGATGATGCCGCGGTATGGAAACCACGGAATCCTTTCCAAATTATTACCACCGACGCACTGGTTGAAGGTGTGCATTTCTCGCTTAAAACAAGCACCTGGAAAGAACTCGGCTGGAAATCTGTTGCTGTTAATCTAAGTGATATTGCCGCGATGGGCGGCGTCCCGATGTACGCTTTAGTTTCACTTGGACTACCGAAAGATATTTTAGTTGAAAATATACAGTCATTTTATGAAGGGATGCTCGCTGCCACGAAAAAATTCGAGGTAGTCATTATCGGTGGAGATACCGTTGGCTCTCCACTCGTGGTTGTCAGCGTCACTCTTATAGGTCATGCATCCAACGACGAGGGCAAAGTCCTAACTCGCTCGGCTGCAAAACCCGGTGATAAAGTAGCTGTGACTGGTTATCTTGGAGCATCCTCGGCTGGATTGACAATGCTCAACCGGGGACTGAAATTTCCTTCCAAAGCGGCAACCGAATTAAGACGGGCGCACTTGCATCCGAACCCGCGCGTAGTCGAGGGGCAGAAACTTGTTGCCAGTGGGGTAAAAGCAGGTATGGACATTAGCGACGGACTGGTTGGCGATCTTACTCACATTTGTGAAATGAGCCATGTTGGCGCCCTTATTAACGTTGACCTGGTACCTGTATCACCAACCGCAGATAAATATTTTGGGGAGAAAGCTTTAGAGTTTGCCCTCGGCGGCGGCGAGGACTATGAATTGCTCTTTACGGCGCCGGCTCGTGTTACTCAGCGAGTAAAAAAATCGATGGATTGTCCAGTCACAGTCATTGGAGAAATTACGTCCGAACATCCTGGTAAGGTTGCCCTGGTGAACAGCTCAGGAGTTGTCATCAATTTGAAGAAACGAGGCTGGGATGCCTTTAAAAAGTAATCCAAAGCATTGGAAAATAGACATAAACAGCCCTGAGGAAACTAGAGAACTCGGCAGGAAAATAGGTAAATTAGCTTTGCCTGGGGATATTTACTTACTTGTAGGGCAACTTGGCGCCGGTAAGACCTGCCTGACCCAGGGTATCGCCTGGGGACTGGGCATAGAAGAGTATACACTCAGTCCATCTTTTGTGATTATGCGAGAGTTACACGGTAGGCTACCCCTTTATCATATGGACTTCTACCGGCTCGATAATATCAATGAAATAGCTGACCTTGGCCTGGATGATTATCTATATAGTCGCGGCGTCTGTGTAATCGAATGGGCGGAAAAGGGAATGGATATTTTGCCCGACGACCATCTCCTGGTGAAAATCAGCTATATTTCAGATAACAGCCGCTCTTTTGAATTCATTCCTCAGGGCGACCGCTATATAGAGCTGCTTGAGCAAGTAAGCAAATCTTTTTTATTAAAAGCGAGGGAATAGGCGTGCTGGTTGCAATCGATACCTCGACCGACATCGCATCTCTAGCGTTAGTAAAAGATGCCTTAACTCTTGCTGAGCTTACCTGGCGTTCCCGTCAAAATCATACTGTGCAGCTGTTACCGAATCTTGAATATCTTCTTAAATTGACCGGCTTTACTCCCGCAGATTTGAGCGGTGTTGTTGTAGCTAAGGGACCGGGTAGTTTCAATGGTTTGCGAGTGGGAGTCAGCGCGGCAAAAGGGCTTGCTTTTAGCCTTAATATTCCCATTACAGGCGTCGACAGCCTGGAGGTTGAAGCGTACCAATATGCAAATACTGATCTACCAATATGTCCGATTTTCAATGCTGGCAGGAATGAAATTACGACGGCAATCTTTCAACGACGAGCCGATGGTTGGAAGCGGCTACTTGAAGACCAGATCACAACGGTCGATAAACTTGTCTTGGATATAAAAGAGAAAACGTTGTTTTGCGGCGAGTACCTCCCAGTCGTATCATCGCAGCTGGTCTCGTTTTTAGGAGATAAAGCGGTTGTTGTTTCTCCAACTTCTGACATCAGACGTGCCAGCTACCTTGCCGAACTCGGAAAGATGAAGATCGATAATGGAGAGATAGACAATGCGGCTACGCTTCAGCCGATATATTTACGCAGGCCGCCGATAACAATTGCAAAACACAAATAATATATAAAAACCTCTAAATACTAGATCCTAAGCTCTAAATACAATGGAGAACAAATTATGGTTAATTGGCCTCAGGTTTCAATAGATTTGCCCGAAGGTTACCGTCATTGTTTCGGGTGTGGTGCTGATAACCCAATAGGACTGAGACTTAAGTTCGAACCCGACGGCAAAGGTATCAAGTCGGTCTTCACTCCCGACGAACGGTATCAGGGCTGGCCTGGTTATCTGCACGGCGGTATCGCCGGGTGTTTATTAGATGAGGTAATGAGCAATGCGGCTTACCATCAGGGAATAAGATGTATCACTGCAAAATATGAAGCACGACTAAAAAGACTGATCCCTATCGGTGAGCCTCTCACAATCACGAGCCACATAACAAGAAAGACTCGGAAAGTCATCGAGTGTACTTCAGCCATTAAGCTTCCGGATGGCACTGTGGTAGCTGAAGGGAACGCCACCCATTTTGTGATCGATGTCCAGAGAAGCGGAAGGACAGCCAGTAATGACTCATAACAAATCCTTTGCTGTACTGTGGGATATGGACGGCGTTATCGTCGATAGCGGTTTTTATCATATGCGGTCCTGGCAGGAAACTTTTCACGAGACCGGGATTACCTTTACTAAAGAAAATTTCAAGCATGTTTTCGGGATGAGAAATGATGAGATCATCAGGAGCATGCTTGGTAAAAATTTTACACAGGAAAAATTTGAAATCATTGCGAAGGCAAAAGAAATTGCTTTCCGCCGACTGATTAAGGGTAATGTAAAAGAACTGCCCGGCGCAAAAACACTTCTTGAGGCTGTTAACAAAGCCCGATTCGTACAGGCGCTTGTTTCCTCTACCCCGAGGGAAAACATAGAATTGATTACCAACGAGCTTGGCATCAAACATTACTTTAAGGAGATTATCTCGGGTTATGATGTTACCGAAGGGAAACCTAGTCCGCAGGGATATCTGCTGGCGGCGCGAAGACTGGGTGTTAAACCTGAAAATTGTGTGGTAATTGAAGACGCGGTTGCTGGTGTAAAAGCCGCAAAGAATGGCGGAATGAGGTGCATTGCCGTGACCAATACTCATCCCTCTACGAGCCTTGTGGATGCAGACCTGATAGTGTCGAGTCTGGATGAAGTTTCTATTAATGCGATTAACAATATACTAAATATGTAAAAGCTCATAGAAAGGAGCACGTCTATGTTAGAACGGTCACTTGTATTAGTAAAGCCGGATGCGACAAAAAGGAATCTGTCAGGTGAAATTGTCAGCCGGTTCGAAAAGGCCGGACTTAAAATCGTTGGGATGAAGCTGTTGCACATGGATAAGAATCTGGCGAAGAGGCACTATGCCGTGCATGAAGGCAAACCCTTTTTTAACTCACTCGTGGATTACATTACTTCTACCCCGATCGTCGCGGTCGTGTTTGAAGGAGATAACGCTGTAGAAAGAATCCGGAAGATAATGGGCTCAACCGATCCGGTAAAGGCTGACAAGGGCACGATCAGAGCAGATTTCGGGGTCGATATTCAGAATAATGCGGTGCACGGTTCGGATTCGCCGGAAAATGCTGCTAAAGAGATTGCCCTCTTTTTCAAGAAGGATGAAATTTATAGGATTTAAAGAATCCTGACGATCGGGGTGCCCTTGTGCCAGAGTTCGTCAAACTGGTAGAAATCGCGGTCTTTAGGAGCAAACACGTGGATAACCACATCTCCATAATCGTAGAGCATCCAGCCCGAGTCCGATGTACCTTCCCGGTGGATAACGCGCACGCCTTGTTTCTTTAAGGATTGCTCGATTTCATCGCAGATTGCCTGTAGCTGTCGCTCACTTTCACCGCTGCAGATTACGAAATAGCTTGCAAAGGTGCAGACGTCCCGCACATCAAGGAGAGATATATCTAATGCCTGTTTTTCGCCGGCTGCTTCGACGGCTTTACGTGCTATATCTAATGATTCCAGGAAATTACCTCCAGGATTGCTTTCCAGTTTTATTATACCAGATGCTGCAAATATGAGCTTGGCTGCGAATATTTTAGGCTTTTAATATAATAACCTTAGAAAGGATGCAAATGAGTAACTTACTCTTTGGCACTGCTGGCAACCCTCACAGCTCAGCTCCCCCACACTCAACAGTTGAAGGTATAAAACGACTGGTAGAACTCGGACTGGACTGCCTGGAGATCGAGTTTGTCCAGGGAGTTAACATCGGCGAGACCAGCGCCCGCCAGATCGCGCAGGTAGCTCTTAACCGTAATATTAAGTTGTCTGTCCATGCCCCATATTATATAAATTTAAACGCCCGTGAACTGGAGAAAATGCGAGCCAGCCAGGTTAGATTGATTAAGGCTGCGCGGGCGGCGGCTCTTTGCGGAGCTGGTGACGTAGCTTTTCATCCCGGTTTTTACATGGGTGATTCCTCTGATAAAGCTTTTGAGGCTATCAAGACAAATTTAATCGAAGTTAAAGAGCAGCTGGAGAAGGACGGGATAAATGTGCGTCTGCGTCCCGAGCTCATGGGCAAAACCAGTCAATTTGGTGCTTTGAACGAAGTATTACGCTTATCGTCCGAAATTCCTGGTATTTTGCCGTGTGTTGATTTTGCCCACTGGCATGCCCGGACCGGAGCTTTTAATTCCTATGATGAGTTCGCCACAGTCCTCTCACAGATTAAAGAACGATTGGGAGCAGGCGCGCTTAAAGAGATGCATATTCATGTTGCGGGGATATCTTACGGAAAAAGCGGTGAAAAAAACCACCTCGATTTTCGCGACTCTGATTTTGCTTACCGGGAATTTCTACAAGCACTAAGAGATTTTAAAGTCGGCGGACTGGTTATTTGCGAAAGTCCTAACCTGGAAGAGGATGCCCTTCTGCTTAAGAAGGCGTTTGTCGAACTCAAGTAATAACTAATAGAGATGTCTGTCTAGTCTTATAATCACGATCTCCTGAGCGACGTTTGCTATTGCATTTATGGTAACTCTGCTATAATTAAATCAGAATTCGTAAAAGAATTGAGGATGCTAATGAAACCGAAAGCGAGAAATACAGGGCTGTTTTACTTGCTCCTTTTAGCAAGTATTGCGGCGCTGGTTATATTTATCATACGTGTTCCCCAACCCAAACCCCAGGAAGTACCAATCAGCCAGGTCATAACTATGTCCCAGGCCGGAGAAATCGAAAGAATCGAAGTTGACGGCGAATGGCTGAATGTCTACAAGAAAGATAGTACAGAGCTGAGGAGCTACATAGGTTTTTCTTCTATCTGGGATATCAAGGACTTGAATCTGGAAGGGGTGTCTGTTTACGACATTAAACCTGGCGGCATCGATTGGGGAAGCCTCCTGTTAACCATGCTGCCGTTTCTTGTTTTTGGAGTTTTTATTTTCTTCGTGTTCTTCCGTGCACGTGGCATGAACAACCAGGCAATGTCGTTCGGCCGCAGCCGCGCCCGGCTTTTCCCGGCAGATAAACCGTCCGTTACTTTTGATGATGTCGCTGGCGTCGACGAAGCTAAGCAAGAACTGCATGAAGTCGTTGATTTTCTTAAGACGCGTGAACGGTTCCAAACTTTGGGTGCCCGCATACCGCGAGGTATCCTTCTTGTGGGACCTCCAGGTACCGGTAAAACTTTGCTGGCAAGGGCTATTGCGGGTGAAGCTGGTGTTCCTTTCTTCTCGATAAGTGGAAGCGAGTTTGTAGAAATGTTCGTCGGTGTTGGAGCTTCCCGCGTGCGTGACCTCTTCGATACTGCAAAAAAACATGCCCCGTGTATCATCTTTATTGATGAGATTGATGCCGTCGGGCGGCACCGCGGCGCAGGTCTTGGCGGCAGCCATGATGAACGTGAGCAGACACTGAACCAGATACTGACCGAAATGGATGGTTTTGATACTAACGTCAATGTCATCGTATTGGCGGCTACCAACCGACCTGATATCCTCGACCCGGCTCTGCTACGTCCGGGACGTTTCGACCGCCGCGTCGTGCTCGACTTACCGGATGTTATCGGTAGAATAGGCATCTTAAAAGTCCATATCAAAAATAAACCACTGGCACCGTCGGTTAACATTGAAACACTTGCGAAACAGACGGCAGGTTTCTCTGGCGCGGACCTGGCGAACCTTGTTAACGAAGCTGCGATACTGGCAGCGCGCCGCGGTAAAAAATCAATTGAAATGGAAGATCTCGAAGAATCGATCGATAAAGTTATCGCTGGCCCTGAAAGACGCAGCAAGCGTATCAGCCCGAAAGAGAAAGAAAAAATCGCCTACCACGAGGCAGGACATGCTGTTGTTGCTAGGATGTTACCTAACGCTGAACCACCCCATAAAATTTCTATTATTGCGCGGGGAATGGCTTTGGGATACACGAAACAACTCGAAGAAGACCATTACCTGCAGTCAGTATCTCAGTTGGACGATAAAATCGCGGTATACCTGGCCGGTCACGCCGCCGAGAAATTGATCTATGGAGAAAGCGCGTCAGGCGTTCATGACGACATAAAACGGGCTACTTACTTGGCACGTACCATGGTGACCGACCTTGGGATGAGTAAGAGACTGGGACCACGTACTTTCGGCGATAAGCAAGAGTTGGTTTTCCTCGGCAGAGAAATATCAGAGCAGAAAGATTACAGCGACAAGACCGCAGAAGCCATCGATAATGAAATCGATGAAATTATTAAAGGGCAGTACGAGGTCGCTATCAAAATTCTCACCGATAACAAGGATACGCTCGTTAAATTGACTGAAACCCTTATATCTAAAGAAACCCTCGATTATGATGATCTGGAAGCACTTTTTAAAGAGAGCGTGCCAGCAGCGAAACTGCCTGAGAAAGTAATATTCCCAGAACTATTGAAGAGCCCGGCGCCTGTCGTCGCAGCTCGGCCGTCGGCTAACGTTAAGAATCCTGACAACACTCAATCTGGATAATCTTAAACGTTAATGATTGAAGTCACCGATAAGCCAATTGCGCCTGAAATGGTTATTATGCGCGCCAAGACAAAAGGCAGCGGGTGCGTTGTGACCTATGTCGGCGTCATTCGAGACATCTCCAACGGCAAATCAGTAGCCTCTGTTGAATACCAGGATCGGGATGGTAAAGCACTACAGAAGCTCCGAGCATTGGCTGAGGAAACCAGGAAAAAGTGGAAGCTAGAAAATGTGGCTTTTACACACCGCATAGGGAAACTTAATGTTGGAGATATCAACCTCGTGATCGCAGTTGCAGCCGGACACCGTCAGGAAGGATTTGCCGCTTGCCAGTACATTATCGACCGCTTTAAAGAGTCTTTACCTACCTTCAAGATCGAAACCTACACCGACGGTTCAAAACAAATAGGTGGAGAGTAATTCCTCACTAGCTCGTAAGTTAAAAGTTAAAACCACAGCTTAAAACTCAAAACCTGCAATTATCTCGACGGACTAAACTTTTACTTTTCAATTCTGGTTTTGACTCATGAGATTTGACTTTTGAGTTTTTTAATCCATCCTGCTAACATAACATCAAATTGTGAGGTAAGTCAGATGGTCAAGAAGCTAAGTCACGTTACCGCCAGCGGTGAAGCCCGTATGGTTGATATTACCGCGAAAAATCCTACTGTCCGCGAAGCTGTTGCTAAAGGCAGTGTGTTGATGAAGCCATCGACACTCCAACAAATAAAAAATGCCAGTCTCAAGAAGGGTGATGTACTAGCGGTCGCTCGAATTGCTGGAATAATGGCAGCCAAAAAAGTCCCTGATATTATTCCCTTGTGTCACACTATACTTATTGATAACGTTACCGTCGACTTCGACCTAACCAGTAAAGACCGCATTGGAATATCGGCTATTGCACGGAGCACAGGTAAAACGGGCGTTGAAATGGAAGCATTAACGGCAGTAGCCGTTGCCGCGCTCACTATATACGATATGTGCAAGGCAGTCGAGAAAGGGATGACGATCACAGATATTTACCTTGAGAGCAAAACTGGCGGGAAGAGCGGGACGTATCGACGCAAGAAGGCTTAATTGATTGAGATAATCAGGGCGGAAGAAAAGCACGTCAAAGAAATGGGGGAGTTATGGTGGGAGTTCATGCTTTTCCACCAGGATATCGACCCTATTTTCATTTTTGTCGAAGATCAAATTCCTGATTATATTGAAAATCATTTGCGACGATTCATGGAATCTAAGGATGGGCTTGTGTTGGTAGCGATGGATGAGCAACAAACTATAGGCTACTCTTTATCGGAAATACGTAGAGTCACACCAGGATTAAAGCGTGAGACATATGGATATATAGATCAGATGGCGGTCACTGAGAGTTATCGGCGAAAAGGCGTTGGTAAGAAAATGTTCGATGAAATTCTGAAGTGGTTTCAATTTAATGATATTAAGCGTCTGGAATTAGGGACTACTGCTCAGAATCTGATAGCTAATTCGTTCTGGCATAAACAGGGTTTCACGGTTCTTAATTACACCCTTTTAAAAAAAATCTAACGTGAATATTCGCTTCGCAAAGAGTACACACCAAAATGGGATTTTATACCTAGCGTCTTGAGTTTGAGTAGGAAATCTTAAATCAGTTTGTTTTTATTTTCTTCGTTTCGTTGTGCTGATAAAGTCTATTTTTTAGAGGCTTTAATCGAGAAAATGAGGGGCACCTTGTCGCCCCTTGTTCTCCACCAACCATCTGGTCCCTTTTCTGTGAAAGGTGACCAACGGTAAGCAGATAACGGGAATTCGTGTAAATATTCAATCTTCAGGTTTGCATCAATGAGAGCGTTGATAATGTCTCCAAGACCATAAGTCCATTCGTAAGAGGAATGTACCACCGTGGCTTCCCTATCAGCATAGTCCCCCTCGGGTTCCCATTTGATAGGTAGCGGGTTATGAAAGTAGGACTGTGTTACTTTAAAATCGGTGGCTTGTTCTGAGTTATCAAAGACCGTCAAAAAGGGATGCCCTTCTACAATATAAAAGAAACCGCCAGGTTTTAGAAAATGAGTGATAATTTCTGCCCACCGTTTGATATTCGGTAACCAACATATGATGCCATAAGAAGTGAAAACAATATCAAATTTACCAGTCAATTTATCTGGTAAATCATAAATGTTAGAGCAAAGAAAGTTGGCTTTCACCCCCACTTCACGACTTAAATTTTGGGCTAAAGAGATAGCTTTCTCAGAAAAATCTATACCAGTTACTTGAGCTCCCAGTTTTGCCCACGATAGTGTGTCCATACCGAAATGGCACTGAAGGTGAAGCATTGATTTTCCTTTTACCTGACCAACCTCAGTGAGTTCCACTGGTCTTAGAGTCAATTTCCCTGCCTTAAAACCTTTAACGTTATAAGACTCGGCTTCGGTGTGAATTTTTGTCAGTTCGTCCCACAGTATGCGGTTTGCCTGTAAGTAATTGTCCATTAACTATTTCTCCTTATAATCCTCGTGAAGGTAGATGAAGGGTCTGCTCTTGATCGTATGTGAAAACGAGTGGATGTAAGGAGTAGTACAAAGATTTGAAAACACTAGAACAAGGTAACCACAACCGGATCGCCTTTTTCTAATAGATCTATGTTCTCCGCAAGCTCAATATAGCCGTCAGCGTTGGCAATGCTGGTTATCGCGCCGGATTCTTTGAATACGGGTACGGCTTCATCACCGACCAGTTTGACAGTCAAAAATTGACGTCGTCCGGTGCTCAGTGGCATACGGCGGGAGAGTTTCGCCTGTACTCGATCTCCCTGGCGCAACGGCAGGTGCGCCATTTTCCTTACCGAAGGTAAAAGGAACAGGTAGGAATTGATTAGACAGGAGGTTGGATAACCGGGCATCCCCATCAATGGCTTGCCTTCAACCATCGCAAAAATGGTCGGTTTGCCAGGTTTGACCTGGACACCATGAAAGAGAACGTGTCCCCACCCCTCGATTACATCAACCAACAAATCACGCGTGCCCACTGACGAACCGCCGGAAAGCACAACGAGGTCATATTTCAGAGCCTCTTTGATAGTTCTTCTCAGTTCCTCAATTGTATCGCCGGCGATACCTATCCTGACTGCCGTACCTCCGTTTGAACTTACGACCGCTGCAATAGTATGCGAGTTGATATCGTAAAGCTGGCCGGGTTTCAACTTCTTACCGCCCGGTATTACTTCCTCTCCAGTTGGAAGAACCGCTACTTTCGGTTTTTGATATACTTTGATTTCAGTTAGCCCCTGCGAAGCAATTACCCCGATTTTCCCTGCATCCAGGAACGAACCCGATTTTAGGATAGACGCGCCAGCCTTAATATCTTCACCCAGCTTACCAACATTTGCGCCAGGAACGACTGCTTTAAATATTTTTACCTTATTACCTTCGCGTTCCGTATCTTCGACCATGACTACCGAATCAGCTCCTGCCGGCATCATGGCACCTGTTGAGATTTGCAGGCTCGCTCCAGTTGTCACTCTTTTTGTAGTCTTTTCACCGGCATGGATCTCACCGATGATTTCCAGAATCTTAGGTTTGAACTGTCCTGCACCAAAGGTATCTCTTGCCCTGACGGCGTAGCCGTCCATCGAGGCGCGGTTAAAAGGCGGTACATCTGCCAGTGCAATAAAATCTTCAGCCAGCACTCTATTGACAGCTTCATCGATCTGTACCGTTTCTGTACGATTAATGGTATCTATGTGGCTATCGATAACGGCTTTTGCTTCTTCATAAGAAAGTAGCGCGCGGAATGGTCTCATCGTGTTGCCTCCCTGACCAGGTGCCCGATTTCGGGCAGGATGATTTTATCCATGGCGAGTGTTGCTGCGCCCAGCGAACCCGGTATGCAAATAATAATTTTCCCGTTTGCTACTCCGGCACTTGCGCGGCTCATGATTGACCCTGTTCCTATTTCCTGGTAGGTAAGCTGTCGGAACAGCTCACCAAAACCATCCAGAGTCTTTTCCAGCATTGGAGCGATGGTGTTTACGGTAATATCGCGCTTACTTAATCCTGTACCGCCGCCAATAATAATTACCTGCACATCATCACGTTTAAGCAAGTCTTCAAGCGTTTTTCTGAGCGTCAAAGCGTCATTTTTAAGGATGGTGTAATAATTAACCTTGTGTCCGTAAGTGGTTAGCCGCTGCTTTATAAGTTTCCCCGATTCGTCGTCTTGTTCGGTGCGGCTGTCAGAAGTGGTGATTACCGCACAGTTTACGTTCTGCACGTCATGATGTTTATGTTCGTGATAACCCATAGACTCCTAAATACGAAGCACGAAATCCGAAATCTGAATAAATAACAAATATTTAATTATTTTTAACATTTTGAATTTGTTTCGAATTTCGTTTTTTTTAATAATGAGGTTTACAAAGTATTTCTTTAATACGGAGGTCGAAGAAATCACCTGAGTTTACCGGTTTGACCACGACAGCATAGTCAGCTCCGCGCCCTGTTCCTGCAATCGCAATTACCTCTTCGTCGGTGCGTATCAGGCCGGCGTCAGCCGCCATAACGGTTATCTCAACCACAACTTTCATGCCCTGCCCTAATATTCGGAGGGTATTAGCGACAATATCTCCAAGTAAATATGTGGTGAATTTCTTCCGCATTGCTGCCCCAACACCAGAAAACAGGTGTGTTGCCGTAAAGATAGTCCCCCCGCCTTTTTCAATTTTCTTGCGATTTTCTTCGGTCAATTCTTGAGTATTCGGACCGTGAAAACCTGCACTGTGTGAAACAACCACAACCTTCATACCTTTGAATACTTCCACGGCGCGAGCGCCTGTATTTCCTATAGTAGATGCGACTACGATTGTCTTAATGCCGAGCTCGTCGGCACGTTGTTTGGCAATACGGAGAGTCTCCTCCATATTATCAACGCCTGGTTTATTAAAATATGTAATTTTTTGCTCCATTAATTACCTTCCTACGTCAATCAAAATCAGATTATCATCAAAGTCGACTTAAAAGCAAGTTAATTGAAACGTAATTAGATTTAATAATGAAGAATTGATTTATCCAAGTAAACCCATCACTTCACTTAGTGATGAGATTGTCGTTCCGTGCCACTCTTCTTCATCGATGCGATAGGCGTCCGAATTAATTTCATGGGGTACCCTGATTAAAACCGGATGCATCCCTATCTTTTGGGCGCCGGATAATTCGCGGCTGCTCCCATCTCCGACGTATAGGCATTCTTTAGCTTGGACCACTAATCGCTGTAACGCCCTTTGATAAATTCTCGGATCCGGCTTTTTCACTCCTTCAACACAAGAGAACACAGGTACGTCTATCAAAGAAGCCATGGTTGTATTTTTCCAGGCAGTCGGAACTTCCGAAGAGCAATCGGTGATAAGCCCGACCCTATAACTGTTCGCCTTGAGAAAACCGAGTGTTGCGAGCGTATCTGGGCGCGGAATCAATGATTCGACAGTAAAATTAAACCTGATGGCAGATGCCCGCTTTAATTGGTCTTCGGAAAATGTAATCCCCAGGTGCCGGCAAATGTGATCGATATTTCCTTCGGGGCTGGTCAAAGTTCCGGTTGTCCGCAAATCAAAGGTATCAAACCATAGCTGCGTGAATTTCACTCGCGGTGCTTTCAACACTACAGCCATCTGTGCCAGGACTCTCTCGTACTCTGCGCGCGATGATGTGTCAATCAGCGTTCCGAAAAGGTCAAAGATAACTGCTCGGTATTTCATCCTGATAATTACGATTTCCCACTTACCTGTGCTTGATTTCGGTATTAGAGACCAGCTATTTGAGATGCTCCCAATCGTCTGCGGATATCCGTTTCCCGAGGATTTGTTCAACCTCGCCTAGCATCATTCGCAATTGCGGGACAGAATACTCGTTGTTGGATGGAATCGCAAGACGGTACTGTTTATAAACCATGAACTGGTGTCGTGAGCCAGAATACAATCCATCAAAACCAAGTTTCCGAAGGCGGTGAATGAAAACCCGACGTTTACACTGCCTCCACTGGCTCATGTTGCGGCTCTTTGTTCAGGTCGATTCCGTCTACTATTGGCAGCCGGTGACCTAATTTGAGACCGAGAAGAACCCAGTCCTCGAGGATTGAGCGTAATTCACCCTCACATTTCTGGAGAGTAGTGCTAAACGCCACTACACCAATACAAGATGGAATTCGTCCGCTATAAGTGCCGTCTTCCAGTTTATCATAGACAGCCTGTGCTAAAACCAGGTTGATATAATCTGTAAGAATAAAACGTATCGCCACAAAAACACCTCCCCAACCCCCCAATTTACTCTCTGTTAGACCACTATTATAACATACAGAAATAGTAAATACGGAAAATTGTTCTATCGAGTTTACTTACAATCGCAATGGAGAATAAGTAAGGAATCATCTCCTGTTTCTGTTATTTATTTTACAGCTCTGTGTATCGCCGCAGCACCAAAGAAAAGTCCTTTGAATTCCGCCGATTTAAATCCAGCATTAACGAGCAGATCGGAAAGCTCCTCAGCTGTATAAAAATTTCTTGCAGATTCTGATAAATACTTGTAGGCCGGCCGGTTTTTTGAAATCCAGCTCCCCAACCTGTATACAAACATTCGTAAATATGCGTGGGTTATCATTCTGACCAGTTTATCCCGAGGCTGGCTGGATTCGACTATCACGAATTCACCACCTGGTTTTAACACACGCACAACTTCGGCTAAATAATTTTGAGTCTTTGGGTTTTTGTAAGTGAGGTTGCGAAAGGCGAAAGAAATCCCGATGCTATCGAAATATCCATCGGGAAACGGCAGGTCACCGACGTCACCGTGGATAAATTGTAAGTTGGCATTTAGCAGCCAACCATCTGCTTTCTCTCTAGCCTTTGATAGCATCGGCTGGCTGTAATCTATACCGATTATTCTCGTATCCGGTGTGGCGAGGCGGGCTAGCCAGATTGCAAGATCGCCGGTGCCGCAGCACAGGTCCAGCACTCGCTTCGGATTTGAACTGAGGCAAGTTTGTGCTGCCTGTCTCCGCCATCTTTCATCAAGTCCAAACGTAAAAATGTGGTTTATCAGGTCGTAATGAGGCGGCACCGCTGTGAAGATTGTATGGAGCGGTCGCTTTTCACGATAAAGCTTTTCTTCTGCCAAATACTACAAAGCTCCCGCCAGGATAAAACCGACACCCATCAGCAGCTGTGTGAGCAGGACAACAAAGACATTATTTGCCAGGGCTGGTACGAGTTTTCCCATATCGTTGAACTTGAACGAGCCGCTAATTGCTTTCCAAGCTAGAGGCAAGGTTATAAGTCCCAGTAAGGTGAATGCGGGCATATCGCCGGAATAGACTGCTCCGATAATCCAAAGATACATAACTACCATCAATATCGAGTAAACCATGGCGGCATTCTTTTTACCGATGACAATAGGTAATGTTCGTCTTTTTACTGTTTTATCGGCTTCAGCATCAGGTAATTCATTTAACAATAGTAGATTATGGACGAGAATACCTGATGGAATAGCTGCAATAAGCGCCGTGATTGTGTATTCGCCGGTCTGTATGAAATATGCACCGAGCACAGGCAGGATACCAAGTCCAACTCCCGGCGCCCATTCCGGATAACCCATCTTGAGAATAAATGGGGTGTAGATAACAATCATAATCGCAGATACTAAAAGAAGTGGTAACAACATCCAGCCTTTAATCACCGTAAAAAAAATACCAATGGGGATTATAATGACGAGACTGATTATACCGATCCAGAGTGCTTGGTTCCCGGTAAGCAAGCCGGACGGAAGCGCTCCGCTGCCGCCACTGAATGGCGTTCTTGGCGTTCGAAAATCTACCTTGCTGCGAAAATCGAAGTACTCATTAAAAACATTGACGCTGATATGAGCAATTACGAGTCCAATACCGGCAAGAAATCCGTAAGCCAGGTTAAAGTTGCTGCCATATTCCTGGTGTTCATACCAGGCTAATGATGCGCCGAGAAAACCAAGCACGACAGCTAGAAGAAGAAATGGAGCTCTAGATATCATCATTAAAGCCTTGATTTTCACTAGTCACCTCCTGATTGTTGAGAAATTTTTATCTGGTAGCCAGTGCCGACTCCAAGAAAGTCGCTGGCGCTACCATTCTTCAGAGAAATTTCTAGGTAACCGTGACTCCCAATTAATGAAAGCAACCCCGGGCTGTCCTGGTAAGTCCTGCTAAGCCCATGAATTCGTTTTCCCCCAACGGAAATGATTATGTTTTTTCCAGGTAAATCTTGCTCTTTAAAGTTAGTGATTAGATTCCCAAAGCTATCGATGTGTATGATGTGTCCTGTCATCCCGTTTTGCGTCTTATGAGGGTAGAGTAGCGGTATGGTTACCATCGTATCCAATTTAATCCCAAAATCTTCAGGTGACCTGCCCATAGATAAATGAGCTGCTATCGGAGCGAAAATATCCCGGCCGTGAAAAGTTGAGCTTACACGCTCGCGCCAGTATGTCGAATTCGTTAGTGATATTGCCGTAGTGCCTTTTTTAAGATTTACAGCTTCACCTGTCACCGGTTTTTCTGAGACTTCCTGCACAATATAGCTCAGGACACCGTTATCGGGAGCGATGAAATCAGCAAATGAAGTATGTAATAGTACTGCATGCCTGTCGCTTCCCACCCCAGGATCGACAACGACTAAGTGTATTGTTCGCTCGGGGAAAAATCGATAAGCGGTATGAAGAACAAATGCAGCCTGGGAAATGTTCTGAGGTTTTATCGTATGGCAAATATCCACAAAATGGACGTCCGGATTAATACCCAGAATTACGCCTTTCATTTCAGCAACGTAGGCATCAGATAGACCAAAATCAGTTGTGAGAGTAATAATGGCGCTCAATTTCTTACCCTGTCTAACCTGCGACGAGTGATGTTATGGCAAGAATTACGAAAATAGCAGACAGGATTATTGTCGCCCGGAAGAGCCATTTTTCTACGCCGCGTTTTGTGCGGTACACTGATTCCGCTTGACCGAAAATACCACCGATGCCCCCGCCCTTGACCTGGAACATAATCACCAGGACAAGCAGCACCGCGACAATGATCTGGATGATGTTTAAAGCAATATGCATATCACTTTTCCTCGAGTTTCTTCCTTAGTAATTGATTCGCCATCTGCGGATTGGCACGTCCTTTTGTGACGCGCATTAATTGTCCGACAAGGAATTTGAGAGCAGTATCTTTACCCGCTTTGAAATCAGCAACTGCCTGGGTGTTCTCTTTCAGAATACGTTCAACTGTGTTTTCCAATTCCGACGTGTCAGTTATCTGGTTCAGTCCGCTTTGAGCGACAATTTCACTGGCAGATTTTCCGGTCTTAAACATTTCTTCCAGGACCTGCTTGGCAGCTGGACCGGTGACAGACCCTTTTTGCATCAGGTTAATTAGTTCGCAAAGCTGGATCGGGGTGATCCGTGCTTCGTTAATGGTTGTATTACTGGCATTAAGTAAGCGGCTGAGCTCGCTGAGTAACCAGTTACTCAGTGTCTTAGCACGGTTATTCAGTGGCGTATTATCCGGAATGCCGGTCTGAATGCAAGCTTCAAAGTAATCAGCCATCGCACGTGTACCGGTCAAAAGGCTGGCATCGTAAGCAGGCAGGGCATATTCGCTGATAAAGCGTTCGCGGCGGACCTCGGGCAGCTCGGGCAACCTTGCTTTTATATCGTCTACCCATTTACGGCTGACGATGAGAGGCGGTAAATCAGGTTCAGGGAAATACCTGTAATCGTGAGCATACTCTTTGCTGCGCTGTGAGACTGTAATTCCCTCTTCTTCCACCCAGCCCCGTGTCTCCTGTACGAGCCTTTCACCTGTCTCAGCCGCTCTACGCTGACGCATTGCTTCATATTCCATCGCTCGATAGACGGCGCGGAAGCTATTCATATTTTTAACTTCGACTTTGGTGAAATACTTGTCGCTCCCCTCCGGACGAATACTAATATTAGCGTCACATCGGAAGCTGCCCTCTTCCATATTTGCAGTAGAAACTCCCATGTACTGGAGTATGCTGTGGAGTTTCATAAGGTATTGCCTGGCTTCTTCAGGGGAGCGGATATCAGGTTCTCCTACAATCTCCATCAACGGAACGCCGCTGCGATTGACGTCCATCAGACTGTAGCCGTGACTGCCAACAACCGGTCGGTGAATAAGTTTTGCTACGTCTTCTTCAAGATGGACACGGGTAATACCGATCCGTCTTTTTATTCCTTCGACTTCAACATTCAGGTAGCCGCGTGTCGTGATCGGTGCATCGTATTGAGATATCTGGTAGCCTTTCATTAGATCAGGATATGGGTAATTCTTCCGGTCGAATTTTGTGTATTCGGATATAGTGCAATTGAGAGCCAGCCCGGTCATAATAGTGTATTCAACAGCCTGGCGGTTAATAACCGGCAGCACTCCCGGCATACCCAGACAGACTGGACACACATGAGTATTGGGCGGCGTGTTTGCATAGTCGGTGCTGCACCGACAAAACATTTTGCTCTTCGTGTTAAGCTGGACATGGACCTCTAGCCCAATGATTGTCTCGTATTTCAAGGCGGTAACTGTTCCCATACGTGTCTAGTATATCAGCAGTAACTGGGAAGTGACAAGGAAAACTATCATTTCGGTTACCTTAAATTTTGCACAACGAATCTTTTTTGTGTTATTATAATAAAGGTTTAAGTGTAGGTTATCGCAATTCGTGGGAATCCTCGCAGATTTATCCGAGTGCAGGATGACCGAGACTCTAACTAATATTTGAGAGAGGAGGTCATCCTAGTGAGTTACCAGGACAAGTCCCTCACATGTGCTGATTGTGGAGCTAGCTTTACATTTAGCGCAGATGAGCAAGAACTGTTCAAGACCAGGGGCTATCTCAACGAGCCCAAGCGCTGTCCCGCTTGCCGTCAGGCAAAAAGAACTGCGCGAAACGGAAGCAGCGGCAGCTCTAATTTTGGCGCACGACGTCAGATGTTTACTGTGACCTGTTCCTCGTGTGGCAAGAGTACAGAAGTACCCTTCGAACCACGTGGCGACAGACCGGTATATTGCAGCGACTGCTACCGCAAGGTCAGAGGAAATCGATAACCGATACCTTGGACAATGATGGGCACGGGCTGGAGAAATCCAGCCCGTGTTTGTTTCTCGTAAAAAGCACCCTGAGGGAATGACATCTTTCATCTCCATTCCCTGATGACTATGACTCTTGGATAGTGTCTGTTAACAAATAATTAGAATATTGAGAGGTTTAGTATGAAACTTTACGTAGGTAACCTATCTTATGATACAAATGAAGATGAACTGCGGCAGGCTTTCTCTGCTTTTGGTGAAGTGACTTCAGTGAGCATTCCTAGCGATAGGCAGAGTGGCCGCTCAAAGGGATTCGCTTTCGTGGAAATGGCTACAAAAGCAGCCGCGGAAGCAGCTATCGCAGGATTGAATGGCAAAAGCCTCAAAGAACGTACAATCACTGTAGCAGAAGCGCGTCCCAGAACAGACAGCCGACCTGGTGGTGGTTATAGTGGTAGTAGAGGTGGCGGTCGTGATTACGGTAGCGGCGGCTATGGCGGCGGTCGGGGCGGCAGGTCCGGCGGCGGCAGGTCTGGCGGCGGTGGCAGGGGAGGACGTTACTAATCCCTTTTCCGCTATTTACTTTTGACCAAATACTGATGAAACCTGATATTTATGGGCATGGCTATTACTTTAATCTAGTTTCTTATTGGTTTTATATCAGGGATCAACGCAAATAACCTAGCTTTTTGCGTATTTGCTGAAGAGGGTTATAGATAATGGGATCGTTCACCAGTTCCTGGTCCCAGTCTGTTTCGCTGCGCAGATCGAACCATTTGGTCTCCAGTATATCAGGGGAACCCAATCTATGTATTTTGGGATCGTATTCGGGTTCAAAACCCGGGCTTGCATCACCAGCTATCGGTTCGCAATAATAAGTTTTATAGTTTTTTAAAATAATAAAGGCAGGATCTTCAGAGGTATAAAGTTCATCCACCAGGAGAGAGACAACTCGTACATCAAGGTGCGTCTCTTCCTTCATCTCTCGCGTAATGCATTGTTCTTCGGTTTCTCCAGGCTCTAAACCGCCACCGGGAAACAACCAAACAATCTTTAATGTTGGGTACACGCGCTGCTTGAGTAAAAGAATATGGTGATCTTTAACTATTGCGCCCTGATATCGGGTCTGTCTATTTGTCACCAGTGCCCCCTTCGGTCAAGCGATTTCGCTCTGCCATAGAATGATTCCATATCAAGTTAACTCTCGATATCATTCACTCCATACTTAGTTAGAAAATCATCCATCGCCTCACGCAGTAAATCAGCTTCGTTAACACCACGCTCTGTTGCCAGTTTCGAAAGTCGCTCCATTTGGGTCTGCGTATAATGCGTGGTTTTTGGTACCATATGCTCTTCATATGCAAGGCGGATCTGCTTACGCCCGCTGGTCTTTGCGCGATATAAGGCATGATCAACCTTCCGGAACAGTTCGTTTTCAGTCCTTCCGTCCATAGGGAAGGAAGCCACTCCGGCGCTAATATATACTCCCCGGATCTTTCTCCCATCCATTGATGTTAGCTCTTCTCTGCTTAGCTCCTGTCGTATTTGTTCCATCTTGAGGAAGGTCTGTTCCCGCTCTTCGCCCTGGAATACGATTATAAATTCGTCTCCCCCATAACGTCCAACAAATGCGTCTTTTCCAACTTGCTCTTGAATGACTCTGGCGATTGCAACTAGCATTTTATCACCAGTAATGTGCCCATATTGCTCATTGATCTCAAGGAACATATCCACATCTAATAATGCCAGAGAGAGGGGAGACTCGTGTGGATTAGACTTAGCCGTTGCCAATGACTCGCGGAACTTTTCCATGAAGATTTTTCTACTTAATAACCCAGTCAATTCATCAATTTGTGAATTATCTGATTTGATCATCTCATTCTCCTTTAGTGATTATCCAATTATAATATAAGTTGATAATATCATATCATATTATCTATGTCAATTATTATTAAGAATTATTTGTTTATTTAGATTCCACACTTTTAAGCAATAGTACTCCCCATCGATGGATCACTCCAACCATGATAAGTCAAGAATTGGATAGTAATTTCCTTATGTTTTGATTCAATGCTCCAACAAGGTTGTGTATAAGGTAGTTCAGATACATCCCGTACACTAACTTGCCACAATTTCCCTTTTCTGCTATCCTTATTTCTTGATACCTATTAGGAGGTTTGTGTGACAGAGAAAGAAAAAGTACAGTCTGTATTAGAGCAAATCAGACCGTCGCTGCAGGCAGACGGTGGCGACATTGAACTTGTCGACGTTAAAAAAGGAGTGGTGAGCGTTAAACTTGTTGGTCACTGTGCTGGTTGACCGATGTCCACAATGACGCTCAGGATGGGCGTTGAGCGGATTCTCAAACAGCAGATACCCAGTGTTAAAGAAGTTGTCGCTGTACCATCGGACGACTAATCAATAAATAGTTCCTAATATGCTTTATAAGGAGAGGATGTCAATCCTCTCCTTTTTGTTTTCATACATTTCTTTCATGAATTACCCCCAACCAATTCTCCTGTTTCCAAATAAAGAGTTTGTAATGTCATAGAAATGTAACTGTTTTCGCTCAGATTTTATGACTTTTTCACAGGTGTAAGGTAATAATAGAGACGTGCTAATTGTAAAGGAGCGAAAATTTTAATCTTTTGACAGCTTAGAAAAAGTCTATTTTCAATATGAGTATAGATGCTCGAAAGAGTTACCTTTAGAACTAGCGCGGTTTTAACATTGATGAGTATGAAATTGTTTAAGCTGCAACTTAGTAAACCAACTCGGCTGCCTGGCGTAAGGCAATTAGTTTTGGGATTTATTATTTTAATCATCTCAGCTTGTATTGCTTACTTCTTTGTGGGGTGCACGTTTACTAATAACATCGTGACAATAAGCCTCGGGCAAGCAATTACTCTCTCACAATCGAACAATCTTGAGAAAGTCGTAGTTGATTCTGCCAGCGGAACGATGTTGATGACGGTCAAAGCGCCGTCTCAAATTTCTGTCACCGATATAAGCGGAAAATCGGTAAATGTAAACCCCGGTTCCGAATTAACCGCGAATATCGATTCGCTCAACATGGCGGATTTACAAACACTTGGTTTTCTATTCCCACCGGACTCCTCAACCAACGCGACATCAAGCGGATTGGGCGCCATCTGGATTTTTATTGTACCTACGTTGCTTATAATTGGGGTGATCTTTTTGCTATCCCGCTCGGGAAAGAGTGCTCAGAATCAGGCGATGAGTTTCGGTCGCAGCCGGGCAAAGCTCGTTTCACCTGATAGACCGAAAATCACCTTCGCAGATGTCGCTGGAGTCGAAGAGGCAAAACAAGACCTGCAGGAGGAGGTGGAATTTCTTAAAAATCGTCAGAAATTCCAGTCTATAGGCGCAACGATTCCTAAGGGGGTGCTTCTTATTGGTCCCCCAGGCACAGGGAAGACCTTGCTAGCTCGAGCAGTAGCAGGGGAAGCCGGAGTCCCTTTTTTTTCTGTGAGCGGGAGTGAATTTGTTGAGATGTTCGTCGGAATTGGTGCGGCAAGGGTCCGTGACCTTTTTAATCAGGCGAAACATAACTCTCCATGTATTCTATTTATAGATGAGATAGACGCTGTTGGTAGACAAAGGGCAGGAGCGATACCAGGCAGCCACGAAGAAAGAGAGCAAACGCTTAACCAGATTCTTGTAGAAATGGATGGTTTCGATCCAAGTACGGGTGTCATCGTTCTGGCGGCTACAAATCGCGTCGATGTTTTGGATCCCGCATTATTGCGCCCGGGTCGATTTGATAGGCGGGTGATTCTCGATAAACCAGATACGAACGGCAGGTTGGCAATCCTACAGATTCATTCAAAGAACAAAAAGATGGATCCGTCAGTGGATCTTGCAGTGATTGCCAAAGAAACCCATGGTTTCAGCGGCGCTGATATTGCCGAGCTTGTTAATGAAGCAGCCATCCTGGCTGTAAGACGTAACAAGACCACAATTGGGATGGATGAAATTGAAGATTCAATCGACCGCGTTCTGGCGGGTCCGGAACGTAAAAGCTTGAAAGTCAAGCCACAGGATAAGGAATTAACTGCTTATCACGAATCAGGGCATGCTCTGGTTGCTCACACTCTTCCACACATCGACCCAGTGCACAAAATATCGATCGTGGCTCGGGGAAGTATGGGTGGCTATACCCGTCTCCTGGAGGAGGACAGGTATTTCATTACCAAGTCACAATTCGAGGAGACACTAGCCACATTTCTAGCAGGACATATGGCTGAAATGTTGATATTTAATGAAGTGTCGACGGGACCGCATAGCGATATAAAACAGGCGACAGAAATAGCTCGCAAAATGATAACCGAATATGGAATGAGTGAAAAACTTGGAGTGAGAACATTCGGTAATCCGACAGTTTCAGGCTATCTCGGTATCGGAACGCCTGAAGAAAAAGATTATAGTGAAGAAACAGCCAGCCTGATCGACCACGAAATACATGACATCATTGAAAATGCGCGTCAGGTGGCCAGGAAAATATTGGAGCAAAACAAACCTAGGCTCGCGTATATTGCAGAAAAACTTATGGAAAAAGAAACGCTTGAGGGACCTGAACTCGAAGCAGCTTTTACAGATCCACTTCCTGAGAAGACTACCTCTGCTGTCCAGGGCATAAAATCCATTGAAGTAAAAAAAGAGACCCAACCTGAAATGGTTTTACCTGGCTCAACTATGCGAAATCAGATTCACCAGTCGCAAGATTGACTTATTGGTTTATTTTGTAAACGATCTGAGTTCTGGACAACTATTTCACTTCCGCCCAGTAAAAACCTCAGGTCGTTCTTTTCTGAGTTCAAATGCGTACTTCACGTATTTTAGAATTGGTTAGGTTCCTGGGTCTACGGTATAATTACGGTATAATTAAAGAGGATGAGCACGATTAACCAGTTGAAGAAGCGGGCGATAATAAGCGTTCGTGGTGTGGTACAAGGGGTGGGATTCCGTCCGTTTATCTATCGACTAGCTGCTCAGCATGCTCTATCAGGATGGGTACGAAATACCTCTGGTAACGTCGAAATTGAGATAGAGGGTGTAGAATCACGTCTAAAAGCCTTCCTGAATGAACTTAAGACCCAGGCACCTCCACAAGCCCGTATTGAAGATATCCAAATTACGTATGCGCCACCGAAGGACTATACCAGCTTTCGTATCCACGAGAGCGAGCCTCAAAAAGGTCAATACCAGTTAGTGTCACCGGACATTGCTACCTGCCATGACTGCCAGAGAGAGATATTCGACACTGCTGACCGACGTTATCGTTATCCCTTTACTAACTGCACTAACTGCGGGCCGCGGTTCACCATCATCGAAGATATTCCCTACGACCGCCCCAATACCACAATGCGCGATTTCAAAATGTGTCCGCAGTGCGAAAAGGAATACAATGATCCCCTCGACCGACGGTTCCACGCTCAACCAAATGCGTGCCCAATATGCGGGCCGCAACTGGAATTGGTGGACGCTGAAGCGAAGAAGTTAAATTGTTCGGACGTTATTCACGAGGCTAGTCGACTACTTCAGAGCGGAAAAATCCTGGCGATAAGGGGATTGGGTGGATTTCAACTCGCCTGCGACGCGACTAACCTCAAAGTAGTTAAGGAACTTCGTCACCGGAAACACCGTCCCGCCAAACCGTTTGCGGTAATGATTGCTTCTCTACCCGAAGCGGCAAAACACTGCAGTATTTCTGACGCGGAAGCCGATTTATTGAAATCGTCCGAAAACCCCATAGTCCTGTTACCCTGGAGAAAATCAAATTCAAATATCGTCGAAAACGTTGCGCCGAAGCTTGATTATCTTGGAGTGATGCTCCCTTATACGCCACTTCATCATCTGCTTTTGAAAGAGACGGGCATTCCATTGGTCATGACTAGCGGCAATTTAAGTGAGGAACCAATTGCCAAAGACAATGATGAAGCTTTAAGACGACTGAGCGCGATCGCCGACTATTTTATTTTACACAACCGTGGTATTTACGCGCGTTACGATGACAGCGTCTACATGGTAGAGGAAAACCGACCGGTAGCCGTACGTCGAGCTCGCGGATACGCGCCTTATCCGGTCACGCTGCCGTACAAATCGCGACAGATACTAGCCTGCGGGGCTGAATTAAAGAACACCTTTTGCCTGACGCGTGACAACCATGCTTTTATCAGCCAGCACATTGGTGACATGGAGAATGAGGAAACCCTGGAACATTTTGAAAACACAGTTGAGCTTTATAAACGGCTTTTTCGTATAGAACCGGAGATAATCGCCTGTGACTTGCATCCAGAATACCTGCCGAGTAAATACGCAGTAGATTATGCATCCAAAAGGAAATTACCCATTGTAAAAGTACAGCATCACCATGCTCATATTGCCGGTTGCTTAGTGGAAAATAAAATTGAGGGTCCTGTTATCGGGGTAGCATTCGATGGAGTTGGATATGGCGCGGATGGTGCAATCTGGGGCGGAGAGTTTATGATAGCTGGTTGGCGCGGATTTAAGCGGGTCGGGCATTTCGAATATGTTCCTATGCCGGGCGGAGCCGCAGCCATCAAGAAACCTTACCGTATGGCACTGGGTTATTTGTACTCATTATTGGGTGATTTTGACCTACCAAGCCCGCTTCAGAACGTTAAACCAGCTGAGATTGATATAATAAAAAGACAAATCCAGCAGGAAATTAATTGCCCGCTCACTTCAAGCGTGGGACGGCTGTTCGACGCAGTCGCGGCGATTACAGGTGTGCGCTATGAAATCGACTACGAAGCGCAGGCAGCGATTGAACTGGAGACATTAGGAGCCAGGTGCATTAAACCGAATGAGCTGAAAGTTTATCCTTTTAACTTCGAAATAAAAGATGGTGTCAGAATAATTCGGTTAGGGGAACTTTTCCAGGCTGTTTTAAGCGATGTAAAGCAAAATATCACCCGGCCAGAAATTTCTGCGAAGCTGCATAACACGGTAGCATATATAGCTGTTAAAATATGTCAGGATATTGCGAGAGAAACAGGCTTAAAACAAGTCGCCCTTAGCGGTGGTGTTTTCCAAAACCGTTTACTCTTGAGGCTGACCCGGAAGCAATTGGAAAAGGCAGGTTTTGAAGTATATACTCATCATATTGTTCCGTGTAATGATGGCTGCATCTCCCTCGGGCAGGCTGTTATTGCCCAGTGTGCAAAATAGAGGTATTAAAAATGTGTCTGGCAATTCCGGCATTAATTAAATCGATTGAAGGAAAAGAGGCTGAAGCGGAAATCGGAGGCATTACCCGTCGCATTAGTCTCTGGCTCACCCCTGAAGTAAAAGTCGGAGATTACGCGCTGCTGCACACCGGCTACGCTATCAGCATCATCGACAAAGAAGAAGCCGAGGAGACCCTGAGGCTCATCGCCGAGGTTGTTGAGCAAGCGAATGAATAAGATATTACAAAATAAGTGGCTCGTGCTCAGCTGCCGCGTAGCTCTCGGGGCAATTTTACTTGCTGCGAGCATTTCAAAAATCCTCGACATGACTGGCTTCGTCAATACTGTTGTAGGGTATGGTCTGATTCCAACGACGCTTGCCCAAATATACGGATGGATAGTGCCCTGGGTGGAATTGTACCTGGGGTGTTCATTGATACTGGGCGTGCTACCGCGAGTATTGGCGGCTATTTCTATACTTTTAACCGCCAGCTTTGCGATCGCCAGCACCTATGCGCTTGAAAAATCTCCTGACAGCACCTGCGGCTGCTTCGGAAGTTTTATCGCTCTCAGCCATCCGGTGTCTTTAACAATCGATGGGATTATGTTCTTAATGGCACTTGTCATTCTTGTGAACAGAAGTCCAGAATTCCTGACTCTAGGAGAACGGTTCAATCGCATAAATCCAAACTTACGAACTGAGAAAAAAGGCAGCTACTACATAAGTCTGATTGGTACTGTCTTTCTGTTGATGGCATTAGTTGCCGCCGTCAGCTATGGTGTGGATTCGCTCGTATCATCGGTTAACGAAGCGGGTATGGCAGAAGAAAAGGTAAATATTCTACCACCTATATCGGATATGGTGAGCAAGCCTTTGCAAGAAGGGAAACCGGTGATGCTCTATGTATTCGCTGAAGGATGCTCTTCGTGCGAAATCGTAAAGCCGATAGTTGAAGAAACCGCTCGCGAATACCAGGACACGGTCGCTTACATTAAAATTGATTATTACCAGTACACCAGCCAGCTAATCGAAATGGGTATTGTCTCAACTCCAACCGTCTGGGTGATAACGTCGCAAAATACGAATGGGACTTATAATCTTCTGGAAAAGTTTGGCGGTTCGTTAGAACGTGAAGATTTAAAAAATGCACTTGATAAAGCGGTTAGCTTACTCCGGTAAGGAGAATTTGTGAAATACATCACCGAGTTCCGCAACAACGAGGCGTCCCAAGGTTTAATTGCTCATATCAATCAAACATCGAAAAAACCGGTCCGCTTTATGGAGTTTTGCGGCGGTCACACGGTTGCCATTTTTCGTTTTGGTATCCGGCAAGTATTGCCAAAAACAATCGAGATGGTATCCGGTCCCGGCTGCCCGGTCTGTGTTACGGCAACGCCGGATATAGACAAAGCAATCGCCTTATCTCGAATTCCCGGTGTAATAGTGGCTACTTTCGGAGACATGCTCAAGGTGCCCGGAAGTCGTTCCAGCCTGCAGAAAGCTCGCGCGGGTGGAGCAGATATACGTATGGTCTATTCGCCGCTGGATGCGTTGAAAATCGCATCAACGAATCCTGACAAATCGGTAGTATTTCTTGGTATCGGATTCGAGACGACGGCGCCTGGTGTAGCCGCGTCTGTATTGCAGGCAGAGGAACAGGGCGTTCGCAATTACTATGTGCTGTCTCAACATAAACTATCGCCGCCCGCAATCAAGGCTATTCTCAAATCGGGTGAAGTTAAATTGAACGGACTTATCTGCCCGGGTCATGTATCAGCAATTACCGGTTCGCAGGCATGGGAATTTATAGCAAGAGATTTTAACATACCGTGTGTCGTTTCAGGATTCGAACCGCTGGATATATTACAATGCGTGGATATGCTCGTGAGTCAGGTCGAACACAAAGAAGCGAAGGTTGAGATAGCCTACCGCCGTGGAGTCATCCATGAGGGTAATGTTTATGCACAAAAATTGATGGATAGGGTATTTGAATCCTGTCCGGCAAACTGGCGTGGGTTGGGAATTATCCCGGACAGCGGTTTGAAATTCCGGCGGAAATACGAGAAGTACGATGCAGAAAAAAGGTTCGATATTAAAGTGGAACCATCTGTCGAGCCGAAAGGCTGCCTCTGCGGAGAGGTACTGCGGGGTGTAAAAACTCCGCTCGAATGTCCTTTGTTTCGCACGGCTTGTAATCCGGAATCGCCGGTGGGTCCGTGCATGGTATCGTCGGAGGGGAGCTGCTCGGCTTATTATTTATATGGGGAATAAAAAACCCTCTCATTCTCCCTTTGCGAAAGGGAGAAGTTTAAATTCTGTGACCTGGAGCAAAAATATTAATCCAATAGTGCGCCCCACAGGAATATTAATCGAAGATGGGAAGATACTTATCGTCAAGCAAGAAGTGTCGGATCAACGCCACTGGTCTTTGCCCGGCGGTACGCTTGAGTTTGGCGAAACAATTGAGCAATGCTTGATACGCGAGGTAAAAGAGGAGACAGGTTTAGATGTAAGAATGAAGGATTTGCTCTATATTTGCGACAGGTTCCGGCATCTAAATCACCACATCGTCCATATTACCTTCCTGGTTGAACAAGTCGGACATAAATTGCCGTCGAATTCATTCTTTCACAGAGATGAAGAAATGAATCGGGAAGTTAAGGTGATACCTATCGATGAACTCACCAAGTATGGTTTTTCGCAGAAATTTTATCAGCTAGTAAAGAACAATTTTCCGGGCCGCGGCACCTACCAGGGTGATTTTCACAAGTTTTATGGCGAACTATAAGTTACGCAGCATTTACCTCAAAGGTTTAAAAAATGATATTCGACCAGAATGAAGATACCAAGCGTTGGGACAATAATGCAGAACCGTGGCACCGGTTTTTTGGTGAAAAAGACCTGAACCGGTGTGACTTGCTTGATCCGATCATTCTTGAAGTCCTTGGAGATATAAAGGGAAAGCATATATTGGATGCCGGTTGTGGGGATGGATACCTGAGCCGTAAATTGGCAAATTTAGGTGCTGAAGTCACAGGTGTTGATATTTCACAAAAAATGCTTGATTTTGCCATACTGGAGCAAAAGAAAAGCCCTCTACTGATCAATTATTACCAATCTGACTGTTCGTCAATGCCATTTTTAGCTGATTCAAGTTTCGATATTACAGTAACCAATAACGTAATCCAAGATGTTGCCGACTATAAAGGGGCTTTTCAGGAGTTCAGCCGCTTGGTGAAACCTGGTGGTATGTATCTGCATATTGAAAATCATCCGTGTTTCACAACTCCAGTTTTAGGGTGGGAAAAGAACGGAAGAGGTGAAAAGCTTTTCAGAAAGGTCGATTATTATTTCGATAGAGGTCCTTTTCTCGTGGCATGGGGTCCAAAATCTGGTATGGAACCTTCTGTAAACTGGCATCGGACTCTTGGTGATATCATGAACTCACTAATCGCCTGTAATTTCCGCATCGCGCAGGTGATAGAGCCTGAACCTCCTGATTCCTGGAGGATTAATCATCCAGAGCGTATGGATGCCGCACGCATACCGGATTTCATAGTACTGGTGTGTAAAAGGGACTAAAGAATGGGTGATGAAGATAGAATCCTCTTAGCTCACGGTTCCGGCGGCAAGCTGGCGCACGACCTCATAGAAAAAAGCTTTGCGCGGATTTTGGATAATCCGCTGCTCGCTCCGCTGGATGACTCCGCAGTGTTTGAAATCAGCGGTAAGGTAGCGTTTACCACGGATAGCTTTGTGGTCGATCCTATCTTCTTTCCCGGCGGAGATATCGGCAAACTGTCAGTGTGCGGTACGGTCAATGACCTATCTATGTCAGGTGCTAAACCTCTTTATCTTTCCCTTGCTTTTATTATTGAGGAAGGTCTGTTGTTAACGGACCTACAACGCGTCATTGAATCTATAAAAACCACTGCAGAAGAAGCCGGCGTCAGAGTTGTCACCGGTGATACCAAAGTAGTTGAACGCAGTTGTGCTGATAAACTTTTTATCAATACAGCAGGCATTGGCAAAATACCGGAAGGCGTTAACATTTCCGGATGCAACGCAAAACCTGGCGACAAGATAATTTTGAGCGGAACCATCGGCGACCACGGTATTGCAGTTTTAAGCCAGAGGCAGGGATTGAGTTTCGGCACAAAGCTGGAGAGCGACTGCGCTCCTTTAGGGCACCTTGTAGAAGAGATGCTCGCATCCAGTAAAAATATCCATAGCCTGCGGGATCCCACCCGCGGCGGCTTAGCAACTACCCTCAACGAATTGGCTAAGCAGTCGAAGGTCGGCATTAGAATCGAAGAATCTACAATTCCAGTCCGTGACGAGGTCATGGGTGCCTGCGAAATGCTGGGTCTAGACCCGCTTTATATCGCTAACGAGGGCAAACTGATTGCTATTGTCGCCAGGAATAATACAGGTAAAATTCTAGCTGCAATGAAGCGCAACCGTTACGGAAAAAACGCCGCTATCATTGGCGAGGTCATAGCTGAGCATCCAGGTCGAGTTGTGATGAAAACGCAACTAGGGTCTTCCAGGATTGTCGATATGCTGGTAGGTGAACCCCTTCCGAGGATTTGCTAAATGCACGAACTGGCGATTACACAGAGCATGTTCGAAATTGTGTTAAAACAGGCTGAGCAGTCGAAGGCAAAAAAGGTGACAAAAATAAACCTGGTTATCGGCGAATTGACCGGTGTGGTAAGCGACTGCATCCAGTTTTATATGGACATAATTAGTAAAGGGACAGTTGCCGAAGGCGTGATAGTGCTCGTGAAATCGGTACCCGCAACTGCTAAATGCCTTTCGTGTAGCAAGACTTTTACGGTTAAAGAGATGGAATGGAAGTGCCCTTATTGTGGAGAAATCAGCCTGGAAGTAAGCGGCGGTAAAGAGCTATTCGTGGAAAGTATCGAGGTGGATTAATGGAAATAAAAGTGCTAAAAGATATTCTCAGTGCTAACGAGCAAATCGCGCGTAAAAATCGAGAACTTCTTGTGAAAAACAAGGTTTTTTCGGTTAATATCATGGCTTCGCCGGGTGCTGGAAAAACGAGCCTGGTTCTCCAAACTATTAGAGCCCTTGGTAAAACAATAAAGATTGGCGTTATCGAGGGTGATATCAGTTCTTCCATCGATGCTCAGACAGTAGGGAAAGCAGGGGTACCGGTCGTTCAAATTAATACGGGTGGCGAGTGTCACCTCGACGCTAATATGATACAAAATGCTCTCAATAACCTGCCGTTAAAAGAAATCGGGCTTCTATTGATAGAAAATGTCGGTAACCTTGTTTGCCCGGCGGAATTTAACCTAGGCGAGCACTGCAAGGTGCTGGTCGCTAGCGTGCCAGAGGGGGATGACAAACCGTATAAATACCCCCTGATGTTCACAACAGTCGATGCAGTTATCCTGAATAAGACTGATTTATTACCATACGTTAAATTCAACACAGAGGCTTTTACCAGGGCAGTAAAAGGTATTAATGCAAAGGTGAAGATTTTTCCTATTTCCTGCACAACCGGAGAAGGTGTCTCAGCCTGGGTGAAGTGGTTAAAGGGGCAGATGAAGTAATTCATGGAATTCGATGCACTTTATTATGAAAAGATAGATTTCCGTGTCATGATTTATCTCACTGTATTTCTCGGTTTGATTTCACTTTTTATGCTGGGATTGGTAGTTTATCACTTCGGAGTTGCGCCGATTGATAACGAGCCGGGATTAGGCTGGTTTTTCCTTGCAGAATCAACAGTTATGGGTGCCGTGGCTTTTCTTGTGTACCAATTCCGCCGGCTTGAAATCGTCCTGACTTACCAGGGTATTGTAATAAAATTCGATAGAATAAAAAAATTTGTCTCCTGGATAGATATTGAATCATACAAATCAGTTTCTACTAGTAAATTTCTTAACTCGGGGGGTTGGAAGTTCGGGCTGGGGAAGCATGGCTGGTACGTGATGTATACTGTCATTGGTAAGCCAAGAATTTCCTTGAAATTAAATGCTGGTAGAATCCGAGAGTTACTCTTTTCCACCGCGGATCCTCAGGAAGTCTCTAGAATAATTAAGAAGCAGACCGGAAAAGACGAGAGCCAGGGAAGGTGAAGTAATGTCAGTTTTTGACAAAATCGTTGAATTTTTACCATTTCTTATACCGTTAATCCTTATTGAGCTTGTTTTGCTGGTGGTTGCCCTCGTCGATCTTGTAAAACGTGAACACGTGCGAGGCGGCAACAAAATTGTCTGGGTTTTAGTTATCATTTTTATCAATTTAATCGGTCCCATTGTTTATTTGATATTCGGCAGGCAGGAAAAACCAGATGACAGCGATTAGGACGGAGAACCTATCAAAATATTATGGTCCTATCAAAGCTCTCGACAATCTGAATCTTGAAGTGCCAGATAACGTTGTTTTCGGATTTCTCGGACCGAATGGTGCCGGCAAAACAACAACTGTGAAGTTACTTACAGGATTTTCACAGCCTACCCATGGTAGGGCAGAAGTCGCCGGCGAAACGGTGGGGGAAAGTAATTTAAAACTCCAATCCAAAATCGGTCTCTTGCCTGACGTGCCTGCGTTTTATGAGTGGATGACAGGCAGGGATTTTCTGCGTTTTATAGGCGAAATTTACCAATTGCCGGCTGCAGACATAAAAAAGCGCTCAGACGAACTACTAGAACTGGTCGACCTTGAAAAAGCGGGAAGCCGGCGCATCGGAGGATATTCGCGCGGGATGCGTCAGCGTCTCGGTATTATCCAGGCGTTAATGAATAATCCCCGCGTTTTGTTTATGGATGAGCCCACATCTGCACTCGACCCTATTGGCAGGCGCGAGGTTTTGGAGTTGATTGCCCATCTTAAAGAGTCGGCAACCATTTTTATGTCGACGCATATCCTGTCAGATGTTGAGCGAGTCTGCGATATGGTTGGTGTCATCGATAAAGGCCGACTGATAACAGTATCAACCGTTGTTGAACTGAGGAAAAAATATACCCGTTCGGTCTTCGAGATTGAGTTTATTGAAAACTCCAAACCGTTTCTTGAAACCCTGAAGAAAATCCATTGGCTAGCTGAGCCTGCCATTGTTGTGGAGAGTGGTACTCCAGTGCTTCGTGTCAGGGCTTTGGATGTTGACCGCGCACGGAAAGAACTTCCAAAGCTGATTGCGCTTAGTGGACTCACGCTAACCAGGTACGAGATGGGTGCGCCGAGTTTGGAAGAGATCTTTATGGAAATTGTCAGTAATGGGGATAAACGATGATAGGAATCTTTCCGCTCCTGAAAAAAGAGCTAATGGAGCAATTACGGACATACAAGCTGCTGATTGTCGGGGTGATTTTTTTATTCTTTGGTATCACCACACCCCTTACTTTGAAGTATCTCCCGGAGATAATTGAACTTGCCGGCGGTTCCGGATTTGAAATTGCGATACCTCCCCCAACCGGCGTCCAATCTCTCCAAGAGTATGCAGGGACCGTCGGACAAATAGGTGTTCTGCTGGCAGTATTAATGGCAATGGGCAGTATAGCCAATGAACGTAAGAATGGCACTGCAGTTATCACTCTCAGCAAGCCAGTCAGCCGGGCAGCTTTTGTGAATGCAAAGATTATCGGCACGACTTTAACTTTTTTGGCTTCGCTGTTCGCTGCATCTCTTTTTTGCTATGGATATACTGTCTGGCTAATCGGGGACGCGGATCTATTGGCTTTTATCGGGAATAACCTTCTGATAGCGTTATTTTTAATTTTTTGTCTTGCCATCACATTGTTGTTTTCCAGCGTTTTCAGGAGCTCGTTGGCGGCAGGCGGGATTTCGCTTGGGCTATTGATAGGACAAGCTGGGTTGTCTGCCATTCCACGCATCGGTGATTTTTTCCCCGGGAAACTGTTAAGCTGGGGGAATTCATTGCTAATGGGTGAAAGCAACAACTATTGGGCGGCTCTGATCATTACCGTGATATCAATTATTACCTGCTTATACTTCTCACAGCGTTTTCTGAGCCACCGTGACATCTAGGAATGCAGCCGTTCAAATGACATAAAAATTTAATAGTATTAAACTGTTCTAGTTCAGATAGATAGGTGACACTTTATAATAGTGTCATGAACATAAGAAGCGCCCTGGTTCCCGGTAGCATCACCGTAGGGAAACGGATAGCAAACATCTCTGCCGAAGCA
>Ga0315281_10000521_pt1 | contig 53356 bp, 52 predicted proteins | sample YL17G07_0_MG_FD_204540 | JGI IMG/M metagenome (GOLD analysis project Ga0315281, IMG submission 204540) | Sediment microbial communities from Yellowstone Lake, YNP, Wyoming, USA - YL17G07_0 | ecosystem: Environmental > Aquatic > Freshwater > Lake > Sediment | place: USA: Wyoming | collected...
CGAAAGTGGGTAGAACTTCTGAGAAACGCGAAACATCGCAAAGGCCATCGCCGCATACGCAATCGTTGTCGCCCACGCCGCCCCGAGAATGCCGTATTTTGGAATCAGGAGAATATCCGCGCCAATATTGATCAGCGCAGCGGCTCCGGAAATCATGGGGATATATTTTGTCTGTTTTTCCAAATAGACACCAACGACGAAGCAGGCGTACAGTCCTGTGAACACGTATGCCAGTAAAACCCAGGGAACGATATTCAGTCCGGAAAGATAGATCGGCGGGAAAAACTGTTTTCCAAAGAGCTGAATTTGAACGATATCCGATATGAAAAGCGATACAACCACAAACACTGTTGAAAGGCCCAAGACAAGGAGAGTGAACACTCGGACGAATAGAGGCTTCGCATCGGCATCCTTTGCGTGAGCGAGAAAAAAGGGTCGCCAGGCAAAATCGAACATCCCTACCACGAGCATCATGATGATTCCAAGACGGTAATTGAGCTGATAGATCCCGAGAGAGGCGTCGTTGGTGAGCGCTTTGACAATTGGTCGGTCAACCACCTGAAGCGCTATGCCGGCAAGTCCGGCAGGAATGAGTGGCAAGCCAAAGCGCAATAGCTTTGGAAGAAGTTGTCGTGGGAAAGTAAAATGAATATTTCGACCAATGAGGGGTGTGAGTGCTGCGGCAGTCAAGCCAGATGCAATAAGATTGGCAGCAAATACGCCCTCCATCCCCCAATCCAACCAGACAATAAGAATGATGTTAAGAAGGAGGTTTATCATGATGTTGAAAAGTCTGAGCAGCGCAAACGATCGAATCTTCTGCTCCATTCTGAGCAAGGCAAATGGAATAATGCTGAGGGCGTCGAAAAGTAAAATCCCGCTGGCGTACCGAAGGAAGGGGGCCACGTTGGCACCAAGCCCTATCATCTGAGCCACGGATGACGCTCCAAGAAACAGACACAACGAAAAAAAGAAGGACGACCCGCATACCATCAAGAACGGCAAGCTAAAATTTTGCTTCTTGTCGCCGATTTCAGGGAGCGCGTAGAATCGCATGAACGTTTGCTCCATACCGATTCCGTAGACCACGGTAGCGAATGCGATATAGGCGTAGACCGTGGCTATGACGCCGTTCTCCGCAGGCAGAAGCGTGTTGGCGTAGAGTGGAACGACGAGAAAATTGAACAGCCTGCCTACGACGGTGCTGAGTCCGTATGTGGCGGTGTCTTTACCGAGGCGGAGAATCTTTTCGAGCATCGCGCTACGACAGCTTGCCCTGCTCGGGCAACAGCATCGGGATGTCGTCTTTGATGGGGTACCGTCTGCTACATCCTTTGCAACGCAGTTCGCTCAATTCGTAGTTCAATTCCAAATCATCTCGGCAAACGGGACAGCAGAGAATATCGAGAAGTTCTTTGTCGATCATTCGTTATTTACGGCCGATGGCTTGTTCGAAAACTGAAACAAAATTCGAGGGTGGTCGAGTCGGCTTTCCGGTTTCGGCATTAAGGAAGGTGTGAACCGTGTGGCCCGTTGCGAGAACCTCCGCCACGCCGTCGCGATACACTTTGTATTCGATGCGAAATTTCATCGTGGGCTTTTCATGAACACGCGTCTCGATGTTCAGCAATTCATCGTACCTTGCCGCTTGCTTGTATTCCGCGTGAGCCTCGATAACGGGTATCCACACGCCTTGTTCTTCTAGCCTGCTGTACGGGAAACCCAGAGAGCGCAAAAAATCTCCTCGGGCGTGCTCGAAGTACTCAAAATACTTTCCGTAGTATGCAAAGCGCATTTGGTCCGTATCGGCGTAGCGGACACGAATTTGTGATCTATGGGTAAGCATCAGGCGGCGAACTACTCTTTCCACGCTCCCATTTTGGAAAACTTCGCAATACGCTGTTGGACAAGCTTGTCGGCGGGGAGTTTTTTCAACTTCTTCAATTCCTCGAGCAGTGCTTTCTTCAGCGTGTCTGCAATCGCATTATAGTCCCGGTGGGCACCTCCAAGCGGTTCGGGGATCACGCGGTCCACAATTCCTTGAGCAACAAGGTCTGTTGCGGTCAACTTGAGGGCTTCAGCCGCTTGTTCTTTGTAATCCCAGCTGCGCCACAGAATTGAGGAACACGATTCGGGAGCGATGACGGAGTACCAGGCATTTTCAAGCATCAGTATTCTGTCGCCAATCCCTATGCCCAGCGCGCCTCCCGATGCCCCTTCTCCAATGATCACGACGACGATTGGAACTTTGAGATGAGACATCTCGAACAAATTGCGGGCGATCGCTTCTGCCTGACCACGCTCCTCTGCTTCAAGTCCAGGATATGCGCCGGGCGTATCGAGCAGCGTGACAACGGGTCTTCCAAACTTCTCTGCAAGCTGCATCAAGCGGAGCGCTTTTCGATACCCTTCAGGATTCGCCATTCCAAAATTTCTGTAGACATTGGATTTCGTGTCGCGACCCTTTTGATGACCGATAATCATCACGGTCTCTGTCCCAATCCTTCCGAATCCCCCCACGATTGCTTTGTCATCGCGGTACCGACGGTCTCCGTGCAGTTCAACGTAATCCTCAACCATCAAACCAATGTAATCGAGCGTGTATGGCCGCTCCGGATGGCGCGCCAGTTGCACTCGTTGCCAGCGCGTCAATTCGCTGTAAACATTCTCGCGAAGCTCATCGACCTTTTCTTCTAGCTTTACGATCTCATCGGCGATGTCAAGATTGTCGGAATACTTGCGCATCTCATCGATCTTCTGTTCTAGTTCAAAGATTGGCTTTTCGAAATCCAGAATCGCTTTTGTCATAATTCGCCTCTGAACACTCTGATATTGTCAGATAATGATGAGTGATATTTCGATCGTATTGCAGCGTCGAAGTGGCACAATTGATTTCTACCATAGATGATATCGAATGGATCGCGATCCAGGTAACCGATTCGATTATTTCTTATCAACCCCCCGAGATGCTGTAGACGAGGCTTGGACGAGCACTATCCTTAAACCATCGAATCTAACTTAGAAGGCCCACAAGATTTGGTGAAATTGCAAAAAATCTTTTCGAAGAAAACTACCTAGAAGGATCTCGCGTCCCAAGTGAGTACAAAATAGGGTAAACCCCGCACAAGCGCAATCAGGAAAGACCAAGAACAATCAGAACGCAGAACGTTCGACCATTTAAGAAAATGTTCAACGTAACAATCTTTACGAAGGCAGGCGTTTGCAGCATGTGAACTGGTGACAGAAAACATTTACTTTGGTATTGGACCCTAATACGGAGAAAGATAGCCGTCCAACAGACGAAGGGGCTCAACAAGTAACGCATGGCACGGAAGAATTGCGAATGATTTCTTCCTCACTGAGCATTCCGATCGAAAACAGGTCCGCTGTCGACCGTAATTGATGGAGCAACATCTATGGAATTCTACGGGATGCCGAGGTAAGAGCCGCTGCTAATCTGGAGAGAAATATTCCGAGTCGCATCACGAGCCGAAATATTAATGGATTGGAAAAATAGTTTCTAATAAATATGTCCATCGCTTCGTAGAAGAGTTTTACCTGATCGACGTCGCTGCGGCGCGTGCTTTCTCCTTTGTAATGAATGATCGACGTCTCGTGAGAATAGAAAATCTTCCATCCCGCTCGTTTGATACGGGCACACCAATCGATATCCTCCCCATACAAAAAATACGATTCATCTAACCCGCCAACCTCTTCATAAACAGTCCTTCGCAACATCATGAATGAACCGCTGAGCACATCAACTTCATACGTCTCTTGTTCATCTAGATACGTCAGGTTGTATCTTCCGAACCAACGAGAATGTGGGAACAGTGCACTGAGCCCAACGATTTTCGTAAAGGCCACCCACGGTGAGGGAAAACTCCTCCTGCACGAAAGCTGAAACGATCCGTCAGGGTTCAAGATTTTGCACCCCGCGATGCCCGCATCAGCATGCGCCTCGAAGAACTTGAGCATCGAACGAACAGTCCTCTCCTGCACAAGAGTATCCGGATTGATCAAAAGTAGATACGTTCCTCGCGCTCTCGCTAGCGCTTGATTGTTCGCTTTTGCAAACCCCACGTTGTTGGTGTTTTCAATAACCTTTATCGTCGGGAATTCCACGCGGAGCATTTGGAGGCTATTATCGACAGAGGCATTGTCTACTACAAGGATTTCGGATGGTATTCCAACCAGGGAGCGTTGCAAGGAGGTCAACGCGCTGCGAAGAAACTCGCAGACGTTGAGGTTAACGACAATGACGCTGACGAGGGGTCTACGGCCTGTGCGTTGGCGTCCTGCCATTGAGCAGACTGCGGAGTTTGAGTTTCCAGACCATCCAGGCCGCCTCGGAGATGATGTTCTTCGACATTTTTGAAACGCCAATGCGACGGTCGACAAAAATGATTGGAACTTCGATCAAGCGAAATCCCTTCTCCCAAGTCATGAAGTTGATTTCTATTTGGAATGCGTAACCATTCGATGTAATCGAATCTAGGTCCAGAGACTCTAATACGTTGCGTCGGTAGCATTTGAATCCTCCGGTTGCATCCTTCACTGGCATTCCGGTAATAATCCGTGTATAAATGTTCGCCGAATAACTGAGCATCAATCGTTTCATTGGCCAGTTGACAACATTGACGCCCGAAATGTAACGAGAACCGATCACAAGGTCATATTCGGAAATTTTTTCCAGCAAAGTATTAAGAGCTCTGGGGTCGTGTGAAAAATCTGCATCCATCTCAAAAACAAAATCGAAACCGTTGGCAAGCGCGTACTTGAACCCTGCAACGTAAGCGGTCCCGAGCCCCAATTTTGCCGAGCGCTCGATGAGGTGGACTCGGGAATTGCTCTCCTGGAGTTTCTTCACGAGGCGAGCTGTTCCATCCGGCGAATTGTCGTCGACAACCAAGACGTGAAATGTCTCGTTTTGCTCCAATACCTTTGGAACAATCGTCGGAATGTTCTCTGCTTCATTGAACGTAGGTATGATGACCAATGCCTTCTTCACGTCAGGAGTGCCCCTTGCACCAAAAAACTATGTAAATCGTGTTCAAAAGAATTCTTAGATCCAGCCGCCAAGACTTATTCTCTATTCACTCGGATAATAATACAATATTTTCCGAACGAAGGCGATTCTTCCCACAATGTCGTTCGTTTATTTAAGCACGAAATAGCGTCGTTGCATCCATCAAACCAAATCAATGCGGGAATGCGTGCAATGAGATTGGGGTTCGTGATTCATCAAAATGCGCCCATGTCGGTCTGCAGACAAACGGGCGTAGAAAAACGGTTGAGCAAAATCATTCGCTGTGAGTTCAGTTCATATCGACCGCAAGCACGCAGTTTAGCGCCGACTCAGTCTCATCAGCGAACAGAATCTCCTCTGTCCCCGCCTATTGCATTTCGTCCAACATGCGACGGAACTTCGGTAGAATGACTTCGAGAGAATATTTCTTCTCAGCAGCATATCTCGCCCTGTCCGACATTTTTGAACGAAGGTCGTGATCCGTCGAAGCAACTTCGATCAGGCGGACGACTTCTTGAGGGTCGTTTGAAGAGGCAACCCAACCAATCTGCTCTTCTTCGATAACTCGAGCAAGTTCGGAACTCTTCAATGTCACGGCGAGTATTGGCTTACCGGCCGCCATCATGTTATACATTCGGCTTGGAACAGAAACGCCGTTCATTGTTGGACTGAATGAGATGAATGCAATATCGCCAGCGGCGTGCGCTTCAGCTTGCTGAGCTCTGGAAAGAAAAGGCCGAAACACGACGTTCGTCAGTCTTCGCCTTGTAATTTGCATTCGTAGCCAATCGGCCTTCGATCCATCGCCAATCACGAGGAAGGCTATGTCTTTCCTTCGAATAAGCATTGCGGCCGCCTCAACAAGAATATCAAGATTATGCATGCGCCCGGCAGTGCCAACATACTGAACAACAAACTTCTCCGAGAGCCCGAATCGCATCAAGGCTGAATCACGGAGCGACCGAGATGGGACGATTGTCTTCGTATCCCCCCAATTATTGATTATGCGAAGACGACTATCCTCAAGGTCGTACGTTTTCTCCAACAACTCCTTCATATCCCTGCCAATCACAACGACCATCGAAGCGTTCTGAAACGAATTTCGAGAGAAGAACCGCAGCATAGCTGCGGCCCAACCGTTGGGACGAATGAGTTCGGCGGCCACCAGCACTTCGGGGTAAACGTCGTGCGTAAGTACGGCATACTTCACAGCTTTGAATTTGGCAACGAGTCGAACCATCGAGGGAAGCGCCGGCGGATTTGTCGCAACGAGAACTTTATCCCCCGCAGATAAATATCTGAACAACGAAACGGAAAGACTTACACTAGTTACAAGATCGCGAACAATGCGAAGAACGATTAGCCTTCGCTCCAACCTCGGCACTCGGCAACGGTAGATGTTGACATTGTTGTGCAGTTCGCGGCTTTTGTTGGATTTGCCTTTGGAATTCACACGACACGTCACCACACTGACTTCAGTTCCCTTGGCAAGACCTTCTGCAAGCTGAGTCAGCAGGTATCCTGTCGCATTCTCATCGGGATGATAGAACTCAGAGACGATCCACGTAGTCACTTGAATAATCCTTTGCCCCGCCCCGCCCTCGGTAGCCGTCTCGGAAGCCAAGCCAGAGGGCACGCAGGCGCGCGTTGTTAAGTTCTCTTTCATCGTTGATGTTTCCAAGGAGCACGACAGCCTTCGCCATCGCATTCAGCATCGTGAAGAGAAGCACGTATGTTCTGTACAAACCTGATTCATTTGAGAATACCCATATCCGATTTCGCGTGTGAAAATACAAATATCGTGGTGAATAGTTGTTCCACCTGGAGCCCGCGCCACTCTTGTGATAGGCAACTTCCAATGGAGTGTAAAACATCTTCCACCGGATATTACATCGGCGAGAGAATTCGACATCTTCGAAATACATAAACAGCTCTTCATCGAAGAGTCCAACATCCTGGAATACTTCTCGTTTAGCAAGGAAGAGGACTCCGCACGCAAAGTTTACCTCACATTCACTCGTATGGCGCTTACTTGCAGAAAACAAACCGCCATGATTCAGCCCAGTGCAAAACAAACGGCTGAACGAACCGGCGGCTGAGAAAATCCGATCTCGTTGATCCTTATAAAGTACTTTGCACGTCACAATGCCAGCGGCCGGTTGTTTGTGGAACAGTTCGACCATCGAGGTAAGGAAACTCGGTTCAACGAGAATGTCATTGTTCATCACAAGGATAAGTTCAGCTCGACCGTTCAGGGCGTGGCGAATTCCTCTGTTGTTCCCTCCTGCATAACCCAAGTTCCCTTCCGTTACTAGAACGTCGACATTGGGGAATCTCGCCTTGAGCCTTTCTCCGTCTCCATCAGGGGAAGCGTTATCAACAATAATGATTCTGAATGCAGGATAGGAGATTTTCAACAATGACTCCACGCAGGATACCGTGTCCACGAATCCGTTGTAGTTCAACACAACAATTTCTACTTGTGGCCTTTGAAATTCTTGTTCCGCGCTTTTGGAATCCATGGCAATCAGAGTGGGGATCCTTCATAATCCGGACTTTTTTTGTAATGAGGATCGTGAAGCGAAACCAATTGAAGCTCTCGTGTTGATATATCCTTGAGAAACTCCGAAGAGGACGCTTCCCTTCTCTTTCCATTCTTTAGGGTGTAGTAGACAAAATACCCATAGTTTCTAGCGAGGAAAAGCCAATTGGGATTCCGGTGGCTGCTATGCTCAAGCCGAGGATCAAGATCTTCTATGAATCGATCGCTCTGATTAATGTCGGGGAACCATCCGTATGGAGGATGCAATTTTCTCTTGATCATCTGTACCGTATGATCGACGTGTTCATGGAAGTTCTTGTAGAACTCATCCATAAACCCAACGGAGAGCAACACACTTTTATGGTAGTAAGAAAACGCACCAACAGGATAGCGATAGAAGGCAACCTTCACTCCGCTTGGAGTGACGGCGATGGCTCGTGGAGCTCCGGATCCGTCGGGATTTTTGTTCGCTGGACCGTGCAGCCCAAAGTTCAGATGAGGAAGTTTCGAAGCCGTTGATACGTCGACATACTCTTGAAATATCCTCGGATCCTTTATTCGGATGTCCTCTTCACACAAAAACAGATGCTCACATCCAGCTGCAAGAAGGAATCGTAGTGCTTCGTTTTTTGACACGCCGATGCCACGATTCCTGGAATGTTGTATGACTTTGCTTACGGTCGATGGATATGCACTAGTTGGGTACGACTCGCCGTCGTTAATCACGACAATACAATCGAGGCGAGGTATTGATTGAATACATTTTCCGAAGAATCCAGGCCTGTTGCACGTGATCACACCCAATCCAACAGCGCCTGCTTTTGAATCACGCGACGACACGATCTCTCCTTAGAAGCTGTCCTAAGAGCATTCTCGCCGTTGTGGCTCGTGCCAATTGTGATGCACGTTGACAAATTTCCACGGCCCGTCCCAAATCTCCTTCAAATTGATAGAGGAGGGCTGCAAGTACACACACGAATCCCCTTGGCAGAAGATGTCTGGTTGGAATAAGATATTTTGAGATCCGGAATACTGCTGTATGCAGAAGCGTGGGCATGAATAGATATCTCCTCAGCCGACGCTTCAGACGGATTCTCTCGCTTGAGTGCATGGATGATATAAACCTCTCGGTGTATTTCAACTGGATTTGAGCAGTCTCCGCCGCGGTCAATTCCACATCTTGAAACTCCCTATTTGCTTTGTGTGGAGAATGATAGCAAAGCCCTAATATTCTGGGAATATGAAGTAGCTGGTGGTTTTCAGACACGTGACAAAAAAAATCATAGTCGCCTGAAACTTCGTAGGACTCGTTGAACCAAATGTTTTCCTCCCAGTGCAACGAGGCTCGCCAAAGAGGCTGAGGACCAACGATGTCTCCTGCAAGAAGTCGAAGAGGTGAATATGTCGGTCTTACGACCTTTCCCAACCGGTGGCTACGTGCAAGCGCTACAGAAGGATCCGATGTGAGCTCTTGATTTGCATAGGCGACAAAGGATTGTGGATCGTCGCGAAGAGCGTTCGTGAGAATCTCGAGAGCGTTTGGGACAAGTCTGTCGTCAGCATTCGCGTTGGTAATGAATTCCCCCTTCGACATTTTGATCCCTCGATTCCAAGCCGCAAAGATAGTCTCTCTCTTCTGAGTGACGATAAGGCTGACATTCTTGTTTTGAAGCGCATACTGTTGAACAATCGCCGCTTCGTGCTGCTCAGATCCACTCACTATGACGATTATTTCGATCGTGGAAGCGATCGATTGCTGTAGTAGATTCTCAAGCCTTCCGCGAATGAACTGTTCGGCATTATGGGTCGAAACAATAGCGGAAACTAGGGGAGAGTTTGACATCATCCTTTTGAGAGTTCCTCAATTACCGGGCGGCTTACAAACATGGCATCGCCTTGAAGAATTATTCCATTCCGCGGGCTCTTCATTACCCGAGATTTTCCGCAAAGGAATAATCATAATCAGTGAGCAACCTGTAGATTTCGTCGAAGGAGCCGAGATTTGCCCCGATGTCTAGAACGCTTCTAATACCAGCGTCCCTTATCCACGTCGCACAATTTCTTCGGACAGCTTGCTCGTGCGATTGTTCCGAGGAATCTCAACGCCTTAGGCCAAAATGAATGGATTTACCAACCAACAATTTCTAGAGGCTCTACGAGTCTGAGTTTTGCCTTCTGCTACGTGTAATGATAAAAGCCGTTCGGGCAACCCCATGCAAAAAATTGTTTCCCAGGAACAGGCGATCAAGATCGTCGAGACCAAGGATGGCAAACCTACGGAGCGAGATCCATAACACGCCGGCGTTAGTTATAAGCGTGCAAACAATCATTGTGAACTGGTGGGAGACTAACTGAGCAATAGAATAATCCACACACGCTAATACAATTGCCATGGCAATGAGGGAGAATACGTATCGACTATTAACAAATGAAGGCTTTTTCAAAATTCTCACTTGAAGGAGTGCGCACCAAAAGAAAGAATTTACCAACGCCAATCCAAACGCCATCAACGCCCCACGAAAATGAAACAGCGGAACAAGTACCATAAAGGCGGAACAATTGACTACAACATTAGCCAATTGAAGGAGTGCTGTCTTTCCCGGATGTCCCTTGACAGTAAGAAACTGATAAAATGGAAGGAACAAGAGGGCTATCAGATATGCAGAAGATACGACAGCAATAGCCTCAGTGTTTTGGTCAATCATCACGCCGACCCACACTTCTGCAATCGGCCGTGCGAGCCAGATAATCGCGATACCGATCGTCACGAGTAACGGAGAGGAGATTCTCTGAACATCCTCCACCATTTTCTTCACTCTATCGAAATCTACAATAGATGCCATCTTAGGAAGAAGCGGGTAGAGAAGCCGTTCAAGCATACTTACAAGAAATGATTTTACTCGCAAAGCGACATCGAACGAAACAACAAAGGGAAGCCCTAGGAAGCGTGCGATCAGAACCTTGTTCATCGGTTCAAAGACTAGACCCAAAAGACCAGCGAGATAGATCCTCCCCCCGTACGAAAGATGTTTTGTTACGGTCTGTTTGAGCAACATGGTCCTAGGAGTAAGAGCCAGTGTGCCCCAGCGTCGTTTAGCAACTATTGAAAGATAAAGCAACCAGACAATTGTCGAAAAAAACATGCTTGCTCCCAATAATTCAAACGTGGGCGAAACGAGCAATACTACGATCAAAACCCCTTTGTTCAGCACCGCAAACAGAACTTGAAACCAGTTTGTAAGATAGACGAGTCCAAGAGCATCTAGAACTGCAGACGGGATCTGACCAAGCAATACGAATGCATTTGCGAAAACCATCCATCGGAAACACCAACGTGTGGCAACTGTCGTGTGTGAGGATGGTATTTGGAGAATGAGATTCATCGTGAAGCCCTCCGCACAAAGGGCGAATAACGAGAGCACAACGACGGCAGTAGACAACAATAAAAATCCTACAACAATATCACGGTTTGACTCCGTGCATCTTCCTTGCTCAGACAGATATTTTACCAGAGAGCCGTTAAGGCCTAAATTCGCTACAGCTCCAAGATTACTGATCAGCGAGAGCAATGTGAAGACACCGAACCATTCAACCCCAAGAGCTTTTATGGCAAGAGGCACAATCGCAAGTATCAATAGGGAATTGATTAGTACCTGGGCCATTCCAGAAACTGATCCGGCCAACATCCTGTTCTTTAGCAAGCGGGCTCCGCTGTTGTTGCTTTTCTTCCATTGTCAACTCCCACAAGTATCCCGAGCAAAACGCCAAGCAGAACTATTCCCTGGCCCCAGAGCCACGCATCGGTAAAGAACATCGAAATTACGCAATAGGTTAGTCCTGCCGTTACGAGAAGTGCGTGCTCTTGAATCGGACCTTTGGGAGAGAGGCGTATTGTACGGAACGCGAATCTCACGACAGAAAGAATGAGGTACAAAAAACCTAACGCTCCGATAATCCCCGTCTCGGCAAGCATGGCCAGATATGTCTGGTGCGGTGAAAGGCCTTTCACATACCTTTGGAAAAGGAATTTCGGCATTCTTGCATAGTTCTGCGAAGATTGCGGGAACGAATATATTCCTATTCCTATCCACGGATGGGAAAGAAAGGCCCTCCAAGCAGTGTCCCAAATGAGTAAACGACTCGATATTGAATTACTAACGGCGCCAATCTTCTTGATGTCCAACGAAGGAACTGTCGTCAGTTCAGTAGCTTTTCTTTCAACTCGAGGATTGATTGCAGTTGCAAGTAACGCGATTACTAATAGAATTGATATTGCTCCTCCTCCAAGAAATGCGATCGATCTCGGTCGCATTGAGACAACCTCCGGACGATAGTACAAATAGACTATCATCACGATAAGTGTAGCTAGCCCGGAGATCCACGTGTTGCGTGTTTGTGTCAAGATCAACCCCAATGCAATGATTGAAGCGATCATCAGAAAACGCAAGCGTGATATCCCTGTCTTCAACATAGCCACCGCGAGGCACAAACACACTGCCATTGCAGAATAGTCAACAAACATGATGCCGCCGAATCCAAATGGTCGACTCGCGCCCATTATTGTCATCCGCAGGATATCCAACGAATTTGCAACGGCAAACACAATGAACACGGTTCCCAATTGCCATCGGAAGTGTATCGAGCGAGCGATTACAGCCGTTATTCCGAAGGCTATAATAAATGCAACCAAGTTTAACATTTTGGCCGCGCTATAAAACAGCCACGAGGAATTAATCAACGACGGAAGAATGCTTATCAGAAAGACTCCAAGAGGGAGATGTAATTGACTGGAAGAACTCCGCCAACCAATTCGTTCCCGATCAACAATGAATGCGAGCAAGACAAGAAGCGAAATCAATACTGAAGAGGAGAAGATTGAAAGATGAATATCCCAGTAGAGCGATGCAATCAGCAGAACCAACGCTAAGCGAAGGTTTGAAATCGCCAAGATCGCCAGACCAGTGCCGAGGAGCAATAAAACCCCTGGCCATGATCCACCCGTCGATATAACAAGTATTGTGAATGCGATGGAGAGCGCGACCACCAGAATCAGAACCAGCAAACGCTCAGAATAATCGGCGAATATCGAATGAGGCAGAGCTGAGTCCATCGACTCGGACCGTTATTTCCACTTCCAATGGCGAATGTTGGCGACAACAAATTCCCAGCGGGGACTTGGAGAACTGAGAAGAGAGTTCCTGAAGAAAAGGAATAAGAACACAATAAGCGTAATAGAGAATGCGCCAATGAATGCAAAGAGGGTGCGTGGCGGATAACTTCTCTTCGAAGCGGGCACGGCCTCATCAATCACTTGGAGGATCGCGTAACCCTTCGTCTCCTCAATCTTCGCCTGCTCATACAGCGGCACGACATGCTGGAGCAGGAGATTATTGATTTCCACGTCGCGAAAACGTCTGAGATATTCCACTGCTGCTTTCGGAAGCCGCTCAAGTGCCAACAACGGATTGCGGGAGTCACTGGCTGATCGCATCAGGGCTAACTTCTTTTGGAATTCTAGGATTTGAATTTCGACCTCTCGTACTTGGGGAGCAGCCTTGTCATACATCCGTCCAAGAATTCCCTTCTGAAGCTGTCTCGCCGTCAATTCAGCTTCCAAAATAGTATGAGCAGTCAAAATCTCTTGCATCTGACCTTTCGTGTCAACCATGCCGGTCCGTCCCTCATACAATCTTAAAGAATCTTCAGCGGTATGCAGATGCGTGTAGATTTCTTCAATCCGATTGCTTAAGAAAATCCTGTTCTCCCGCGAACTGCTCGTTTTCAGATCGACAATTCGCTCGTTCAGGGAACGAACGATAAAGTTGGTCATCGCTGCGGACTGTTGAGCTGACAATGCTCTGACTGTGATTTGAAATGCCGACTGATCCATCTCCTTCGTGAAGATCTCTTCTCTGAGTCTCTTGACAGCCTTTTCTCCACAGGCTCTATCGGCCGTATCTAGCCGATAGGCGGCAATAAGATGAAATTCAGTGATAACACGCTCCATCATCGAACGACTAAAGATGATCGTGTTGTAAAGTTCCATTTCGCGAGGAACAATGAGAGCGGTCGATTCAAACTGCTCATCGACAAATACGTAGATCAAGCCATAGCAAAACAGGAGGGAACAAAAAAACACGATGACGAAGAGCTCTTTTCGGCGAATCAAGAATTCAACGTACTCGAACAATCGGACTCCTTCAACCACGGCAGGGGCCGACTCCAGATCCTTTTTCAGATCGGTTTGCTTGGGCTTTTGTTTGGCCATACTACTACCTAAGCTAATTTGTACATAACGCTGCGCTCACCGTGGCAGATGGGAACGGTCCTCTCTGACTAAGATGGGCTTCTTTCAGCAAAATGAGGAAACTTTTTCTTTGGGTGCCAAAAAACAATCTTCCGAGTGTAACGATAGGCTCAAACGAACATTTCTTGGGGGCACCTAGTTCTTTGAATCCGCTCGATTTGGTTTTGAAGTTCGCTGCTTGCGCGTCGGCCTAACAAAGTTTCGACGAAGCAAACAATTCTCATTGCCATCTTGTTTCGGCCATGCTTCACTTCAAACGCTTCGTAACAATTTCTGCGATGCGTTCGGATGCCCTACCATCCCACAATTCAGGAACCGATCCGTGCTTTGCCTTTCCATTCATTGCTTCAAGGCTTTTTTCTCTTGCGAGTAGTAGGTTCGAGCCGCATAGCACATTTGTTCCTAATTCTACCGTGATCGGTCGTTCCGTGTTCTCACGCAACGTTATGCACGGCACGCCAAGATATGTAGTTTCCTCCTGAATACCTCCAGAATCTGTAATCAACACCGCTGCGTTCTCCATGAGATTCAAAAAATCGAGGTACCCAAATGGCTCTGTGAGTTTGAGACATTCGCTGGAATCGGCCAAAGATTGCAGTCCAAACTGCTGGATCATGTTTCGAGTTCTCGGATGAATCGGGAACACAACATTCTTGTTCCTAGAAACTTCCAGCAACAACTTGAGGATTTCTTCCAGACGGACAGCCTCATCCACATTGCTTGGACGATGCAGCGTCACGAGCGCGTACGATTTTCGCGAAAGCCCTAGTTGTTCTGCAACGATCGATCTGCGCGCTTTCTCACGAAAGTGGACAAGGGAATCAATCATCACGTTCCCCACGAAGAAGATCTTCTCTTGCCCGATTCCTTCTCGCTTCAAATTCGCAACACCACTCAGCTCCGACACAAAAAGGGAATCTGATATTGCATCCGTTACAAGGCGATTCACTTCTTCGGGCATCGTCCGGTCGAAGCTGCGCAAGCCCGCTTCTACGTGTGCAACTTCCACATTCATTTTTGCGCTCACGAGAGCACACGCCAATGTAGAATTGACGTCTCCAACCACGACGACAAGGTCGGGCTTTTGCTCGTCGACAACCTTCTCAAACGCCATCATCACTTTTGCTGTCTGCTGAGCGTGACTTGCGGAGCCCACACCAAGGTAGATATCCGGATGCGGCAATTCCAAGTCATCAAAGAATACTTTCGACATCTGTTGGTCGTAGTGCTGGCCCGTGTGAACAATCAGATGCCGAATTGAATCCGCATACCGCTGGAACGCCCGATGAAGCGGCGCCACTTTCATGAAATTTGGTCGAGCGCCGACAACGCTCAAAACTGTCTTCACGAGACGGCCTCCTGTTGAGGCGGTGATCGATGCCCGTATTGCTGCTCGTAATATTGTGCATATTCCCCTGTCAGGATGTGTTTCCACCACGACGCATGTGTACGATACCATTCGACCGTTTCTTGAAGGCCTTTTTCAAAAGAATACGTTGCCTTCCAGCCTAGTTCGTTTTGGATTTTGGAAGAGTCGATAGCGTATCGTCGGTCGTGGCCGGGCCGATCCTTCACGTACGAGATGAGCCTTTCGGGTTTCTTCAAGAACTTCAGCAGCATCTTAACGAGGTCAAGGTTCTTCCATTCGTTACTTCCTCCGATGTTGTACACATTTCCCGAAACGCCGGCGTGTAGCGCTACGTCGATGGCCGAACAGTGATCTTCGACGTGTAGCCAATCCCGAACCTGAAGTCCATCACCATAGATCGGCAATGGCTTATCTTCCAGCGCATTCAGAATCATCAACGGAATAAGTTTTTCGGGAAATTGGTACGGGCCATAGTTATTCGAGCAACGAGTTACAACCACCGGCAAGCCGAAGGTGTGTTGATATGCAAGGGCAAGGAGATCGGCGGAGGCTTTGCTGGCCGAATAGGGTGAGTTGGGATGCAATGGGGTTGATTCAGTGAACTTGCCCGTGGAACCAAGGGATCCGTAAACTTCATCGGTAGACACCTGCACAAATTGTTTCACCGAAATCTTTTTTGCGAGCTCGAGCAGCACCAATGTCCCCTCCACGTTAGAACGCACAAATTCTCTGCCGCCGAGGATACTTCGATCCACGTGTGACTCTGCTGCAAAGTTGACAACCGCCCCAATTTCATGATCTCTTAATATTCGCCCGATCATCGCATCATCGCAGATGTCGCCCTTGATGAATTCATGCCTTGAGTCAGCACGAAGATCAGAGAGGTTTTCAAGATTGCCTGCGTAGGTCAACTTATCCAGCGAGACAATGTGATAGGTTGGGTACTTGCGCACCATATAATGGACGAAGTTGCTGCCGATAAACCCTGCGCCACCAGTGACGAGTAAGTTCATAACTTTATTCGACCCCGCTCCAAGATGTTCTACGTTTCATCGCACTCCATAAGAAACAAGCGCACCGAATGTCAACGGTGCAAATACCACTAACTGTGAGGGTTTAAGATTGCATTCGAAAACAGAGATATGAAAACTGAATCTACGGCGCAACACATCGGAAGATCTCTCAGAGCAGCATCAAGCGGAAGTTTCTGCTGAGCTTTCTGAATGCTCACTGAAGAAATATGGAGAAAAGTAGTGCGTTTGTCAATTTGCTACATCCGCTCGGGTGCCGAGATGCCTAAGATGGCGAACCCGTTCGCCAGAATCGTTCTCGTAGCCGAGCAAAGGCCCAGACGCGCCTTCATCACAACTAGATCTTCACCAACGACACGGTGGTCGTGATAAAATCTGTGAAACGCAGCTGCCACTTCGTGAAGATAGTTCGTCAACCGATGCGGCTCGTACGACATTGCGGTTCTTGCAACGGTTTCTGGGAACTCAAGCAACAACTTCACAAGATTGAGTTCCGCCGGGGCGGTGAGCGTTGAGCAATCGACGTTCGACCAATCTTCATGCTCAGTCAACAAGTTTTGAGTTTCAGCAAACCGGAGAATGCTTTTGATTCGGGCGTGAGCGTACTGGACATAGTAGACGGGATTCTTCTCGGACTGCTCTTTCGCGAGGTTCAAGTCGAACTCCAAGTGGCTCGATGTTGCTCGCATCAGGAAAAAGAATCTGACAGCATCGACTCCAACTTCCTCCAGCAGCTCTTCCAGCGTTACGTAATTCGCTAAGCGCTTCGACATTTTTACCTGCTGACCATCGCGAAGCAACGTCACGAATTGATGGATCACAACTTTTACATTCCCCGGATCGATCCCAAACGCCTTGATTCCGGCCAACACATCCGGAATGGTGTCAATGTGGTCTGCGCCAAAAATATCGACAACAAGTTCGAAGCCTCGGCGAAATTTCTCGAGGTGGTAAGCGATATCCGGAAGCCGGTACGTTGGCTCACCAGTGCTCTTGATAATGACCCGATCTTGTTCTAGCCCCATCGACGACGTCCTAAGCCAAACCGCGCCCTCCTTGTCGTAGGCGAGATTCAGTTTACGGAACTCGTCAACAACTGCATTAATCTTCCCCCCGGCGTAAAGCGAGTCTTCGTTGTAGAACACGTCGTGCCGGACACCCATGCGAAGCAGGACTTTCTTGATTGCTTCAAATAACTCAGCCTCGGAAAATTCTTTGCATACCGCAAGCGCCGCTTCTCTTTCCATCGACCGAAGCGAATCACCTCGTACGTTTCGAAGCCGTTCGGCGATTTCCACGAGATATGCGCCTTGGTATGCGTTCTCCTCCATCATAATTGCCGAATCGAAAAGCTGCAGATAGCGCGCGTATGTAGATTCTGCGAGTACACGCATTTGCTTCCCCGCGTTGTTGTAGTAATACTCGCGTGTAACATCGTGTCCGGTCCATTGCAGTAGATTCGCGATGGTATCCCCGATTGCCGCTTGCCTTCCGTGGCCGACACTGAGAGGACCGGTCGGGTTCGCGCTTACAAATTCAACCTGCGTTTTCTTTCCACCGCCAATATTTGTTCTACCGTATGAAGATCGATGCTGAAGGACCGTCTTCAGTTGGTCATGAAAAAATGAATTAGTCAATCGAAAATTAATGAAACCCGGTCCCGCAATTTCGACTCGTGCAACAAAAGATTTCTCTGTTTGCAACGATGCGACGAGTTCATTCGCGATTTGCCGGGGGTTCTTCTTGAGCAATTTGCCGAGCAGCAAGGCCACATTTGTTGTTAGGTCGCCGTGTCCATCTTCCTTCGGCTTTTCGAGCACGATGGGCACGTTCGTGTTGGCCAGGCCCAATTTCTGCAACGTCTCACGGAGCAAGTTTTCTAACGCGGCTTTCACTTGACAGAAGTCTTCTTTTTTCTGGTGGAAGGTCTCTTCGGTTTTTCTGCGTGAACGATGAGTTCATGTTCCCCCTCGTCGACTAACTCGGTCGTGATCCCGTCAGCCCAAAGCCGTTCAAGGTTGTAAAACTTGCGAACGTCGCGAAGGAAAATGTGAGCGACCACATCTACAAAATCCAGAACAATCCAGTTGGAGGCATGGAATCCTTCATACCGCACCGGACCGGTTCCCTTTTCATTTAGTCTTGCACGAATTTCGTCTGCGATGGCTCGAACGTGCGTATCAGAGTCGCCGTGACAAACCACAAAAAAATCTGTTGTGCTGGTGAGCTTGCGAACATCAAGCAAGATGACGTCGTGGGCTTTCTTTGTAAGAGCAAGGTTGCCAATTTTTCTGGCCAACGTCTTTGCGGTCAACTACTTCTCCTCCGCAAGTGAAATTCTAGTGAAATAGTCTTTGCCGACAACGACCGAAACGTCGATGAAGAGGGATTTGTCAATCTGTTGTACAATACGAGATTCGGAAAGGCGTAACTTTAGAGCGACCGATTTGGCGCGTTCGTGCGAACCGAAACGATCGATTACTATCGTATGTTCAACCGTCGTGGATTTATAATTACCGATCTCGACGACGTCGATTCCAGCGGCACGCAGTTCATCGGCTACTCGTTGCGCTACTTTTATTCCTCCGGCGCCATTGAGTACTTCAACCCGAATCCGGTCCCCCGGCGGCAGGACAATCGGCGTTGCGGTCCGGGATGAGCGATGGAGTTCAGAGTTCGCAAAATAGGAAAGTAACCCGACGATGCTTAAAATGAGGACGAACGCCCCAATCTTCTGACGCCGAGAAATAGAGTTTAGATTCCTCTGTTCTTTTGCTGGAGGGAGTGCGGTTTCTGTTGACGTCAATGCGGAAAGTCTGATTTGGAGTAAAGGCGGACTGCAGGAAGCGCACCATCCAATAATCCTCGTGGATGGTTTGAGAAATTAGCATGCACCTTACGGATCAGCGCCTCTCCTCGTCAGATACTTGAACGCTAGAACCGCCCGAGAGGAATGGCGAATCGCGATAGCCATTTGGAAGAAAATACATTGAGGGCATTTGTCGATACTGTATCTGGAAGAGCACGTTTTCTGTCGGCCGATAGTTGAGTTGCGCACGCGTGAGATAAATTCCCGTGAGATCTTTTGTCATTCTATCGTTAAATCCTCCAAACGGCGAATGCATCAAGCTCACATCAAACTGCACCGACAATGGGTCAGAAAATCGATACGAGAGGCTGTTTGTGTAGGCTCCAAGCGACATGCCTTGGCCGGAACCAAAACTTGTGTAGCTCAGAGAATAGCTTTGGCGCATCACAAGTCTGCTGGGATCAAAGAAGCCAAACATGAGGCCGGACTCGTCGGTCCGCTTAATCGATTCCGCGGGAGTGGGCTGCTGTTCTCCTTTTGTTCGGAATTGTCCGGAAGAGATAGAAACTGATACGAAAAAACCGAATAGCAAGACTAACGATCTTCTGTTCATCGCACGCTCCTGTTTTCAAGTGAATGATACCCAAAACTCACGGTAGAATCAAGAATCTAGGATCTGCTGCTTCTGACTTTGAACCAGCCGAAAATGTTCCTCCCCTGCCTCTGCTACAAAAGAATTTGTATATTCTTTGAGTCATTTGATTATCAAGAAAGGATCGTGCTCAAACGCCTTCCCATAGTTGCAGTTATGCTCATGGTTGGTTGTTCCTCTGCAGAATACACCCTAATCTCCACTCGAGATCCCTCCGATGGTAGCACCGTCGAGCGACTAACGGGAAACCTGCTTTCTGGAACTAAGCCATGGCATCAGATCGAGTTGAACCTTGAGCGAGTGACCCAAGCTACCGGGAAAGCCGGGTATTATTTTGTCCTCGAATATGAAAATCGGTCAGTGATGTTCAAAGAACGCTCTCTCTCCATTGCCGACGATGAGTCGCTCATATTGATAATCGATGGAGCGCGGTATCGACTTAAGGCAATCGGAGGCGGGAGCGTCAAGGGGCTAAAAGAACAATTTGAATTTGAGACCGCCCGCTACGCAGCCTCACTTCCGTTGATACAATTGATGTATCGCTCTAGCATGGTCGAACTCCTCATTCACGGAAAGACTAATTCCACAGAAAAATTCTTCAGTCAATTCAATTTTGAATACCTGGGTCAGTTTCTTAAAAAGCTGGGAAAGCCCTAGGCCGATCTCTGTCCAGTCCAGGCCACGCCCTCTGTATCCTTAACCTCTCCTCGAATGGCTAAAAAGGAACGACTCTTTCTCCTTGATGCGATGGCACTCGCTTACCGTGCCTATTTTGCGTTTATCCAACGCCCGCTCATAAATTCACAGGGACAGAATACGAGTGCCATCTATGGCTTCGTGAATTTCCTGAACCGCATTCTTTCGAAGGAAGAGCCAGACTTCATTGCAGTTGTTTCTGATACCGCTGCACCAACGTTTCGCCACAAAGCATACAAAGAGTATAAAGCAACGCGACAAAAAATGCCTGAGGATATGGTAACACAATTGCCATTGTTGAAGGAAGTTGTAAAAGCCTACAATATTCCATTCATCGAGCTCGAGGGATTTGAAGCGGACGATATCATGGGAACGTTTGCGCGGCGCGCAGAATTAGAAGGTGTCCACACTTTTCTTGTAACGGGCGACAAGGATTTTATGCAACTCGTTTCAAAACAGATTTCGATCTACCGTCCCGGAAAATTTGGAGATGACGCTGAACTCGTCAGCTTTGACGCCGTGCGAGAGAAATTCGGGGTTCCTCCGAACCAGGTAATTGAGGTGCTTGGACTTACTGGCGACACGTCGGACAACGTACCCGGCGTGCCGGGTGTTGGAGAGAAAACGGCGATTCCGCTGATCCAGAAATACGGAACAATTGATTCACTTTACCAGCACATTGAGAAGATAGAACAGAAGGGCCTGAAAGCTAAACTGCTAGCGAACAAAGATCTAGCTTTCCTTTCGAAGAAACTTGTCACCATCGAGACGAACGTCCCTCTCAAGATCGATTTTCACACTCTAAAGGCATCGCCACCTGATCGGCAAAGTTTGATTCGTTTGTTCGATCAGCTTGAGTTTCGAACCCTGGCCAAGAAGTTCCGCGCCGATGTTGGAGACGAGACCGAGGAGGCGATCGCGGTTCCTGCTCCATCTATTCGCGAGTTTGCAACCATTACGAACGACAAGCATTCCTATCGCCTGGTCACTACTGAAAAAGAACTCCGAGTTTTGGCGGCACGCCTCAAGAAGACCACCGAATTCGTCTTCGATACGGAGACTACCTCTACGAATTCGTTGCAAGCTGCACTAGTTGGTATCTCGTTTGCACTCCAACCACGCGAGGCTTTCTATATATCCATTGCCCCTGACTCTAAGCCTGGTTCGGATTTGTTTCCAAAGTCCACAACCGAAACACGCCACGACTTTTCGCGGGAATTTGTGCTCGAATTGCTTCGTCCAATCCTCGAGGATAAGTCCATCCGCAAGATCGGTCATAACCTCAAGTATGATATGCTTGTACTCTCGCAATACGGCGTCGATGTCCGCGGCGATCTTTTCGACACGATGGTTGCAAGCTATGTTCTTCGTCCAGATGCCCAGCACGGCATGGATGCAGCTTCGATGGAGCATCTCGCCTATAAGCCTGTCTCCTATGCCGAACTTGTCGGAGATGGGAAAAACCAGAAACACATTCGTGATGTGAACCTCGAGCAATTGTCAGACTACTCGGCGGAGGATGCGGACATCACTTTTCGGCTCTACGAAATACTGAAAAAGAAACTCAAAGCTGAAAATCTACTCGAGCTATGCGAGAAACTGGAGTTCCCTCTCATTGGCGTTCTCAAGAGAATGGAAGCATCGGGCGTTGCGATAGATGTCAAGTTCCTCGCGACAATGTCGAAGGAGATGGAGAAACAAATTCTGGGAGAGACAACACATATCCATCAGCATGCCGGTGGAGCATTCAATATCAATTCGACTCAGCAACTTGGCGACATTCTCTTCAATAGGTTGAAGCTGCCGGTAGTTCGAAAAACAAAAACAGGTTATTCAACGGATGTTGCCGTTCTGGAAGCACTGAAGGGAAGCCATCCGATCGTTGATAGTATTCTTGAGTATCGCCAGCTCACAAAACTTAAGTCGACCTACGTCGATGCGTTGCCACTATCAATCCATCCCCAATCGCATCGGATCCATACCTCCTTCAACCAAACGGTGGCACCCACCGGCAGGCTCTCCAGCGCTGACCCCAATTTGCAAAATATCCCAATCCGCACTCAGGCCGGTAGATTGATTCGAAAAGCATTTGTCCCTGGCAATCCGAAACATCTTCTTCTTTCCGCTGACTACTCTCAGATCGAACTCCGCATCATGGCCCATATTTCAAAGGATCGAGGATTGCTTGAGGCGTTCAAGAACCATGAGGATGTACATACCACGACTGCGGCGAGGGTTTTTGGTGTTACGGTCGACAAAGTTACGAAAGACATGCGCCGAAAGGCCAAGGAGGTGAACTTTGGAATCATGTATGGGATCGGTCCATTCGGCCTGGCGTCGCGACTTGAAATATCTCAATCTGAAGCCAAAGAGATCATCGCCCGTTACTTCGAGCGATTTCCTGGTGTGCAGGAATACATTAGTGCCACCAAGGAGAGTACAAGGAAAAGGGGCTATGCGGCTACGCTGCTAGGACGTCGGAGATACTTACCCGATATCCGAAGCGGGAATCAAAACATCCGACAGAATGCCGAGCGGCAATCCATCAACCATCCTATTCAGGGCACCGCTGCGGATATGATCAAACTGGCCATGGTGAGGATCGATCGGACAATTGAGAAGAGAAAACTTCAAAGCACCATGATCTTACAAGTCCACGATGAACTCGTGTTCGAGGTAAAGAAAGAGGAGGAATCGGAATTACGAAAACTTGTCGAGAAAGAAATGCGCGAAGCACTTTCTCTGGATGTTCCGATTGAAGTTGAAATTGGAGTCGGGAAGAACTGGCTCGAGGCTCACTGAATTCGAATCCTCCTCGGAATCAAGAATGCTGCGCCCCAGATGATGAGTAAGAGTGGCCAGTAGAGTTTCACCAGACGACGCATTTCATATCCATTCATGATGTCCATCCACCACAAGTAGTACATCACACCGAACCCTCCGAACACTACCATCGGCACAATCACAATAATGTTGCGCGGTTCAAGGACGAGCAAGGCGAGAAAGGCTAATCCAATCGAGAGGGAAACCGCCGGGATCCAATCGCCCATGTCGTACCGGAGGATGTCGAATTTCTTGAGCGCAACAAAGAGGCAGACGAAAAACAACACGCTCCCTGTAAAGACCGAGCTTCGTCGCCGAAGAGCGAATCCCCGAGCCGCAATCCACAGACCGAGAATCGAAAGTGCTGGCCAGATAAGTTTCGACCATCTGATATCAAACAGGTCGAGATGTTTTAGCAGGAGGATTAGGCCGACAAAGATTAGACCAACGCCGATGAACGAGAACCTCGGCTCCGCTCGAATGGTCTCCTCGCTCACGACGCACCCGATTGTTTTGCGTTTGTCGTTGCTTCCTCCGGCAAAACGAAGTAGAGGACACAGTAGACTACCACGCCAGTACCGAATGAGAGGACTGTAAAGAGCGCATACAGGAGTCGAACAATGGTGGAATCAATCTCAAAGTACTCACCAAGGCCTCCACAGACTCCAAATATTCTTCGGTCAGTCATGGATCGATGAAGAATTCGTTGGCTCGTCGATTCTTTGGGCGACGTACCTCCTTCAGCACTGATTGAGAGTGGTTCGGTGTGTTCTGCAGGGCGGTCCTTCTTCATGAGGAGATAGATACCTCCAAGGATCATGAGGGCCGGCAGAACAAAGTGCCAACTCCAATCCCAAATCTCATCAAGGTAGAAGATGTTGAGATTGTCGAACAGAATGGCGAATCCGGCAACGACGAACGCCGCCCCCACAAATCCGCCAAAGCTATTACCGATTTTTTTTTCTACTTGTTGAGTTGCGATACGTTGGTGTTTTGGTATGATGAAGAGGCCGAGTATGTAGAGAAGAATGCCCGATCCACCGAGCAGCGTTAGCACAACCAATACCAACCGCACAACCGTGGGATCGGTATCAAGGTATTCTCCAATGCCGCCACAAATCCCTGCAATTACTTTGTTAGTTTGGCTTCGATATAACCTGCGAGCAGTGGTCATTTCGCTTCTCCTTGCGTGAATGTCTTCCTCCTCTCTTACGATCACCGACCTTCAATGTTGCGGGCCTAAAACAGCAAATCCCGGCTTTGACCGGGATTTGCTGTTGACAAATTGTCGAAGGGAGCTCAGACCTCCATTATTTCCTTTTCTTTCACTGACAAAAGTTGGTCAATATCTTTGATAAACCTGTCAGTCACTTTTTGCGCTTCCTGCTCGCCCCGCTTCCGCTCGTCTTCGGACATATGTTCGTCCTTTTCAGCTTTCTTTAGGTGCTCAATCGCATCTCTCCGTACATTGCGGATAGCAATCTTTCCGTCTTCCCCAAATTTTTTCGTAAGCTTTACCAGTTCTTTCCGGCGCTCCTCGTTCAATGGCGGAATTGGAACGCGAATCTGCGACCCGTCGTTGATGGGATTGAGTCCGAGGTTTGCACTTAGAATCGCCTTTTCGATTGGACCGCTCATTGCCTTTTCCCACGGCTGAACGGATATCGTGTGCACATCGGGCGTGCTGGTATTGGCGACTTGCTTGAGTGGTACCATGGAACCATAATACTCAACTTTGATTCCATCGAGCAAAGCGGTTGTTGCCTTGCCAGTGCGTATTCTTACAAGTTCTTCGCGGACGACTTCGACAGCTTTCTTCATCCGGTCTTCCGCGTTCTTCAGAATGTCTTTGACCGTCGTCATGGGGTTATTCCTTCCGTTGCGCCTGGAATTTACTAAGCAAGAGCTGGAAAGTCCATTACTTTGGACCCTATTTGCTCTCCGAGGACAAGCCGATGGAGATTCCCTTTGAGGTTCATATTAAAAATGATGAGCGGCAAGGAATTCTCTTTTGAGAGCGTAATCGCGGTAAGATCCATTACGCGAAGATCGTGCCGAAGCACGTCCGCATAAGAAATTTCGGCAAATCGCTTGGCGTGGGAGTTTATTTCTGGGTCGCTGTCGTACACGCCGTCCACGCGTGTACCCTTCAGAATCACGTCGGCGCCAATTTCAATTGCACGGAGGACCGCGGCGGTATCCGTTGTGAAATAGGGATTTCCAGTTCCCGCAGCAAAAATGACCACCCGTTTCTTTTCAAGATGGCGAATGGCACGCCTCCGAATAAACGGCTCGGCGATTTTTTCCATATTGATTGCGGTCAAACAACGTGTAACCACACCATGATGTTCGAGCGCGCTCTGCAGAGCCAGCGCGTTGATGACCGTTGCCAGCATCCCCATGTGGTCGCCCGTTACTTTGTCGATGCCGTCTGACGAGTTTTCCACACCGCGATAGATATTCCCGCCCCCTATGACGATGCCCACTTGAACGTCCACATCGACCACAGACCGAATTTCTTCGGCATACCGAGCGAGAATATTCTGGTCGATACCGTACTCCTGCTCGCCCATGAGGGATTCACCACTGAGTTTCAGAAGCACACGCTTGTATTTGAGGTTGGTCATCTTTGTGGTGGTCAAAAAAAATCCCGAATCAATTCGGGATCGTTGCACTAGCTCGTCGATTCTCCAAGATGATAGCGAAGAAATCTGCGAATCGAAATCTTCTCGCCAACTTTGGCGGTCTCTTCATCGATCAAATCTTTGATCGTCTTTCCAGAATCTTTAATGAAACTCTGTTCCATCAGAACAACCTCTTGATAGAACTTCTCCAGTCGACCTTGGGCAATTTTCACTGCGATAGCCGGAGGCTTGCCTTCATTCTGTGCTTGGGAAGAGTAGATTTCCAATTCCTTTTCAACAGACTTCGCGTCGACTTGATCACGGCCGACGTACTGAGGATTCATGGCTGCAATCTGCATCGCAATATCGTGCGCCAACGATTTGAACCCTGGTGTCTTTGCTACAAAGTCTGTCTCACAATTTAATTCAACCATAGCTCCAATGCGGCCACCTGCGTGAATGTATGCTTCAACGACGCCTTGATTGGTTTCTCTATCAGCTCGTTTTGCAGCAGTCGCAGCCCCCTTCTTCCTGAGGAACTCGACGGCCGATTCCATGTCTCCACTCGTTTCTTCAAGGGCCTTCTTGCAGTCCATCATTCCCGCCCCGGTCTTCTCGCGGAGCTGTTTCACTAATTCGCTGTTGATCATTGCCATAATTCGTCTACAGTTCGGTTATGCTTTTTCAGCCCCATCTGGTTGCTCATCTTTATTTTGAATTGCTTCTTCCGCCCTCCGTGAGGCGACGCGTTGATTTCCTTCGATGACCGCATCGGCGATTGCTGTCGTGATCACCTGGATTGATTTCAAGGCATCATCGTTGGCAGGAATCGGAAAATCGATCGGCTCTGGATCCGTGTTCGTATCCACGATTGCGACGACAGGCACTCCAAGTCGTTTAGCCTCTTTGACTGCAATTGCTTCCTTCTTGGTGTCGACAACAAAAATGACACCAGGGAGGCGAGACATCTCTACGACACCGGAAAGCACATCCTGCAATTTTTCACGTTCACGAGATAGAAAGAGGCGTTCCTTTTTGGTGATACTCTCAAATGTTCCATCGGTTTCCATCTTTTCGATATTTGTCAGCCGCTTTACACTTTTTCGGATGGTGCTAAAATTTGTCAGCATCCCTCCCAGCCAGCGCTCCGAAACATAAAATGCACCGCAGCGGTTTGCCTCGGCCTTTATCACTTCGGCAGCTTGTTGTTTGGTGCCGACGAAAAGAACCTTCTTGCCTTCTGAAACGAGATTCGCAATTCCCTCGCAAGCAGCATCAAGAAGATCTTGGGTTTTTTTGAGGTCGATGACGTGAATCCCATTGCGCTCCATAAAAATATAGGGCTTCATCTTGGGATTCCAACGGCGGGTCAGGTGTCCGAAATGGGAACCTGCTTGAAGCAATGCTTCAAGATCAACACGAGGCATAAACAATCCTTTCAGTTAGCCTTCTACTCTCGTCGTCTTCGCCCGGAATCCCATTGATCGATTTCATCAATCGGGACACTGCCGGTTGAATCAGAGAATATGCTTGATAAACATTTCTTCCTGGCACATCCAGAAAGGTGTAGCAACATCTGTTACCGCTTGGAGAACTGGAATCTCTTCCGAGCTTTCTTCTGGCCGTATTTTTTACGTTCAACCATTCGGGGATCGCGAGTCAGCAATCCGGCCCCACGCAATGTGGAGCGGAAATCTTCATCAAGCGCCACGAGCGATCGCGCAATACCCATTCTGATTGCACCAGCCTGTCCCATCAACCCTCCACCACGCACGTTGATTTTAGCGTCATAGCGGCCGAGAGTTTCGGTAACCGTAAACGGCATTAATACTTGGGTTCGCTGCGTTTCCAACCCAAAGTAATTTTCCATTTCACGACCATTAATAACAACCTTGCCGGATCCGTCATTCAGTTTCACCCGTGCGACGGCTTCTTTTCTTCTGCCAACTCGAATAAGTGCGCTCATAGTTTCCTGTTCAGAATTTTAATTGTTCCGGCATCTGCGCAACGTGGGGGTGGTCCGGACCCGCGTAGACTTTCAATTTCTTGATTATTTGTCGGCCCAACCGATTTTTTGGGATCATCCCTTTTACGGCGTGCTCAAAAACAAATTCCGGCTTCGACTTAACGAGGTCTTTGAATGATTGAAATCGTCCACCACCAGGATAGCCCGTATTATGAAAGAGTTCCTTAAGCTCAGTCCTCTTTCCCGTTACCCGTACCTTTTCTGCGTTCACGATAACAACAAAATCTCCCATATCCACATTGGGAGTGAATGTTGGTTTGTGCTTTCCACGAAGTATTCTTGCTACTCCGGACGCAACACGGCCGAGTGTCTGACCATCTGCATTCACGACAAACCACTTCTTCACATCTTCGCTTTCCTTGAAAAAGCGGGTTCTTGGGGACATCTGCACGTTGGAACTCCTCAGAAATGAAAACATTCACTGCCTCTAATTTTATAATTTAGCTGAAAAGAGCCCGAAAGTCAATGCAAAAATTGCACGATCGTTCGATGCGAACGGAGGAAGGTGACTTATCCCTGACTCAATCTCACAGGGATTTTGCAAATCATCGCAGTGGTATATTGAACTATTCTTGAATCGCGCGGAGAAGGCTATCGAGCTTGGCTCGTTGAATTCGCAGGCGTCGAACGAGAATTTGAGGGTCAACTGTTTCAGAATCACCACGAGAGTTCATTTGCGAGTGAGTCATCGACGGGTTGAAGACCTGAATATGCATCATCTGATTTTCTGCGCCGCCGGCGGTAACTTGGAAATGAAATCCGCCGAATCCTGGTTTCCCGCGGACTCCGGGGCGGACACTTTTCGCTAGCGGTGCCGAGGGAGAATCTAGATTCGGCTGCACATCAATGCGAAAGATATCCGGCATCTCATCAAGGTTTGGCAGTCCACGGGGGGCATCGTTTGTTGCAACAGCTCGAAGTGCGCGTTCGATAAACCTATCTCTTCGTTCCAAAACGACTTTCCGCATTTGTTCCTGAGCTTCAATCTGGCGAGAGATCGCATCAAAATCGACAGCGATATTAGCAAACACAAGGGTTTCGGGCGTGATGACCATGAACTGCTGACTTCGTGACGCGCGCGCAAGTCCACGAGTCATTGCAGGAAGTTGAGCAGCGCGCGTGCGAGTAAAGTGTGCGAGGTTTGTGCAATTGTGTAATTTCAGCAACTTTTCAAAACGGGTCTGTTGCTTTTCAGTAAGGCACGATGCGATATTCCCGACCAAAGCCTTATTTAGGCGGGGCAATTCGGGGTCAACAGCAACAAAATCCCCATCGCCAAATAGGATTGAAGACTGAATTCGACCCCGGGTAAGGTCAAGTATGGAGTCGATTGCTTCCCGCTGATTTCTCGTTGGCTGAACTTCCGCCATGAGATCTTCAACAGTGAGTGTTTTTCGTCGCGGCGTTTTCGCCTTTGTCACCTCAATGCGATAACCTCTCTCTGCCTGGTCATCGACGTTTAAACTAGCATTATTCTTATCGTCAATGGGCACAGATCCAAACAACGCAAACTGGAGCGCCTGGTCTCGATTCACGCTCGTGAACAAGGGAAGGATCGCACTCTTCATGAAATTATTATCGACTACCTCCTTCACCGCCTGCGATTGTAAGACAAAAACACGACTCATACTAGCGCGTTTTGGAAAGAAGGCGATTGCAATGAAAAGCATTGCAACCGATCCGACAGCAATTAGTCCGGGAAAATACTTTCTCGGAACTGGAAGCAGATTTTCCTCTTCTCGTCGCTGATCGTTAAGCATCGCCGCCAATCGAGTTGCAAATCCGATATCGGGCTTGAGCTTAGCGCTGGCCGCAAGAAGCGTTTGCAACCGCCACAATTCTTGAAGTTCTTGCTTAACCGCGTTATCGCTTGCGGATAATTGTTCAACGGTTTTCCTCTCTTCGTCCGAAACTTGGCCGTCGACGAACCGAGAGAGCAACTCCGACTTTTCATTTTGGCTCAACGTCTTCATTCAGTTACCTCCTCCAAAAGAGGTTTTACTGCTTTGCGGAGCATCGTTCTTCCACGAGAAAGCCTGGACTTAACAGTTCCGAGTTCACATTGCATCACGTCTGCAATCTCTTCGTACGATAGGCCTTCTATATCTTTCAGAATAATCGCGGTGCGGAACTTCTCCGGCAGAAGTTTGAGTCCCATAGAAACAATTTCGTGCGCGTCACGATTTTCTGGTGGTGTTGACATCTTAAACTCTAATTCTTGTGCAACACCTTCGTCAAGAGCCTGAAAAGAGAAGAACCGTCGAAGTTTTCTTCTGCGCAATTCGTCGCGACTCTTGTTAACAGCAATTCTATAGAGCCACGTGTAAAACGAGGATTCAAACCTGAAATAGGGCAACGCCTGATACGCTTTGATGAAAACATCCTGCGCGAGATCAGCTATAAAATCCTGCTCGTGAAAAATGGAATAGAGCAGATTTCGGACGCGTTCTTGATAGCGATCCACGAGGAGACGATAGACTTCTTTTTCTCCACCTTGAAAGAGGGTGATGATGGTTTCATCGGATGCAGATTGGAGTGAGATCCTATCGGAGGGCTGCAATTGTATCTTTTCAGTTCTGTTCGACACAATCGGAAATACGCAAGTAATCTCTTCTAACGCAATACGGAATGGTATTCCTGATTGGTTTTTCTTTTTGACCTGTCTGGGCACTGGAAGTGCAATTGAATGCATCCTTCACTCCTTATCGTATGGCGACTGCTGCACCATGGACGGAAGAATTGAAGGCGGTGTTCCCAATATGGCTAAAAAAGAAACTCGCACCTTCCAGTGCGAGTCTGTCGGTAGCGAACCAGAATTTAGGGCTAAACTGCGAACTTCTGAAATGCCTTATCGCCAATAACACGACTCTCAAATTCGTCCCGAAAGCGACGAACCATCGACTGTACAGGCCAAGCCGCTGCGTCACCAAGTGCGCAGATGGTATTTCCTTCGATGTTATTTGCAACATCCATCAGAAGATCGATATCCTCTCTTCGACCCTGGTTCTCTTCGAACCGCTTCAGCAATTTCCAGAGCCAGCCTGTTCCTTCGCGACACGGTGTGCATTGGCCACAGGATTCATGGTAATAGAATTTGGCGATTCGCGTTAAGACTGCAATGAGATCAGTGTCGCGATCCATCACGATCATACCGGCTGTGCCTACTGATGAACCTGCAGATTTCAGCGAATCCGCATCCATCCGGACACCCTCAAGACTATCCCCGCGAAGAATCATGGTTGATGATCCTCCAGGGATCAAAGCCTTAATCCCTTTCTCTCCAGGGATGCCTCCAGCCCATTTGTAGATGATTTCAAGAAGTGACTCTCCAGTCGGCATCTCGAAGACTCCAGGGTTGTTCACGTGGCCGCTGACGCCAACCAGAATCGGACCCGGATGCTTCACAGCACCAACCTTGGAGTACCATTCCCAACCCCTGTTTAGAATGACAGGCACATTCGCAATCGTTTCGACGTTGTTGATCGTTGTCGGGCAACCCCACAGTCCGTTCTGTGCCGGAAACGGTGGCTTCACACGCGGATACCCACGTTCTCCTTCAATCGAATTCATCAACGCTGATTCTTCGCCACAGATGTACGCGCCCGCACCTTTGTGAATGTAGATCTCATTGGAAAAATCTGTTTCCAGAATTCTCGTTCCTATGAAGCCATACGCGCGAGCGTCATCGAGCGCCCGCTGAAGCATGCGAATCCATTTGCCATACTCACCGCGAATGTAAATGTACGCTGTGGCAATGCCCATTGCGTAGCAAGCGATCAATGTGCCTTCGATTAGCTGGTGCGGATTGAACTCAAAAATCTGTCGATCTTTGAACGTGCCTGGTTCCGACTCATCGCCGTTCACAGCTAAGTACTTTGGCTTTGTCGTCTGCTTTGGCATAAATGTCCACTTCAGCCCCGTAGGGAAGCACGCGCCACCTCGTCCTCGAAGGTTTGACCTTTTCACCTCGTCGGTTACTTCCTCCGGCTTCATTGCTAACGCCTTGCGGAACGCCTTGTAACCGCCGCTGGCTAGGTAGACATCAATCTTGTGAAAATCTTTGATGTTCGGGAGAATGACGGGTTCCCACGAGGAGCTCTTTTGAGAATCGACCGGTAGCGAGTTCATTTCAGCGAGTCGACTAAGTCATCAATTTTCTGTTCGGTGAGATTTTCGAAGTACTCCTCACCCATCGCCAGCATTGGCGCTGTTCCACACGAGCCCATGCACTCGACTTCGGATATCGTGAATTTTCCGTCCGTCGAAGTGGTGCCACACTTCGTCCCGAGCCTCTCTTCAAGCCGCGCGAGGATTTTCTCTGAACCACGAAGCATGCACGAAACATTGGTACAAACTTCCAAATGATGTCGCCCGACTTGCTTGGAGTGGAACATCGTGTAAAACGTAACTACACCGAGAACGTGTCCTGGCGAAACGTCGAGCAGCTTGGCAACATACTCCATTGCTTGCGTGGAGATATAGCCCTCTTGGTCCTGCAGCATCCAAAGCACAGGAAGCGTTAACGCCTTGGAGGTTGGGTAGGCCTTCCGCAATTCTTCAACTTTTTGGAGATGTTGTTCCGATAGCATCGAGAGGATTCAGGATATTATTTGTCGGCTTCGCCCATCACGGGGTCGAGGCTCCCAATGATGGCGACTACATCCGAGATCATGGCGTTTTGTATCATCGACGGTAACGCCTGTAAGTTGACAAATGAAGGGGAACGAATCTTCATCCTCCAAGGATGACCCTTGCCATTGCTTGAAAAGTAAAAACCCAGCTCTCCCTTGGGGGCCTCTCCTGCAAAATAAGTTTCTCCAACCGGAGGCTCAATCCCAACATTTACAAGCATGAAATCGTGGATGAGCTCTTCCATGTGCGTGTAGATACGCTCCTTGCTCGGAAGAACTTTTTTCGGTTTCAAGGCGTGAACATCGCCTGTTGGTATTTTCTGAAGTGCCTGCTGGACGATCCTCTGACTTTGCTTCATTTCGGCGACGCGCTGATAATACCTCGCCAACACATCACCCCCCGTATGCGTAGGGACATCAAAATCCAAATCGTCATAGACCAAATACGGGTTTGCACGACGCAAATCGTGTTCAATACCGCAGGCACGCAAATTTGGACCAGTTACGCCAAACTCAATCGCTTGCTCGGCACTAATCACGCCGATACCGTCGGTGCGTTCAACAAAAATTCGATTTCGGTTCAATAATTTTTCACAGTCGCCTAAGTTGTTTGAAAATTCAGAGATGAATTTCTCAATCATAACAATTACCGAAACGCTTAAATCCTGAGCGACTCCACCAATGCGCGTGTAGCTGGTTGTAAATCGTGCGCCGGCGAGGCACTCGAAGAGATCATACAACTTTTCGCGTTCGCGGAACGACCACATGAACACCGTGAGCGCTCCTATATCAATTGCAAGGGTGCCGAGCCAAAGCAAGTGTGAAGAGATGCGAGCCAACTCTGAAATAATTACGCGGATGTATTGCGCCCGAGGCGGGGCTTCGATGCCGATCAATTTTTCGACTGCAAGCGCGTAAATGGTGTTGTTTGAAAGTGGAGAAAGGTAGTCGAGCCGGTCTGTGTGCGGAATAAATTCGTGATACGAACAATTCTCAGCCAGCTTCTCATAGCCACGATGCAGATAGCCAAGCTCTGGCACGCAGGCGATAACCCGTTCGCCATCTAATTTGACCAACAGGCGAAGTACGCCGTGCGTGGCGGGATGCTGCGGACCCATGTTGAGCACCATTTCGGACTCAAGCGCATCATCAAACTGCACGTTCGTGTTAAGGTCTTCGAGCGTTTGGAGTATTTTGGATCGCGGCAGCGCCGCTTGAACTGTTTCCATTAATGTTTTGGAAGGGGGAGTGATCCCGGAATTCCCATCAAAGGAAAGTCCTTGCGGAGCGGGAAATGCTCAAACTCATCGGGCATGTAGATCCGTCGTAAATCCGGATGGCCGACGAACACGATTCCGAACATGTCGTAGGCTTCACGTTCGTGCCAATTCGCTGTCTTCCACACACCTGTAACAGTCGGAACGGCTGGATCTTCTTCGCTCACGAATGTTTTCAATCGAATTCGATGCTTGGTTGCCAGCGAATAGAGGTTATAGATTACCCCAAATCGAAGTTCGGAGCGTGCCATGTCAATTCCGCAGAGGTCGGCGAGCAGATTGTATGCCAGCTCAGGATCGTTCTTCAAGAATTGACACACTTCAACAATCTTCTCTTTTGCTACCGAAACGGTCAACTCATCGCGAAATTCTCCCGACTCGAGAATTGCGTCGCCAAAACGCGTCTTCAGTTTTTCGACGACTTGTTGATTCATTGCGATCTAACTCGGAGAGGTCGCCAATCGGTGTTCGTGAGATGCGGTGTGCGCGTGAAGAGTGGCAAAGTCCCCAACGAATCCCGGTGAGGTTCCGCGACTCTCCCCTTTTCCCGCTTTCTTCTGAATGAGCATCAGTGCGTTCAATAGATTGTCGGGGCGTGGTGGGCAACCTGCAACATATACGTCCACCGGCAGAAATTGATCAATCCCCTGCACAACAGAGTACGTGCGATAGATTCCCCCTGAGGAGGTGCAGGCCCCCATGGCAATCACCCATTTGGGTTCGGCCATTTGGTCGTAAATCTTGCGCACAACTTTTGCCATCTTGTACGTTGTGGTCCCGGCAACAATCATCAAATCTGCTTGACGCGGAGAAAAGCGAAAAGCCTCAGAGCCAAATCGTGCGGCGTCAAATCGCGGGCCGGCAAACGCCATCATCTCAATTGCACAACAGGAGATCCCCATGGGCATTGGAAACAAGGAGTTCTTTCGTGCGAGGTTGAGCAGCGGTTGAAGTTTCGACAACAAGAAACTGTCGCCCATCGCATCTTCTAATCCCATTCCAACGCCCCTTTTTTCAAAAGATAATAGTAGCCAATGAGCAACACTGCAATGAAGACAAACATCGTAACAAATCCTGCCACGCCGAGTTGACGGAATGAAACAGCCCACGGATATAAGAAGACAACCTCGATATCGAAGACAATGAACAACATCGCCACCAAATAGAACTTAATCGGAAACCGCTCACGGGCTGTCCGAATCGGCTCCATCCCGCTTTCATACGTTGATAGTTTTTCTTCGTTCGGACGCTTCGGACCGATGAATTCGTTGATCTTCCCCATAAAGAGCGCGAAGAGAGCGCCCATGGAGATCATCATGAGGATTGGAAGATACGACTCGAGCATGAAATGGTAATTTTTTCGACAAAAAACTAATCAAAAATCGCCCGAGAAGCAACGAACTGCTTTGCGTTACCGATTAGCGGAAATTCAAGACGACGCCCTCCAACGGCCATCGAGCGCGCACCTTGAGTGTGTCCGAGAAATCGCTGATGGGTTCAGATTTCACAAATGGAAATGGCTTGCCAGGATCGAACACCCCGTTTCTATTTTCGTCGGCGTAGGCTTGCAGAACATATTTGCCTGCATCAAGATTGAGAAACCGAAATTCACCAAACTCGTTTGCGTTTGTCATAAGCTGCTGCGCATCCCGTTTTGCAATGTTGAACGCCCGAACAACAAGATTCGATCGACCGATCCCGACCGATCTAAACCGGACGACGCCTTCCAGGCTGCTCAACAACTCAGCGTCAACTGTTTCGAATCTGAATGTGCGAACGCTGTCCCGAGATTCGCCTCCGGCAATTCCGCGTATTGCATTCCCTGTGTGCTTCAAAACATAGTGAGTAACGGATTGCAGCGCTTGAATTGGGGCAACGATAAAGTGTACATCGGATGTACGAGAAATAGAAAGTTGGAGTTCCACACCTCCCTGCTCCTGAAAATGCCACGCATTCTTCACTGAGGAGCTGAGCACGGCATTGGAATAAGTCGCAACAAAGCGCGGTAGAAGATCGATGCCCGATGCGCTATCTTTTAGGCTAATTGCCGCCAGCCTTGTGGGAATACTGTCCTTTCGGCCTGATCCTGAAAAGACGAAATGTCGAGCGGTGGAGAGAATTTCATTCCCGGCGAGGTCGTGCAGGATAGCTGCAAGATCATAGGTCGCGGTCGAATCTTGAGGCTCAGTCTCCCCCACAAACTGATTTAGCTTTCCTCCTTGAGGGAAAATCGAAATGAGTTTCAGATTCTTCCCGCTTAGGGTATCCCGTGCTTGGAACGATTCTAGAGAGGCGGTCGCTGTGTCAATGTCCTCCGAAAACTCAAGCGAGAGGTGGCGCACATTGGTAGCTTCTACTTTGGTGAGCCTCGGACCGGTTGTATCCTCGACAGCAAGTTGTAGAATGATTTCTCGTGCGGCTGTATCAGATTCGCTGAGAACAATTTCTCTCGACGGAATGCCAAATTCGTCGACCTCCGGATCGTACACGAGATTCCGGTATTCATCCCGAATTGCGAATACTCTGTACCTACCGAATGCAATGTGGTTGAACGTGAATCTTCCGCCCATCCCTGTTTGAGAGATGTAATCTGGCGCCGCGGTGTGAGGATTGAGAGTGTCAGCCCGATTGCCTTGCAAGGAATACGCAAATACCATCGCTCCCGACGGATCGCCTCCGAACTTGGCGGCGTGCACTTTTCCATTGATGGTTCCCCGGTCAATTGAATCACCCGTCGAAAAAGCGAGCGTGAACGCCTGGGACATTCGGTTCGAAGGACTCTTTAGATCTTTTACGTCTGTTCCGATGTTGACGACGTATGTTGTCTTAGCACGCAGCGGCAAACCGAAGCGGATTTCGACCTCCCTCCCGCTCCAATCAAATTCCAATTGTCCAACATACGGTGAGATAAATATCGATTCTTCGAAGCTCCGCTCGTCTACATACTTGCTAAATTCTAGAATAATGCGCGGGCTGAGCACGCGGAGCGATCCTTGAGCGGGAAGGGTTGAAATAATCTCGGGGGTAGTCGTATCCGGCGGACCACCATCCGGCGGCTGCTGATTTGCACAAGAGAGAAAAAGCAACGACAAAGACACAATCCCTACTCGCAGAACACTCCGTTGGATTGACCCTGACACTTATCCTCCCTGCGCTGATTGATGTTGCAGCTCGCGCCGGACCCGGCGAAACGATTGAACAGCTTTCCGATGGTCTGAGTAATTCTTCGAAAAGTGATGGCCTCCAACGCCAGTGGCTACGAAGTATAAGAAACTGTGTCGTTCGGGATAGAGCGCAGCCAGAATAGCTCTTTTTCCTGGATTGTTGATTGGTCCTGGGGGTAACCCAGTGACGAGATAAGTATTATATGGAGAACGAAATTTTAGGTCGTCATACATTAATCGACGGGGGCCGTTCGGAATAACATACTGAATCGTCGGGTCGGCTTCGAGTTTCATTCCCCTCTTCAGGCGATTCCAGTAAACGCCCGCAATCATCGGGCGCTCTTCATCGATACCAGATTCACCTTCGATAATGGAGGCCAACGTAAGGACTTGGTTCATCGACAGGCCAAGTTCCTTCGCACGCTCCGAGAGGCTGTCTACATAGAAATCCTGCATTCCCTCTACCATTCGCTCAAAGATTTCTAGTTCGTCGGTCTGCCAATAGAAATTGTAGGTCTCGGGCATCAGATAGCCTTCGATGTTCTTTGCTTTCATGTTGTGCCGACTTAAGAAGAGCGAGTCTGCGCAGAAAGAGAGAAATTTTTCAGAATCAATCCCGAGCTCGCGACTAAATTTCTTAGCGATCGATTCCATTCTCCAACCTTCGGGAATAGTGACTGCGATGATCATCCGCGACTTGCCTTCTCCCAAGTCTCGAAGAATTTCAAGATTGGATAGGCTCGAGCGGAATAGGTATTTGCCGACCTTGATGCTTCGAGTGTAGCCGGCGAGCCTGCCTGCAACGTTGAACGCCCAGGCACTTCGAATCGCGCCGGTGCGCTCCAACGAATCCACGGCAGCACGAAAGGTCGAACCCCGAGGAATTGTCACAACAACACCGCTCGGGCCGTACTCATTGGGCATCCAAAAGACAAAGAAAACAATACACAGGAACACTAACAAACTTGCGCCGACTGCCCCAAGCACGATTGCGTTTGGTCGCTTCAAGAGTTCATTCCCCTTGTGAATGACTTTGTCCTTTTGAGATCCCTTATCTCAGTACCGACCACGCTATAATCCTTTTGCCAATTGCACTCAATGTCTAGCCCAACCCGATTCAAATCACGAGCGAGAGATTTGGTTGGACGGTCAGTTCGAAGTGAGAAAATTTTCCGGCTCTGAACTTCTCGTACCCAACCATTGCCACCATTGCCCCGTTATCTGTGCAAAACTCAAATCTTGGGATGAACAAATTCAAGCCATGCTGTTCAGCGGCACGCTGAGCTGAGCTTCGCAATTCGGTGTTCGCCGAGACACCGCCTGCGATCGCAATGTTTTCGACACTATGTTGCCCTGCAGCTGAAATTAGCTTGTGCACAAGAACCTCAACAACAGCCGACTGAAACGAAGCGCAAATATCTGAAAGCCGATTCTCTTGAATCAGGGTTCCCTGTAATCCCTCACGCTTCAAGTAGTAGAGAACGGCCGTCTTGATTCCACTGAAGCTGAAATGATGCGGCCGGCCTTCGAGATAGGGACGCGGAAACTGAATGGCTTTAGGATTGCCAAGCTTCGCCTTGGCATCCACGTTTGGTCCACCTGGATAACCTAGGCCAAGCATTTTTGCAACTTTATCAAAGGCTTCTCCCGCTGCGTCGTCAATAGTCTCTCCTAATAGTTCGTAATCAAAGAAGTTCTTGACGAGAACCAATTGTGTGTGCCCGCCGCTCACCGTCAGATTGACAAATGGGAAAGCCGGTGTTGGCTCTTCGATAAGGTTTGAAAAAATATGGGCTTCCATATGATTGACACCGATAAACGGAAGCCCGAGGCCCATCGCCATCGCCTTGCTAAAGCTGAGCCCCACGAGCAGCGAACCGATCAGTCCAGGTCCATACACCGCCGCGATCCCATCGACGTCGTTTCTTTCGACGCCTGCTTTCGCTAAGGCTTCTTCCACAACAGGCACGATGAGCCGCTGATGGGCTCGTGATGCAAGTTCGGGGACAACGCCCCCGAACTCCTGATGAAATAATTGGGCAGAAACGACATTCGAGAGTAGTTTTCCGCCCTGAATAACTGCCGCCGAGGTTTCGTCGCACGATGTTTCAACACCCAAAATGGTCACGGTTTCCTTCATCCAAGAGTATGATAACCAAAATTGCGCGTCGCATCAACGATTCGATCAGACGCACGACGATTCGCGGATACTGAATCTCTTGCATTTTAGTTGGACAAGTGCTATGTTTTCACCGTAATTCACTGCACCGTAGTTGTTTCGTCGTCTGTTGTTTTAGCTTCAGCAATCCCTTGGTGAGTACGGCTCGAAGGCTTGGCGTGCGGAAAGCCGCTGCAGCCGGGGTTCAGTGCCAAGCTGAACAAGATGAAACACAGCTCGCTGTGGATCTTCGTTCTGCAGGAGAAAAGGCCGGTGCCATGTTCAACATCTTAAGGGAAGTATCCTTATGGAACAGGGTACAGTCAAGTGGTTCAATAATGCAAAAGGGTACGGCTTCATCAAGCGGAACTCTGGTGAAGACGTGTTCGTGCATTACAAGTCCATCAACGGCGAAGGCTACAAGACGCTCAACGAGGGCGACAAAGTCGAATTCGAAGTTGAACAAGGACCCAAGGGCCTGCAAGCTGTCAAAGTTGTGAAGGTTTGACGAACCATCTCGGATAAAAAAAATCCCGCCAGAGGTTTCTCTGGCGGGATTTTTTTTTGACGCGAACCCTCTTTAGGCGGGAACGCGATGGTGCACGGCCCAATCGCGAAGATACTTCACAATTTCAATCGTCGATGCACCGGGGGTAAACAACATGCCGATGCCCAACGCCTTCAGTTCATGAATCTCTTTTTGCGGGATGATCCCTCCTCCAAACAGCAGCACATCGTCCAAACCTTTATCCTTCATGAGTTGAAGAACCTTAGGGAAGATTGTCATGTGCGCACCACTCAACAGACTGATACCGATGGCGTCGACGTCTTCCTGAAGTGCAGCTTCGACGATCATTTCGGGAGTTTTCCGAAGACCTGTGTAAATGACTTCCATACCAGCATCGCGCAAGGCAGCTGCCACCACTTTAGCCCCGCGATCGTGACCATCGAGACCCGCCTTGGCCACCAGTACTCGAATCTTTCGTTCCATACAGTTACTTTCGTTCGTGATTGAGTTCTTTGAGGAACTTCTGGTATTCAGTGTAGAATCGACTCAACGGAAACCCTACAACATTATAAAAACATCCTTCCACTTTTTCAACAAAAACAGCTCCGTAATCGTCCTGGATTCCGTAGGCCCCAGCCTTGTCCATCGGTGAACCTGAGAACACGTAGCGGTCAATTTCCGAGTTCGAAATCTCTCGAAACGTAACCTTCGTTGCCTCGGCGATCACGATCTTTTTTTTTGAAGCAGCATCAACAAGCGCGAGGCCGGTGTACACAACGTGAGTTCGTCCGCTCAGCAAGCGGAGCATCCTTTTTGCCTCCAACGCAGAAGATGGCTTCCCAAGAAATTTCGTGCCGAGAACCACGATCGTGTCAGCACCAAGGATGATTCCAGCTCGAAACCCCCCTGCAACAGAAGTGGCTTTCTGCAGCGCGATGCGCTTCACGTTTTCAACCGGACTTTCACTCTTTCGAAGTACTTCCGGAATGTTGCTCGGAACCGCCTTGAATTTCATCCCTATTTGCCGAAGCAGACTCTTCCGACGCGGCGATTGTGAAGCAAGTATGAGTTGAGGATGTGCCATTAAACAAAAAAAAGCGATACGTCCTTATCGCTTTGCCGCTGCCAGAGATTTCGTCTGGTTTTCTGCTCGACTCTTGCACTTCGGTCGGATGAGTCTGTTGCGCCAGACAGGGAGAGCCCTGCCCATCTCGTCAACTTCAACTCGATTTCAATATACGTTAGCTCCATGGGAATCGCAAGCCTTCACACGGCACACAATAACAAGTTCTACAAGAGACAAAAGTCGGATTATCAAAGAACTCCGGAATCGTAGTCAGTCCTCTAAAGATCCCCTACTATTTCGAAAAATTAAGTCGGAAAGTTCAGATACAAGCAATCCTCCAAAGATCAAGCAGGCCCCGAGAATCCCCTGCCACCCCAACACTTCGCCAAGAAATATGTACGACAAGCCAGCAGCGATGACCGGTTCGATCGAAAAAATGATTGCACTGCGTGTTGGAGTGGTTTCCTTTTGATAGTTCGATTGAACGTAGATCGCGATGACGGTCGCAAACACGACTAAATACCCAATTGCTCCGAATCCAAACAGCGTAACATTCAACCGCGGGGTTTCAAAAAGAAGTAATGCTACTGCCCCAAAGGCTGCGCTCGTCACGAATTGCATCCACGTGAGTTGAGCAGAATCGCTTTCCTTTCCAAAGATGTCAAGATAGACTATATAGAGACCGAATAGGAAGGCCGCCATTAATGTCAACCCATCCCCAAGATTGAATGCCGAACCCTCAGGGGAAGTGAGAAGAATGAGACCTAACGTTACGATGATTACGCCCAACACATTGCCGAACTTCGGCGGACGGCGCTCGATGAATATCTGACAGATCGGAGTAAACACCACAAGCATGCCGGTGAAGAAAGCAGACTTCGAAGCAGACGTAAATTGAAGCCCGACCGTTTGAAGAGAAAACCCAAGAGCCAGAAGAAGTCCCAGCACAAACCCTTGTTGCGCAGAACGCCGATTGAGTCGCCGAATTCTTCGGTAAAACATTCCAGTCAAAAGAAGTGAGGCGAGGCTAAACCGGATCGTGGTATACAACAACGGTGAAACATCGTTTAGAAGAATTTTTATGAAGACGAATGTGCTACCCCAAATGAACGTAATCGCAATAAGGTAGAATTCCGCGCGGGTGCGAGGGGACATGGGGTTAGAGGGAAAGACGCTTAAATACTCGCTCGGGAATGAGACGGATGAACAGCATTATCCATCGCCAAAACCAACGTGTGTACAGAACGTCAGCGCCACGATGCTGGGCTTCAAAGATATCGGCTGCCACTTGCGCCGGCTCAGCGGTGAGGAGTGCAGGCAGATTTTTCCCTTCAGTCATTTTTGTGAAGACAAATCCTGGCTTGACCGTAAGGACATGAACGTTCGACTTGTTGAGGCGATTGCGCAGACCCGAGAGATAGGTTGTGAAGCCAGCCTTTGCGCTGCCATAGGCGTAGTTGCTTGCGCGTCCCCGATCCCCTGCGACCGAACTGATCCCAATAATGAACCCCGATTTCTTCTTCTCAAAGTCTGCGGCAACGAGGTCTAGGATTGAGACACACCCAAGGTAGTTCGTCCCGACAATGGAAGCAGTCTCTCTAAAATCTTGTTGGGCCCTCAGTTGATCCCCCTGGAGCCCGACCGCGCAAAGTACCCCTTCAGGTTTTGGAACGAGACTCTTGTAAAAGGAATCGTGGCGTTTCGGTTGCAGCGCATCAAAATGGATTGCAGAAGATTTTACACGGTACCGGATTTCAATGTCGCTTGCGTCGACTGCGAGCGAACCAACGTCACGGCCGGCAAGATAAATATTCCAACCCGTACGAGCATACGTATGGGCTACCGCCCTCGCTACGTCTGACGAAGCACCAAGTATGAGGAGCCACTTCACGAGAGCCCCACACGCGCGGACTGTAGTGATTGGAAGAGATTTCGCCTATCTGTCCTCCGTTTCGTCTTCAAGAAGACACGTCGTTGCACGTACGTCTCTGCAAACATGTTCTTGCTCATGCGACCATCCTTGGCGAGATAGAGTTTTCCCCCGTGTTCGAGCACAATTCTATCGAGACGATCCAGAAATGGAAACAATTCCTTTGAGACAGGAAAATCAAGCGCAAGTGTGTATCCTTCTTGTGGGAATGAGAGCATCCCCTCCTGCTTCCCAAAGAGCTTGAGCACGGCGAGGAAGGACCCGTATCGGAAATTCGACACTTCGTGGAGTACTTTCGTGATCCCCTCGCGCGAAGTTGCCTTTGGAAGAACGAACTGATACTGAACCAGCCCTTGTTTTCCGTACATCCGGTTCCACCGATGAATTCGGTCAAGCGGATAAAAGAATTCATCCAGCCCCACGAATTGCTGACTCATTCCTGATTTTCTCAGCCCGTAAATCCCGGCATTGACGAGCTTCAACATTGGTTGGGAGAGGACAAACGCCGGTAAGTCAAACGGCACGGAGAGTGAAAAGGCGTGACGCAATTCGAGCGGATTTCCTTTCAATCCTTCTGCCCGAACCCTCTCCTCGCTTGCGTGTTCGCCTCTGAATAACAAGGAGCGTCCGAATGAGTTACCCTTTGCATAACAATCAATCCAGGCAACGGAATAGGTCCACGACTGCGACATCTGGAACGCCTCCAAGACTTCATCGATATTCCTTGTCTTAATTGTTTCCTGTGCCATGAACGCGGATTGAATTCTGAGAAGTTGAAACGATGCGCTGATGATGATCCCTGTTAGTCCCATTCCACCACACGTAGCCCAAAACAACGCGGGGTCATTCTGTCGCGAGCATCGAACAAGTTTCCCTTCACTCGTCATGAGCACTATGGAACGTGTGTGGCGCGAGAATGAACCGGAAACGTGATGATTTTTTCCGTGGATATCCGCTGCGATTGCTCCACCCACGGTTACGAATTTCGTGCCGGGCGTTACGGGAAGAAACCATCCTCGCGGAACAAGCAGTTCAATCAGTTCCGCAAACGAGACTCCAGCTTCGCACTCGATAACACCGGTGGATTCATCAAAGGAAGGGATACGGTTCATCTTGAGCATCGAAACGATCTTTCCGTTCAACGATGAATCACCGTAGCAACGGCCCAAGCCGCGGGCGATGAGCGATTCCGATGTCCGCACGATTGACTGTAACTGACGGACATTAGTGCAGGAGATCATTTCCGCTTCCACGGTCGGGTATCTGCCCCAATTCGAAACGCGCATTCGCTTATCGGCTGGCTGAACCGCCATAGATGATGCCAACGCAAGTGATGAACCAGAGGGCGATGTTTACGAGCATGGGGGGATCGGAGAGCAGTAGCGCAGTTGGATTGTCTTCCGTCGTGTGGTGTTGTACAAGAAAGAGATACCGAAACGTGCCAAAGAGGACGAAGACGGTTGTGAAGACAAGGTTTTCTGTTCCGAACATCAGCACCGTTCGCTCGGCCACAGAATAGAGCGCATACGAAATGACCGTGCCTGAAGCGACAATCGTCATCATCTGATCGACGAAATGCACGTCGTAATCTTTCAAGACCGCCCGGCCGGATTGTGATGCGGTCAGTTCGTTAAGCAATAGCTCCGCACGCCGTTTTGAAACTGCAAGAAACAATGAAATGAATAGCGTGCAGAGAATGAGCCAGTGGGAAACCTCAACGTTGATGGCATACGCACCCGCAACAACGCGGATCAAAAATCCGGCTCCAATAATAAAGACGTCGACGAGAACGACGCGCTTCAATCCGAATGTGTAGCCGACGTTGAACGCTACGTAAACAGCCACCGCGAACGCAAATTCTCTCGGGAGCGATGAACTCAAGGCCGCTGCGATACCGAGCAGGAGGAGTCCGAAGAAAATCGCATTGCGTGGGGAAACGGCATTTGAGGCAATCGGCCGATTGCGTTTGATAGGATGCAAACGATCGGCGTCAACATCTACAACATCGTTGAGAACATAGGCAGCGCTCGAGACGAAACAAAAGACAACGAAAGCCTTGATTGACAGAAGTAAGTATGCTGTTGCAAAGAGATGGTGAGAAAAAATGAGAGCCGCGAAGAGGAACAAATTCTTGACCCATTGCTTCGGCCTCAGAAGACGTAAATACGGAGTCATAGACTAGAACACAGCTTGCTCTTCATAAATGCCGAAGACCTCTGCCAGGGCATTGCATTGTTCGCCGAGCGTTACGTACGAGCGGGCACAGTCGAGCAGTTTGGGCATTACGTTCACACCATCGATGGCAGCGCGTTTTAGTTCCTTGAGTGCATGGTCGACATCGTGTTGGTTGCGACTTTGTCGCACTTCGGCGAGGCGTCGCTTCTGTTTAATTTCCACTTCTGGGGAAATAGTCAGAATGGGAATTTCAATTTTCTCATCTTCTTCGATAAAATCGTTAACCCCAACGATCAGCTTTTCCTTGCGGTCGAGCGACTGCTGGTAACGATATGCGGCCTCGGCAATTTCGCGCTGGAAGAATCCCGCCTCAATCGCCGGAATCACACCGCCGAACGAATCGATCTTTTCAAAATACTGCTCAGCTTCCTGTTCCATCCGCGTCGTCAGCGACTCGATAAAATAGCTCCCGGCCAGCGGGTCGATCGTATTTGCCACGCCCGTTTCATACGCCAGGATTTGCTGCGTTCGGAGCGCGATCTTTGCGGCCTTCTCCGATGGGAGCGCGAGCGTTTCGTCCATTGAGTTTGTGTGGAGCGATTGTGTTCCTCCCAACACACCTGCGAGCGCTTCCATCGCGGTCCGCACAATGTTGTTTTCGGGTTGCTGTGCGGTCAGTGAGCAGCCCGCCGTTTGCGTATGGAAGCGCAACATCATCGTCTTTGGACTCTTCGCGCCGTATTTGTCTCTCATATGTCTCGCCCAAATGCGTCGTGCTGCACGGAACTTCGCGATCTCTTCAAAAAAATCAATGTGAGAGTTAAAGAAGAATGAAATTCGCGGGACGAACTCATCTACGTCTAACCCTCGCGCGATACCGTGTTCAACATACGCAAAACCGTTCGCCAGCGTGAACGCAAGCTCTTGTGCCGCCGTCGATCCCGCCTCTCGAATATGGTAGCCGCTGACTGAGACCGGATTCCATTGCGGAACATCCTGGTTCATGTATTCAAACATATCGATGATGAGACGCATCGAAGGTTCCGGCGGATAAATCCATTCCTTTTGAGCGATGTATTCTTTCAGGATATCCGCCTGAATCGTGCCGCGCAGTTTTTTGAAATCCACTCCTTGCTTTTCTGCGACTGCAAGATAAAACGCCATCACCATAACCGCCGGCGCGTTGATCGTCATCGAAGTGGAAATATTTCCGAGGTTGATTCCCTTGAACAGAATTTCCATATCGGCAAGAGAGCTGACGGCCACACCGCAAATACCGACTTCGCCTTCCGAAAACGGATCGTCCGCATCCCGTCCCATCAGCGTGGGCAAATCGAACGCAACGGACAATCCCATCTGCCCGTGTTCGAGCAAGTAACGAAAGCGTTCATTAGTGTCTTCGGGCGTCCCAAAGCCAGCGAACTGACGCATCGTCCACAGTTTTCCGCGATACCCCGTCGGGTGAATGCCGCGCGTGTACGGAAATGCGCCGGGGTAGCCAATCTCATTCAGAAAATCTAATTGCTGTACATCGCGCGGTGTGTAGAGCGTGTTCAGCTCATTGCCGCTCAGCGTCGTAAAATCTGCGGTTCGAATCTTACCGCCCTTCTTCACGTTTTCTTCCCAAGTGCTGTGGGCGTTTGGGATCTTATCGAGATCGAGCTTCATCTATTCGCCTTCTGATTTTTGACATTCTTTTTTCGAACACTTGGTTGCAGTAATGCAAGATTATTTCGAAAGCCAGCTTGTTGCTAATCTTGCTCTTTTCCAAAACCGATTGGGCGGCGTTTAGGCTCAGGCAACTGAGGTGGCTCCATCATTTTTTTCAATTCCCCGAGAACATGTAGGATTGCCTTCTCGTGAACGTCCAGCCGACCAGTTAGCTTACTCTCTAACGCATTAAGTTTGTCGCTGAGCGCTCTGTTGGCCGCAAACGTCTGCCTCATCTTGACGAAGGCGCGCACTACAAATATACTCATTTGAACGGCACGGTCGCTTTTCAAGAGGTTTGCAGCCATCACCGCCCCGTGCTCAGTAAACGCAAACGGGAGTGTTCGACGTCCGCCTCGGACTTTCTTTGACATCGCGATTTGCGATGTCAAAGCCTCGTGCTCACCCTTTGTAAGCTGGACCAAAAAATCACTGGGAAATCGAGCTCGGTTGCGTTTGACTGCCTCATTCAGTCTAAAGGTTGGGATCCCATAGATCTTAGCCAAGTCCGAATCGAGGATGACTCTTTCACCTCGGATTAGATGAATGACCGAATCGATGTGATTCGGTTGGCTGGTCGATTTCTTTATTCGATTCATGCTTCCTGGTAAAGGTGGCGATTGCAATCGACCATTCGCGTCATGTTCTGCCAAACCTGCGGTCTAATTCTTCGAGTGGAATCTTGATCATGATCGGCCTGCCGTGCGGACAAACGTACGGCATTTTTGTAAGAAACAAATGTTCGATCAGCGAAACCATTTCATCCGAATTGAGTTTGTCTCCCGCTTTGACGGCCGCCTTGCACGCATAGGATTTCGCGAGGTTGTCGCGCACATCGATCGTTGCGGCATGCTCATTATTCTTGAATTCATCCACAACATCCTGCAGGATGCGTTTTTCGTTCCCGATGCGAACGTCGCCGGGAATTCCCTCAATCACGACTGTGTTCTTCCCGAAGACTTTGAGCGCAAAACCGAGCTTTTCCAAATGTGGAAGGAGTTCTTTCACCAATGAGTAGTCGCTGGCCGACAGCTCAACCGTTTGGGGAAAGAGCAATTGCTGAGTCGCCGGAATCGCGTCCAAGAAGTTCGAGAGGATTCGCTCGTACAATATCCGCTCGTGCGCCACGTGCTGGTCAATAATCATCACGCCGCTAGCAATCTGCGAAACAATATACTTGTTGTGAATTTGCCAAATCGAGCGTCCGATGGTTGAAGACCGGAATTCATCTCGTTCCTCCTTTGACGCAGGCGGCCGAGCTGAACGTTCTCCGTGTTCGCCGGGAGTGGGACCATCGGACTGCAACCCGCGCTTTGGTAATTCAGGCAATGTCAAAACATTGTGCTGGCCGCCGGAAGCGGTGGCCGCATCCGCCATATCCGGACGCATAGTAAACACCGGCGTGCCATTTTGTGAGTGTAGAGTTTGCTGGGACGTAAACCTCGCCCACGCTTGTTGGTCGAACCGGAGTTTTTCATCGAGCGAGGCGAGCGTACCATCCTGGAACGAAACGCTGGGCACGAGATTGTTCGCCGCGAGTGTGCGACGCACGACGGCAAGCACCATCCGGTAGATGCTCGATTCATTCTCAAACTTTACTTCCATCTTCGATGGATGCACATTCACATCGACGTGGCGCGGGTCGATCGTAAAATTGAGTATGAAAAACGGATAGCCTCCCTTGATCAGCAGATGCTCGTATGCCTGGAACACCGCGTGGTTGATCATCTTGCTGAAGATGTATCGTTTGTTCAAGTAGACGAATTGGTCAACGCGCGTCTTCCGGGCAAATTCCGGCTTGCCGATAAAGCCTTCAATCGTAAGAAACTCGGTTTTCTCTTCCACGCGAACGAGCGAAGCAGCTTGCTTCTCGCCAAAGATATCGGAGAGTCTGCCTTCGATCGATTTTCCTTTCAAGTCCAGAAATGTCTCCTCATCGCTAACATACAACCATTCAACTTCCGGGTGGGCGATTGCCATCCGAGTCACCACGTCTGTGATGTTCTTGAGTTCCGTGAAATTCGTCTTGATGAAATTGCGCCGGGCAGGGGTGTTGTAGAACAGATTCTTAACCGTGATCGAAGTGCCTCGTTCCAACGCCGTTCGGGATTGTTCCTTAACTTCATTCCCTTCTAGGCGAACGAATGTGGCAACGTCGTTCGATTCTTGACGTGTTTTCAATTCTACGTGAGCGATCGCTGCAATAGAAGCCAAGGCTTCTCCGCGAAACCCGAGCGTGCGGATATTCTCAAGGTCTTCCGACGTTGAGATCTTGCTCGTGGCGTGTCGTTGGAATGCAAGCACTGCATCTTCTTCTGACATCCCCGCACCGTTGTCAATCACCTGGATCAGCGACTTCCCCGCTTCGCGCACGATTACGGAAATCCGTGTCGCCTGCGCGTCGATGGCGTTCTCCACTAATTCTTTCACGGCCGACGCTGGACGCTGCACGACTTCACCCGCGGCGATCTTATTCGCCAACTCCGGCAACAGTATGTGGATGGTGTTCGGCATTAAGTTCGTGGAGTAACTCCAAGCCCGGGACCCTCGGGAAGAATTAGTTTGCCCTTTTGAATCTGCACACCAACGTAGGGATCATTCGTGATGAGCACATGCCCGTCAAGATCGGCATAGTCGATGAGTGGCGAAAGCTGCGCGGCTGCTGTGATCGCAATCGAGGTCTCAATCATGCAGCCCATCATGATTTTCATCCCGCACGCTCGGGCTGCGTGAATCATTGCGAGGGCCTCTGTGGGACCTGTGCATTTCATCAGTTTAATATTGATGCCATCGAACGCGTGCTGAAGATTCGGCACGTCGTGCAGCCGCACGCAGTTTTCATCGGCAATCAACGGCAAATTGACACGCTCTCGCACCCAGGCGATTGCAGCGAGATCGTTTGCGGGCATTGGCTGCTCCACAAATTCTACACCCTCTTGCTCCAGCCACTTGATTTTTTCGACCGCGAGTTCCTTCCTCTTCCACCCTTCGTTCGCATCCACCCTGAGCGTCTTCATAGTTACGCTTCGAATGGTGCGCATCGTCAGCTCGTCCTCCTCGCCACCCAGTTTTATCTTTAGTATTGGAAATTCTTCCGCCTCATGGACCTTCTCCTCTATCTTCTCGGGCGTGTCAATGCCAATCGTGAACGATGTGCGCGGCGTGCTCCTCCTGTCAACCCCCCAAACCTTATATAGCGGAGCGTTGAGCTTCTTGCCAACCCAATCCCAAAGAGCGATATCGACTGCCGCTTTAGCGGAATAATCTCCCTGGGAGAGCGAATCGAGGTGCGTTCGAATGAGTTGGATATCGAAGGGAGACTCGAAGGGACGTAAGTCGAGTCGGCTGAGGAATTTTTGGACGCTTTCTATCGATTCGCCATATCGCGAAGAGGGAGCGGCCTCCCCGAGTCCGACTATGCCCTCGTGTTCGAGTTCGACGATGACCACGGGGTCGACAATTGAAGTTCCTCGCGCGATGGTAAAAGGATGGCGCAGCTGGAGCTCGATTTTCCTCTGCGAGAGCTTCACGTTAGTTCCACGTTGATTGGCGCACCTTCAAAAAGGGCGTCGACGAACACGTCCGCTTCAAAGGGTTGAAGGTCGTCGATTCCCTCTCCGACTCCAATGAACTTTATGGGAATCTTCAATTCGTTCGACACGGCAAAGACGATCCCCCCTTTTGCGGTCCCATCGCACTTGGTGAGAATAATGCCAGTAACGTCAACTGCTTCGGAGAATTTCTTCGCTTGCTGGAGTCCGTTCTGACCAGCACTAGCATCAAGAACCAATAATATTTCGTGCGGCGCCCCAGGCAGTCGTTTCGCCATCACGCGCCGAACTTTTCGCAACTCCTCCATCAAGTTTGCATTTGTGTGAAGACGGCCCGCCGTATCGATGAGCACAACGTTAACCTCTTTTGAGATTGCCGAGCTGAGTGTATCGAACGCGACTGCTGCCGGGTCGGAGCCGCGCGCCTGTTGAATAATATCTACCCCTGCACGCCTTGCCCACACATCAAGCTGCTCGTTAGCCGCCGCCCGGAATGTATCCGCTGCTCCGATAACAACACGGTTGCCATTATTCTTATGGAGGAGGGCCAACTTGCCAACAGAGGTCGTTTTGCCGACTCCATTGACGCCCACAATCATGATTACGAGTGGAGTACTGTTTGCGCGAACTGATTCGACATTCAAACTCGTTTTCGGCAGGGAGAGCAGCGACCGCATCTCTTCTTTGATCAGTTCGATTATGTCTTCCGTCGTCTGTGAAGTGTTGTCGCGAACACGACGCTTAAGATTCTCCACCAGCGATTCTGAAGTCACAACGCCAACATCCGCAGAGAGAAGAATTTCTTGAATCTGCTCAAGCACGGTCGTATCGATCCCCCTGTTCAGCGAGAGGAGAGACTGCAAGCGGGAAACAAATGCCTCACGTGTCTTCGTAAGCCCGGCTGATAATTTTGAGAACAGCTTAGAGGATACCAATCCACTTACCCCTTCTGACGACGAACTGCGAATAGGAAAGCTTTACCACCAACGACACAGTCGCGGCGCGCTGTGTTGCACTCATTGAATCTTTTAGGCAAGCGTTGGTTTTCAAAGAGAGCCGTTCTCATCCTTTCATCATTTTGACACCGATGAAGAGCCGTTGCACGTAGAGGGCAAATGAGCCAGCCATAAGCGCAACGCTAGTCCATAAAATTATTGAGCGAAGGCCATTCAATGCGGGAATCTGGATGAGGGTCAGTGCAAGCGTGATCGTTACAAACGAGACTGCGAATTTACCAGGCCAGTTCGACTGCGTAATAATCTTTTTCTTTCGCTGAATGTAGATTCCTCCAAGCAGGATCAAGAAATCCCTCAAAAGAATCAAGACGAGGAACCACAATTCAAGTTCCCCGCGCATCATCAACGCGAGCGCAACAATGGCAACGGCTATCTTATCTGCAATCGGATCAATAATCTTACCAAGTTCTGTAACTTGATGAAGTTTCCGAGCGATTGAGCCGTCCAAATAGTCAGTAGCAACTGCGACAAGAATCAGTGCAAGCGCAACCATACGGCTGTTGGAAAAATCGTGCGTAATACAATACCATGCAGGCACTGCAAGTATGATGCGCGAAAAACTGAGCGTCGATGAAATGGTTATTCGGTAATCGCCCATCAAAGGTCGTTTTCATTTTTCAGCGCTTCACCCACTACCGCCACGGGATACTTGCCGCTAAAGCAGGCAGTACAGTAATTCCGCCCGCCATCGTGCGGAACAGATTCGATGAGCTTTTCCATCGAAAGATAGGCAAGGCTGTCTACACCTAAATACTCTCCAATTCTCTCAACATCGCCGTCAAACTTGTTAGCAATCAATTCGTCCTTGCTTGGGAAATCCATCCCGTAGTGGCACGGATACTTTATGGGAGGCGAGGTAACGCGAAAATGGACCTCCTTCGGTTCGGCTTCTCGAATGAGCTTGACGAGCTGCCGCGATGTCGTGCCACGTACGATCGAATCATCGACGACAACTACTTTCTTTCCCCGGAGCACACCCTTTACAGTATTAAACTTAGTTTTCACCTTTAGCTCACGGTCCCCTTGGTCGGGCTGAATAAACGTTCTGCCCACGTAATGGCTTCGGATGAGACCCAACTCAAGCCTAACGTCTCCTCCCGTCTTTTGGCTTTCAGTAACAAATCCAAGCGTCGCTGTGTTACTGGAATCCGGCACGCCGATTACGACGACTTTGTCCGAACCCCCATTCGGGTAGACTGGTGATTCCTCAGCGAGCGATTTGCCAAGTTTTCGCCGCACCTTATCGACATTCTCACCAAAAACTTTGCTGTCAGGCCTCGAGAAATAGATGTATTCAAAGATGCAATGATGCGGTTTAGCTGATTTCTTGCTCACCCACGTTGACTTCACCTTCCCCGTCGCAACAGCCTCCCTGTCAACCACGATTATTTCCCCGGGCGCAACATCGCGGAGATATTCTGCGCCGAGAATATCGAATGCGCACGTCTCCGAGGCGGCAACGAAGGCGTCGCCAACTTTGCCCAGCGCCAGTGGCCGAAAGCCGTAGGGGTCGCGTGCCACGATCAATGCAGTATCGGTGAGAATGACGAGAGAATAGGCGCCGTCAACTTGATCCAGAGCTTCTCGGATTGCATCAATCTGTGTCGTCTTCTTGCTTCGGGCGATAAGATGGAGGATGATCTCACTATCTGAAGTCGATTGAAATATCGTTCCCTCATCCTGCAATTGCTGCCGAAGGAATCGGAAGTTTGTGAGATTGCCGTTATGTCCGAGTGCGAGATTGCCTCCCTTGTAATTTGCCACGAATGGCTGGATATTCGACTTGTTGTCGGCTGAACCGGTAGTGGAATAGCGGTTGTGCCCAATTGCTGAAATCCCTTTGAGATGATCCTGCATCACTGGGCCATCTTTGAATACATCGGAAACCAGACCAAGGCCTTTGTGTATGTTGAATCGAAAACGATTTCGGTCAGGAAGGAATTCACTGGAGACGATGCCGCTCGCCTCTTGCCCTCTATGTTGGAGCGACTGGAGCCCGTAGTAAGTGTGGACGGAGGCTTCTGGAGTTCCGTAGATGCCAAATATTGCGCAATGGCAGCGGGGTTTACCTTCAGCGGAGGAAAGTTCGTTCACAGAATGAAATTACGAAAAATTGGAAGGCAATCCAAGATGAGCGAAGACCAAAAAAAAGAGAGAACTTTCGTTCTCTCTTCGTTTGTTACCACCCTTTTAAATCGAATTACATTTTGTAGCTAATACCGACTGTGAGCAATCCGATGCCGAAGCCGAGTTCAGCTTGGG
>Ga0315281_10000522_pt1 | contig 53344 bp, 33 predicted proteins | sample YL17G07_0_MG_FD_204540 | JGI IMG/M metagenome (GOLD analysis project Ga0315281, IMG submission 204540) | Sediment microbial communities from Yellowstone Lake, YNP, Wyoming, USA - YL17G07_0 | ecosystem: Environmental > Aquatic > Freshwater > Lake > Sediment | place: USA: Wyoming | collected...
GACCGGGGTGCGAAGCCTCTCGTGGAGCGCCAGAACCGCCGCCGCTTGGGCCTTCGGGTCGCTGACGATATCACGGATCGTGCCGCCCGTGATCTCGAGGCCGGCATAAACGCCGATGGGGATGGCCAGGCGGCCGGGGTGGCCTAATATCGATTGCGCAAATCGTGTGAACATAACGGAACTCGCTAAGGCCTAATGGTACAAGGAATTTTGGTGACACACAACTAATTACCGAAATACATAAGGGGAAATTGGGGACACACAGCGAATTCCCGTGGAGAATTTGGGGACACGATCCCGTTTGGGAAATTCTGGGGACACGTACCAATTCAAGAGAATTGTTACATGTCCCCGAATTTCGATGTCCCAAAATTCCGGCGCATAAACCGCTTCCACAGGGAACTTTTTCCCCATATGGACCGTATATAGGGTATCAGGAGAATGGATCATGAAGAGAGAGTCCGCGCCGAGCGTGCGCAGAGGCCGCGTTATCCGAGGACTCGTAATGGTGAGCCTCGTTATCGCATACCTTTTCCCCTCCGCCCTTTCCGCCAAGGATAAAACAAAGCAAATCCAGAATCCCGCCCCCAAGCCCGTCGAGCAAAGAGTGGTCCACGCCGTCCGTGCCCTCTCCCCCATCACCATCGACGGCCGCCTGGAGGAAGAGGTCTGGAAGGGCCCGGCGGCCGAGGGATTCACCCAGAGCGACCCCAAGGACGGCGAACCCGCCACGGAGCGCACGAAAGTCTGGATCGCCTACGACGACAAGGCGCTTTACGTCGCGGCCTTGTGCTACGATTCCGAGCCCGCGAAGATCTTGAGCCGCCTCGGCCGGCGCGACTCCCAGGTCGATTCCGACTCGTTCGCCTTCTCCGTCGACCCCTATTATGACAAGCGTTCGGGCTACAGCTTCAGCGTCAACCCCGCGGGCTCGATCATGGATCTGGCCCTGTCGAACGACGTCAACAAGGACGAGACCTGGGACGGCGTCTGGGAGGCCAGGGCCGCGATTAACGGCGAGGGCTGGACGGTCGAAATGCGCATCCCGTTCAACCAGATCCGCTTTCCGAAAAAGGACGATTACGTCTGGGGCGTGAACTTCTCGCGCGTCATCAAGCGAAAAAACGAGAAGGTGGCCTTCTGTTGGGTGCCGAAGGCCGACTCGGCGTTCGTCTCGCGGTTCGCGCGGCTCGAAGGGATCAGTGGCATCAGCCCGGGGCGCAGCGTCGAATTCACGCCATACGCGGTCGCCAACGCCCAACTCCGTCCGGCCCAGACGGGGAATCCCTTCGAAACGGGCCACCGGACGCTCGGGAACGCCGGCTTCGACCTCAAGGCCGGGCTCAAGAGCAACCTGACGCTCGACGCCACGGTCAACCCCGACTTCGGGCAGGTCGAAGTCGACCCGGCCGTCATCAACCTCTCGGCCTATGAAACCTACTTCCAGGAGAAGCGGCCGTTTTTCATCGAAGGGGCTTCGCTTTTCCGGAACTTCGGGCGAGGCGGGGTCTACATCAACGCCGACATCAACTGGCCCCAGCCGAGCTTCTTCTACAGCCGCCGGATCGGGCGCGCGCCGCAGGGCTTCGTTACCGGGGACGGGTTCGCGCAAATCCCCGACCGGACGACCATCCTCGGCGCGGCCAAGCTGACGGGGAAATTGGGAAGCAGCTGGAACGTGGGATTCCTGAGCGCCTTGACCTCGCGCGAGGACGCCCAAATCGACCAGGGCGGGACGCGGCTGCAACAGGCCGTCGAACCGTTCAGCTATTACGGAGTGTTCCGCGCCCAGAAGGACATCGGCGAGGGCAAGAGCGGCTTCGGGCTCATCGGCACGGGGGTGATGCGCGACATCAATTCCCCGACGCTCGCGGGCATCCTCAACAAGAACGCGTTCAGCCTGGCCGCGGACGGCTGGGTGTTCCTGGACAAAAAGCGCGACTGGGTCGTGGGCGGCTGGGCCGGCGGGACGCGCATCGAGGGGACGGCGGACGACATCTTCCGGCTCCAGACTTCGTCCATGCATTATTTTCAAAGGCCCGACGCGACCCACCTCAGCCTCAATCCGGCGGCGACATCGCTCTCGGGGTGGGCGACGCGGCTGAACCTCGCCAAGCAGAATGGAAATTTCCTGTTTCTGGCGTCGGCGGGGGCGCTCTCGCCGGGATTCGACCCCAACGATATCGGGTACCAGGCGAGCGGTTCGGACCTTATCCAGTTCCAGGTCCTGCCGGGTTACCAGTGGACCAAGCCGGGCAAGATCTTCCAGAACGTCACGGTCATCGGGGCCTGGTTCCAGAGCTACGATTTCGGGCGCAACAAGATCTGGGACGGCAAGTTGATATCGGTGCAGGGCACGTTCCGGAATTTCTGGCAGTTCAACACGATGTTCGCCTATAACCCGTGGACGGTCAGCAACAACCGGACGCGGGGCGGGCCGCTGTCGCTCACGCCGTGGGGCTACCAGATCGACACCACGGTCTCGACCGATAGCCGGAGGCCGATCGTCCTCGGGGCGGAAACATCTTTCTACAGGCGGCCGGCGACGGGCAACTCGTGGAACGGGGTTTTCTCGATGCGGTGGAAAGTCCGCTCGAACCTGAGCTTTTCGATTGGGCCCATGATCGCTTTTGATAAGAACACGGTCCAGTGGGTGCAGGGCGTCGACGATCCGCTGATGACGGCGACGTACGGGCGGCGGTACGTTTTCGGATATCTCGACGAGAAGGTCATCGGAAGCGAGATCCGGCTGGACTGGACGTTCACGCCGCGGCTGACGCTCCAGGCCTACCTGCAGCCGTATATCGCGGTCGGAAAATACAGCCAGTTCAAGGAGTTGGCGCGGCCCAAGAGCTTCGATTACACGACATACGGGACGGGCGCGTCGACGATCGGCTACTCGGACGGGCTGTACACGGTGGACCCGGACGGTGCGGCGGGGCCGGCCGCGCCGTTCTCGATCGCGAATCCCGACTTCAACTACAAGTCCATGCGCGGGACGGTCGTGCTGCGGTGGGAATATCTGCCGGGGTCGCTCCTCTACTTCGTGTGGACGCAGAACCGGGCGGACTTCGCCAACCCCGGGAACCTGCGGATCGGGCGCGACCTGGGCAACCTCTTCGCGGCGCCCGGCGACAACATCTTCCTGCTCAAGGTTTCCTATCGCTGGAATATGTAAAGAAGAAGAAGAAGAAGGGGTCAGGTCTACTTTCTTCCACTTTATGGCTCATTCCGGATATTTCCCAGAATTACGGCTCCGAGCCGCTCCGCCGCAATTCTGACGGTCGCTCCGAAGACTCCTCTACCAGCCGTAGACCTGACCCCATCTTAGTTTGATCCCTTCCTAGTTCACCGCTTCCGGATCATCTGCTGCCAGTTCTGATTTGAGTTGAGGTTCGGATTGAAATTCGGGCTGTCGCTGAAGATGTAATCCGTCCCGTTCGTCCAGGCGTTGTCGTATCCTGTCGGGAGATCGACGTTCCGGTTGTTGACGGGGTCGACGTACGTTTCGACACCCCGGAGAGACTGGATGTAACTGTCGAACATCCGGTCCTGGGCCGCGCTCTTGTTTTGGTAGGTCTGCCAGATGATATCGTTGGTCTCTTCGAGAGTCTTGTGGATCTGCTGGTAGCGGGCGAAAATCGCCTGCTGCTGGCGGAGCTGCTCGCGCGTGACGATGGCGCAGAGCCTCGTGTAGCTCACGTTCCAAACGGGGTTGTCAACGCGGGAATAGAGGGAAATCTGGAATTGCCTGATCTTGGCGGGCATCTCGTCGGACGGGGCCCGGAAGCTGCACACGACGGGCGTCCAGCTTACATTCTGGAAGGACATCCCGGATAACGTCGACTGATTGGTGATAAAGTAGTTGATCGAAGCGGTGAAGTCCTCGATCACGCGCCGGCCGTTCTGAGTGTACTCGACTTTGACCCGCCCGGCGTCGGCCCGCGTTTCGAAGGGAAACGAGAACGGCGATATCTGACCGAAAATGTTGAGCGTCAGGTTGTTGATGGCCAGGGCCCGCTGGGCCAGGCCTGGTAGGGGCTGAGTTTCCACGACCTTCATGTCGGTCACTCCTTTGCGCGCCTGGGGGATGAACACGCGCTGGAGGAAATCGAGGGGCGTCATCGGCTGCATGATGGTGCTGCCCATCTGGGTGAAGGAATACTGGGTCTGTTGGTCCTGGGACCAGAACATATTCATGTGCGGAAACTGCTGGATGACCGAGCCGCCGTCCGGGCTCGTGACCGTGAAGATAGTGAATGGCTCGGGCGGGTTCTTGGAGAAATTCCAGGTGATGCCGCCGTCAAAAATCCAGTCCTTGGGGACGAGAATCCGGAAGGCCTCAAGGTTCAGTCCCTGCTGGTCCATGACGATCTGGTTGCGGAAGACGAGCTGCTGGCCCTGCGGCTGACCCGGCGGCGCGCCCTGCGGCTGGCCGGCTCGGGACTGGGGCGCCGTTTGCGGGAATACGAGCGCGGAACTCGAGGCGACGGTGACACAGAAAATCAAAACTGCCGGGAAGCGTTTCATGGGACCCCTCCTCGAATGGTTCGTCCTATTCTTCGAATATATGCGCCGCCAGGTCCGATTGTCAACGGCCGGGCTTAGGAAGAAGAATATTTTGGGGTCGGGCCTCAGTATCTTATTTATAATAATATAATTAGCTTAGATTTTGGACCATTTTTTGCCTTAAGTCCACGTTTTTGCTCTTGAAAACAGCCACTTAAGGACTCGGGCAGCCTAAAGGATCGCCATCGCCGTCAACTGGCATAAGTCCTTGTTCTTGGCCCCAAAAACAGCAACTTAAGGCTAAAAAAGACCCCATAAATTTTAATATTTTGTTTATTATCTGCATGATACTGAGGCCCGACCCCAAGGATCAGTCCCTCGCCCTGTCGAGCGCCGGGCGGAGCAGGGAAAATGCTCCGGCCAGGGCAAACAACGTGGCGGCACAGCCGAACCAGAGCACCACGCCGCTGAACCGCTCATAGACTGCGGTCCCGGCCGGCGGGGCGATGATAAACGCCAGCGAGAACACGAAGCTGAATATGCCCATGTAGCGCCCTCGCGAAGCGTCGTCCGCCCTCTGGGCGATGTGGGCCGTGATGAGGGGCATACTCAGCATCTCCCCGAAGGTCCACACGGCCACCGTGAATGCCCCAAACGCGAATCCCCGGCCCAGGGGCATGAGCCCGAGCCCCGTGCCCAGCAGGACGAAAGAGATGTTGATCATCCGGGTCAGAGGATATTTTCTGATTTTCTCCATCAGGATCATTTCGAGGACGACGATCAGGATGGTGTTCACGGCCAGGAGCTGGCCGATCCGGTTTTCGGCAAGGCCGTAAACGTCGCGCATGTAGAGCGGGAAAGTCGTCAGGACCTGGATGAAGACGGAGCACCAGACGATCAAAAGAAGCATGAGGAGAAGGAAAGGGCCGTCGCGCCAGGGCGAGCGATCCGCGCGGACGCTTGCGTTGGGGACCTCTTGTTTCGCGCCCCCGGAACTCGGACCCACGACCGAGACCGCACGACTCCCGCCCTCCCCCGCCCGGGGCTCCTTGCCCGACCCCTTCCACATCAGGGCGAAGACAACGGCCGCCGCGATCGAGGTCAGCCCGTCCGCCCAGAAGAGGAGCCTGTAGTCGCGGAGGGCCAGCAGACCCCCCACGGCCGGCCCGACGGTCACGCCGAGATTATTGGCCAGGCGGTTCAGGGCAAAGCCCTTGACCTGGAGGTCCGGCGGGCAGATCCGGGCCATCGACGTGGCGTTCGCCGGGTAAAGCGAACCCGCGGCCACGGCCATGAGAAAGAGCAGGGGCAGGAGCGCCGCCGGGTCCCGGACTTGGCCAAGAGCGATAAGGAACCCCCCGGCGAGCACGAGGCCTGTCTTCTGAACGGCGATTGATCCCACCCTGTCCGCCAGCCATCCGCCGCCGTATGCGCCGATCAGCGATCCGACTCCGTACAAGCTTAACGCCCCGCCGGCTCGGACCGGCGTGAAGCCGAGTTTACGGGTCAGATAGAGGGTCAGGAAGAAGATGACCATCGACCCCGAGGAATTGACGAGGTTGACGGCGAAGAGGATCCAGGCGCGGCGCGGCAGGCCGCTGTACGCCCGGCGGTAGGTGTCCCGAATCTTCCCGAACATGCCTGTTGACCGCGTATTACACCAAATCGGGCCGGAACGTCAACCGCGCGAGTCGGAAGAACGGATAAAAAGAAGGGGTCAAATCTTCATTCCGCCACTTTTTTAAGCCAACCTGTTGGCCAGCCGAACGAAAGTGGCGGAATGAAGATTTGACCCCTTCTTTAAACGTTAAAGCGGATGCTCAGGATGTCGCCGTCTTTGACGTTGTAGTCTTTGCCGGCAAGCAGGAATTTTCCCTTTTCTTTGACGGCTTTCTCCGAACCCCAGGCGATGAGGTCGTCATAAGCGAAGCACTCGGCGGCGATGAATCCCCGGGCCAGGTCGGAATGGATGGCGGCCGCGGCCTCGACGGCCGTGGCGTTCCGGCGGACGTTCCAGGCCCGGACCTCGTCGTCGCCCACGGTGAAGAAGCTGATGTAGCCGAGCGCCCCGTAGGCCAGGGCCGTGAGCCGGTCGCGGGCCGATTCACGCATGCCCATGTCCTCCATGAAGGCCCGGGCTGAGTCCTCGTCGAGCCGCGACAACTCCATCTCGAACTCGCCGGCGAACTCCACGGTCCCGTATCGCGCCGAGAGCTGGTCGATGACGGCGCCATTCCGGCCGAAGAGCGCTTCGTGGGAGTTCAGGATGATAACGGCCGGCTTATTGGTCAGGAACTGGAAGCCGCGGACGAGCGTCTCCGCGTCGGCGTCGAGGTCCAGGTCGCGAACCGCCCGCCCGGCGTTGAGCGCCTCGACCACGAGCCGCACGACTTTTTCCTCGGCCCTGAGCGCGGGCGTCGCCTGTCCCTTTTTGAGCCCGGCCTCGATCTTTTCCAGGCGCTTCTCGGCGATGATCAGGTCGGCGATCAGGAGCTCGTCCTCGATCTTCCGCAGGTCGGCGAGCGGGGACGGGTCGCCCTGGAGGTCCGTCCCGAACCCGCGGAGGACGATGGCCAGCGCGTCGCAGGTGCGGACGGTCTTCATCATGTCGCCCGAGAAAGCGTCCGACCGGGCGTCGCCTTCGCTGACTCCCGAAAAGTCGACGATGTCGATGGTCGGGTAGACGATCCGCTTCGGCCGGTAGATCGCGGAGAGTTCGGTGACGCGCTCGTCGCCGACCTTGACGGCGGCCAGGTTGGGGCCGACCCGTCCGGCGGAGTAGGCCGAGACCGCGGCGGACGAGCCGGTCAGCGCGTTGAACAGCGTCGTCTTGCCCGATTTCGGCAGCCCGATGAATCCGATCTTCATGTCTCCTCCGGCCGGTAATATTCCATTCGCCTTTTTTAACCTCTCGGGTCCGCCGCGGGGCGGCTAAGGGGGAGGCCCAAACGCCTCAAACGAATGGAGTTAGTATAGCAAAACCGGGGCGATTTGTCGAGCCTTCCTATTTCCGCACGGGCTTGAGGAGGAGGTCCTGGAAATCGTAGCTGAAATCGACGTCCGGGGACGCCGGGATCATCTTGGCCTGCTCGATTGTCCCGTCCGGGTTGAGGTCGAACGTCACGTAGGCGTCAGCTCGGAGCTCGCGCTCCCTCCAGCGGACGAGGAATGTGTCGTACTGCCAGTGCTCGAGATCCCCGACGAGCTGGGGCGATTTCGTGAAGCGGATGACGAGCTTGCCGCCCTCGAGCGCGATATCGATATCCCCGTACCAGGCGTCCCGGTAGGTCATGGCGTATTTCTCCAGGGCGAGCGAGGGCTTGGAATTCGTGTCCCTGGCGGCGCTCGCCTTCTTCAGCGTCTCGACAGTCTGGGCCGCCATCTTCGCCTGAACCTTGAGGTAAGCGACGGTCCAGTCGGTCTTGGGGGCCTCGATGTAATAATCCGCGACAAACATCGTGACCGCAGCGAAGGCCTGCTCCACTTCCTGGTTGGTGAGGACGGCGATCCCCAGGTTCCGCTCCGGGATGAGATAAACCTGGGACACGTACCCCGCCAGCCCCCCGGTGTGACTGACGACTTTCAGGCCGCGGTAGTCGCGGAGGCGCAGCCCCAGGGCGTAACCGTTGAAGTTGGCCTTCAGGGGCGCCAGCTCCGGCGGCGGGTCCCCGAAGGGCATGGGCGTCACGTAGTTCGTCAGCTGGCGGTAGGTCCGTTCCGAGAAAAGTCGCGTCCCGTCCGCGAGCTGTCCGCGGCCGAGCAGGACGAGCATCCACTTGGCCATGTCCTCGGCGCACGAGTTGATGCCGCCGGCCGGATTCGTGTTGTCGTTCGTGGACGGTTTGACGAGCTTTAAGACCCCGTCGACCTTGGCGTGCGTCGCCGCGACGTTGCCGCCCTCGTTCGCCGCGGAATGCCGGACGTTCGACCAGGTCATCCCGACCTTGGCCAGGATCCGTTCCCTGACGAAATCCTCCCAGACTTTGCCGCTCACGGCCTCGATGACCTCCCCGGCCACGGAGTAGAGCAGGTTGTCATAGGCGTAGGCATACCGGAACGATGTCGCCGGCTTGATGTAGCGCAGGCGCCGGACGATTTCCTTGCGGTCATAGGTCGTCGGCGGCCAGAAGAGCAGGTCGCCCGCGCCGAGCCCCAGGCCGCTCCTGTGGACGAGGAGGTCGCGGACGGTGATCTCCCGCGTCACGTACGGGTCGTACATGGCGAACCACGGCAGGTAATTGATGACCGGCGCGTCCCAGCTGATTTTGCCTTCCTCGACGAGAAGGCCGAGGGCCGTGGCCGTGAAGACTTTGGTGTTTGAGGCGATCCCGAAGAGAGTCTGCGCGTCCACGAGCGCCGGCTCGCCGAGCTTGCGGACGCCATAGCCCTTGGCCACGACGACCTGTCCGTCCTTGACGATGGCCAGCGCAATCCCCGGCACCTCGAACGCCTTCATGATCCGGGCGGCTTCCGCGTCGAGCCCGGGCGGCGGGACGGGAGGCTTCGGGGTCAGCCCCGCGCCGGACAGGGGCGCCGCGAGCCAGAAGACCACAGCCGCGAGAATTGCGCAAAGCGTGATTCGTAACCGGCGGGACGATGTCATGGCTGACCTCCTCGCTATCAATGCTGAAGCCATTTTTATACAATAAGCCGGGGTTAAAGGAAAGCCCGCCGGCCCCGCCGCCTATTCCCCCGGCTTCTCCCCCGCCGCGTTGAGGAGGGGCAGGATGATATGGAATGAGCTGCCTTTGCCGACCTCGCTCTCGATTTCAATATCTCCCCCGTGCACCTTGACTATGGAGCCGGCGATCGCCAGGCCAAGCCCCGTGCCGCCCTCGGCCCGGGAGCGCGCTTTGTCCACACGATAAAACCGGTCGAAAATGAACGGCAGGTGCTCGGCCGAAATCCCGATGCCGGTGTCACTGATGGTCACGACCGCATTCCCTTCTTTCATAATGAGCGAACATGTGATGGAGCCGCCGCTGGGCGTAAACCGGATGGCGTTGTGCAGGATGTTCAGGAACAGATGTTTCAACTTGAGCTTGTCACCCTTTACCGGGAGATCCTCCATCGGCCCCTGGAGAAACTGAAGGCCCTTTTCCTGGGCCAGCGTCTCGACATCCGACGCCAGTTCGGCCCAGAGGTTCTTCAAGTTGACGTCCTCGAAATTGAGCTGTTCGGAACTCGCGTCGCTGCGGGCGAGCTGGAGCAGCTTGCCGATGATCTCCGACATGTAGGACACTTCCTGGGAAACAAGGTCCAGCGACTTGCGATACTCAGCTTGGGTCCGCTTTTTGTCCAGCGCAAGGGAAGACTCAGCCTGGATGATGGCGAGAGGCGTGCGTAACTCATGGGAGGCATCCGCCGCGAATTGCCTTTGCCTATTAAAGGCTTCCTCGAGGCGGGCGATCATCCCGTTCAGGGTGGAGGCGAGCCTGCCCATTTCGTCGTCGCTTTTGATGTCAATCCTCCTGCTCAGATCGCCCTCGCCGATTCCCCGGGCGATCTCGGAGATGTGATCGACCGGCTTCAGGGTTCGGTTGGCCAGGAACATGCCGCCGGCGCCGGCCAAGAGAAGGACGGCCAGGGCTGAGTAGATCATGACCACCCTGAAGATGGCCAGCATGTTTTGTATGTCTTGAGGAAGACGGCCGACGAGAACGGCGATACGCGTCCGCGAATCGACATTGAACGGCGCCCCATACAGTCTGACAACCTGCCCCTCGGTGGTTGACGCCGTCAGAAAAGAGGTCTGGCCAAAAAGGGCCTGCTGGACGATCTTCTCGATATTGGATAACTTGACGTTGGGTCCCAGCCGCTGAAGCAGAACCCCATCGGCGTTATAGATGAACACGAGGTCGTTGAATTTCTGCTCGAAGCTGATCACCCCGTTCTCCAGCCTGATGGAACTCTCCAACTCGGTGATCCTCGCCCGCAGGGACTCGTCGAGGTTTCGGTTAAGATTCTTCGCGAGCAGGAAATAGGCGACCGCTCCGAACACCCCCAGGAGGACCATGATGGCGATCAGGTACCATAGCGTTAATCGGAATTTGATGCTCTTGAAAATCGTCATGGCACACGCAGGCGATAGCCCGCCCCTCTCAAAGTCTGAATCAGGCTCTTCTGCCCGTCCTCGTCAATCTTGCGGCGAATCCTCCGCACATAGACGTCGATGATATTGGAGATGCCGTCGAACTCGTAATCCCAGACATTCTCTCCGAGCATGGTTCTCGTGACGACGGCGTTGGGACGCCGCAAAAAGTACTCCAGAATGGCATGCTCCTTGGCGGTCAGCTCTAACTTCCTCTCCCCCCGCCACACCTCCCGGGTCTGCACGTCCATGACCAAGTCCCCGGCCTGGAGCTTCTGCGTTTTGGGAATGATCTCGCGCCTCAGCAAGGCGCGCACGCGGGCCAGAAGCTCGGCAAAAGCAAATGGCTTGACCTGGTAGTCGTCGGCCCCGGAATCCAGACCGGCGACCTTGTCTTCGACGCTGTCTTTGGCGGTGAGCATAAGGATCGGCGTGCTCACGTTTTTTCCCCGGAGCTCGCGACAAACAGTCACACCGTCCTTTTTGGGCAGCATGACGTCCAGGATAATCAGGTCAAAAGGCGTGGTCTCCGCCATGTATTCGGCTTCCTCTCCGTCATAAGCGTTGTCCACCGTGTACCCTTCCTCCACAAGCCCCCGCTTGACGATGCTCGCAAGGCGCCTCGAGTCCTCGACAACAAGAATCCGCATGGCCATTCCTCCCTCGAGTTATCCGCATTGTTCTCTCACAGCTATCCAGGCTTCGCGCACAGAATATGGGTTTCGCCACACGATTGCAAGCTAAATTTTAATCTAATATTCATTTTTACTTAATCGTGTATTCATTTAGGGCTGTTAAATTGTCGGCGTGAGCTTGGACTGGCGAATCTTGGAGGACGATTCGAGTGCCGGCGGGGCGGCCCGCGCTACTTGTCCAAGTGGGACAATCCAGGAAAACGCGCTGGAGGAGAACTCATGAATGAAGTCTTGGCTGAACACGATTTCGCCATGGAGGAGATCGTCAGGAACTATGGCGGCCTGATCAAGGGCGCCGTCTATAAGTCCATGGGCGGAGAGCCCTGCAGTGACGACATTTTGTCAGAGGTCTACTTTGCGATTTTCTTGAATCTCCGAAAATTGGGGACCGGCTGGACGCCTCCCAGATCGTTCTTTTATGCTGTCATCAGGAACAAGGTGAATGATTTTCTGCGGCAAAAATACAGGGAAAAAAACAGGATAGACGAGTTCAAGAAACACACCGCCGAGCAGGCGCTGCAAAGGGAGGAGGTCGTCTCCAAGATCCATAGCCTCAGTCACTGTGAATTCCAGGTCTTCCGGCTGCTCGGGCAGGGGATGACGAATGAAGAGCTGGCCCAAAGCCTTCACGTGTCGCTGGCCACAATCAGAAGCCACCTCAAGAAGATTTACGCGAAATGCGGCCTCAGAGACAGGGGCAAGTTAACTCTCATCGCGCATCACGCCTGCCTTCGGGATTTTTCTGAGGTGATCGAAGGCAGAGAGTCATAAGATCTATTTCGGTGACACATAACTAATTACCGAAATAGGCGCTCCTGGTTGTCTACTATCCAACCCAGAATCCCTGCCCTAAGATTCAGGTGTCCGCCTAAAAAACCAGCCCCTCCTGAAAACGCTGGAAACGGCCGGAAAGGAAGCGTATAAGGAGGGGGATATCCCACTCAGACTCAGTTCGGGATGGCCGGGCACACCGGCCGCCTGAAGGAGGCGCGCGCATGGACCAGGAAAAACCCAAAATCTACGGATACCGGTGGGTGGTTTTACTCTCGTTCGTGCTCATCGCCTTAATGACCCAGGTGCTGTGGATCACCTTCGCGCCGGTCACGAGCGCGGCCGCCAAGTTCTACGGCACGTCGGACCTCCAGATCGGCCTCCTCTCCATGATCTTTATGATCGTCTACATCGTCATGGTCCTGCCGTCGGCCTGGGCCATCGACACTTGGGGCTTCAAAACCGCCGTTGGGATCGGGGCCGTGCTGAGCGCCGTTTTCGCCCTGACCCGCGGGATTTTCGCCTCTAATTTCACGGTCGTATTCCTTTCGCAGGTCGGGATCGCCGCCGGCCAGCCCTTCGTCATCGGGTCCATCACCAAAATCGCGGCCCGCTGGTTCCCGTCCGAAGAACGGGCCACCGCCTCCGGGCTGGGCACGCTGGCGCTCTACCTCGGCCCCCTGGCGGCCATGCTGCTCAGCCCGTACCTCGTCCTGCGCATCGGCATCCCGCGCATGCTCCTCGCCTACGGCATCGCCACGGCGGCCGGCGCGGTCATCTTTCTCGCCCTGGCCCGGGAACATCCGCCGACCCCGCCCGGACGCGACGAGCGCGTGTTGATGCTCGACGGCCTCAAGTCCATGCTCCGCCAACGCGATTTTCTTTTTCTCCTGGTCATGTTCTTCGTCGGGCTGGGCCTCTTCAACAGCGTGTCGACGTGGATCGAGGACATCATCCGGCCGCGCGGCTTTTCCATCACCCAAGCCGGGATGCTCGGCGCCCTGATGCTCATCGGGGGGATCGCCGGGGCCATCGTCGTCCCGATCTTCTCGGACAAACTGCGGCGCCGCAAACCCTTCGTCCTGCTGGCCCTCATCGGGCTCCTGCCGGGCCTCCTGGGGATCACCTTCGCGGCGAACTACGGGCTACTGCTCCTCTCCGGCTTCGTCCTCGGATTCTTCCTGCTGAGCGCCGGACCGATCGGCTTTCAGTACGCGGCCGAGATCACCCACCCGGCCCCCGAGGGGACGTCGAACAGCCTGCTCCTGGTCATGGGGCAGATTTCCGGGATCGCTTTCATCATGGGCATGGACGCCCTCAAGTCGCCGGTGACCAAGTCCATGACGGCCCCACTCCTCGGCCTGGCCGGGCTGACCGTCGTGGCCATCGTCCTCGCGACCATGCTTCGCGAGTCGCCTATCCACGCGAAGAACTAATTCCCCTGTGCCTCCTGGATCGGGTCGAGCTTGACCGAGACCTTGCCCGTATAGCTCTTGCCGCCGACGGTCAATTTGACGACGTACGTGCCCGCCTCGGCCATCTGCCCGCCCCTGCCGCGGCCTCCCATGCCCCCCCCGCCTCCGAAGAAGCCGCCGCCCGCGCGGATGATGGGCTGGACGCTCCGCTGGATCTCCGTGTACTTCCGGAAATTCGTCCCGTACAGATCGAGGGCCGTCTGAGCGTTTTGCAGGGTCGTCCTCTGTTCGGCCGTGAGGTCGGAACGCAGGAGGGCGAGCTCGATCTGTTTCTTCAGGTCCGAGGCCATGCCCTGCACGGATTGCGCCGGCGGGTCGAACCTGAGGTCCCAGGCCAGCCGGGTGATGCCCGGCTCGATGGCATCGAGGAGGTAGGTCGTCTTGAGGGCGCCGGTGGCATCCGTGATCTCGAGGGTGGCCGGTTTGTCCGGCTTGGCCTTGACAAAGAAGTTGATCAGGGCGCCGAAGGGCGGATTCTCTCCCTTGAAGAAGAGGTCGCCCCGGCTGTATCCGCCGCGCCCGGCCTGGATCCAGCGGGTGGCCGGCTTATTGACGTCGAAGAGCGCGGCGTCCTGGCTGAGCACGGTGTCCGTCGCTAGCCGCAGGGCCGTGATGTCGTCCATGATCCAGATGCCGCGGCCGTGCGTCGCCGCGATGAGGTCGTTGTCGCGCGGGTGGATGAGGAGGTCGTGGACCGGGACGACCGGCAGGTTGAGGCTGAGACTCGACCAGGCCTTGCCGCCGTCGAAGCTGACGAAGGCGCCGTTTTCCGTCCCCAGGAAGAGCAGGTCCTTCCGCTTGAGGTCCTCCCGGATGACATAAGCGGGCTGGCCGTCGCGGAGATTGCCCATGATGTTCGTCCAGGTCTTGCCGTAGTCCGTCGTCTTGAAAACGTAAGTATGGAAATCGTCGCTCCGGTGACCGTCGAAGGTCACGTAGGCCGTGCCGGCGTCGAAGCGTGACGCCTCGACGCGGCTGACCCAGGTCCCTTTCGGGACATTCGGGATCGCGACCCTGACGTTCGTCCACGTCGCCCCGTCGTTCCGGGTGACCTGGACGTTTCCGTCGTCCGTGCCGGCCCAGATGAGTCCGGGGATGAGCGGCGATTCGGAAATGCTGATGATCGTGGAGTACATCTCGGCGCCGGTCACGTCCCGGGTGATGCCCCCGGACGGCTTATCGGTCAAGTGTTTGGCTTTTACGATCGCCGCCGCCTCGGGGCTGTCGGGCGCATACTTGGCTATGTCGTTCGTTGTCAAGTCGGGGCTGATGATCATCCAGTGATCGCCGCGGTCCAGCGACCGGAAGACGTGATTTCCGCCCATGTAGATCGTCCTCGGGTTGTGCGGAGACATGACGATGGGCGTGCTCCAGTTGAAGCGCAGGGGGCTGCGCTGCTGCTGCTGGCCCATGGCCATCATCGCCTCTTCGGGGCCCATCACGGGCTCCGCCTTGGCCCCCGGCCTCTGTCCGGGCGCGACCGGCTTGACGGCCGGCTTCTCCGCCGGTTTGGCACCAGGCTTGGCCCCGGGCTTCGCCGCGGGCTGGACCGCGTAATAATCCTTGTAGTTGATGACGTTCAACTGTGTCGGCCGGATGCTCTTCCCCTCCCGGGTCTCGACGTTGATCCGCATGGCCGAGCCGCCCTGGCTTTCGCAGTATGCCGTGCGCCAGTCGGTCGGGTCGTTCTGGGTGTGGAAGCCGTCGCCTCCCCCGATGTTGAACCAGAAGTCCGTCAGGACGACGCCTTCACGGCTCATCGAGGGGCCGCCCCAGGTCCCGTTGTCCTGGAGGCCTCCGTAGACGTAATAAGGGTTGCGCGTGTCGGCGCTCACGGCGTAGAACTGAGCCAGGCAGAGGTTGTCGTAGAAGACCCAGGTCTTGCCGTTATCGTAGGTGATGGACGCGCCGCCGTCCTGGCCGACGTAGAACCGGTTCTTGTTCGTCGGGTCGAGCCACATGGCGTGGAAATCGGGATGGAGCCCGCCGACCTGCGTCCAGGTCTTGCCGCCGTCGCTCGAGAAGTTGAGGTTCGACGTCAGGAAGTACGCCCACTTGTCCTCGAGCGGGTTGATATAGATATGGCTGTAATAGAACGGCCGGTTGTTCATCCGGTTCATGAACTGCCAGGTGGCGCCACCGTCCTCCGAGCGGTAAATACCCGTGCCGAGTTTGGTCATGTCGGCGTAATCCGGATTTGGCTTTGGCGGGTTGTTCCCTTCCCGGATCTGGGCGGTCGGCTGGAACGTGGCCTCGATGACGGCCATCAGGACCTTGGGATTCGAGCGGGAGATGGCGATGCCGATGCGGCCGGTGTCGCCCGTGGGCAGGCCCTGCGTAAGCTTGGTCCAGGTGGTACCGCCGTCGGTCGTCTTGAAAATGCCGCCGTTCGGCCCGCCGGAGTCGAAGCGCCAGGGCTGGCGGAGCCGCTGCCAGAACGTCACGAAGAGGACGTCCGGGTTCGTCGGGTCCATGACCAGGTCGACGGCGCCCGTCTTCCCGTCGTTCGGCAGGCCGCCGGCGAGCTTGGTCCAGGTGGCGCCGCCGTCCGTGGTCTTGAACAGGCCGCGGTCACCGGTGTATCCCCAGGGATGGCCCGAGGCCGCCACGTAAACGACGTTGGGATCGGTCGGGTGGGTCCGGATGCGGCCGATCGTCTGCGTCGTTTCCAGGCCCATCCGGGCGAAGGTCTTGCCGCCGTCGGTGGATTTATAGACGCCGTCGCCCCAGGAGACGCTGTTCCGGACACAGGATTCACCCGTCCCGACCCAGATGATGTTCGGGTCCTTCTGGAAGAACTTGACGTCGCCGATCGAAGACGTGCCGTATCGATCGAAGATCGGCTCCCAGGTGGTGCCGGCGTTCACCGACTTGGAGACCCCCCCGGCGGCGCCGGCGACAAGGACGTTCGAGAAGTCGCTGTCCAGGCCCTCGAAGGCCGAGATTCGGCCGACCATGTTGGCCGGGCCGACGTTGCGCCATTTCAGATGTTTGATTAGGGCCAGGTTCGGGTCCGCCGCCGCGCTCTGGGTCGCGTTCTGGGCCGAGAACGTCCCGGCCAGGGCCAGGGTGACGATCAGGAGAAGAATCACGCGTCCGATGGTCCGTAAGCGATAATTCATGGGGTCCTCCTTGGGAATGGGCTGGCGTCCGCGACGCGGGGGAAGTTCCGGACCGCGGCGTCATGATGAAGGGCATGGGAGAGGCGCGGTCCGGGAATGGAGAAACGGCGTGGCCCGCCGCGTTCGCGTCTCATGGCGAGAAGGACGGATTATATCGAAAAGCTCGGGACCGAATCAACCGTCTTTGAAGCCTGACGGTCCTAGTGCAGGACTCATGGAGCGAATGAGCCGGGCTTCGGGGATGCCCTTCACTCCAGAGTGCGTCTTGCGCTAAGCCGCACATGACGTTCCGGGCATTCCCCTTCAGCCCGTCTCACTCGCTCTATGCCAAGCCGCCCATCTGCTTTACGTAAAGGGAGATCCTCAGATCCTTCTTACGATGCCGTGGACTTCGATTGAGGGAAGATGGCCCGGGCGCAGTCGTCTGATATAATAGAATCCATGTCTTTTCGCGACGGAGGAGCGCGAGGGATGATAAGAAGCTCACGCTGGCCATTATTCCTGGCCGCCGCGGGCATTGTTTTGGGAGCTGCCATACTCCTGGCTCGCGACATCGTTTCGTCGGGCAATGGAGCGCAGCCGCGCCCCGCACCCGGCGCCGCATCGCAGGCCGGCTCCCCGGAAAACGGCCGGCTGCGTCTCGACCTCGCCGCGAATCCGGCGCTCACGGAACCCCAAAAAGACGCCCTGCTCAAGGCCCTGCGCGCCGGGACCGCTGGCGCGGGCCCGGCCGCGGCCGTCAAGATCGACTATCCCTTCCCGGCCTCGCTCTTTCCGCCCGACATGGTTCCGCCGGGTTTCGTTTTTCACGACGCCGCGGCGGCCGGCGGATTGTGGTTCGTGGAAGTCACCGTCGACGGAGAGCCCGGGCACCTGGCCATCCTGACCGACGGCCGCCGGCCGAAGCCCTTGATAGACGAGCGATGCGGGATTCCGACCGGTTATGCCGAGGCGGCGTACCAGGCTTCCGCCCGGGGCTGGACGCCTGACGCGGGAATCTGGGAGGGCCTCGTCCGTCATCCCGAGAAAAACGTCACGGTCACGATCTACGGCCTGGCCGACGCGGACCTCGCCCAGCCGGGCGCCGCGATTCCTATACTCTCGCGGGGCACGGTCGTCCTGCGCGTGTCCAAGGACCCGGTCGGGGCGCCGATTTTCTACCGCGACGTGCCGCTCAAACCGACGGCCAACGAGCGCGGCGTCGTCATGCCCCTGCCCGAGGGCTCGCTGCCTCTCGTCGAATGGCGGCTTCGCGACCTTTCGAAGCCGGCCAGCGCGCTTGTCCTCAAGGACATGCCGACCTGCGCCAACTGCCATTCCTTCTCGAACGACGGCAAGTTCCTGGGCATGGACATGGACGGGCCCGCGGGCGACAAGGGCGCTTACGCCGTCGCTCCGGTCGAGCCGAGGATGGTCATCGGCAACAAGCAGGTCTTCAGCTGGAATTCCTTCAACCCCAGCCGGCCGACAAACGGCCTCTTCGCGCGCGTCTCGCCGGACGGCCGCTACGTCATCACCTCGGTCAACGAGAGCATGTTCGTCACGAACTACCTGGATTTCCGCTTCCTGCAAACTTTTTACCCGACGCGCGGCGTCCTGGCCTACCACGAGCGGGAGACGGGAAAGATCGCCACGCTGCCGGGCGCCGACGACCCGCGCTTCGTCCAGTGCAACCCCGTCTGGACCCCGGACGGGCGGACGATCGTCTTCATCCGGGCGACGGCCATGGACCCCGCTCTCAAGGGGCCGGCGCCGCAAAAAGCCCTCGACCCGAACGAGCCGCAGATTAAATACGACATCTATACCATCCCTTTCAACGACGGCCGCGGCGGAGAGGCCAAGCCCCTCCCCGGCGCGTCCGCCAACGGCCGGAGCAACTCCTTTCCCAAGATTTCTCCGGACGGGCGGTGGATCGTCTGGGTGCAGTCCGCGAACGCCCTGCTCATGCGTCCGGACAGCGAGCTCTACATCATGCCTCTCGCGGGCGGCGCGCCGCGCCGGATGAGCTGCAACCTGTCCCCGATGAACTCCTGGCACAGCTTCTCGCCGAACGGCCGCTGGTTGGTTTTTTCGTCCAAGGCGGAGACGCCGTTCACGCGGATGTTCCTGACCCACATCGACGACCGGGGCGACGACAGCCCGGCCGTCCTCGTCCCCAACTCCACGGCGGCCAACCGGGCCGTCAATATCCCGGAGTTCGTCAACATCCCGCCGGGCGGGTTGATGACGATCGACGCGCCGGCCGTCGACTACCGCCGCCATCTCGTCCGGGCGGCCGACCTGACGAAGAAGAAGGACCTGGCCGGAGCGCTCAAGGAGCTGCGGCTGGCCGACGAGATGCGGCCGGACTTCCCGGACACTCTGGCCGCCATCGGCTATTATTACCGGGAGACGGGCGACACCGTCCGGGCCGTCGAGTATTTCGAGAAGGCCCTGGCCATCGACTCGCGCAACTGGCCGGCCCACAATTTCTACGGCGCGACGCTATTTCGACAGGGGAAGTACGACGAGGCCCTGCGCCATTTCCAGGCGGCCATGGAGTCGAACCCCTTCAATTCCCAGGGGTTGACGAACATCGGAGTCATCGAGTTCGCCCGGGGCAACCTGGGAAAGGCGAAGGAGTATCTCGAAAGGGCGGTCGAATCCGACCCGCGATACGCCAAGGCGCATTTCAACCTCGCCCTGATCGAGGCCAAAGAGGGGCGCGCGCGGCAGGCCGCGGACCATTACGAGAAATGCCTGGCGGTGTCGCCGGACGACCCGATGGCGCTGGGCAACCTGGCCTGGCTCTACGCGACCTCGCCGGACGACGGCCTCCGCAACGGGCCGCGGGCGCTCGAATTGGCCCGGAGGCTCGAGAAGGTTGCCGTCAACCCGGGCGCCCGGGTGTTCGATATCCTCGCCGCGGCGTATGCCGAAACGGGGAAGTTCGACGAGGCGGTCCGGATGGCCGAGAGGGCCGCGTCCCTGACCAGGGACGACGACCCCTCCGTCGAAACCCGGCGTAGCCTCGTGGATCTCTACCGGTCAGGCAAGCCGTATCACGGGCAACAGCTCTAAGGAATGACCTTGACCCCCTCTAGTTCCACCAGGAGCTCGGGGCGGCAGATGTCGGCGCGGACGTAGAGCGCGGGGATCGGGCCGAAAGCGCGCTCGCAGATGCGCCGGACCTTGGGGATGTCGGCCGCATGCTTGACGTAAGCCCGAAGGTAAGACAGGGCACCGCCATCGGGCGACAGCGGAAGGCCCGCGCGGGCCAGGTTTTCTTTTCCGGCGAGCGCCGCGATATTCCGGGCCGTCGTCCGCGTCTGGGCTTCGACATCGCGCCGCCCGACGCTTTTCTGCCCGAGCACGGCCGCCGTGCCCGAAACGTAAACAATGCCCGTCTTTCCCCTGGCGACGAGCTTGGCCCGCTCGAACTTCGGCGACGTTTTATCGGCGACCTCCGCGATGGGCCCGCCGACGAGGACGCGGCCCGAATACCGGTGCGCGTCGACCTGCCGGGGATTCGATAACGGAAGGACGCGGGCGTCGGCGGGCGCGTCGAGGGCCGTGAATTCCAGGATGACGCCGCCCGTGGCCTGCCCAATCCCCGTGGCCGCGGGATACCCCCGCGGGAAATCGCTCGCGCCGTAGTAGATTGTCCGGACGTCGTTGAAGGCCTGGTAGTTTTGGCAGCTCTTCCCGCGCTCCCTCCGGACGTCGACGATGCCCTCGATATAGTTCCATTGCCGGATGACCTGCCCGAAGGTCAGCCGCTCGCGCCGGAGGATGGCCTTCATCCGCTCGAAGGCCTCTTTCGCCTGTGTGGAAATGCTCCCGCCCGCGCTTTCCAAAGCGATCCCGGCGCCGTGGATTTCCCGGAAATCCGCCCCCGTTGTAACGGTGTACGGCAGGCCGTCAAGCTGCCTCCTCCGGACGCGGACGCCGGCCGCCCGCGACGGCAAAACGGCCGCCTCGAGAGCCACGCTCCGGCCTCTTTCCGGCGGCTGGGCAACGAAGCTTGCCGGAGGATGAAGGGGCCCGAACGAATCCACGAGGCCGGCTTGGAATTGTATCTTTAAACGGGCATATGTCCGGGCGTCCGTCGCATCGAGAAAGAAGGTCAGCCTCAGCACATCCTCAAAGGACAATCCGGCAGCTCCCAGGCGCGCCTGGAGAAGTCCCAGGCATTCGTGGAGCTGAGCGACCGGCGTTCCTCCCGGCGGGGGAAGCAGACTGAGAACCCTCCGAGCGAAAAGTGGGTCGCGTCCGGTGCCCATGGTCAGCGCGATTTCCCGTTGAAAACCCTGGGAATGAGCTGCTCGAGAATCATCAGGTCGGCCAGGACGACCGCCGCCGCGGCTTCCACGACGACAGGGACGCGGAGGGCGATGCAGGTATCGTGCCGCCCGCCGACGACGATTTCGGCGGCCTTCCCCGTCTTAAGGTTGATCGTCTTCTGCGGCCGGGCGATGCTGGCCGTGGGTTTGACGGCCACCCGGAATAGAATGGGATTCCCGTTGGTGATCCCGCCGTTGACGCCGCCCGCATTGTTGGTGGACGTCCGCCCGTCCCGGCCGGCGATCGGGTCGTTGTGGCGGCTCCCCTTCATCCCGGCCGCTTCGAAGCCCGCCCCGAATTCAATGCCGCGGACCGCGGGAATAGCCAGGACTATGTGGCTGAGGAGGGATTCCGCCGAATCGAAAAACGGCTCGCCGAGCCCGGCGGGAACGCCGCGGGCCTCGCACGCCACGATGCCGCCGATGGAGTCTTTCTCCCGGACGGCCCTGGCCACGGCCGCGTCGATATCGCGGCTGCCGCCCGCTTCGACGAGCCAGGCTTCGACGGTCACGGGACGGATGATCTTCTTGGCCAGCACGCCGGCCGCGACGAGGCCGATCGTGAGCCGACCCGAAAAATGACCACCGCCCCGGTAGTCGTTGAAGCCGCCGTATTTTTTCCAGCCCGTGAAATCCGCGTGGCCGGGGCGGGGCGTGTCCTTGATGGCCTCGTAGGCCGCGGAATCCTGGGCCGCGTTCGCAAAACGCATAAGAACAGGGGCCCCGGTCGTCCGGCCCCGGAAGACCCCGCTCACGATCTCCGGCCGGTCGGATTCGGCCCGTGCCGTCGTCCCTTTGGCGCCGGGTCGCCGCCGGTCGAGGTCCCGGTCAAAGTCTTTTTCCGCGACAGGGACGCCGGCCGGGCACCCGTCGACCAGGACCCCGACCGCCGGGCCGTGAGATTCTCCGAAAAGGCTGACCCTGAACATCCTGCCGAAGTTATTCATCGATCCTCACTCCCACCGAGGCCAGGTCCTCGAAAAAGCCGGGATAAGATTTGGCCACGCATTCCGCGCCCTCGATGCCGACGGGACCCCGGGCGGCCACGGCGGCGGCGGCCAGGGCCATGGCGATCCTGTGGTCGCCGTGCGAACGGACGGTCCCGCCCTGGAGCTGGCCGCCCGTGATCTCCAGGACATCCCCGAGGGCCGTCACCCGCCCGCCCAGCCGGCGGAACTCCTCCGAAAGAGCGGCGGCCCGGTCGCTTTCCTTATGCCGCAGGCGCGAGGCGCCCCTGAGCTGGCTCGTCCCGGCGCAGTGACAGGCCAGGGCGGCCAGCGGCGGCAGAAGGTCGGGCGAATCCGTCGCGTCGAACGTGAAGGCCCTGAGGTCGCCGCGCTCGACCGTCGCGCCGTCCCTCGCCCGGGCGACACGCGCGCCGGCCGCGCCGAGGGCGTCGAGGATGCGCCGGTCGGCCTGGACGGAATCCATCCTGAGCCCCGTGACGCTGATCTTTCCGCCGACGGCCGCCGCCACGAAAAGCGGCGCCGCCCCGCTCCAGTCCCCCTCGACCTCGTAATCGCCGATCTCGTACATTTGCCCGCCGGGGATCGCGAACCGCTCGTAATTCTCATTCTCGACACGGACCCCGCAGTCTTCGAGCATGCGGAGCGTCATGTCGACATAAGGCCGGCTCTTGAGGTCGCGGACTGTGAGCCTCGAATCGCGGCCGGCGAGAGGCAGGGCCATGAGGAGCCCGGAGATGAATTGCGAACTCTCCGAGCCGTCCACGGAGGCGCTGCCGCCGCGCAGGGGCCCGCGCACCGCGACCGGCGGGAAGCCGTTCGCGGTCCGGCAGCTGACGCCGAGCTCGCGGAGGGGCGCCTCGATCATCGACACGGGCCTCGAAAGGAGCGAGCCCTCCCCCGTCAGGGTCAGCTCCCCCGGCCAAAGGGCGGCCACGGCCGAAAAAAGGCGCAGGCACAATCCCGATTCGCCGCAGTCGAGTTCGCCGCCGCAGGGTCGCAGACCACCCTCTATCAAGACTTCGTGGAGCGTGGCCCTGATCACCGCGCCGAGCTCGCCGGCGACCCGGAGGGCGGCCAAGGCATCGTCGCAGAAGGAGGGGTTCCGGATGCGCGTCGTCCGGCCCTCGGCCAGAAGAGCCGCGGCCGTGATCCTCTGCATCACGCTTTTCGAGGACGGGGCCCTGGCCTCGCCTTCAAGGTTCGAGGGATGGACCGATTTCTTCATGGATGATCGCCGCCACGGCGTCCGGGGCCTCCCCGCTCCGGACGACCAGGTCGGATGTCACGGCGTAAAGCGGCAGGCGCGTTTCGAGCAGCCGCGAGGCCGTCCGCTCCGGGTCGCCGCCTTCGAGGAGCGGCCGCGTGCCGGGGCTGATCCTCTCCAGGCATGCCGCGAGCGGACAGTGGAGCCACACGACCGTCGCGTTATCGGCCAGGAGCCGGCGGTTCTCGGGGTCGAGGACCGCCCCGCCGCCGCAGGCCACGACCCAGCCCTCCTGGAGGCCCAGGTTCCGGAGCTGGGATTTTTCGGCTTCCCGGAAATAGGCCTCTCCCCGGCTCCGGAAGATCGCCGCGACCGAAGAGCCTTCCTTCTTCTCCACGGCCGCGTCGATGTCGGCGCAGCGCAGCCCGAGGAGGGGCGCCAGCCGCGCGGCTACCGCGCTCTTGCCGCTGCCCATGAAGCCGACGAGGGCGACGTTCCTGGCTTTCCTGGGGAGTTTCCCGCCGGTGTTCATGGCCTCGGCCATGTCAGCCGCGGGAGGATTGAGGCCTGTGAAGAGCCGGAAGGCCGGCAGGGCTTGATGGAGGAGCCAGTCCTCTCCGCGGATCACCCGGCAACCCCTTTTTTCCGCGGCCCTGGCCAGCGGCGAGAGGGGATAAAACGCGTCGAGGACAACCAGGTCCTCCCGGAGCCAATCCGCGTCGACCGGAGTCTCGGGCGCGGAGATCGTCGAGACGAGGCCCTGGGCGGAACGCAAAAGACCTCCGAGGTCTTCGATCCGGCCGGACCTGCAGCCGAAATCCGCCGCGGCTCGGTCGGCGCTTTCGTGGGTCCTATTGACGATGGTCACCGACGCCCCTTCCCCGGTCAGCCCGAACGCGGCCGCCCGCCCGGCCCCCCCGGCGCCCAGCACGACGAAATTCGCGCCGGACATCCCGACGCCGTGGGTCTTGAGGGCCCCGACGACACCCAGGTGGTCCGTGTTGCAGCCCCGCGTCCGGGGGCCGTCGGCGACGACCGCGTTCACGGCACCGATGCGGTCCGCCGCGTCATCCGTTTCGTCGACGAGCCGGCGGATCCCGGCCTTGAAAGGCGCGGTCACGTTCATCCCGCGGAGTCCGAGCTCCCGGAAAAAGGACATGGCCTCCTCCGGGCTCCGGACCGCGAGCCGGACGTAGGCGCCGGGAAAAGCCACCGCCGCGAAGGCCCGGTTGAAAAGCGCCGGACTCCGGCTGTGGAAGACCGGGTGGCCGGCGACCGCGAAGAGCTCGACCTTATTCATTTTGGACGAACTTTATGACCGCCTGGAGGGTTTTGAGGTCCGGCTGACCTTCGGCGGTCTCCTTGCCGGGGGCCAGGGAGGCGTAGGTCAGCGGCGCGCCGAGAAAGGGCGCCGCGATCCGGGTGATGACGCCGAGCTTCCCCATGCCGAGGGCGATGACGTTCTTCCTCGATTCGTAGAGTGACAGCATCCGGACGCAGTCCTGCGAGTTCTGGACCCGGCAGATGATCTTGGCGATGTCGGCGCCCAGGTCGAAGCACTCCTCGATGACCTGCAGGAGGTGGTGCTTGAGCGGGGTTTCGGTAAAATTGTGGTAGGAGACGATGACGCGGCAGCCCTTCTCCCGCGCCGCGGTCAGGACGGCCTCCCGCAAGGCGCGCGGAGCGTCGACCTCGATGTCGACGTAGGCCGCGCCGGCGGCGACGGCCGCGAGGAGGACCGCCGTCCGCTCCTCCTCCGTCCGCTTTCCCGGCCGGCAGGTCGCGACCATCTTGACCGGTCCGGAGAAAAGCTGTTTGATGTCCGAGAGCGACAGTCCGGTTTTGTCGATGCGGACCTCCACGAGTTCGAGCCCCTGGATCGCGGCCAGGCAATCGTCCAGCGTCGGTTCGGCGATGCTAACGCAGATCATGGATGTACCCCTCCAGTTCCTCAAAATCGAGATCCTCGACAATGGGCTCCCCGATGCCCTTGAGAAAGACAAACTTGATCCTGGCCCCTGTCCTTTTCTTGTCCCGCCGGACCGCGTCGAGGACGGCGCGCTTGTCGAAAGCGGTGTATGTCGGCAGGCCGAGCGATTGGAGCAGTCCCGAAAGCCTCCCGGCCTCCTCCCGCGAGAGGAGGCCTTTCCGGGCGGAGATTTCCGCGGCCATGACCATCCCGAGACTGACCGCTTCGCCGTGGGAGACGCCCAGGCAGGCCTCCAGGGCGTGCCCCAGGGTGTGGCCGAAATTGAGCTTGCGCCGCTCGCCGGCCTCTTTCTCGTCCCGGCCGACGATCGCGGCCTTGATGCCCACCGACTGGTGGATGATGTCCTCGAGGAAGTCGCCGCGGAGCTCGAGGGCGTCCTTCGACCGCCGCTCGAGGGAAAGGAAGAGCCGGCGGCTGCCGATCGCGGCGTGCTTGACGATCTCGGCCATCCCGCTGAGGAAATGCCGCCGCGGCAGGGTCGCCAGGAAAGCGGGGTCGCAGAGGACAAACCGGGGCTGATGGATGACCCCGATCATGTTCTTGTAGCCCTTGAAGTTGACCCCGGTTTTGCCGCCGACGCTGGCGTCGACCTGGGCCAGCAGGGTTGTCGCGACGTAGCCGAAATCGAGGCCGCGGAGGAAGGTCGAGGCGGCGAAGCCGGCCACGTCGCTGACGACCCCGCCGCCGACCGCGACGAGAAATGTCGTCCGGTCCGCTTCGAGCTCGACGAGCTTCCCGTATATGAAGGCGGCCGTTTCCAGGCTCTTGGATTCCTCGCCGGCCGGGAGCTCGATCGTGACGTATCCGGAAAAAACGTCCGGGAACAAGCGCCTGACGTTCGCATCGGTTATGAAGATGGTGCGGGCGCCGGGGAGGTAGAGGGGAAGGTTCTGGATTCGCTCGCCGATGAGGATCTTTGAGGTCCCGGTTTGCCCCCGGATCTCGAGAACCTTCATCCGCGGACCCTCCTAGGTCTTATCCTGACGTCCCGCCTGCGTGGCCATGAAGGCGACCAGGTTCTTGACGGCCCTGGCCAGCCCGGCGAATGACTCCGGCGTGATCTGCTGCTCCCTGTCGCTCAGAGCGTGCGAAGGATGGGGATGGACCTCGACCATCAGCCCGTCGGCCCCCGCGGCGACGGCGGCCAGGCACATGGGCTTTACCAGGCTGGCCCGGCCGGTGGCGTGCGACGGGTCGACGATGACCGGGAGATGGCAGAGCTCTTTGACCGCCGGGATGCTGCCCAGGTCGAGCGTGTTGCGGGTGTGCGTCTCGAAGGTGCGGATCCCCCGCTCGCAGAGGATGACCCCGGCGTTGCCGCCGGAGAGGACGTATTCGGCCGCGTTGAGCCATTCTTCAAGGGTGGCGTTCATCCCCCGCTTGAGCAGGACGGGCTTCTGCGCCCGGCCGAGCTCCTTGAGCAGGGTGTAGTTCTGCATGTTGCGCGAGCCGACCTGGAGGATGTCGGCGTAGGCCTGGACCATTTCGAGATGGCGCGCGTCCATGACCTCGGTCAAGACCGGAAGGCCGGTGATCTCCCGGGCCTTTTTGAGGATCTTCAGCCCCTCTTCCCCGAGCCCCTGGAAATCGTAGGGCGACATGCGGGGCTTGAATGCGCCGCCCCTCAGGATGTGGGCCCCGGCGTCCTTGACCAGCCGGGCGGTCTTGAGGGTCTGCTCTTCATCTTCAACCGAGCAGGGACCGGCGATCAGGACGAAATCACGCCCGATGTTCAGGTTCCCGACTTTGACGATCGTCCGCTGGGAGGGGGCGTGGCCGCCGGCGAGCTTTATTCCCCGCATGAATAATATTCTTCTCTCAGTGCTTTAGACGGCCCCGAAAGGGGATTCTTCCCCTGGTGACGGCGCCGGGCCTCGGGGCACGACGTTCTTCATTGTGGGCAACACACCCACAGCCCGGGATTATATCATATTGTTTTCACTGAAGCTCCACGGAATTGCTGCCGGGGGGCGATAAGCCCGAATATGAGGACCGCGGCGGCGCAGGCGGCCTTGGCGATATCGATGAGGGGGATCCCGGCCAGGGAAATGCTCTTCACGACGTCCATATAATGAAAGGACAGGGCCCCGGCCAGCGCCAGACAGGCGTAGACCGCAAGCGCCATCCCGGCCAGGGCGGGATAGAGGCGGGCCCGGTTCCGGGAGATCGCCCGGAAACAGAGAACCAGGATACCGGCGAAACCGGCCGCGATCAGGGCGATCACGGCCTTTTGATAAGACTGGCGGAAATAATAGACGTCCAGGTTGACGATGACCTTCCGGCCCCACGCGGACAGCGTCTCCTCCAGGTTGAGGATCTCCCAGAAAACGGACAGGAAGAGCACGGCAGCGGCGGCCAGCCAGAACGGCCGGTCGCTCGAGGCGGCCCGTCCCAGTCGGAGACGCCCGCGCATCCCCCGCATTAGGCAGACAACGCCGGCCAACCCGAGCAGGCCGAAAAGGACGAACTGGAAGGAACCGCGCGGCGCGGCGGGCACGCCGGGTCCGTCAGGACGCGCCATCGGACGGAAGGCGGCCTCCGGATGCGAGGACCTGCGAATGATGGACGCCCGGTAGGCCCTGAGCGCGGGGCCGGCCGGCGGGCTCCCGGCCGCTTTTACGGGGATGCCCTCGGTATTCACACCGTGCGTCCGGACCGCCCAATCGCCCGTCGGCGTTAGGTAGATAACGAGCTGAATCAGGGCCAGCTTCTCCACCTCCTTGACATCGATCCGGAACGAATAGACGCCGCCGCTCCGGGCCGGAACCGGCGGGCTGGGCGCCGGCAGGCGTCCGACCCCGGCGTGGTTTTTCCCAAGCAGGTAGATGTTGACGACAAGGAGGGATGATTCCGGCACGTCGCCGAGCGTGATACGGACGTCGAGGGGACGGCCGACGACGGCGTACGCCGGCGCCTCCACCTTGAGCCAGTTCGCGTAGGGCGTGTGGAGAAAGCTGAGCAGGCCCAGGGCGACGCCAAAAACCGTCAGTGGTATCGCGGCCAGGACCCCGGTCCGCAGGAAGTTCTTGCGCTTTTCGTTCATTCTCCGCCCGGGCATGTTAATTCACAGCCTCTGGAGAAGTCAAACCGGCCGGGGCTGGCGATTAAGTTCAGAAAACGAACGCCGTAACCGTGGGCTAAGGAGGGGGGGTGCCGAGGCCGCCCCGCCAGGAGGCGGTGCTGCCCGACGGACAAGCGAAAGGGGATTGCGCGAGAGCGCTGGGGGTTCCAAGGGGCGGGCGGGAAGAGGATAGGGAGGGGCGGTGCCGGGGCCGCCCGAAAGACCCCGTTGCGGAGGGGGGGCCCATCGGCTCATCCGATGGGGGGAACCGACGAAACTGGTTCCCGGGGCGCGGGGGATAAGGGCGGCTCCGACGCCGCCCCGAACAGGACACCGCCGGGCCAGGACCCGTCCGAACCTTAAAAGCGATATTGACAGAACGCGGGGCGGGGCGCTATATTCCTTGCGGACAAAAGGAGCCAACATGCCCACGAAAGCCAAGAACCCGCACCTCCCGTTCGGCGACCAGCAGACCGCGCCGTGGTACGGCAAGGACATCCTCTCGGTCAAGCAGTTCAGCCGGGCGGACCTGGAATACATCTTCGCCGTCGCCCACGAGATGCGCAACATGGTCGAGCGCGTCGGCACGTTCGACCTGCTCAAGGGCAAGATCCTGGCCAACCTCTTCTACGAGCCGTCCACCCGGACGTCCTCGTCGTTCATGGCCGCCATGCAACGGCTCGGCGGGGCGGTCATCCCCATCAGCGAGGTCAAATATTCGTCCGTGGCCAAGGGCGAGAGCCTGCCCGACACCGTGCGGACGCTCGGCTGCTACGCCGACGTGATCGTCATCCGCCATCCCGAAGTCGGCTCGGCGGCGCTCGCGGCAAGGTACGCCAAAAAGCCTGTCATCAACGCCGGCGACGGCGTCGGCGAGCACCCGACCCAGGCGCTCCTCGACACCTTCACCATCCGTGAGGAACTGGGGAGTCTCGACAACCTGACGGTGACCATGCTCGGCGACCTCAAGTACGGCCGCACGGTCCATTCCCTGGCCCGGATTCTGACGAGGTTCGACGGGACCCGCCTGAACTACGTCTCGCCCGACATCCTGAGGATGCCCAAGGACGTCATGGACGAAGTCGCCTCGAAGGACGTGCCCCAGGCCGAGTTCTCGAGTCTCGAGGAGGCCCTGCCCCAAACCGACGTCCTCTACGTGACGCGGGTCCAAAGGGAACGGTTCGAGGACCAGTCCGTCTACGAGAAGGTCAAGGACGCTTTCGTCGTCAACCCCGAGGTCATGAAGCCCGCCCGGGACCGGATGATCGTCATGCACCCCCTCCCGCGCCTCACCGAGATCAGCCACGATTTCGACGACGACCCGCGCGCGGCCTATTTCCGCCAGATGGAATACGGCCTTTACGTCCGGATGGCGCTCCTGGCCATGGTCCTCGGCAAGGCGTAAGCCGCGCTACAGACTAGACTTCGATCTCGCGGTAGCGTTTCCCGGCGAATTTCAGCAGCGCGGCGTAGCTCAGCCCGGAAAGCGCGGCCAGGCCCACGTAGAGCGCGGCGAGGACCGCACCGCTCGATAATCCCGCCCGGACCATGAACCGGATCCCGAAGAACAGGGCCGTCAGGATGCCGATGTCTCCGCACATCGCGAGAAGTACGTTCAAATTCTGCTTGATCGCTTTCTGCGGGTTCGTCCAGTCGAGGAGCGGCCGGGCCAAGTCGATGATCATACCCACGGCCGTGAGCAGGAGGCCGGCCACGAGTGAAAGTCCGGCGGCCGCGGCCAAGTGGGTGGCCTTGGTGTGAAGGACCGCCACGGCGACGGCGGAGGCCGTGACCGTGCCCAGGATGGACACGAGATACGAATGCAGGAACTTGGCCGCGACCTGGTCCTTGGGCGCGACGGGGATGACCCGCGAAATCCAGAACTGGGCGCCCTCTCTCGAGAAGGTCGACGAAGAGGTGCCGTTCAGGCTGCCGCAGACGATCATGAAGCCGGCCGATGCCAGAATGACGAAGATAGGTTGGGCGGACGTCATGACCTTGAGAATGGAACCGGCGTCTCCCCTTCCCCCACCGGTCGTGGCCAGCAGGATGAAAACGACCGGCATGATGAGGACGGTGAGGGTTCCGTTCAGCAGGAAAATCGGCGTGCGGTTCATGATCCGCCATTCCCGTGCGAAGATCGCGCGCACCGGATGAAGGCCCGAAGAGACCCGCTGGGACATCTGGGCTCGCGACAGCGACCGCCGGCGGCCGGAAACCTCGCCCAAGCCGACGAGGCCCCGGTAGAAAAGCTTCTCGGAAAGGACCAGCATGGCCGCGAAGAGCAGGACGGACGTACCGATGAAGAGGGCCAGGTTGAGGAGCCCCGAGGCCGAAAAGCCGCCGGCGATGGCCTTGGTCGCCCAGATGCTCGGTGGGAAGCGCGAGCCGACCTGGTTGAGAAGGCTGTCCGAAGAGGTGAGGAAGTTCGTCATGGCCTGGCCGCCGAGCTGGCCGCGGCCGGATCGGCCGAGCAGGAATTGGAACCCTATGCCCAGCGAGATCAGGAGCACGCTGCCGACGATAATCAGGGCGTCCTTCTTGCGGCTGATGTTGACGACGCGCATCAGCACGACGACCAGGATCGAGCCGACCGCGAGGGGAATGACAGGCAAAAAGAGATAGACCAGGAGGCCGTTCAGCCAGTACCCGGGCCCGCCCCTGGCCAGCACGCCGTATCCGATGAGGACTGGCAGGACGATGACCATGACCGTGAGATATTCGTTGATCATGATCACGACGAATTTCGAGGCCATGACCTCGAAGGGCTTGAGCGGCAGCGGGATGAGGAACTCGAGGTCGCGCGAAAAATAGAACGCCGAGATCACGTAGTAGAGCCCGAAGAGCAGGATGAAAACCTGGCCGGCCATGATGCCCAGGGTCAAGAGGGCTCGCTCCTGGCCAAGGGGCTTGAGGGCCAGGTAGATGTTCTGGATGAGGAGGATGAGGCCGTAGATCGAGGGCAGGACGGCGAGCGCGGCGAACCCGAAGATCGGGACGAGCCAGCGGTCCTTCTTTTCCTTGAAGAGCCGGTGGCGGAGGACGGACAGCCCGAAATTCGACCGGAGGCCGGCGCGGATGAGGGTCGGCAGGCGGCTCATTTCTCGGTCAGCTCCAGGAAGATCGCTTCGAGCGACCGTTCCGAGCGGTCGAGGGCCTTGAGCTCCTCCATGGTCCCGCAGGCGACGAGCCGGCCCTTGTTGATGATCCCGATCCGGTCGCAAAGCTTCTCGGCCACTTCCATGATGTGGGTCGAGAAGAAAAGCGTCTTGCCCTCGTCGCAGTGCTGCCGCATGAGCTCCTTGAGGGAGTGGGCGGCGCGGGGATCGAGCCCGACCAGGGGCTCGTCGAGGACCATGACCCGGGGCGCCGGGAGAAGGGCGGCCGTCAGGACGATCTTCTGCTTCATGCCGTGCGAATAGCTCTGGATGGGGTTCGTGACGACGGACGAAAGCTCGAAGACGTCGAGCCATTTCCCGATCCGGTCGAGCCGTTCGGCCTTCGGCACGCCGTAGACGTCGCCGATGAAATTGAGGTATTCGAGCCCGGTCAGCCGCTCGTAGACGGCGGGGTAATCGGGGACGTAGGTCGTGAGGGCCTTGCATTTCAGGGCGTCTGCCTGGACGTCGAGCCCGTCGACCGCGATCGTCCCGGCGTCGGGGCGGAGCAGGCCGACGATCAGCTTGATCGTCGTCGTCTTTCCGGCGCCGTTCGGCCCGAGGAAGCCGAAGATCTCGCCGGGCCGCACGGTCAGGTTCAGGTCGTCGACGGCCTTGATCCGGCCCTTGTTGTAGCTCTTGGAAACATGGTTGAGTTCGATCACGGGCGCTCCTTCGGGGACGTTATATCACAGCCGTATCAGCTCTCGGTAGCGGAAGCAGGTGACCAGATGGTCGTTGACGACACCCGTCGCCTGGAGGTGTGAATAGACGATCGTCGAGCCGACGAACTTGAAGCCGCGCGCCTTGAGGTCCTTGCTGACAAGGTCGGACAGCTCTGTCCGGGCGGGCATCTTGGAGAAGGCCTTCAGACGGTTGACGACAGGCTTCCCGCCCACGAAGCCCCAGATGTAACGGTCAAAGGAGCCGAACTCCTTCTGGACCTCGAGAAAACGCTGGGCATTGTTGATCGCCGCCAGAATCTTCTGCTTGTTCCGGATGATGCCGGCGTCGGCGAGGAGGCGCCGGACATCCCGGGCGGTGTAGCGTGCGACCTTGGCCGGGTCGAAGCCTTGGAAGGCCTTGCGGAAGTTGTCCCGTTTGTAAAGGATCGTCCGCCAGCTCAATCCGGCCTGCATGCCCTCGAGGATCAGGAACTCGAAGATTTTGCGGTCATCGTGGAGCGGGGCGCCCCATTCCTCGTCATGATAGGCGGTCATCCGCGGGTCGTCGCCGTCGCCCCAGCACCGGGTCGGCTTTTTGCCCGTCATCTTTGTCTCTACTTGATTTCCAGGACGCGGCCGGGAGTCCACGGAGCGCCGCGCTTGTCCAGCTCCTTCTCCAGAGCCGGAAGGTCGATCGTCTTGAGCGCCTTGAGCTTCTCGACGAGGGGCGCCAGTTCCTCGCGTGCGATGCCGTAGCTGTCGGTTTGATTCCGGCCCGGCTTGGAGGTCGTCGAGAGCTGGATGCCGATGAGCTCGTCGACACGATTCTGAACCGGGAGGTGGGCCGGCGGGATCTCTTCGAAGCTGGCCCTGGCCTGGTGGCCGCGCAGAACAAAGAGAATCTCGTCCAGGGATTTTTCGGCCTTCGCAACCTTGGGCAGCAGATCCGCCGCGCCGCCGGGAAGCGCCACCGCGGTCTGGCGGATCTTCAGGAGCCTCGCGGCGAGGGCGTCGCCTTCCTCGAGCGTCCCTTGCAGGACGCGGGTCAACTCGGCCACTTTCTTCTGGAACTCGCCGAGCTCGGCCCGGCTTTCCGCGGCCAGCGTCGCGTTGTGGAGGACCTTGACGGTAAAGCCCATGGGCCCGCCGAGGGACGTCGCGACGTCGTCGATGACCTTCGCGACCGCCAATTGATACTTGCCCGGCATGACCATGAACCCGGAATCGTCCTTGGCCAGGGGGTTGAATCGCCCCTCCGCCCGGACCGGCGAGAACGAGGGGTACCGGAGGTCCCAGACGACGCGATTGACGCCCTTGGACGGCGCGGTCCGCAGCTCGCGGACGGCGCGGCCGGCGTCGTCGGAGATCGTGAAGAGTAGATAAGGCGCGTGTTCCATGTCTTCCAGGCGCTGCTCGTCCCAGCTGGGCACCGGGATCTTCTCCCCTTTTTCAAAGAGCTCCTTGTCCCGCTTTTGCCGGGCCTGCTTCCTGGTCTGGTAGCCCTCCTTGAGATAATACGTGAAGACGGCGCCGTACTCCGGATTGGGCGCGGTAAAATAGGTGGCGCCCTGGCCGTATTTCATCCCCGACTGGACGTAGACGAGGGCGTCCCTCACGGGGAAAAGCTGGATCTCCTTGGCCAGCATCTCGGGCTTGAAGTGCCGCAGGGGCGTATAGTCGTCGAGGATGTAAAACCCGCGGCCGAAGGTCGCCGCCACGAGGTCGTTCTCGCGGGGCTGGATGACGAGTTCCTTGACGCTGATCGTCGGCAGGCCCGTCTTGAGCGCGAACCATGCCTGGCCGCCGTTGACCGTCGCGAACACGCCGAACTCCGTCCCGACAAAGAGGAGGTCGGCGTTGACGGGATCCTGGATGATCGTGTGGACGGCCCCGTTCCCAGGCAGGTTCGAAGCGATGGAGACCCAGGTCCGCCCGAGGTCGGCGCTCTTGAGGAGGTAGGGCTTGAAGTCGTCGTTCAGGGTGTTGTCGAACGAAGCGTATACAGTGTTCCCATCGTACCGGGAGGCCAGGATGTCGCTGACGTAGGTGTTCGCCGGCACGCCGGGGAACTTGTCGATCTTGCGCCAGGCCTTGCCGGCGTTTTCCGTGACCTGGATGAGCCCGTCGTCGGTCCCCGCGAGGACCAGATCCTCCTTGACCGGGGACTCCTCGAGGGAGACGATGAGCCCGTACTGTGACGTTGAGACATCCTTCGAGACGGCCTCAGCGGGCCAGTACTTGCCCATGACCGGGAGCGAGTTGCGGTCGATCTGGGCCGTCAGATCCTCGGAAATGACGGTCCAGGAATCGCCGCGGTCGTCGGACCGGAAGACCTTGTTGGCGGCGATGTAAAGGCGCGTGTTCGAATGGGGCGAGACGATGAACGGCGTGTCCCAGTACCAGCGGTAGGTCAACTCGCCCTTGCGGGGCTGGGGCTTGATGGAAAAGCTCTCCTGGCTCTTGCGGTCGTAGCGGGCGATGTTGCCGTACTGCGACTCGGCATAGACGATGTCGGGGTTCTTGGGGTCAACCTGGGAGACGAAGCCGTCGCCGCCGGTTGTGACGAACCATTCGTCGCTTGTAACCCCGTCGACACTCGTGTTGCGGGACGGGCCGCCCGTGCTGCTGTTGTCCTGGGTCCCGCCGTAGACGTAATAGAACGGCTCCGTGTTGTCGACGGCCACCCGGTAAAACTGGGTGACCGGCAGGTTCGAGGTGAAACGCCACTGCCGGCCGCCGTCGTACGTTTCGAAGATCCCGCCGTCTCCGCCGATGAGGACGTGGGCCGTGTCGGCCGGGTCGATCCACAGGGCGTGGTCGTCGACATGGCGCCGGTCGAGACCCAGCATCTGCCAGGTCCGGCCGCCGTCGCGGGTGACCTGGGTCACGGTCTCGACGGAGTAGACGGTGTCGACGTCTTTGGGGTCACAATAGATTTCGTTGTAATACTGGCCCTGGGCCGTGTGCGGGCCCATCTTGGTCCAGGACTCGCCGCGGTCGGCCGAGCGGAAAAATCCGCCCTCCTCCCCGGCCGCCTCGATAATGGCATAGACGACGTCGGGGCTGGCGGGTGAGACGGCCAGCCCGATTCCGCCCATGTTCCCCGAAGGCAGCCCCGAGGTGACCTTGCGCCACGTCTTGCCGCCGTCGGTCGTCTTGTGGATCGCCGTTTCCGGGCCGCCGCCGATCTTGGTGAAAACGTGCCGGCGGCGCTGCTCCGAGGAGGCGATGATGACGTCCGGGTCGCGGGGGTCCATGACGGCGCAGTTCACGCCGGTGTTCTCGCTGATGGCCAGGACCTTGGCCCAGGTCTTGCCGCCATCCACGGTCTTGTAAAGTCCCCGATCGCCGCCGGGCCCCCAGACGGAGCCTTCGGCCGCCACGTAGACGGTGTCTGGGTTCCTGGGGTTGATCAGGATCATGCCGACCTGACGGGAATCCTTGAGGCCCATGTTCTTCCAAGACTTGCCGCCGTCGACGGTCTTATAGACGCCGTCGCCGTAGCCCAGGGCCCGCTGGTGGTTGTTCTCGCCCGTGCCCGCCCAGACGACGTTGGGATTGGTCGGGTCCATGGCCAGGCAGCCGACGGAATAGGCGCCGTAGTTGTCGAACACCGGCCGCCACGTGATGCCGGCGTTATCGGTCTTCCAGATATGCCCGCTGGCGACGCTCACGAAAAATTGCTTGGGGTTCTTGGGATTCACGGCGAAGTCGGCGATCCGGCCCGAGGTGTAGGCCGGCCCGATCGAGCGCCATCCGAGACCGGGGAACGTGTCGGCGCCGATCGTCTCGGGCTTCTTGGCCGGCTCCTTGCCCTTGGGGCCTTCGAGCGCGGCTAGTGATACGGCCGTGAATATGACGACGGAAATGATGGCCAAAAGCTTTTTCATGGTTCCTCCTCCGGAAGAGATTTCGCGGGATAGCGGAAAAAATCTTATCTTTTCACCGGGCCGGGTGTCAAGGAACAGAACCGGTCCCCCCCTGCCCCGCGAAAGTCGAGATCGGATGAGTGGTCCGGCGGGACGAAAAAAAGCCGGGATCCACCGCAACTCTCCGGGCCGGCCGGCCGTTTGAGAATCTGGAGTGCTAAAAAATTAGCAAAACCACTTGACAAGGCCTGCCTTGGATGCTAATATTTTAGCATGCTAAATATTTAGCACATAGTAAAGATCGAAAGAAAGGTGACGCGATGAAAGGTCAACAGAGCCTGAGCCGGAGAGAGCGTCAGATCATGGACATCGTTTACGAGATGGCCGAGGCCTCCGCCGTCCAGGTCATGGAACGCCTCCCCACGCCTCCCAGCTATTCGGCGGTCCGGGCGCTCCTTCGCGTGCTCGAGCAGAAGGGCCACCTGTCTCACCGCCAGGACGGTCCGCGCTACGTGTTCGCGCCCACCCTCCCCCGGGACACGGCCAGGCGCGGCGCCCTCCAGAATCTTCTGAAAACTTTTTTCGCCAATTCCACCGAGGACGTCGTCGCCGCCCTGCTCGACATCTCGGAGGACAATCTGTCGGAAAAAGACTACGCGCGCCTCCTCGAGCTCATCGAGAAGGCCCGGAAAGAAGGGAGATAGCGTTGGCCTGGTTCGCGGACGCCCGGTGGCTCGGCCTCTTCGCCGAGTACTCGATCAAGACCAGCGCCGTCCTGTCCCTCGCCCTTGTCCTCGCTGTCTTTCTCCGCCGGCGGTCCGCCGCCCTGAGGCATTTCGTCCTCTCGGTTTTCCTCGTCGGCCTCATCCTGATCCCGCTCGTTCCCTCGCTCCATTGGGGATGGGAGACCCGGCTTCTTCCGGCCCGGGCCTCCGTGAGGCAAGAAGGCCCGACGCTCGAAACGGCATCCGGGGGCGGGATGATCATCGAACCCGCCGTGAGTGTCACGGGCGGCGTCCCCTATCGGACGATGGCGGCCGATAAGGCCCCAAGACCGCGCCCGGTGGCCGGCCCCCCGGTCTCCTCTCCCACGCCCGCGCGCTCGCTCGGGAACATTCTGCCGAAAGTCTGGGCCGCCGGGCTGGTCGTTCTTCTGCTGAGGCTCACGCTGGGCCTGGCCGGGGCCTTGCGGCTTTCCAGGGAAGCCCGTCCCCTTGACGATTCGGTCTGGCGGAGTCTCGTCTCGCGGTTTCTCTCCACGGTCGCGCTCAAGCGCCGGGTTCGCCTCAAGAGCCACGAAAGAATCGCCGTTCCCCTGACCTGGGGCGTCATCAGGCCGGTCATCCTCATGCCGGACGATTCCAGAAACTGGGACGAGGACCGCCGCTCGTCCGCCCTCTTCCACGAGCTCTCCCACGTCAAGCGGGTCGATTTCGCGGTCATGCTCCTCGTCCGGTTGAGTCTGGCCGCGTTCTGGTTCAATCCCCTGATCTGGGTCGTTTTCGGGATGCTCAAGAGGGAGCAGGAGAAAGCCTGCGACGAACTCGTGCTGAAAGCCGGAATCAAGCCGTCCACGTACGCCGCCTGCCTGCTGGCCTTCAAGCGGACGGCGGGTCCGTCGTGGAATCCCTCGCTGGCCCTCCTCGGGATGTTCGGCGGGCCGGGGATCAACGACCGGCTGGTGTCAATCCTCAAACAAAAACTGTCTTTCAAGGAGATAAAAATGAGAACGAGAATCATCCTGACCGTCGTCATTGTGTTCGTCGTTTCGCTCGTCGGTTCGGCCCGGCCGGCCGCGCCGGCGCCCGACCGTCAGGCCGAGACCACGGCCGTTCTTCAGGTTGCCGCCCCGCCCGCGGCCCAGTCCGTCGCGGCGCAGGAGAGCGCCCAGGAGACGGCCGCCGTCGCCCAGAGCCAGGAAACCCAGAGAAAGCAGGAAGCCGAAAAAAAGAAAGAGGCCGAGAAGGCCGCGGCCAAGGAAAAGGCCGAAGCCGCTAAGCTCGGCGTCATCGTCCTGACCAGCCGGGAGGTCAGCCCGGGCCGGTTCGAACTCGTCGTCAGCGAAGGGGACAAGGTCAAGAACGTCGTCCTCGAGCACCCCATCATCATAGAGAGCGGAGATCTAGATAGAACGGTCACCTTGAAGATCGACGGCAAGGACGTCGTGCTCAAGGAAGGCGAGCAGTTGCGCCTCGTCGTCAAAAACGGCCAATTGACCTTCCCGAAGGAGGGAGAGGCGGCCGGGGCCGAAAAGGAAACTTCGGTCGTCCTCAAGTTCGAGAGGGAGGGCGGAAATAAAGTCGTCACGTACGTTTATCCTGTCGAGTCCATCAAGGCCGTAAAGGCCTTCTCCCCCGAAACCTTCACGGTCATCGAGCCGGGCGAGAAATATCGTGTCGTTTCCGTGACCAAGACCCGGGAAGCGGCGCCCGAGGCCAAGGCCGTTAAGGAGCTGAAGATCGTCGCTCCCGAGCCTGTGACCACGTCTGTAGCCGTCACCGCACCTGTGACGACGTCCGTGGCCGTCACTCCGCAGGTGGTGACGTCTGTAGCTGTTGTCCCCATGGTAAGCGTTTCGCGCTTCGAGGCCGGGGACAAGGGGAAAACACGCGCTTTGGTCTACATGCCCTATCCTCAAGCCGTAGGCACGTATTCCGTGGTGCCGGCCGAGGCCGCAAGCCGCAAGGAACTCTTGCAGAAAGTGCAGGAGGTCCAGGAACAGCTGAACCTGCTTAAGGAGCGAAAGCCCGAAATCCGCGAGGACCTTAAGGCCGTCGAAGAATCCCTGAAGGCGCTGGGCGAAGAGCTGGAAAAGACATCACGGCAGCTGAACAAGGTCAGGCTCGTCAGCGAATATCCCTTGCGCTACAAGGTCGCAAAGAAAGAGGGGGAAGGCGAGGCATACGCTGAAACGTACGCCGAAGGCCGCCGCGAAAAAACGGATGTGGTCGAAGTCGTCAGCGAGAATAAAGGCGCCATCACGATCTTCTATAAGGCCGACGGGGGCTTTAAGGACAAAGCCGCTTACGAGAGGGCCGTGGCCGATGTGAAAAAAGTGCTGCCCGAAGGGTACAGCTTCGAATCCAAGCTGGACGAAAAATCCGGCGCGGCCACCTTCAAGATCAAGGCCCCCAAGGGGCAAACGGATTCCGAAGGTGTGGTAAAGAAAGTCCTCGCCGTGCTCAAAGACGAGCCCCGAAAGGAGCCGGCCGACAAGGACTAACCGGCCCCGCCACACTCACCGCACGCGGCTGTACTTGATGAGGAGCGAGCCGGGAGCTTCCGGGATCTTTATCGAAAGGCCTCCCGCGAGCTCGCGGCCGCTCTTCATGACCGTAATCCCATAGTCCTCGAAGGACAACTCATAATCGCCGGCCGGGTCGAGCCCCTGGAGATTGACGGTGATCGAGGCCGTGGTCGACAGCTGTCTCCGGAAGGCCAGGACGATCCCGTCGCACTCCTCCGGCTTATCCCACTGGAACGCCATCCAGGCCTCGTCCGAGGTCGAGTATTCCGTGAGCGGGTAGAAATCGCCCAGGAGGTAGGGCCTCAGCACCCGGAACTCGGCCACGTCCTCGCGCGCCTGGCCGACGTTGAACGAGTTGTTGAGCTCCCAGCCCATGACCACGGCGCCGCCCATCGAGCTCCGGAAATAGTATTTCTGCGGGTTGTTGTTCCCCGTTCCGCTCGCCGGCAGATAGAGGTGCAGGCCGTAGGTGTGGCACTGGTAGCCGTTGGGCTCGAAGTACGAATAATCAGTCCGCCAGAGCGGGATGCTCCGGCTCGTCGTTTCGAGATCGATCCGCCGCCCGCCCGATGCGCAGTTGTCGATGAGCAAGCCCGGGTTCCTGGCCAGCAGGCCGTCCCAGAACGCGTAGAGCCCCTCGATGTGCTTCATCTCGGCGATGCCGACCCTGTCCGGGGCGTCCATGGCCTGCCAGTAGGGGGCCGGGTCGAAGTTGAAATCCTGGCGGTAAATGGTGATCCCTTCAGCCTGAAGAAAGTTCGAGATGTGGTCGGTCAGCCATTTGAGGGCGGCCGGGTTGCCGAGGTCGAGAAGACGGTTGGGATTCCCCGGGATTTTCACCAGCCATTCCGGGTGCTCGCGGTCGAGCCAGGTCCCCTCATAGACGCGCTCGGGCTCGAACCACAGAACGAAGCCCTTGCCTCCCCAATTCTTCGCGGCCTCGGTGACCGGTTTCAGGCCGCGCGGGAAGTTTGTCTTGTTGACCTCCCAGGTGCCGACGCCGGACCACCAGTTCCTCGTCGGGTTCTGGTACCACCCGGCGTCGATCCAGCAGGCGTCGGGCTCGATGCCGAATTGCCGAAGCCGCTCGATCATGGCCAGGGCGTAGCTCTCAGTGGCGCAGACGTATTCGTTGCAGGGGAAAGGCCCGCCGAAGCCGACGCCATGGCTGATCGGCAGGACAAGCGGCCTCCCGCCGGGGCGCGGCGAGTGATGGGCGATGATGAACCTCCGGAAAAGGTTGTGGCCGGCCAGCCGGTCGCTCCCCTTCCAGAAGAGGAGCGCCGTCGAGGGGGAACGGACCTCCTCGCCGGGGTGGAGCCGGAAACGCGTCTTGTCCATCCCGGCGTCGAGGGCCGCGCCCTGCGGACCCGTTTTCCTGACGGCGGCTTTCCATCGGCCGCTCCAGCCGATGGCGGCCATGATGCCCTGGCCCGGCGCCGCCATGTTGAAGAACGGCAGGGCCGTGCCATCGGATGAGCGCCCCGCCGACGGACCGAAGCGGACCTCGCCCTTTTCCGCGAGAACATTTTTGACGGGCGCGAAATCGGTGCGCTCAGCGGCGCTGCCCAGGGCCCGGTAGACGGTCAGCGGCCCGGCGGGAAGGCCGGTAAACTCGGCGGCGCAGGCCAGGAGGTTTTCGATGACGGGGGAATCGGCCGCTCCTTCGTTCTTGAGGCGGAGGACCCATTCGGCCGCCGGGAAGTCTTTATATATTGTATAAACGACGCCGATCCTGAGCCCGGTCGCCGGATCGGTGTAGGTGGTCGTCTTCACGGTCCTGTCCGGAGCCTGCCGCGTATCGGACGTCACCGTCCACTTGCCGATGAGTCCCGGCGAGGCTTTCCCGCCGTAAATGAACGAAAAAGGCGGGGAGGCCGTCCGGTCGACCGACGCGGCCACGAACTTCACGAGGCTCGCCCGGTCCTCCGAAGCTGCCGGATCCCACGCCCGGGTGGGCAGGGCCAGTGCCAAGACGAAAAGCGCGCAAACCATCCATCGCCCGGTTTTCATTCGTGTTCTCTCCCTTCCTTTTGTTTGTCCAAAAGCTTATTTGGATATCGCGGGAACAAGGCCCGAGAACGGGAGGTCCGCGGTCGGATTCAGGCGCGCCGCCTTGCGCACGCCGAGCGCCCGCTCGAGTCCGAAAGCCAGCTTGATGAGCTCCGGTTCGCTCCAGGCCTTCCCGACGAACGAAATCCCGACCGGCAGGCCGTCGAGCCAGCCGGCCGGCAGCGTAATACTGGGGTAGCCCGCCACGGCCGCGAGCGAAGAGCTTCCCCCCGTGTCCCTGTCGCCGTTGACGAGGTCGGTCATGTGGGCCGGCCCGTTCGTGAGGACGACCAGGGCGTCGAGCTTGTGCTTGGCCAGCACGGCGTCGATGCCCTTGGCCCGCATGAGGTCGTGGTTTTTGGCCAGCGCGCTCCGGTAGGCCTTGTCTGTAAGCGGGCCTTTTTTCACGGCCTCTTCGAGGACTTCCTGGCCGAAGAACGGCATTTCCCGGTCCGCGCTCTTCCGGTTGAACTCGATGAGGTCCGCGACGCCGCGGATCGCGGCCCCAGGCCTGGCCGCAAGATAGGCCGCTAAGTCGGCCTTGAATTCGTAGAGCAGGACTTCGTACTCCGACCCCCCGGTCTTGCCGAGCGTGGGGAATTCGACCGGGTCGATGACCTCGGCCCCCTCCCTCTTCATGGCCTCGACGGCCGCCTGGAGAATCGGGATGAGCTTCGGGCTGAAGTTGAAGGAGTCCGCCCGCAGGACGCCGATCCGGGCCCCGCGAAGCCCGCCGGGCTTGAGGAATTCCCTGTAATCGGTGAGAGAACGGCCTTGGCTCTCTTTTGTCGCCGGGTCGGACGGGTCGAGCCCCGTCATCGCACCAAGAAGCGTCGCGGCGTCGGCGACCGTCCGGGCCATGGGCCCGGCCGTGTCCTGCGAATGGGCGATCGGGACGATGCCCGAGCGGCTGACGAGCCCGACCGTCGGCTTGATGCCGACGATGCCGCAGACCGACGCGGGCGAGACGATCGACCCGTCCGTTTCCGTGCCGACGGCGGCCGCCGTCAGGTTGGCCGCGACCGCCGCGGCCGAGCCCGAGCTCGAGCCGGAAGGGTTCCGGTCGAGCGCGTACGGATTGTGTGTCTGCCCGCCGCGGCCACTCCAGCCGCTCGAGGACCGGGACGAGCGGAAGTTCGCCCACTCGCTGAGGTTCGTCTTGCCGATGATCACGGCGCCGGCGGCCCGCAGTCGCTCCGCGACGAACGCGTCGCGGACGGGCTTCGACCCGAGGAGGGCGAGCGACCCCGCGGTCGTTTCCATCTTGTCCGCCGTGTCGATGTTGTCCTTGATCAGGACCGGGATGCCGTGGAGCGGACCGCGCGGGCCTTTTTCCCGGCGCTCGCGGTCGAGCTCCCGGGCGATGGCCAGGGCGTCGGGATTGGTCTCGAGGACCGCGTTGAGGCGTGGCCCGTTTCGGTCGAGCTCGTCGATCCGCTGGAGATAGAGGGTGACGAGGCTTTCCGAGGTCGCGGCCCCCGACGTCATCATCTCCTGGAGCTCGGCCATGGTCTTTTCCTCGAGCGGGAACTTGACGGGAGCCGCCTTTTCAGGAGCCTGCTTGCCGCCGGGCGAACAGGCCGCGGCCAGAAATGCCGTCACGAGCGCCACCCCGAGGATCAAATGTCTCCGGAATTTGGCCATCGCGTGCCTCCTTCAATCGAGAACCGGGATTCGGCACGGGCCGGGCCGGGGCTCTTCGGGGTGAGCCCAACATAGGGCGGGACGGGTCCCGATGTCAAGGGCATCGGCCAAGATCTCCCGGCCCGTGGTGAGAGGTCAGACGTGGCGCAAGAGTCATCGAAATCGCGGAGTTCTGATTCCATCGAGGTCCAATCCGCGGCCTGAACCGGACCGCCGCCGGTCTCAGCTTGCGCTCGCGCAGCGGGCTTCAGAGAATGAGCGTTTCCCCGGAAAAGTGGACGAAGGAGAAGCACTCCGGAATGTGGGAATCGTAGACGCCGTGGCGGTTGAGGGCCCAGCCCGGGTGGGGCTCGGCCATGACCCCGCAGTACTCGAGAAGCTCGAAGCGCGAAAAGTCCATCCGCCAGACGTCCCCGGCGCGCGGCGGAACGGGGCGGCCCCCGGCGAGTGTCTTCATCCCTTTCCATGGAAAGGCGACCTCGACCGTCCAACCCCTGTCGATGTTCGCGGCGTCGTTGATGGTGCCCGCCACCTGGACCCCGGTCCTGAGCCCGGGAAAGTCCCAGTCCATGAAGGCCCAGCGCGGGCCGCGCGGATGTTTGCCGTGGCGCATCCCGTCCTGAAAGCCGCCGAGGACGTCGACGCGACGCGTCAAAAGATCGAACTCGGGGGCATCGAAGCGGCCGCCCCGCTTATAAGCGTCCTGCCAGATGTAAAAGACCTCGTAGATCGTGCCGAGGGCGTTGATCTGAAATTCGTAATAGCAGTCCTCGCCGCCGATGAAGATCTCGACGTCGTTCTCCGTCCAGACGAATGAGTCGCGCTCGGTCAAACGGGCCCGGACGTTCGGCTCTTCCACCCAGAATCCGACGTAGAGGTATTCCTCGTCCCACAGGGCCGCCATCCGGGTTTCGAGGAAGCTGGGGACGCCGCTGACGAGGTCGACGAACCGGCGCGATTTCGGCGCCTTCTGCCATTCCGCAACGTCCAGGAAGCCGTTGACCTCGATTTTCCGGGGCGTCCTCAGGCACGCGTAATGGGCCAGGTCCTTTTCGTCGCATCCGTAGGAGATCGCCATCCTGCACGTCCTTCCCGCCGCGTGGGGGCCTCAGTCGATGCCTGCGGCGCGGCCGCTAGACATCCCAAGAATGTAATGCCTGTGACGAGTCAAGTCAAGCGATCGCGGATCGCGGCCGACCGGGACCGGCCGCGGTTTGACATCGACCGCCCATCGGGGCTATAAGATTTCTCATCAGTTCCTAACAACACGCCTGGAGGGTGAAATGACCATGTCCCATACCCGTCGTCTGCGCCTGGCCGTGGGGTTGTCCCTGGGTCTCCTGGCGCTTCTCGCGGCCGCCCCGGCCAAGACCTCGAATTCCGGCGCGCCCTGGCTTTTCCAGAAGCCGGCGCTGTCCCGGACGGACATCGTTTTCGTGTTTGCCGGCGACCTGTGGACCGTGCCGCGCGCCGGCGGCGAGGCCAAACGCCTGACCTCGAGCCCCGGCTCCGAGACGAACCCCGTCTTCTCGCCGGACGGCTCGCAGATAGCCTTTACCGGCGAATATGACGGAAACGTCGACGTGTTCGTCATGCCGGCCGAGGGCGGCGTCCCGAGGCGCCTCACCTGGCATCCCGCCGCGGACGCCGTGCTCGGCTGGACGCCGGACGGAAAACGGGTCCTCTTCACCTCCGCGCGGAACGCCTATTCCCGCTTCAGCGAGCTCTTCACGGCCGGCCTCGACGGCGGCCTCGAGGAGAAAGTCCCCCTGCCCATGGGGTTCGAAGCGGCCTTCTCCCCGGACGGAAAGCGCCTGGCCTATGTCCCGCTCTCCCGCGCCTTCGTCGCCTGGAAACGGTACCGCGGCGGCCGGACGACGCCTGTCTGGATCGCCAACTTAGCCGATTCCGTCGTCGAAAAAGTCCCACGCGCGAATTCCAACGACTACAATCCGATGTGGGTCGGGGACAAGGTCTATTTCCTGTCCGACCGCAACGGCGCCGTCTCCCTGTTCGATTATGACCTGAATTCGAAGAAGGTCTCCCAGGTCATCGAAAACCGCGGCCTGGACCTCAAGTCGGCCGCCGCCGGCCCCGGCGCCATCGTCTATGAGCAGTTCGGCGGCCTCAACCTGTACGACTTAAAGAGCGGCGGGACCTCCCGCGTCCCCATCACCGTAAGCGGCGACATGCCCGAGGTCCGTGAGCACTACGCGGCCGCGGGCGGCACCCTGGCCAACGCCAGCATTTCGCCGGGCGGCGTCCGGGCCGTTTTCGAGACCCGCGGCGAGATCGTCACCGTCCCCGCCGAAAAGGGCGACGCCCGGAACCTGACCAACACGCCCGGCGCGATGGAACGCGACCCGGCCTGGTCCCCCGACGGCAAGACCATCGCCTATTTCTCGGATGAATCGGGGGAATACATGCTCCATCTCAAGCCGCAGAGCGGAGAAGGCGAGACGGTCAAGATCGCCCTCGGGGACAAGCCTTCGTTCTACGAATCCCCGTGCTGGTCGCCCGACTCGAAGAAAATCGCCTACACGGACGCCCACATGTCCCTCTGGTATGTGGATATCGCCGCGAAGAAACCCGTCCACGTGGACAAGGAAAGGTACTGGGGAAGGTCGTTCGGCCGGGCCGCCTGGTCGCCTGATTCCCGGTGGCTGGCTTACGGCAAGAGCCTTCCGAACTACATGGGCGCCGTCTTCGTTTATTCCCTGGATACCGGCAAGACCGCGCAGGTCACGGACGGGATGAGCGACGCCCGGTTTCCGGCGTTCGATGCCGAGGGGAAATATCTGTACTTCGCGGCCAGCACGGATTCGGGCCAGTCCCTGCAGCCCGATATTCACAGCTTTAGCCGGCCGGTGACGCGCTCGATCTATCTCGCCGTCCTGGCCAAAGACGAGCCCTCCCCGTTCGCCCCGGAGAGCGACGAGGAGAAGGCGGAAGTGAAGAAGCCGGAGGAAGGCAAGGCGGCCGACCAGAAGGGCCCGGAAAAAGCGTTGGACGCGAAGAAGCCGGAGGCGAAAACCGCCCAAGCGGCGCCGGCTCCGGCCGGCGGGAAACCCGGCGAGAGCGACAAGGCGCCCGAGGCTAAGCCCATCACGGTCAAGATCGACTTCGACGGCCTGCTCCAGCGCATCCTGGCCGTCCCCATGCCGGCCCGCAACTACGTCGGCCTACCGGCGGGCAAGGCCGGGACCCTTCTGGCGATCGAGGCCCCGGCCTCTCTCCCCGGCGTCGGAGGCGCCACGGGGATAACGGTCCACCGCTACGACCTCAAGGCCCGGCGCTCCGACGTTGTTATCGGCGGCGTCTTCTCCTTTGAGATCGCCCGGAACGGCGAGAAATATCTCTACAGCCAGGGCGAACGCTGGTTCATCGGCACCCTGCGGCCCATGCCCCCGGCCGGCGCTCCCGCCGGGCCGCCCCCCTCCCCATCCGCCTCGGGCGCCAACGCCCTAGCCACGGACGCCATCCAGGTCCGGGTCAATCCCCCGGCGGAATGGCGTCAGATGTATCACGAGGCCTGGAGGGTCGAGCGCGAGCTCTTTTATGACCCGAACGCGCACGGCTACGATCTGGCCGCCGCCGAGAAATTGTACCAGCCCTTCCTCGAAAATATCGTTTCGCGCCGCGACCTGAACTACCTCTTCGCCGAGATGCTGGGGGGGATCGAGGTCGGCCACCTCGGCGTGGGGGGCGGCGACATGCCCGACGTCAAACGCGTCCCCGCCGGCCTGCTGGGCGCGGACTACAGGGTCGAGAACGGCCGCTACCGCATCGCCCGCGTCTACAACGGCGAGAACTGGAACCCGCAGCTCAAGGCGCCCCTGACCCAGCCGGCCGTCAATGTCGCGGCCGGGGACTATCTCCTCGCCGTCAACGGCCGGGACGTGACCGGGCGCGACAATATCTACAGCTTCTTCGAAAACACGGCCGGCAAGCAGGTCCTCCTCAAAGTCGGGCCGAGCCCCGACGGCAAGGGCTCCCGTGAGGTCACGGTCGTGCCCGTGGCCAGCGAGACGTCCCTCCGGAACTACGCCTGGATCGAGGACAACCGCCGCTTCGTGGACAAGGTCACGGGCGGTCGCGTCGCGTACGTCTACATGCCCGACACTTCGTTCGGCGGCTACACCAATTTTAACCGCTACTTCTTCGCCCAGGTGGGCAAGGACGCGGTCATCGTCGACGAACGGTTCAACGCCGGCGGGGCTCTGGCGACCGACATCATCGAATTCCTGCAGAGGAAGCTGCTGAGCCTGGTGGCTACGCGCGACGGCGAGGACGAGGTCGAGCCCCAGGGCGCCATCTTCGGGCCCAAGGTGATGCTCATCAACGAGTTCGCCGGGTCGGGCGGCGACGCCATGCCCTATTACTTCAAGGCCGCCGGCGTCGGGCCGCTCATCGGCAAGACGACGTGGGGAGGCCTGGTCGGCCGGGCGGGCGCGCCTTCGCTCATGGACGGCGGAATGGTCACCGCCCCGAGCTCGGGCGTCTGGAGCCCGAAGGACGGCTGGATCGCGGAGAACGTGGGCATCGCCCCGGACATCGAGGTCGAGCACGACCCCGCCCTGGTCCGCCTGGGGAAAGACCCCCAGCTCGACAAGGCCATCGAGGTCGTCATGGCGGGGCTGGCCAAAAACCCGCCGGTGAAGCCCAAGCGCCCGGCCTTCCCGGACCACTACAAGAAATAGCGGGGCCTATGTCGAAGCGCGGGGCTCCAGGCGGGGCCCTGACCTGACCTGAAAGGGCGGCCCGCTCAGGCGACGGTCAGGAGCTGCTCCAGGCGGTATCCGGCCGCCAGGTAGAACTGGAAATCGAAGGCGTTGTCCTCGAGGTCGATCGGGGTCGTGCCCGTCAGCCGCATGAATTCCAGCTCGATCTCGTGCGCCTTGCCGCGCGGGCGGGGGCCGGAGTCGGGGCCGAACTCGCGATGGAAGGCATGCCAAAGCTCCCGTGCCCCGGGCGGCAGTTCCTCCAGGCTCACTCGCGTCTTGCCGTCCGCGTCGACGCGGATCCAATGCTCCTTCAACGCCCTTATAAGGGGATAGAGATGCGGCACCCCGGGGTCGTTGTAGAAATTGTGGAAGAGGCGGGTGTCGTCGATATAAGTGTTATAGATGTCCCACAACGGCTGTTCGGACGCCATCCAGGCCAGGCCGTATTTCGCGACGAGGTCGAATCCGTCCGAATAGCCGACGAGGGTCAGGTCCTTCGGATCGAGCGTGCGGTCGCTATAGTAAAGGGGGACGTACGACTCGACGAGCGCACGGACGGTCTCGAATTTGGCAGGCCGGCCGACAAGGCCCGGATACCGCGACTGGGCGTTCGAACCGTAGAGCTTGGTGCGGGGGTCCTGACAAATAACCAAGTTGTGGTCGGCGTCCTGACTGGCCTCGAGCAGGACCAGGAACGGCCTGTGGCCGTGCAGGAAATTGACGGCGTAGGCGAACATCGCGCCCTCGAAGCAGTGGGCCCTGCCCGTCTGGAGGACGCGGCGCGGCGGCATGACGGACTCGTCCTGCTCGACCGAGGCATGGTCGTCGTTGTAATAGAGCTCGGTGTCCATGAATTCCTGGACCTTGCCGGGCGTGTCGAGAGCCGCGAGGACCGTCCGCTCGTCTTCCGGAAAATGCAGGCCGAGCGCCCCGCAGCGCGCCTCGAACCACGCCTTCTGGGCTGGATTGATCGAGCGGCGATAGCGCCCGGCAAAATGGGCAACCTGCTCCCCCGGCGAGCGCCGGGGCAGGCCTTCGGGAGGTATCGGCTTGCTCATTTTGAAATCCATGCTACTCCCGCCCGCGGCCGAAAATCAAGGCCGGCCCGCCGTCCTCGCCGACCCGCGCTTGCGTCCCGTTCCGCCCGACCATATACTAACTAGAGATGATTCCGGGAGGGCTCAGATGACGAATCATGGCCGGTCCGGCTTTCCTAAATCAGCCGCGATCCTGCTGGCCGTGGCGGGCTTTTTCATGGCCGCCGGGCTCTTGACGCTCGAGGTCACGGCGAGCCGCGGGGATTCTCCTCAGGAAAGTTTGAACGCGGACCGGGCCGCCGCGCGATTGTCCGCCTACTTCGAACGCATGTCCGAGCCGAAGCCCTTTCTCGTCCGGACGGGTCAGGACTGGGAGGCCCGCCGCGGCGAGCTCAAGGCCAGGATTCTCCGCGACATGGCCCTCGATCCGCTGCCCGACCGGATTCCCCTCGATCCCCATTATTCCGAACCGATCGACCATCCGTGGTGCACGATCCGCAGGGTCGCTTTCCAGCTCTGGCCGGGTGTTTATTCCCGCGGCCTTCTCTTCATGCCCAAGGAGCTGCGGGAGAAACCCGCCCCGGCCGTGCTTTGCACCCACGGGCACACGAGTGACGGCTACGCCGACGCTGACGAGCAGAAGCGCTATCTCATGTTCGCCAAGCTCGGGTACGTGACGTTCGTCACGCCCCAGGACCACCACGAGGACCTTCTCCGCGGCTGGTCCCACCAGACCTACATGGTCTGGAACAACATGCGCGGCCTGGATTTCCTCCAATCGCTTCCGGAGGTCGACCGGAACAGGATCGGGGCAAACGGCCTGTCCGGTGGCGGCCTCCAGGCCCAGATGCTCCTGGCCCTCGACCCGCGGGTCAAGGCCGCGACGATCGGCGGCATAACGACCGATTACCGGGAGACTCTGTTTACCTACCGCAACCACTGCGAATGCAACCACTTCCCGGGGATCATGACGTACACCGACCAGCCGGAAATCAGCGCCCTGGGATTTCCCGCGCCCGTGCAATTTCTGACCATGGACGATTGGACGCTCCATTTCCCGGCCGACAACTTTCCGACGATACGGATGATCTATCGTGACAACGGCTACCCGGACCGGGCCGAGTGCGTCTACTGGCCGACACCCCACCAATACGACCGGGCCAAACGCGAGCGCACCTATTGGTGGATGGAAAAGTGGGTCCGCGGCGACGCCGGGGCGGCGATTCCGGCGGAGCCCGAAGAGATCCGCATCGTGTTTCCGCCCAAGGCGCTTCTCGGCCTGCCCGTGGCGGTCCCGGGCGAGCGGACTTACGAGGAATTCCGGCGGGCCATCTTCAAGCGGGATAACCGCGTCGGCCAGGGGGTCGCGGGCTGGAAAGACTACCGGGCCCGGATGACGAAAGCGCTCGGCAAGCTCCTGGGAGAGGCGCAAGCCCTTCTCCCGGAAGGGGAACTCTCCTCCCGGACCGTCGAGCCGGCCTGGGGGGCGGGCGCCCGCGTCGAGCAGATCCTCGTCCCGAGTGAAGGCCCCGTCCTCATCCCGGCGATCGTCATCTCCCCGGACGGGAACGCCGCGCCCCACGCCGTCGAGATCCATCTCGCCGAGGCCGGCCGCGCGGCCCTGGACAAGGATCCCGACAGGTATATGGGCCTCGTGCGCCAGGGGAACATGGTCGTCCTGCCCGACCTCCGGTTTTCGGGCGAGTACGGCGTCAAGCGTCTGGCCGGAAGGCTCGGCCCCAGCCTCCTCAAGTTTAAGATGGCCTACCCGTTGCGGATGCCCGAGGACGCGGCCGAATTGGCCCCCGATCTCGCAGGAGCGTGGGACCGTAATGGGATCATGTGGGGCCGTCCCGTTTCTGGGATGATGGTCAGCGATCTCCGCGCGATCATCAGCGCCCTGGCCGGCCGGCCCGGCATGGCGGGCGCCGAGTTTCATGTGAGCGCCGAGGACACGTCGGCGCTGGCGGTCACGGCGCTTTTCGCTGCCTGCCTCGATCCCCGGATCGCCGCCGTCGACGCGGACTTCCGGGGGCATCGTTTCGAAAAGACCCCTCTCTGGCGGGACGACCTGACCGCGCTCCCGCTCGTCAGCCGGGTGCTCCTCCATGGCGACATCCCGCAGTGGGCTTCGCTCCTGGCCGACCGCCGGTTGACGTTGAGGAATGTCCCGTTGACGTACAGCGATCGTGGTTTAATCGGGGAGGCTTTCGCACGCCTGGGAAACCGCAAAAACCTGAAGCTTAGCGATTGACGGAAGGGCGTTTTACGTCCCTATTTTCCGGCGGTCGGTGACTCGAAAGCGTTGGCGCCCCAGCGCACGTCCCGGCAGTCCGCGTCCATATCCGCTATTCGCGGCACGGGACCCCGAACGCGGCAGCCGTGAATGAGGCCGCCCCGCACGCCGCGCAGCCGGAAGAGGCACGCCGTCCGGGGATCGGTTTGAGCATACAGGCCGGCGATCTCCAGTCCCTCGACATCTTGCAGGACGAGCGGCGGCCTCGCGTCCGTCGCCCCGAATCCCAAGTCGAGATTGCGGAGCCTGAGGTTTTTAACATGACGGGCATAAATCCCATAGGCCGGAAGGACGCCGAACATCGTCGCCTCGGGATATTTCCCCTCGTTCTCGGGGACGTCGAGACGGGCCGCGTGCTCCGGCGTGCCGCCGCCCTCGAACCGCAAGGAGATATCTTCGAGCGAGATATTTTCGAGCGGAAGATCCGGGAGGCCGGCCACGGCGCAGCCTGTCCGGCCGATGTCCTCCCCGATGACGTGGCTTACCAAAACTCCGCGATACGCCCCGACGCCGGGCCTGGGTTCGTTTTCTTCGAGACGGTTCCCCCGGTCGCCCAGACGCAAAAAGAGGGCCGCCTCATAGCCCTGGATGACCAGGTTCGTGAGCGTGACGCGCTCGAGCCCGCCGCCGTCGACCGATTCCAGGGCCACGGCGGAGATCCCCCGCGGGATGCCGTTGATGCGCTCCGAGGCGGACGGGGATTGGATGACGCAGTTGCTCACGGTGATGTTCCGGAAGCCGCCGAGCGATTCCGTCCCCATCTTGATGGCATTGCAGTGGCTGGCCAGGATGCAGTTGGTCACGGCGATATTCTGGCACGGGCGGTGGAGCGTGCTCTTGAAGACCAGCGCGTCGTCGTCGCTGTCGACGAGGCAGTTGTTGACGACGACGTCGCGGCAGGCGTCGAGGTCGAAGCCGTCGTTGTTGACGGCGGCGTGGGCCCAGACGCGGACGCCCTCGATCCGGGCGCGCTCGCAGGCCAGAAGCTGCATCGTCCACATCGCCGACTGCGTGAGGGTGACTCCCTCGACCCGGACGTCGCGGCAGTTGACGAGCCGGACGAGATAAGGCCTCTTGAGGTAGTCCCCACCGAACTGCCGGTGGAATTCCGCCCCCTGGCCGTCAAGGACGCCGGGGCCCTGGAGCCCGACGAATTCGAGGTCCTCGCCGTAGACGAGGGCGTGCTGAACGTATTGACGGGTCCGGGAAGCCAGCTTGGGCCGCTGGACCGGGTAGTCCTCGAGCCGAGGGCTACCGAGGATCGTCGTGCCCGCGGAAGTCCGCAACGTTACGCGGGACTTCAGGACGAGCCCGCCCGTCAGAAATCGCCCGGGGGGAAAGAAGACATGACCGCCGCCGGCCGCGGCGCAGGCGTCGATGGCCGCCTGAAAGGCCCGCGTGTTCATGGTCGAGCCGTCGGCCTTGGCCCCGAAGGCGTTGACGTCGAATAGCCGGGCGTCCACGGCGGACTCGGCCCCCGCGCTCCCGGCCTGAGCCGATGTCGCCCAGGCCGCCGCGCCTCCGGCGAGTCCCAAGCGGCTGATCATCTCCCGTCTCGAAAATCTTCCGGTCATGGAGTCCTCACCTTCTCAGTTCGGCTGGAGACGCGGAGCTTCATAGAGCTCGAAGTCCCAGATCGTCGGGGCGCCCGAGGCCTTGAGAACGTGAAGCCGGACGGCCTGCCCCGACGTTTTGGGAAACGCGAGCGTCGCGCCCGACGTGCCGATCGTTTTTCCACGGTAAAAGGCCTTCCACGTCCCGCCCGCCTGCCGGCTTTCCAGGGCGTACTCCTGGACGCGGTCCCAGCCTTCGCTGAGGAAGGCGCCGTCGAATTTGCGCCTGTTCCCCAGATTGATCTCGAGCCAGCATTCGCGGGTATCGTCGTCGGTCGCCCATCGCGTCCCGGAATCGTCGTCGACGGACAGCCCGGGAGCGTACTGGGGGTCGTTCTTATAGACGTTAGACGCCGAGGCCTTGGCCCCGAACGTGAGGGACGGGCGGACGAGCGAAGGGTTCGAAAGGGCCGCCTTCATCTCCATGAGGCGCGCCGCCGTCGACTCGGGTATCCGGCCGGTCCGGTCCGGAGCGAGATCGAGGAGAAGGTTGGCCCCCCGAAGAACCGTCGAGCGGTAGAGCCGGCAAAGCGTGCGGACGGACTTCAACGCGTCCCCGGATACCCAGAACCAGTGGTGGGACAGGGTGTCGCATGTCTCCATGGGCAGGTAGTACGTCTTGCCCTTCACGGCGATATACGGATTATGGCCGGCCTCGGGCGGCGGCGTGACCTCGCCGTCATTCAGGTCTTTCGGCCAGAGGAGGACCGGCGGCCGGCCGAACTCCTTGTGGGCATAGGTGGGCGGCATCTCCCGCACCGCGCTCCCGTCCACGAACCCCTGGTTGAGGAGGACCAGGCAATCCGGCTGGAGCGATTTGATTCTTCGGTA
>Ga0315281_10000523_pt1 | contig 53313 bp, 34 predicted proteins | sample YL17G07_0_MG_FD_204540 | JGI IMG/M metagenome (GOLD analysis project Ga0315281, IMG submission 204540) | Sediment microbial communities from Yellowstone Lake, YNP, Wyoming, USA - YL17G07_0 | ecosystem: Environmental > Aquatic > Freshwater > Lake > Sediment | place: USA: Wyoming | collected...
CCAGGTGGAAAATGACTACCAGCGGCGGGCGGACCTCATCCCGAACCTCGTCGAAACCGTCAAGGGGGCCGCCGACTTCGAAAAATCGACCTTCACGGCCGTCACCGAGGCCCGGGCCAAGGTCGGCCAGGTCCAGGTTTCGGCCGACAAGCTCAACCCCGATGCCTTTGCCAAGTTCCAGGCGGCCCAGGACGGCCTGTCCTCCGCCTTGTCGCGGCTCCTCGTTGTCATGGAGAAATACCCCGACCTCAAGGCCACCGAAAATTTCAAAGCGCTCCAGGCCCAGCTCGAGGGGACGGAGAATCGGATCGCGGTCGCGCGCATGCGTTTCAACGAAGCCGCCCAGGCCTTCAACACCAAGAGGATGAGCTTCCCGACCGTCCTCATCGCCGGCCTCTTCGGCGCGCGCTTCAACGAAAAGCCCTACTTCAAGTCCCAGCCCGGCTCCGAGACGGCGCCCAAGGTCAAGTTCTAGGCCTCACACACTGATGCCGGCCCGACTTCGACTCTCGGCCTGGATTTCCGCCTTCCTTGTCCTGGCTGGCTTTTTTGTTTCGGCCCAGGACCTCAAAATTCCTCCGCTCCCCGACCGCTGGGTCACGGACCAGGCCGGGTTCCTTTCCGCGGACACGGTCGCGTCGCTCGACGCCCGGCTGGCGGCGTTTGAGCGGGAAACCGGGCATCAGGTCCTCGTCTACGTTGGCGGGACGACGGGCGGCGTTTCGATCGAAGAGTGGGCCGTCAAGGCTTTCGAAGCCTGGAAGGTGGGCCGCAAAGGGCTCGATGACGGCCTCGTTCTTTTCATCATGGCCGCGGACCGTAAAATGCGGATCGAGGTCGGCTACGGGCTCGAGGACCGCGTCCCCGATATCCGGGCCTACCAGATTATCAATGAGATCCTCGTCCCGGGCTTCCGGAGCGGAAGTCAGGACGCCGCCGTATCCCAGGCCGTGACGAGCCTCCTCTCGCTCATTTCAGGCCGGGACGAGGGGGCGGCGCCCCCCGGACAGAATCCGCCTTCCGGACTCAGGCGGGGCCAGTCGGTCGTCAACACGGTTTTCGTCGTTGTGGCCTTCGTTTTTTTCCTGATCCTGCTCATCACCCACCCGTCTCTCGCCCTGTGGCTGCTGATCAATATCATCTCGGGTGGCCGGGGCGGCGGGGGAGGGGGCGGCGGCGGCTTCAGCGGGGGGGGAGGGCGCTCGGGCGGCGGAGGCGCGTCCGGGTCGTGGTGAGGGAGGCTTGAGATGATATTCGGGCACCGTCGCAAACTGCTGAGGGCGATCGACGCCGCGCGGGTGAAAGAGGCCATTCAGGCCGCGGAGCGCCGGACCTCGGGGGAGATCCGCGTTTCCGTCGCCCCGTTTTTCTGGGGGCCGGTCCGGCGGGTCGCCGAGAAGGCGTTCCGGAGGCTCGAGATGCACCGGACGAAAGATCGGAACGGGATTCTCTTCTTCATCGTCCCGTCCCGCAAGCGCTTCGCCGTTCTCGGCGACGAGGGGATTCATGCCCGGGTGGGCCAGGAATTTTGGGAATGCGTGGCGGGTCTCATGTCCGGGCACTTCCGCAAGGGCGAGTTCACGGAAGGGCTGGTCCGGGGGATCGAGGAGGCCGGCCAGCAGCTGGCCGCTCACTTTCCGTTCGCCCCCGACTCCGACGTCAACGAATTGCCCGACGACATCGATTTTGGAAAGACCGGTCGTAAGGAGAGGAAATGAAAAAGATGGTCCTGATAATGATCGCTCTGTCCGTGATGCTGGCCCTCGCGGCGTGCCGGAAATCGGCCGAAAAATTGACTTACCCGGCGACGAAAAAGGTCGACCAGGCCGACGACTATTTCGGCACGAAGGTCGCCGACCCCTACCGCTGGCTCGAGGACGACAACGCCGCGGACGTGAAGGAATGGGTCCAGGCCGAGAACGCCGTGACCTTCGGCTACCTCGGAAAGATCCCCTTCCGTGAGAAGATCAAGCAGCGGCTGACCGAGATCTTTAATTACCCCCGCTATTCCTCGCCCTTCCGGGCCGGGGAGTACTACTTCTTCTACAAGAATGACGGCCTCCAGAACCAGTCTGTCTGCTACATCCAGAAAGGCCTGGACGGGACGCCCGAAGTCTTCTTCGACCCCAACGCCCTTTCCCCGGACGGCACGGTGCGGCTCGGGATCATCAGCATCTCCAGGGACGACCGCTACGTCACCCTGTCCCGCGGCGAGGCCGGCTCCGACTGGTCCGAGATCCGGGTCATGGAGATCGCGACGAAGCAGGAGCTCCCGGACCGCGTCCGGTGGGTGAAGTTCTCGGGGGCGGCCTGGCAGGGGAACGGCTTCTACTACAGCGGCTACGACAAGCCCGCCGCCGGCCAGGAGCTCAAGGCCAAGAACGAGTTTGAGAAGGTCTTCTTCCACAGACTCGGCGACCCCCAGGCGTCCGATGTTCTCGTCTACGAAGACAAGGAGCATCCCCTGCGCTATCTCGGGGCCGGGACCACGGAAGACGAAAAGCTCCTGTTCCTGACCATTTCGGAGGGGACGAGCGGAAACGAGCTCTACGTCAAGGACCTGGCCGGGAAGAACGCGAAGTTCGAACCTCTGGTCAGGGGATTCGAGAACGACAGCGCCCCCGTCGACGCCGTGGGCGACAAAGTCCTGGTTTACACGAATGTCGACGCGCCGAATTTCCGGGTCGTGCTCGTCGATCCCAAGGCGCCGGCCAAAGAGAAATGGCGGACCGTGATCGCCGAGAAGCCCGAGGTCCTGAGCGAGATCAACGCTTCCGGCGGCTCCCTTTTCTGCAACTACCTCAAGGACGCCAACACCAAGGTCACCCAGCATGACCTGGCCGGCAAGCTCATCCGGGAGATCGAGCTGCCGGCCCTGGGAACCGCCGGCGGTTTCAGCGGGAAACGGGATGAGAAGGTCCTGTTCTACACCTTCACCTCGTTCACCTATCCTCCGACGATCTACAAGTACGACCCGGCTTTCGGCCGGTCGGAGGTCTTCCGCAAGAGCGAGGTAAAGTTCGACCCGGCCGATTTCGAGACCAAGCAGGTTTTCTACGCCAGCAGGGACGGGACGAAGGTCCCCATGTTCATCGTCCACAAGAAAGGGCTGACGCTCGACGGGAAAAATCCCACCTACCTCACCGCCTACGGCGGCTTCAACATCAGCGAGCAGCCCTCGTTCAGTCCGAGCTATCTCGTCCTCCTCGAGAATGGCGGGGTCTTCGCCCTGGCCAACATCCGGGGGGGCGGGGAGTACGGCGAGGCCTGGCACAAGGCGGGGATGCTGCTCAACAAGCAGAACGTCTTCGACGATTTCATCGCCGCGGCCGAGTATCTCATCCGGGAAAACTACACGTCGAAAGACCGCCTGGCCATCGCCGGCGGCTCGAACGGCGGCCTCCTCGTCGGGGCGGCCATGACCCAGCGGCCGGACCTTTTCAAAGTCGCCCTGCCCGCGGTCGGGGTGATGGACATGCTCCGCTACCACAAGTTCACCGTGGGTTGGGGCTGGGCCGTCGAGTACGGATCGAGCGACAACGAGAAGGACTTCAAGAACCTTTACGCCTACTCACCGCTGCACAATATCAAACCCGGCGTCTGCTATCCGGCGACCCTCGTCACGACCGCCGACCACGACGACCGCGTCGTTCCGGCCCACTCATTCAAGTTCGCGGCCACCCTCCAGGAGGGTCAGGCCTGCGCGAACCCGGTGATCATCCGCATCGAGACGCGCTCGGGGCACGGCTCGAGCAACCTGAGCAAGGCCATCGACGCCCTGACCGATACCTGGTCGTTTATGTTCTTTAACATGGGTGTCACGCCCGGATACAAATGAGTTGCTGATTAATTCGGTGACACACAACTAATTACCGAAATTAACATCGTGCCAATTGAGTGATTGAGTTGTGTGTCACCGAATAAAGGCGGTGGGGGGCTGGGGACTTAGGGCCGGGAGAGACCAGCTTGGCGGATTTTAGCGTTTGTCCTGGGGGGGTTTCTTGCCGGCGTCGATCTGGTCCTTCAAGCGGGCGGCCTCTTCCTGGACCCGGATGAGCTTGCGGTTCGTCTCGTCGAGCTGTCGCTGGATGCCGTCTTTGGACGTCATCGAGTCCAGGTTATTGGCCTCTTGCATCAGGGCGTTCATTTTCGTGGACAGGAGGTCGATAAGTTCGTTCGCGGCCTTCAGCCGGGCCTCGGCCTCACGGGTGGAGGCCGGCTGCTCGGACGCGTCGCTGTTCCCCATCAGCGCGGGGCCGTTCTTGGCGACGGAGGGCACCATGACGACCGCGCCGGAGGCGTCTCCCGCGCCGCCGGACGCGACGCCCGTAGCATCCTGGCCGGCGATCCCCGACGGGTTCGCTTCCTCCGCCTGGTCCCGGTTGACGACGATGACGGCCGGGGTCTTGCGGACGGCGGCCAGGTCGGCGTTCGTGACGACCTTGGCCCGGTTTCCCCTAAGCGCCTCCCGGCGCGCCTTTTCCTGGCGGGCGAGCTCGCTGACGCTCTGGCCGCAGAGAGATCCGACGAGGGCCGCGAAAATTGTGACGACGAGAATTTTCTTCATGATGCAACCACCTTCGCCATTCTGGCATGCCCCGGGGCATTCGTCAAGCGGCCCCCGGACCTCCCGGTGGGGGTCCGGGGCTGGCCCACGGACGCCGCGGCAGCCAGGGACTACCGGATGACCTGATAGACCTCCCGCCACGATTTAATCTGCAGCAGCGCCCCGACGGGGTTGGCCAGCATTTCGATCGTGGAGTTGTATTCCTGGATAAAGACCTCTCTCTTGCTGATGCTCTCGGGCGCCGGCGTCCGCTGGATTTCACCCAGGGTCACGGCCCGGCGGGCCTTGCTGACCATCTGGAGGTATTCGGGCGGGACGACGCTGTTCGAGCGGAGCGCCGAGCCGCCGATCGGGATGCCCGAGGCGAAGCGGAGCTGGCGGGCGTAGAGGCGCCCGGCGTCGGTCAGGTTCAGGCAGGGATTGACGTTTTCGATACTTCCCCGCAGGGTGCTGAAGTAGATCGTGAAGTCCGCGACGACCGGGTCGGCCCAGACCTTGAAGCCCGTTTCGAGCTCGCCCTGCTTTTTATCCGAGGTCAAGTTGAGGGCGGCCGGATTGCCCATGTACCAGTCGACCGTCACGCCGCTCACCCCCATGTCCGAGAGGCCGATGAAAGAGTAGTCCCTGGTGGCGGGGGCGTTGTCGTCGCCGCCCGTTCCGAAATACACCTTGGGGAACTTCACGTCCGAGAAGGGATCGACCCAGACCGCGGGCTTGGTGATGATCGGGTAGTTGAGGTAGTCCGTGTAAATGGCCGTGAAGGTCCAGGAACCGCGGACGGAGCTCGAGGCGTCCAGACGGTAGAGCCGGCCGTCGAGGTCGCCGACGTACACGGAATTGACGTAGCCGTCGGCGTTGGTATCAATGGTTGTCGGCGAGGCCACGATGGCGGCCAGGATGTTGGCGTAGGGGACGCGCGGCGCCGAGAACAGGCTGGTGTCGACGTCCGAGACGGTCGTGTCCCAGATGACCTCTCCGGTGTCGATCCGGACGACGTAGAAGGAGCGGCCGGCGACACCCTGGCCGATGTTGTCGTACCCGGAGCCCATGAAGGCCACCCAGCGGTCCGTCCCGGCGTCGCTGATTTTCGCGACGGCCGGCACCGACCATGTTTCACCCATCGTGTACTGGCCGGAGACATTGCGGTGCGTGATCTCCCAGAGCGGGCGGGGGTCTTCGGGGTTGGTGACGTCCAGGGCGAAATAATAATTGTATCCCCCGGCCATGGTGCTGCCCTTGCCCGGACCCTGGCCGCAGACGAGGACCGTGTGCCACTGGCCTCCGATCTGGACGTCGGCGACCGTCGGCGAACCGTCCACGAAAATGTCGTGGGCATAGAACCTGTCCGCGTTCACGAGGTCCACGCCCCACTGCTTCTGAAGCTTCGGGAGAAGGTTATAGGGGATGAACGCCCAGAGCTCGGCCCCGGTGCTCACGTTGAAGCAATGCAGCGTGCCGTCGTTGGCCCCGACGTAAAGGACCTTGGTCCTGTTTTCATTGGCCTTGGCGAAATCGGAGTACCCGGCCCCCATGAGCGACGCGGCCTGGCTGGGCACTCCGACGACGACCGGCGTCGAGTGGTTGATGTCGCCGAGCTTCCATTCCCGGCCCGTGCCCCGGATGAAACCGATCAGCCCGTCGTTCTCGTTGTTGGGGTCCTGGAGGAACGGGGTCAGGAGGTCCACGTTGGCCACGGTGAAGTCGGTCCTCTGCAGGGGCTGGCCCAGGTCCTTGTTGGGCCGGATGGCGGTGTAGACAACCCGGTCGTCCGCGCTGCGGGCTTTGAGGATCTGGCCCGCGTCCCAGAGGACTTCCGTTCCGCTCTGGAGCGCCCGGCCCCCGGACGCGTCCAGGTCCGAAGTGGTCAGGGTCGTCAGCACGGAGTAGCCGCCCGAGCCGAGGCTGACCTTCGAGACGTCATAAGCCCGGAGCTGGCCTTCCCAGCCCGGGTAGATGAACGACGAGCCGATGATGAGCTTCTTGGTCTCGCCGCTGCTCGTGACAATGGTCGCGGCCGCGGAGGAGCGCGAATATTCCCGGCGGTCGACGTACTTGTATTCGAGGTTGAGGGAAAAAACCTGGGGCGTGCTGAACGAGGCCCCGGTGTAGTCCTGCATGAAATCCTCGGTCGCGGTGAGGACGACCCGCCACCGGAGGTCCGTGCCGAAATTCTTGAACTCGTACCACCCGGTGTCCGCGGACGAGTTCGTGTATGTGGTGATGGCCGAGCCCTTGAAGGTCTTATAGATCTCCCAGTTGACGCCGCCGTTCGAGGAGAAGTATACGTCAACGGTCAATCCCGCGTTGGACTGGCCCCGCCAGTTCTGGACCAGGCTGGTGACCCGGACGGAGGTGATGGCGTAGAGGCGCGGGTCGAGGCTCGCCGCCGTGACGTTCGTCGATTGGGCGACCCCGTGCAGGCCGAAGACGTCGGCCAGCATGTTCACGACGAGGTAGTAATCGCCGGAATGGTTGGCGTCGGCGAGGATGATGTCGATGTCCCCGTCATGGTCGAAGTCGAGGGGGGAGACGATATCCGTGTCGTAAAAGGGCGGGATGATGGGTTGGCAGGCGTTGAGGCACTGGAACTCCCATTGGACGGCCCCCCCCTGAACCCCCCGGTTCCGCATGATCCACATGTGGGCCTGGTTGCCGGCGTTCCAGGCGTCGGTCGCAACGAAAATGTCGGGCAGGCCGTCGCCGGTGAAGTCCGCGGTGCTTAGCCCGACCGGTCCGGTGCATGCCGCGTTGGAGATGGCGATCGTCTGGCGGGTGAAATGCCCCGTTCCGTCGTTCTTGTAATAGACAAGATAAGGATAGTTGTTGACCGACCCGCAGACGATGTCGATATCGCCGTCGCGGTCGAAGTCGGCGGCCCCGATACACGAGCCGCCGCGGTCCGTGAAACCGCCGCCGCCCGTCCAGGTGAAGCCCGTGTTCTGGTCATAGGCCAGCTCGGTGACCGAGAACTTGTCCAGCTTGAATTGCTTGGGGCCCGGGTTGCGGAGGAGGAAAATCTTGTTCTGGCTGATGGCCAGAATATCGATATCCCCGTCCTTGTCGATGTCCACGGAGCAGAGGTGGTTCGCCGTCCAGTCGGCGTACACATGGGCGGCCTGGAACATGGCCGTGAAATCGAGGTTGGACGAATTCGAGCGGATGTTGAATTTCGGGACCGTCTTGGTCCCGACATTGATGTACATGACGGCGCTGAAGTTCGTATAACCGAATTCGTCGGCGCCGTTCCGCATGAAGAAGAAATCGAGCAGGCCGTCGCTGTTAAAATCCGCCACGCTTATGGACCCCGGCCCGATGTAGGTGTTGAAGGGGTCGTTGAGGACCGAGGGGTCCATGATCCAGGAGGCGTTCCCGGCAACGGGATAATTGTTCCTGAGAAAGACCAGCCGGGAGGTGTCCTGGGGACTGCCGGCCGGGCCCGTGAGTTCCAGGCCGACGAGGTCGGGAAAGCCGTCCCCGTTGAGATCGCCGGCGTCCGTGACGTAGATATGCGCGCCCAGGCTCCCGGGCTTGGTCACGGCGAAATTCGCGCCCAGCCGAGGCAGCTCGAGGGGAGCCGTCTGGCCCGTGGCCGGCGTCCAGCCGTAGATGGCGGTATTTTGGGCGTCCTTATACGTGGTCGTCGTGAAATTCTCCCCGAAGGAGCCGCTGGTCAACGTGCATGTCACCTGGGCGACGAGCCTCGCGCCCAGGAATAAGGCCGCGACCGCCAAAAGATAAGAAACCGCCTTCTTCATGTTCAAAGTCATGGTCTGCTCCACCCTAAGGATTCCCCCCCGTGTTTTCGAGGCCCAGCAGGACCTCGAGCCGCGACGTGGCCAGGATCCGGTTCCCCGACCGCACGACGCCGATGCACACGAGCATCACGTCGGTTACGTCGGGGACCGGCGACCCCGCCTCGTCGTCGATCAGAAAAACCGTGAAAGTCCGCGTCAAGTCGTCCGCCCCGTCCGCCGTTTTGAGGAAGGGACGGTCCTTGAAGAGGACGCCCGTTGTGCCTTCCGCGAGGCTCTGGGCCAGGGCCAGGTCCGAGCTACGCCGGTAATAATTGGCGTCGAGCGGCAGGTCGATCCCCACGGGCGTCCGGAGACAGTTGTCCTGGAGGCCGGACCAGGTGCCGTCGAGGAGACTTCTCTCGATGGCCAGCCGGGCGGTTTCGAATCCCGCCTCGGCCGTGTTGAAGGCCTCCTCCTGGTCGCGGACGCTGCCCGAGACCTTGGGCGCGATGCCCGTGATCCTCAGGATCGCGACGCCCACGCCCAGCATGAAGGCTATGATGATGATGACGACGATGAGCGATGACCCCCGCTCCGGGTGTTTCTTGTCGTGTCTCACCGTTCCCCCCGGTTGTAGAGATTCAAGGACAGGTTCCTGACGTTCGACGTGGACTCCAGCAGGAAGCGCCGGTGGAGGTCGTCCGCCGCGGCCGCCGGCGAATTAGCCAGGGCCGGCCGGCGGTAGTGGTGGATGGCCGCGTCCGGGGTTCCCGAGACGCTGACCATCTTGTTGACGGTCCGGCCCAGGACGAGGACCCGGATCTGGCGGATGAAGTCCACGTCGTCCACCGTCCAGAGCGGGTTCCAGTCCTGAAACCCGTCCAGGACGCCGTCGTCGTTGAAATCCCCGTTATACTGGATCTGGAAATTCTCGATATTCTGGGCGATTGGGTTGTGGACCGCGTTGTTCGTCATATAGAGGACGCCGGGCAGGCCGAGATAGCCCTTGACCCCGGCCGTCAGCCCCGGCTGGCTCCCCCGGACGTCCAGCCAATAGGTCCTGACGTCGACGAGCGTGATGGTGCCGCCGTCATAGTCGTTGGAGTGGGGGCAGGTCCCCTTCAGGTTCATCGGGGGGTCGATATCGGGCGCCAGGCCGTGCGAGAAATTGAATTTCTCGTTGTTACCTCCCGCCGACCGGGTGATGTGCGTGACCGTCCGGATTTCCCCGAACCGGCAAGGGCTGGAGGTGGAGGGAAGGATGAGCACGGTCTTGTTCTCGTAGAAGCTGTCGGTGTAAGGATACTGTTCGAAGCTGTTGTCATCGAGGGCCAGGTCCGCCGCCGCCCCCTGGTAATTCAGGATCCTGAGGTCGAGCGGCCAGTCGATATTGCCCATCAGGGTGAGGCGGTCCGGCTGGACCTCCGAGCCCTGGTCCTCGTTGTCGACGCCCTCGAGCGAGTACATCCGGAAGCCTTCGGGCAAGCCGACGGCGACCATCCGCGTGTCTCGCATGACCAGAAACATCGCCGAGCGGACGTCATTCTGGATCTCGGCGTACTGCTGCTGGTCGACGGAGATCTGGTTGCTCTTGCTGTACACGGTCAGGGCGGCGACGATGACGATGAGCATGATCGTCGTGCCGATGAGGAGCTCGATGAGGGTGAACCCTCGCGAGCGGCCGGGCGAATCAATCCGGGTTTTGCGTGTGTTCATGGCGTCACCTGGTAATCATGGTCCCCAGCCGGGCCCGGACCCTGTTGCGGTCGGGATGGTCGACGAGTTCGTCCCGGTTGGCGGACAATTGCGAGGGCGGGAAGACGAGGACCTCGATCTCGAAGGCCGGGTCCCTGTTCGTCACGACGGTGATGCGCCGGTAATCCGGCGTCCCGTCGGCGTTGACGTCGAGCGTCTGGTCGTCGGACTCCCCCCGGATCGCGTTCGGGAAGGCCGCCAGCTCGGAGAGGGTCAGCGTCCGGAGGTAGTCGATCTCCTGCTGGCCGAGGAAAACGGCGTTGGCGATTTCGCTGGCCCGGACGTTGTTCATGATCGACATCAGGTACAGCTGGACAAGCCCGAGCACGGCCACGGCGACGAGAAACACGCCGATGAGAACTTCGATCAGAGAAAAGCCCTGAGACCGGGTCCGTTTTTTTCGCAGGCGTTGAATCATGGTGTTTCCCCTCTCTCCGTCGGCCTCACGCGCTGGCCGCCCTCACGTAGCGGATGGTGCCGCCGCCGAAGACCGTGAGGACCCTCAAGTCGGGCTGCCGCTTGGCCTTGAGCCTCACGCTCTGGAGGGTCAGCGAGTTGTGCGTGCTGTCGTACCCCTCGACGATCCCCACGGGCGAAAATACGACCGTTTGGCTCGCCGGGAGGTTGAGGGTGACCACGAACCGCCGCGAGATCGTCTTGACGAAAAAACCCGGGACGGCGGTCCACGTGCCCGCCGCGTCCAGGCTCTCGAGACGGATTTGCCAGAGGCCGTGGTCCTGGGAAAACCGGATGCGGTGATCGATCTTCTCGTTGACCGCCCGGTAGCGGGCCTGCTGCAAAGTCGTCTGGATGTCCCGGGTGCTGTTTTCGAGGTCGCGGGTCTCGAGCGAGTTCATGATGCTCGGGAACATCAGGATCATCGACATGCCCATGATGGCGACGACGACCAGGACCTCGATCAGCGTGAATCCGTGTTCTGCCCTTCGGTTTATCATGATGCTTCTCCCCAGTTCGTTAGGCGACGTTCTCGCTCCTTTCGGATTCTATTGAAGACCGGCCGTCCGGCGCAATCGCATTCTTCCGCCACGCGCGCGCCGACGCCGCTTTTCGATGGAGTCCGCGCTCCACGGTCTCGAAACAGAAACCCTTCAGCCGCATGATTCGGTCTCTTTCCCTTTTCGCGGGGACGATAACGCCGGATTCATCATGACAGGGGCCCATCCCCGGCGGAATCACCCCCAGGGGTGATTTCTTCGAGCATTTTCTTAGCCGGGATCTCACCTCAAACGGCTAGCCATATTGTCGTTCCGTGGCGAGGCGGCCGGTCACTCCTCGGAATGCGCCTCCCCCCGGGCTGGACAAACGGGCTGTGGACGGCGGCCGGACGCCTTCCGTGCGGCTAATAAGTATATGAAAATAAAGTACTTATTGGAGTTTCATCTTCTCCAGGAGCGGCCTCCACTTGTCCATGAGCTCCTTGTTGAGGTCGTTCGGCGGCTGGGCGTCGGCCGGAAGGAAAGGCTTGTAGGGGTGGGTCTTGGAATAGTCCTCGAATTCCTTCCGGAGTTTGCCCAGCTCCTCGGGTTTTGTCAGGAGGTCGATGGCCGAGGCGGCGATGGCCTTGGCCCCGGCGTTCAAACCCTTCCACGCGAGGGATCCGTAGCCCGCCGTCACGATCGACCAATGATGGCCGATCGCGCCCGGCACCTGGCCGGGGAATTGGATGGTCGCGGTCGGGGCGATGAGCGTCACGTCGCCGACGTCGGAGGAGCCGCCGCCCACGAACATCGCGCTCGGGGGTTCGAGCTTGTCCACGCGGGACGGCATTCCGTCCGGGGCCGCGCCAAGTTCCTTCTGGAGCGCCTTGGCGAAGGCCTGCTCCTCTTCGCTCCAAGTGGGCAAGCCGACGAGCTCGATATTTTTCTGGAAAAGCTCGGCCGCCGACTTGCTGGCGCGCCGTTGGTGAATGGCGCTGATGACCTGAGGCGGGAGGAGCTGCGTCCCGGAGGCGAGCGCGCCGGCCTCGGCGCAGGCGATGACGCGCTCGTAGAGGGAAAGGAGACCTTCGTCCGTATCCCGGACATAGTACCAGACGCTGGCCTTGTCGGGGACCACGTTGGGCGCTTCGCCGCCTTTAAGGATGACGTAGTGGAGCCGGCCGGAGAGGGGCATGTGCTCGCGGAGAAAGTTCGTCGCGACATCCATGATCTCGACGGCGTCGAGGGCGCTCCGACCCGCCCAGGGCGCCCCGGCGGCGTGGGCGGTCCGGCCCTGGAACGTGAAGATCGCCGAGAAAACGGCGTTGCCGCCGACCCCGTAGTCCGTGCTGAAGTTTTGGGCGCTGTGGTTGTCGATGACGGCGTCCACGCCGTCGAAGAGACCGGCCCGGATCATATACGGGCGGCTGGCCACGATCTCCTCGGCGGGCGAGCCGAAGACCTTGATCGTCCCCTTGAGCCCGTGCTTGACCATGGCCTCCTTCACCGCGATGGCCGCGGCCGCCGAAGCGGTGCACATGGTGTTGTGGCCGCAGCCGTGCCCCGGCGCTCCATCGATAACCGGATCCTTCTTCGGCACCCGGCCTTTCTGCGAGAGCATCGGGAGGGCGTCGAATTCGCCGAGGAGGCCAATGACCGGCTTGCCGGATCCGTAGGTCGCCACGAAGCACGTCGGCATGCCGGCCAGGCCGCGCTCGACATGGAAGCCGGCCTGTTCCAAAGTGTCGGCCAGGAGCTTGGACGACCGGAACTCCTGGAGCCCGAGCTCGGCGTATTCCCAGATGGCGTCCGAGATCTTTCCGAATCTCTCCACGGTCTCCGGGCGGCCGAGCCAGTCCAGGACGAGTTGCTTCTCCTTGGCGATTTTCCCCTTGGGGGCCGGAAGGCCGGATTGGACGAGGCCCAGGACGAGAATCAAACATAGGACCGGCGGCCACTTATGGCCGTTCGAGATTTTCATGTGCCTCCTCCGAACACGTGGACTTGGCCGGGACGGCCCGAAGGATTGATATACATCAGTCTCAAGAAGGGGTCAAATCTTCATTCTGCCACTTTTTCTAATCCGAGGCCTCGCGGTCCCAGTCACTCGATCCCCTTCGCGGGATTCCACGGACCTGAGTCCTTGGAGCTTCAGTTTATCTCTCCCCGACATAGAGGGATTTTCCGCGATCTTTTCCTTCGCCTCTGACCTAAAGTGGCAGAATGAAGATTTGACCCCTTCTTATTGATTGAATTTCCGGCGGTCCTGCCATAAAATCTAGGACTTCGGAATCCGGATATGAAGGGAGAAATTCCATGAGCATCAACAGACGGAACTTCCTCAAAATAGCGGGCGGCGCGGCCGGGGCATACGGGGTCGCGGGCGCGGGGATCGGGAACGCGGCGGCCGGACAGGCGCCGCCGCCGCCACGGCCCAAGGACTCGCCCATCGGCCGGCTCAAGCCCATGGCCGCCGGGATCGTCCCGATCACCGACGACGAGCGCCTGGCCCGCGTGGAAAAGGCCCGTAAGCTCATGGCGGAGAGTAAAATCGACGCCCTTGTCATCGAGGGCGGCACGGGCCTCATCTATTTCACGGACGTGAGCTGGTGGCTGAGCGAGCGCGTCCTCACCTGGATCCTTCCGGCCAAGGGCGAGATGGCCTGGGTCTGCCCGAAGTTCGAGGAGGACCGGGCGCGGGAACTCATCCGCTTCGGCGCCGACATCCGGACCTGGGAAGAGGACGAGAGCCCCTACAAGGTTGTCCGGAAAGTCTTTGAGGACCGGGGAATCCGGGCCGGCCGCGTCGGTATCGAGGAGCGGGTCCGCTTCTTCGTCTACGACGGCCTGAGAAAGGAAGCGCCCGGCCTCGAGTTCGTGATCGCCGACCCCGTGACGGTCGGCTGCCGGTCCATCAAGTCCCCGGCCGAGATCGCCCTCATGCGGAGGGCCAACGACATCACGGTCGAAGCCTACAAGGCCTCGATCGCCATGTTGAAGGAAGGCATGACGAAAGGCGATTTCGGGGCCAACGCCTCGGCCGCTTTCAGGGCCCTCGGCGCTCCGGGCGGGATCGGCGCGAGCTTCGGCGAGCAATCGTCGCTTCCGCACGGCAGCATCAAGCCGCGGAACCTCCGGGAAGGCGACATCGTCCTGATGGACGGCGGCTGTTCCGTCGGAGGATACCAGTCGGACGTGAGCCGGACGGTCGTCTTCGGGAAGCCGACCCAAAAGCAACGCGATGTCTGGGACGTCGAGCAAAGGGCCCAGCTGGCGGCCTTCAAGACTGCGGGGCCCGGCGTTCCCCACGAAGACGTGGACGCCGCCGCCCGAAAAGTCCTGACGGCGGCCGGGTACGGCCCCGGCTACAAGCTCCCGGGCCTGCCCCACCGGACGGGCCACGGCATCGGCATGGACGGCCATGAATGGACCTACCTGGTCAAAGGGAATAAGGCGCTCATAAAACCCGGGATGTGCTTTACCGACGAGCCCATGATCGTCATCCCCGGCGAGTTCGGCGTCCGCCTCGAAGACGACATCCATATCACCGAGGGCGGGGCGAAGTGGTTCACGCAGCCCAGCCCGTCCATCGACAAGCCGTTCGCCTAGCCGGAACCCGCGGCCGGATGCCGCGGCCCCGGCCGCCGGGGGCGGAGGTTTGACCGCCTTTTTCCCCTATGTTATAAAGGATGAAGACATGGGGCGGCATCCGGCCCTTCCGGCCGGCCGCCATTCCGTCGAGATCAGGTTTTGAGGAAGAGTATGGTCCGAGTCAGATTCGCGCCCAGCCCGACGGGCTTTCTCCACATCGGGAGCGCCCGGACGGCCATTTTCAACTGGGCCTATGCCCGTCACGCCGGGGGAGCCTTCCTGCTCCGGGTCGAAGACACCGACCTGAAGAGGTCCGAGGCGCGTTTCCTCGACGAGATCCTGGCCGACCTCAAATGGCTCGGCCTGGACTGGGACGAGGAGCCGATCTTCCAAAGCCGCCGTTTCGGCGTCTACCGGGAAAAGGCGGAGGAGCTCGTCGCCGCCGGAAAGGCCTATAAAGAGGGCGACGCCGTCCTCTACAAGGTCCTGCCCGGCCGGACGGTCGGCTTCGACGACCTCATCCACGGGCGGATCGCGGTCGAAACGGACACCATCAAGGATCAGGTCATGATCAAGTCGGACGGCTCGCCGTCCTACAATTTCGCGTGTGTCGTGGACGACGCCTTCCTCGAGATCACCCATATCCTCAGGGGCGACGACCACATCAGCAACACTCCGAAGCAGATCCTCTTTTACGAGGCGTTCGGCCTCGCGCCTCCCCGGTTCGGGCACATGCCGCTCATCCTCGGGACGGACGGGGCCAAGCTCTCGAAACGCCACGGCGGCGTGTCGGTCGAGGAATACAGGAATGGCGGGTTCCTCCCGGAGGCCCTGGCCAACTACCTCATCCTCCTCGGCTGGATGCCGCGCGACGGCCGTGAGGTCATGCCACTCGGCGAGGCCGTCAAGCTCTTCGATATCGCCGACATGAACGACGTCCAGGCCAAGTTCGACATCCAGAAGCTGCGCTGGCTGAACAGCGAATACATCATGAAGAAGCCGGACGGCGAGCTCCTGCCTCTCGTCAGGTCCCGGCTCGCCGCGGCCGGAATAGAACCCGCCGCGGTCCCCGACGACTACCTCGCCCGCGTCCTCGGCCTCTATAAGGTCCGGCTCAAGACCTTGAACGATTTTCCGGCCATGACCGACTGTTTCTTCCGCGAGGATTTCGCCGTCGAGGAGGAAGGGAAGGCCCAGCTCGAGAAGCCGGAAAGCCGGGAATTCCTGGCCGCCCTGGCCGGCCGACTCGCGCCGCTCGACCCCTTCGCCCATGACACGATCGAAAAGGCCTTCCGGGATTTCGTCGAGGAACGCAAGATCAAGGCCGGCCTGGTCATCCATCCCGCCAGGATGGCCGTCAGCGGCAAGACCAAGGGCGCCGGCATCTTCGAGATGATGGAGGTCCTCGGCCGGGAACGCACCGTCGAGCGACTGAGGAGAGCCGCCCATGGATGAGACGCCCAGGCCCAAAAGCAACTTTGTCCGCGAGATCATCGACGAGCACTTCCGGAACGGTCGCTTCACGACGGTCCACACCCGGTTCCCGCCCGAGCCCAACGGCTACCTCCACATCGGCCACGCCAAGTCGATCTGCCTGAACTTCGGACTGGCGAGGGATTACAAGGGCCTGTGCAATCTCCGGATGGACGACACCAACCCCGAGACCGAGAGCATGGAGTACGTCGATTCCATCAAGGCGGACATCCGCTGGCTCGGTTTCGATTGGGAGGACCGCGAGTTCTACGCCTCCGATTATTACGAGAATCTTTACCGGTGGGCCGTCGAATTGATCAAGAAGGGCGTGGCGTACGTCTGCGACCTGAGCGTCGAACAGGTCCGCGAGTACCGGGGCACCGTCAACCGGGCGGGGAAGGACAGCCCCTTCCGGAACCGCTCCGTCGAGGAAAACCTCGACCTTTTCGCGCGGATGCGGGCCGGCGAATTCGCCGACGGGTCGAAGACCCTGCGGGCCAAGATCGATATGGCCGACCCGAACATGCTCATGCGGGACCCGCTCATGTACCGCATCCGCCGCGAGCACCATTACCGGACCGGCGACGCCTGGTGCATCTACCCGACCTACGACTGGGCGCACGGCCAGAGCGATTCGATCGAGGGCGTCACGCACTCGATCTGCACTCTGGAGTTCGAGGTCCACCGGCCGCTCTACGACTGGTACCTCGACCAGCTCGGCGTCCACCATCCCCAGCAAATCGAGTTTGCCCGGCTCAACCTTGGCCACACGGTCCTCAGTAAGCGGCGGCTCCTCGAGCTCGTCGAGGGCGGCCTCGTCAGCGGCTGGGACGACCCGCGCATGCCGACGATCTCGGGCTTCAGGCGACGCGGCTATACGCCCGAAAGCATCCGCAATTTCGCCGACGTCATCGGTGTCGCCAAGGACAACAGCATCGTGGACACGGCCCTCCTCGAGATGTGCGTTCGCGAGCACCTGAACAGGACGGCGCCGCGGGTCATGGCCGTGCTCAGGCCGCTCAAGATCGTCATCACGAACTACCCCGAAGGAAAAATCGAGGAGTTCGACGCCGTCAATAATCCCGAGGACCCCGCGGCCGGCATCCGGAAGGTTCCGTTCGGCCGGGAGATCTGGGTCGAGCGGGACGATTTCATGGAAGAGCCGCCGGCCAGGTTCTACCGGCTGGCCCCCGGGCGGGAGGTCCGGCTCCGCTACGCCTACTTCATCAAGTGCCAGGACGTCGTCAAGGACGCCTCCGGGAACGTCGTCGAGCTCCGCTGCGCCTACGACCCCGCGACGAGAGGCGGGGATTCGCCCGACGGCCGGAAAGTCAAGGCGACCATGCACTGGGTTTCGGCGGCCCACGCCGTCGAGGCCGAAGTCCGCCTCTACGATACCCTATTCACCGTGCGGGACCCGTCAAGCGTCCCGGAGGGAGAGGACTGGAAGACGACCCTGAACCCGAAATCCATCGAGACCCTGAAGGGCGTCAAGCTCGAGCCGGGCCTGCGGGACGCGTCGGCCGAAAGCCGCTGGCAGTTCGAACGGATGGGATATTTCTGCGCGGACCGGCGGGACTCGCGGCCCGGGCGCCTCGTATTCAACCGGACCGTGACCCTCCGGGACGAATGGGCGAGGATCGTCAAGGCCGGAAGAAACGAAGGTTCAGGCGCATAAAAAAAGAGGCCCTCTTTCGAGGGCCTCGCGCACCCCCGCCCCTTTTGCTGATTTCAGCGGACTTGCCGAGTCAAAACGCCAAGATCAGTGGGCTTCTCTATCCCCTTTTAGATCATGTTGCCCGTCCGCCTTTGTCCACAGGCCCGATCGACCGGGCCCGGAATCGGTTCTTCATTTTCCTCATTGTCTCCTTCCCTGCTTATCCAAGAAACGTGCCAACTGTCTGGCCCCTGACGGGGCGCAATTTGCCTGGATTCCCGGGAGGCCCGACTCTTTCCGGAGATGACAGGGAGGGAGATTGTTTCATCGAGCGGGACTGAATGTTGCCGCATAGGAAACAGCCAGGGGGGCGTGCGTCGGCTCCCCCGGGGCAACCCTCGGCCCTCCTCCATTCCGAAGCCCGCTCCCATGCGCCGGCCGCGCAGGCGCGTTCGCCACTCGGGTTTCAGGTATCCCGGCGGATTGTTAGAAACTCCCCGCAATGCTAGAATGAATCCATTGGAGAGGAATCATCCGCCAACGCACGGGCGCCGGGGCATTGCCCTCGACAGTGGAGGTCCATGATGTCCGACGGAACGCTGACGAATGGTATCGGATCGACGCTTAAGACGCTGGAGCGGCTATCCAAACGCGCGGACCTCCTGCCCCGAGAGCACAAAATCCCCTTCCAGGAGGGCATCCGCGAATTCTCCGCGACCCTCGAAAAAGTCCAGGCGGCGGCAGGGGACCTGGACCGATTGACCCGGCTTTCCTCCTTCCCCGAGCTCAATCCCGAGCCGGTCATGGAAATCGACGCTTCAGGGCGCATGTGCTACATCAACCCCGCCGCCGAACGTTTTTTGTCCGGTCTTCCGGAGGCCGGCTTCGGCCACCCGTGGCTCAGGGGGCTCGATCAGGCCGGAGACGAGGCCGGGAAATCCGGCCGTGTGCCCACGGTCCGAGAGTTGAATATCGGCGACAGGTGGTTCGAGCAGCTCGTTGTTCCCGTCCAGGAAGGCCGCCGCTTACGGATCTACGGCCGGGACATCACCGAGCGCAAGAAAGCCGAGGAGGCGCTCCGCACGAGCGAGGAGCGGTTCAAATTCATCGCCACCAGCACCCCCGACCACCTTCTGGTTCAAGACGCCGACCTCCGCTACACCATGGTCGTGAACCCTCAACTGCACTTGACCGAAAAGGATATGCTCGGCCGGACGGATTTCGATATCCTCTCCCGGGAGGACGCCGAGGCCCTGACCAAAATAAAGAAACGGGTCCTGAAAACCGGGAACCCCGAGTACCAGAGCATCCCGGTGACGTCTCGCTCCGGGGAGACCAATTATTTTGCGGGCACCTATGTTCCGAAGCGTGACGCCGAGGGCCGGATCGACGGAATCCTGGGGTTTTTCCGGAATGTCACCGAACAAAAACGGGCCGACCGGGAGCTCCAAAGGCTCAACCGGACCCTCACGGCTTTCAGCAAGAGCAGCCAGGCCCTGTCAAGAATCCCGGAGGAATCGGAATACCTCAACGAGGTCTGCCGGATCATCGTGGAGGACTGCGGGCACGCCATGGTCTGGATCGGCTACGCGGAAAACGACGAAGGCAAGACCGTCAAGCCGGCCGCCTGGGCGGGATTCGAGGCCGGCTACCTGGACACGCTCCGCGTGACATGGGCGGATTCACCTCGAGGCCGGGGCCCCACCGGGACCGCCATCCGGACAGGACAACCGGTCGTCTGCCGGGACATGAGAACCGATCCCGAATTCGAACTCTGGAGGGAAGAGGCGCTCAAGAGAGGTTATGCGTCTTCCATCGCGCTGCCCCTTAAAGATAAAGACAAGGCGATGGGCGCCATCATGATCTATTCCCGCGAACCCGACCCGTTCACTCGGGACGAGCTCGACCTCCTGACGGAGCTGGCCGATAATCTCGCCCGCGGGATCACGGCCATCCGCCTGCGAGCGGCCCATGCCGTGGCCGAACAGGCGCTCCGCGAGAGCGAGGAACGTTACCGGTCACTCTTTAGCGGGATGACCGAGGGCTTCGCCCTGCACGAAATCATCTGTGACGAGAAAGGCGAACCCGTCGATTATCGTTTTCTTGACATCAACCCCGCCTTCGAGAGGCTCACGGGCCTCAAACGGAAGGACGTCGTCGGCAGGCTCATGAGCGAGGTCCTGCCGGGAGATGAACCGGGTTGGGTCAAGGCCTACGGCGGAGTGGCCCTGACCGGGACGCCGGCCCATTTTGAAAACTACTCCCCCGGGCTCAAGCGGCATTACGAAGTCTATTCCTACAGGCCAGCCCCCGGGCAGTTCGCCGTCTTGTTCATGGATGTCACCAAACGGAGGCAAATCGAGGAGGAGCTTCAGAGCTCCCGCGTCGAGCTCGAAACCCGGGTCCGGGAAAGGACCGCCGAGCTTCGCCGGCAGGCCGAGCTCCTCGACCTCGCCAATGACGCCATCATCGTCCGCACGCTCGACGGCGACGTCCGTTTCTGGAACAAGGGCGCTGAGGGCATGTACGGCTGGACGAGGGATGAAGCCCTCGGCAGAAATAAGACTGAACTCCTTCGGCCCCAAACCTCCGTGCCGCTGGAGTACATCAACGCCGAGATCCAGTCTTCGGGCCGCTGGGAGGGAGAAATCACCCACCTCGGAAAGAACGCCCAGCCGATCCTGGTCTTCAGCCGGCAGGTGATGAGGACCCAAGAGGCCGGCCGTCCCCCGGAAATCCTGGAGATCAACCAGGATGTCACCGAGCGCCGGCAGGCCGAAGAGCGTCTCCGCCAGTGGCAGAAGATCGAGGCCCTGGGGACTCTGGCGGGCGGTATCGCCCATGATTTCAATAACATCCTCGTGCCGATCATGGTTAACACCGAGCTGGCCATGATGGACGTCCCCGAGGCCGACCCGCTCGGACGTCATCTGCAAATCATTCTCGAGGCGACAAACCGGGGCCGGGACCTGGTTAAACAGATTATCGCCTTCAGCCGCCAGCGGGAGGAAAAGCGCGAAATCGTGGACGTGGTCGCCGTGGTCAGGGAGGCCTTGAGACTTCTCAAGTCCTCGATTCCGACGAGCGTCGAGATCCGGGAGCGCTTTTCCGTCGAGTCCAGCCTGGCTCGGGCCGATGCGACCCAGATCCATCAGGTCCTGGTCAACCTCTGCAGCAATGCCGCGGCGGCCATGCGAGGGGGCGGACGGATGGATGTGAGCCTTGACGAGGTCGAGATCCGCCGGGGCGCCCCCTCGCTGCCGGCGAAGATCGGGCCGGGCCGCTATCTCAAGCTAACCGTTGCCGATACCGGGCACGGTATGTCCCGGGACGTTCTCGGCAAAATATTCGACCCGTTCTTCACGACCAAGAAGCCCGGCGAAGGGGCGGGATTGGGCCTGGCCGTCGCGCATGGCATCGTCAGGAGCCACGGGGGGGCCATCACGGTCACGAGCGAGGTGGGGAAGGGATCGAGTTTTGAAGTTCTTCTGCCGAGACTCGAAGGCGAGCACGCCGCCGGGCCGGCCGAAGCGGGGGCGCTTCCGACCGGCAAGGAACGGATTCTCTTCGTCGACGACGAGGACCTCGTCCTCCACAGCATCCAGCCCGCGCTCGAACGGCTGGGCTACCGCGTGACGGGCCGGACCAGCGCCGCCGACGCCCTGGCCCTGTTCCGCGAAAAACCGGATGCGTTCGACCTGGTGTTGACCGACCAGACCATGCCCGGCATAACCGGCGAAAAGCTGGCCCGGGAGATCCTGACCGTTCGCCCCGGCATCCCCATTATCCTGTCCACCGGCTTTAGCGAGGTCGTCCAGGAAACCGACGTCCGGGCCCTGGGCATCCGCGAGTTCATCCTGAAACCGTTTTCCGTCAGCGAAATCGCGGAAAAGATAAGGAAGGCTCTGGCCAAGGGCTGAGCATCCGGGTCTAACGTCCCGGCGGCGCCCTCACTTTTTCAGGTATTTTTCGAACCAGCCGACCATCCGGTTGAGGACGTCCAGCCGGTGCTTCTCCTCGCGCGGGCCATGCCCCTCCCGCGGGTAGACCACGAGCTCCGCTTCCACGCCGTAACGCCTCAGCCCGCGATGGAACTGGTAGCACTGTTCGACCGGGTCGGTCGTATCGTTTTCACCGCAGAGCTGGAGGGTCGGAGTTTTGACTTTCCGGACAAACGTCACGGGCGACCGCGCCGTGAACAGGGGCAGGTTCTCATAAGGATTGCCCAGGGCCCAGGTGTCCCCGATGTTGACGCCGGCCGATTCGGAGCCGTATTCGAAGGCCAGGTCGGTCATGGGCGCACCCGAGACCGAAGCCTTGAACCGGGTCGTCTGCGTCACCGCCCAGGCCGCCATGTAGCCGCCGTAAGACCAGCCGCCGATGCCGATCCGGCCCGGGTCGGCGATGCCCTGCTTGATCAGCCAATCCACCCCGGCCATGACATCCTTGAAATCGCCGCCGCCCCAGTCGAAGCGGTTGATGACCATGAAATCATAGCCATAGCCCGTCGACCCTCGAACGTTTGGGGAAAGGACGACGAAGCCGCGCGCGGCCAGGAGCTGGCCCCACGCGTCGATACGGTTCGTCCAGGCGCCGGTCGGTCCGCCGTGGACGAGGATGACCGCCGGGAGCTTCGTCCCGGGCGGCGGACCCTCGGGCCTGATGAGGGCGGCCTCGATCTCTATTTTATCGAAACTCGGGTAGCGGACGATTTCAGGCTTGAGGAGCTTGACATCGTCCCAATCCTTGTTGAAATGGCTCACTTTTTCGGCCTGCCCCGTGGCGGAGGCGACCCAGAGCTCAGCGGCCTGGGTCGCGGATTCGCCGACGAAAGCCAGCCCGAATTTTCCCCTGGCGTAGGAACCGGTCACAAGCGGCGGCGTCCACGCGGACTTTTCGGCTTTCCCATCGAGCGTCACCGTATAGAACGCGTTACCGAATCCAAGGGAAACGTCGGCGAAGAGATCTCCCGCGTCCCCCCAGACGAATGAACCTACGGGGCGGTCGATTGAGCGGGCGGTGAGGTTCCGGACCGGGCCACCGGACACCGGCTGGATGACGATATCATGCGCTTCCGGCCCCTCGCCGCGGCACCCGACGTAGGCCAGCATGGTCCCGTCCCCGGAAACTCTGAAGCTCCTGAACGGTCCGGCCGGGGCCGAAAGAAGCGTCATCTTGCCGTCGGCCGCGCTCACCCGGTAGATCTTGTCCGAAAACACATCCTGCCGGGGATCGTCCGTCGCGTTGACGATGAGCGATGCCCCGTCGGGCGTCCAGACATATTCCGAAACGCGCCATGCCCCCTGGAGGATGGTGCGGACGGCCTTGGACTCGACGTCCATAACCTGGAGGAGTTCCCGGTTCTCGGGCTTGCCCATGACACGCGCGTCGTCCTTGTCCTTTTCCTTTTTTTCCTCCTCTTCGGTTTTGGGCGCAGTCGTTTCGAAGGCCAGACGGTTTCCGTCCGGGGCCCAGTCGAACGAGGAGATCCCGGTCTTGCTCTCCGTAAGCCCCCGGGCCTCGCCGCCGTCGATGGGAATCAGGTAGATCTGGTTCTCTCCGTCGCGGTTCGAAAGGAAGGCCAGCGTCCGGCCGTCCGGCGACCAGCGGGGCCGCGAGTCGGACTTGGCCGAGCTCGTGAACTGTTTGAGGGAGCGGCCCGGGAGGTCATAAATCCAGATGTTCCGGCGCTGGCCGGACGGCTTGGCCGGCTCGGAGACGACCAGCGCGAGGCGCCGGCCGTCGGGCGATAGCTGGAGGTCGCCGATCGACCAGCGCTTGAGCGTCATCTCGGGCGTGAGGACCTTGGCCGGGCCGCCGGCCTGGGCGGCGGGCTCGCCCCACGCGGCGGTCGCGTCGCGCCGCGATCCGGCCGCGGGAACGAAAGCGAGCGCCGTGCCCAGGGCCATAATCCAAAGCACCGCCCACCCGCCCGGCCCGGGAGATTTCTTTAGTCTGTCGATCGTCATGGTGACCTCCTCGTGTCAGCGTGCCGTCCCTAGATATCCCACGATTCCAAGCCGATTACAACCCCGTACTCGGGATTCTGCGGATGCGAATGCGTGGAATCCCGAGTGCGGTGCAGGCGCTCCAATGCCGGCAAAATTCGGATCCCACAGACGTAACCTCGTGGAGCTTCGGGTTGCCGCTTCCGGCGAGCGCTCGGGGCTTGGAACTCCTCCATCCCGGGTGCTACAATACGGGAGGTCGACCGGAAGGCCGGCCACACGGCTGACGGTTCCCTGCGGCTTTAGCGGAAGAGAATTGCGCCCCTGGGGCCGAAGGGGATGCCGGAGAAAGGAATGAGGTCATGAGCGACGTGCCTGAAGACCAGCCCAAAACAATAGCGACTCCGGCAGGCGTAGGGGACGTCATCCACGGGCCCACCCTATTGACCGAGGACGACATTTACCTATTCAAGGAAGGCAGTCATTTCCGGCTTTACGACAAGATGGGCGCCCACGCCATGTCCTCCCACGGCCGCGAGGGCACGTGCTTCGCCGTCTGGGCGCCCAACGCCGCGCGGGTCTCCGTCATCGGGGATTTCAACGGCTGGGACCCGGAGCGGCACCCCCTGGCGGCCCGCTGGGACGGCTCGGGCATCTGGGAAGGTTTCATCCCCGGCCTGAGGAATGGCGCCGCCTATAAATACGATATCCGTTCCGCCGCTCACCGGTTCCGGGCCGAAAAGGGAGACCCTTTCGCCTTCTTCTGGGAAGTTCCGCCCCGGTCCGCTTCCGTGGTATGGGACCTCGATTACGCCTGGTCCGACGGAGACTGGATGGCCAAGCGGGGCGAGCGCAACGGGCTCAATTGTCCCATGTCCATCTACGAGGTCCATCTCGGCTCCTGGCGGCGCGTGCCCGAAGACCACAACCGCTCCCTCACGTACAGGGAGATCGCCCCGCTCCTTGCCGCCTACGCCAAGGAGATGGGCTTCACCCACGTCGAGATCCTGCCGGTGATGGAGCATCCCTTTTACGGGTCCTGGGGTTACCAGACGATCGGCTATTTCGCCCCGACAAGCCGCTACGGCACGCCGCAGGACTTCATGTTTCTCGTCGACCACCTCCATCAGAACGGCATCGGGGTCATCCTGGATTGGGTGCCCTCGCATTTCGCGACCGACGGCCACGGCCTGGGGAATTTCGACGGCAGCCATCTTTACGAGCACATGGACCGCCGCAAGGGGTTCCATCCCGACTGGAAGAGCGCCATCTTCAATTACGGAAGGCACGAAGTGCGGGAGTTCCTCATCAGCGGCGCATTTTTCTGGCTCGACCGCTTCCACGCCGACAGCCTCCGGATCGACGCCGTGGCCTCCATGCTCTACCTGGACTATTCGCGGAAGGCAGGGGAGTGGGTCCCGAACGCCTTCGGGGGCCGTGAAAACCTCGAGGCCCTGGCCTTCATCAAGCGTCTCAACGAAGCGGTCTACGGCGCCTTCCCCGGCGTCCAGACCATCGCCGAGGAGTCCACGGCCTGGCCCATGGTCACCCGGCCGGTCCACCTGGGGGGTCTGGGCTTCGGGCTCAAGTGGAAGATGGGCTGGATGCACGATACCCTCGAATATTTCCGCCAGGACCCGATCTTCCGCAAATTCCGTCGCGACGACCTGACGTTCAGCCTGTGGTACGCCTTCACCGAAAACTTCGTCCTCCCCCTGTCGCACGACGAGGTCGTCCACGGCAAGGGTTCGCTCGTCGGCAAAATGCCCGGCTTCGAGATGGAAAAGTACGCCAACCTCCGGGCGCTCTTCGGCGCCATGTATACCCACCCGGGGAAAAAACTCCTGTTCATGGGAGGCGAATTCGCCCAGTGGAAGGAATGGGTCCACGATGAAAGCCTGGAGTGGCACGCCCTCGAGTACGCCCCCCACCAGGGCGTTCAGCGCTGGGTCCGGGACCTGAACGAAGCGTACCGCCGCGAGCCGGCCCTCCACGAGCTCGATTTCGATCCGGCCGGATTCGAGTGGATAGATTTCAACGACGTCGAAAACAGCATCGTCAGCTTCCTGCGGAAGGGGAGCTCGACCGGGGACATCATCCTCGTCGTCGGCAACTTTACGCCGGTTCCCCGCTGGGATTATCTCGTCGGCGTTCCCGAGGGCGGCTTCTGGAAAGAGATCCTGAACAGCGACGCCCGGGAATACGGCGGCGGCGGGCTGGGCAACGGCGGGGCGGCCGAGGCCGAGGCCCATCCGATCCACGGCCGGGACCACTCGCTTCGCCTGACGCTTCCGCCGCTGGCCGTCCTGCTCTTCAAAAAAGAGGCCGCCGCGGCGCGGGCCGTCAGGCCAGGAGACGTGGCATGAACAGGTTCATCTGCATCCACGGGCATTTCTACCAGCCGCCCCGCGAGAACGCCTGGCTCGAGGTCGTCGAAATCCAGGATTCGGCCCGCCCCTACCACGACTGGAACGAGCGCGTCACCGCGGAGTGCTACGAGCCCAACTCCGCGTCGCGGATTCTGGACGTCGAGGACCAGATCATCGACATCGTCAACAATTACGCTTCGATAAGCTTCGACGCCGGCCCGACGCTTCTCGCCTGGATGGAAAGCTCCAGCCCCGCCGTCTACCGGGCGATCCTCGAGGGAGACCGGCAGAGCCGGGACAGGTTCCGCGGCCATGGCGGCGCGATGGCCCAGGCCTACAACCACCTCATCATGCCCCTGGCCGGGAGCCGGGACAAGCGGACCCAGGTCATTTGGGGGATCAGGGATTTCGAATCCCGCTTCGGCCGCAAGCCCGAAGGAATGTGGCTTCCGGAGACGGCGGTCGACCTCGAGTCCCTGGACATCATGGCCGAACAGGGCCTCCTGTTCACGGTCCTTTCCCCTTACCAGGCCTGCCAGGTCAGGGACCTCAAGGGCGGCCCGTGGCGGGACGTGAGCGGCGGCCGCGTCGACCCGAGGACGCCCTACCTTTGCCGGCTCCCGTCGGGACGGCGCATCACCCTCTTTTTCTATGACGGCCCGATTTCCCACGACGTCGCTTTCGGCGACCTCCTGCGGAACGGCGAGCGTTTCGCGAAACGGCTCGTCGAGCCCTTTTCGCCCGCGCCGGCCGGGCCGGAGCTCGTCCACATCGCCACCGACGGCGAGACCTACGGACACCATCACCGCTTCGGCGACATGGCGCTGGCCTACGGCTTGAACTACCTCCAGACGAACAAGCTCGCCGAAATTACCGTTTATGGGGATTACCTGGAGCGGTTCCCGCCCACACGGGAGGCGCAGATCATCGAGCGGACCGCCTGGAGTTGCGCCCACGGCGTCGAGCGCTGGCGAAGCGATTGCGGCGACAGCACGGGCGCCAATCCCGGCTGGAACCAGAAATGGCGCGCTCCCCTGCGGGAGGCCATGGACTGGCTCGGGGCCAAGGCGGCCGCCGTCTACGAGCGGGAGATGGCGCCCTTTTCCAAAGACCCGTGGGCCGTCCGGGACGATTACATCCGGCTGATCCTGGACCGCTCGCCGGAAGCGGTCGAATCCTTTATCGCCGGCCACGTCGGGCATCCGCTGGACCCTCCGGGAAAAACGAGGTTTCTCAAGCTCCTGGAGATCGAGCGGCACGCCATGCTCATTTTCACGAGCGACGGCTGGTTTTTCGACGACATCTCGAACGTCGAGACCGTCCAGGTCATTCAATACGCCACCCGGGCCATGCAGCTCGTCCGGGACGTCACGGGCACGGACCTCGAGCCGGAATACCTCCGGAGGCTGGGCAAAGCGGCGAGCAACGTGGCCGAATACGGAAACGCCGCCCGGATCTATGAGCGGTTCGTCCGCCCGGCCTTCGTCGACTTCCTCCGCCTGGGCGCCCATTACGCGGTCTCCTCCCTGTTCGAGGAATACCCGCAGGCGACAAAAATCGCCCATTATTCGGCGAGCGCCGACTCCTGCGAACGGGCCGAAGTCGTGAACCGCAAACTGGCCCTCGGCAAAGTCACGCTCCAGTCGGCGGTCACGCTGGAGGAGCACACCGTGAGCTTCGCCGTTCTCCATCTCGGCGACCAGAACCTGACGGCCGGGGTCAGGGAGTTCGACGGAGTGACCAAGTTCGAGCGGATGTGCCGGGGGATCCGGGAGGCCTTCGCCAAGGGCGACATGACGGCCGTCATCCGCCTGATCGACCTGGAGTTCGGGACCCGCAGCTATTCCCTATGGCACCTCTTCAAGGACGAGCGGAGGAAAGTCCTGGGCCGGATCCTCGAGACCACCCTGCGCGGCCTCGAAGCGGAATTCCGCCAGATCTTCGAGGCGAACTACGCGACCATGCAGGCCCTGGCCGGGATGCAGATCCCCCTGCCCGAAGCCCTGGCCGTTCCCGCCGCCTTCGCCCTCAACGCCGACCTGCGCCGCCTCATGGACGCCGAAGACATCGACGTCGGCGCGCTCGGCAAGGTCGTCGACCAATACCGGACCTGGTCTTTCGAGCCTGACAAGGCCGCCCTGGGTTTCGCCGTCAGCAAAAAAATCACGGCGCTGATGACGAGGCTGGCCGCGACTCCCGACGACGCCAGGCTCGTGAGGTCCATCCTCGACATCTTCCGGACGCTCGAGCCACTGCGGCTGGACCTCGACCTCTGGAAAAGCCAGAACATCTATTTTTCGCTCGGCCGGACGCTCTGCCCGGGCGTGCGGGAAAAGTCCTGCCGGGGGGACACCGTCGCCAAGGGCTGGCTCGCGGATTTCGAGGCGCTGGCCGGATTTCTCCGCGTCAATACCGCCGTGACCCAAGTCAAGTGAAAGGAGACGCGCCATGCCGACTCTGAGCTTCGCCGCCGACATCGGTCCTCTTTTCCGTCAGAGCGACATCGAGACCATGAAACCGATCGGGCTCGACCTCTCTTCCTACGAAGAGGTCAAGATGAACGCCGCCGCGATCCTGGATCGGCTCGAGGCCGGCGACATGCCCTGCGACGGGGGCTGGGCGAAGGCCTCGACCGAAAAATTCAGGCGCTGGATGGACGAGGGGATGCCGGCCTGAGCCGGGTTCAGATCAATCCCAACATCGCCAGGAGCCCGTCGGAACAGGCCAGGACGAGCAGCGAGACCATGTACTGGTTCATCCGGCGAAACATGGCGGCGCCGGTCCGGCCGGGAGCGAGGCGGAAGGCGACGGCCTGCGCCCCCAGCCAGAGGGACAGGCCGGCCAGCGCGTAGCGGGTTGCCGGGGCGCGGACGAGGCTTCCGAGCGACAGCAGGAGCGAGCAGGCCGCGGTCCCCAGGATCCAGAAGGACACTAGCCGGCGAATCTGGACGGCCGTGAAGACCTCGGTGAGCCCTGGCAAACCAGCCGCCTCGTATTCCCGCCCGCGGTCCATGACCACCAGCCAGAAATGGGGGACCTGCCAGGCGAAGAGAATCAGGCAGAGGGCGTAGAGCCGGACGTCACTCAGGCTCCCCCCGCCGCAGACCCAGCCGATGGCCGGCGGAAAGGCCCCCGTCAAGGCGCCCGGGACGGCGGCGAACGCGCTGAGCGTCTTGAGCCGTGTGTAGACCCCGTTGTACCACGCGACGGCCAGGACGCCGAGCGCAACCGCGACGCGGCCGCCCGCGGCGAGGACCGACGTGCCCACGAGAAGAAGCAGGACGGCGAAGACCACGGCCCCCCTGGGGCGCATTTTCCCGGCGGGGAGGGGACGGCCCCTGGTCCGTTCCATCCTGGCGTCGGTCACCCGCTCCTGGACCTGGTTAAGGGCCCCGGCCCCACAGGCGAGGACAAGAACCCCAACCCATGGAATGAGGACGCGCGCCGACAGGCCTTGCGGCGCCAGGAGGCAGCCGGCCAGGGCCGAACACGCGGCGAGCAGCGAGACGCCCGGCCTGCAAAGCGCCAGGGCGGCCCGAAGATATCCGGTCCAAGCCGTCCGCCGCGTCATTTCATCGTCTCCAGGAAGGCGACAATCGCGTCGAGATCCTGGTCGCCTATTTTGAGTTTGGGCATGATCGGAGAGTAGCCCTTGACGATGTCCCGGTTCGGGTCGAGGATATATTGCCGGACGTAAGCCGCATCGACGGTCATCGTCCGCTCCGCCCCGCCGGTGACGACGACTTGGCGGCTCCCGACGAGGCCCTTGAACGTGGGCCCCACGCCCCGCGTCCCGTCGAGGGTGTGGCAGCCGAGGCAACCCGAGCCCTTGAGAACCTTCAGGCCCAGGGCCGCCGTACCGGTTTCCTCCGCGCTCCCATACCACCCGTCGAAATCCGCCTGGGGCATGACGATGACCTGGCTGCGCATGTGGGCATGCCCGAGACCGCAGTACTCCGAGCAGAAGACGTCGTAGGCGCCCGTTTCCCCGGCGTTGAACCATAAGTGCGTCTTCAGGCCGGGGACGCAGTCCTCCTTGATCCGGAAGGCCGGGATGAAGAGGCAGTGCAGGACATCGAGCGAGGTCATGACGAGTTTGACCGGCTTCCCGACGGGCACGCGGAGGACGGCGTCCTCTTTTCCGTTCGGGTAACGGAAGAGCCATGACCACTGGCGGGCCGTCACGTCCACCTGCATGGCGTCTTTCGGCGGGTTGCGGATGTATTCGAAATCGACCCAGCCGAAGTAGAACATCAGCATCACCAGGAGGAGCGGGATGACCGTCCAGACGATTTCGAGCGCCGTGCTCTCGCGGACCGCAATCGGGTGGGGATGCTTCTTCTTGTTGTAGCGGATGAGGAAGACGATCATGACGGCCATCACGGCCACGAGCAGCAGGCCGGACGAGGCGACGATGAAGAAAAACGCGCTGTCGACCTTGGCCGTTGAAGTCGCCGCTCCCGCAAACATCGTCTACCTCCGGAACCAGACGTCACTGAATGTCAGGATGATGATCACTGTCAGCGCCGCCACGGTCACGCCCAGCATGACCTTCACGAAACGGCTCTCCGACCTCAGGTGCATGAAAAAGACGAGCACGAGCGCGGCCTTGCCCGTCGCGATGAGGAGGTTGAGGACGACGCTCCAGGACGTGACATGGAGCTTGGCCACGGCGATGGTCAATCCCAGGAGGCCGATCAGCGCGGCCCAGACGATGACCAGGGTCCCCGGCTGCGCGATCCGGGGGGCGTTCTCGCGGCTCGTGTTCAAGTGCATGGCGCCGTCCTAAGTGATGAGATAGAACAGGGGAAAAAGGTAGATCCAGACGATGTCCACGAAGTGCCAGTAAAGGCCCGTGTTCTCCAGCCGGGCGAAGTTCCTTTCGTCGATGACTTTCCGCCTCGTGTCGCGGACCATGAACCCGATCAGGACGAGGCCGATGGCGACATGGAGGGCGTGGAGGCCCGTCATCGTGTAGTAGAGCCCGAAAAAGAGGATGCCCCCGTTGGACATCCGCAGCAGGGCCGGCCCGTTCGGATAGATCCCCTTGGCGATCTTGGCCCCCCACTCGAAGCCCTTGATGACGAGAAAGACGGCGCCGAGCGAGATCGTCCCGGCCTGGAAGGCGATCGAAAGACGGCTCCGGCCGCGCCGGAGGGCCGCCACGGCCAGGGCCATGAGCAGGCTGCTTGTCAGCAGGACCCCGGTGTTGACCGACCCGAGGACGAGGTTCTCCTCCCCGGCTCCTTGATGGAAATCGGCCGGGAACCGGTAACGATAAATGGAATAGAGGAGGAATACTCCGCCGAAAAAGAGGAACTCGGTGAAGAGAAAAAACCACATCCCGATCTTTTTTCCCGTATAGTCGATGGACTCTTCATTCCGCTTCGTCGTCATGGGACTTGTCCGTGATGACCGGCATTTTCTTGAAATTGCCTCGGGGGGGAGGCGAGGGGATCCGCCATTCCAGGGACCTTCCGCCCCAGGGATCCCGCGGGGCCTTTTCGCCCTTGAAGAGGGACCGGATGAGGTTGCTGAAGATGATGATCAACCCGGTGACCAGGATCCACGAGCCGATTGTCGAGACGATGTTCAGCGGCCGGAACTGCGGCGGGTAGTCGAAGTATCGCCGGGGCATCCCGTTGTAGCCCAGGAGGAACATGCTGAAGTAGAGGAACTGGAAGCCGATGAAGAGGATGAGCCAGCCGATCTTGGCCCGCCGCTCATTGTACATCCGGCCGAACATCTTGGGAAACCAGTAATGGAGCCCGGCGAGGATGGCGAAGCCGGCCCCGCCGAACATGACGTAATGGAAATGGGCCACGATGAAATACGTGCCGTGGACGTGGAGATTCGGCGCGAGAGAGCCGATGACGAGCCCCGTCAGCCCGCCGATGGAGAATAGGAAAATGAACGACAGGGCGAAGACGAGGGGCGCGTCGAGCGAGATGGACCCCTTGTAGAGCGTCGAAAGCCAGTTGAAGACCTTGACCCCGCTCGGCACGGCCACCAGGAAGGTCAGGAAGGAGAAGATGACCCGGGCCGTGTCGCTCATCCCGCTCGTGAACATGTGATGCCCCCAGACCGCGTAGCCGATGATGGCGATGCCGAGGGCCGAAAGGCAGACGGCCACGTACCCGTAGAGCTTTCTCCTTGAGAAAACGGGGATGATCTCGCTGATGATTCCCATGGCCGGGAGGAGCATGATATAGACGGCCGGGTGCGAGTAGGCCCAGAACAGGTGCTCGAACAGGATCGGGTCGCCGCCCCGGGCCGGGTCGAAGAAACCGATCCCGAAGGTCCGGCTGAGGATGATGAAAACGAGGGTGATGGCCAGGACGGGCGTCGCCAGCATCTGGACCCAGCCCGTCGCGTAGAGCGTCCAGACGAACGCCGGCATGCGGAACCAGCCCATGCCGGGAGCGCGAAGGCGGTGGGTCGTCACGACGAAATTGAGCCCCGTGAGGATGGACGAGAACCCCAGTACGAAAACGCCGAGCACGGCGACGCCGATGTTGGTCGGCGTCCGGATGCTGTACGGCGCGTAGAAGGTCCAACCGGTGTCCGGCGGCTTGCCCTCGATGAAAAACGACAGCAGGATGATGAAGGCCCCGGTCAGGTAAAGCCACCAGGACAGCCGGTTGAGCCGGGGAAAGGCCATGTCCCGCGCGCCGATGAGGATGGGCAGGAAAAAATTCCCGAAGGCGACCGGAATGCCCGGGATGATGAACAGGAAGATCTGGATGAGCCCGTGCATGGTGAAGAGCTCGTTGTAAGTCTGGGCATTCATGAACCGGCCCGGGGAGATGAGATTGAGGCGCATGAGCAGGCCAATGAGCACGCCGACGGAAAAGAACGATAGGAGCGCGCCGAGATACATGAGGCCGATCCGCTTGTGGTCGGTCGACATCAGCCAGGCCGCGACGCCCCGGCGGCCGTCCTCGTTCTTATAGAACGAGCTTTCGAGTTTTTGCTCCGTCACGGCTAATCTCCGGCCGGTCTCCATTTTCTGCGCCCGGCTATTAAATAAAGGAATAGCGCGGCCAGGACGGCCAGCGTCCCCCAGCCGGCGAGCCTCATGAGTCCGTAATATCTTGCCTGCCCGGGCGGCTCGTGGGGGAAGCAAAAGAGAACAGGACCCGGCGCCTCCGCGCCGATCTCGCCCAGGGCCGCTCTCCGGAGGGAGTCCGCCATGCCGACCGCCGGGAAGGTCACCGGGTAACTGGCGCCGTAGGCATATTTAGTGGGGTAAATATAGCGGGATATCACTCCCCCGGGGCCGAGGACGACCAGGACCGCCGGGTGGACGAAGCCGTGCTCCTCCTGCTCGAAGCTGAATCCCAAGCGGCCCGTGACCGCCCGGATATTGCGCTCGGAGGCGGTTAGAAACATCCATGCTCCGGGCGGAAAGTCCTTGGGGAGCGGCCTCGTGTAATTCCGCCGGGCTTTCGCGGCATCCCGCGGCGAGTCCAGGCTGTCAAAGCTTAGGGTGACGACCCGGTAGTCCATGCCCGCGGCAAGCGGCAGGTCGCCGACGAGCCGCCCCAGGGCGACGAGGACCTGCGGGCAGATGTGATCGCAACTGTAGTAGACGAGGGAAAGGATAGTGGGCCGGTCCGCGAGGGCCCGGAGATTGACCTCGGCCCCCTTATCGTCGAGGCACCGGATGTCCGCGGGGATGGCTTGTCCGAGATGCTCGACGATACCAGGATTCTCAGCCGGGGTGATCAAGCCCGCCGCAGCGCCCGGCAGGACCGCGGCCAGCAAAACCAGCGCCCCGATGGCCCCGTCCTTGGTTTTCCGCCACTTGGTCAAGTGCAGTCTTACCCCTCCGCCCTATTTAAAGCAATAAACATGCCAGACGTCAATCCCCTTCGCGGGATTTCACCAACCCGATTCCTGGGAGCTTCAGGGGTGGTCGCGGCCGCTTATTCCGATTAATAATACCGTGGGGGCGCCCGAACAGCCGCCGATTTGTCTTGCCGGACAGGATTGAGTCCGCCCCCGAAGGATGGGCGCCTCTCCGGCCGAGGGGACCGCCCGCGTGTTGACAGCCGCCGGCCCTCCCGGTAGACTTTGAATCTTCACCGCCCCGGTGAACGGGCGTGCAGGGGGGAAGGCAACAATCATGCGGGTTCTCCTCGCGGCGATGCCGGACACGATCAGCGCCCTGGACCCCATCCTCCGGATCCCCAACCTCGGCCTCTGTTCGATCGCGGGAAACCTTCCGGGCACAGAAGTCCGGGTCGTCGACCTAGCTTTCAGGCGCAGGAAAATCGACGCTTATCTCGCTTCCGTCCTCGAAGAATTCCAGCCCGGCCTGGTCGGCCTGAGCGCCATGAGCTTCCAGTTCTCGAGCGCCTGCCACGTCGCGCGGCTCGTCAGGACGCTGGCCCCCGGGACGCGAATTGCGCTCGGAGGGTACCACGCGACGCTCATGGCCGCGGAAATAGGCCGCGGCCCGGACGCCGCGCTCTTCGACTTCATGGTCCGGGGCGAGGGAGAACATACTTTCGCCGCCCTGGTCCGCGCCCTTGATTCAGGCGACGGGGAGTTTTCCGGGATTCCCGGCCTGTCGTTCCGGACTGGCGGCGTCTTCAGACACAACCCGCCCGCGCCGGCCCTCGATCTCGACGGCCTGGCCCTTCCCGACAGGGACTGTCGCGTCCTGAACTCGCCGCGATTCCTCGGTCTGAGGTTCGACTGCGCGGAAACGTCCCGCGGCTGCTCCATGGGCTGCAAGTTCTGCAGCATCGCCTGCATGTACGGCCGGACGATCCGCGCGTTCAGCATTGACCGCGTTCTCCAGGACCTCCGGAATCTCAGGGCCGGCGGCACCGACGGGGTCTTTTTCGTCGACGACAATATCACCCTCGACGCGAAGCGGTTGAAGGCCCTGTGCCGGGCGATTACCGGCGAAAAACTCAACGCGATGTCCTACGTCACACAGGCGTCGGTCGCCGGGATCAACGCCGACCCGGACGTCGTCGACGCCATGTGGGACGCGGGTTTCCGCTGGGTTTTCCTGGGGATTGAAAGCGGCATCGGGCGGAACCTCAAGGCCCTGGGCAAGCCCGGCGCCGGCCGGGGCGCCGCCGCGGCCGTCCGCCGCCTGCGGGACCGGGGGATCTGCGTTTTCGGCGGTTTCATCGTCGGCAATCCCGGGGATTCGCCGGCCGACATCAAAGCCACTTTCAGGTATGCCCTCGACCTCGGCGTCGACCACGCCATCGTCCAGTGCCTCACGCCGTACCCCGGGACGGAGACGCGCGAAGAGCTCCTGGCCTCCGGTCTGGTTACGAACGCCGACGATTTCAGCCGGTACAACGGCTTCATCTCGAACGTCCGGACACGGCATATGGAGACGCGGGAGCTTGCGAGCCGGATCGTCCGCCACGGCCTCCGGTATTATCTCGACCCGCGGTATATCGCCGGGAGCCGCCTCTGGCGCCGGCACCGGAAGCTCATCCCAGCCCTCGTTCTGAATAACCTCCGCTTCGTGACGGACGGCCTCCGGAACAACATGTTCCATTCCAGGCACTCATGGTAAAAATGCTGTTTGGAGGCCAGGCGGTGCCTAGGCCGCCCGTATCCCCCGGCCCCCCGGGGAACCAGTCCCGTCGGTTCCCCCCATCGGACAAGCCGATGGGGCCCCCTTCCGCTACGGGGTCTCCTGGTCGGCCTAGGCACCGCCTGCTCGACGTGACCGCATTCAGGGTGAGGCGCGCGATTGGCACGAATCCGGCTTAATTCTTGATAGTTCGGTCCAGGTTGGAGGTGAACGATGACTCCTCTCGTCCGGTGCAAAGTCTGCGGGTTCATCACGGCGGAGGGCAAGCTCGGCGACAAATGCCCGGCCTGCGGCGCGCCGCGGGCGGCCTTCGAGCCGTATACGGATCCCGTCTCCGAGCGGCGTCGCAAGTTCCTGGACCTGACCATTCATCCGATCGGTGTCCATTTCCCCCAGGCCTTCGCCGCGTCCCTCGTCGTCCTCTCGATCACGCCCGCGATTTTCACGGGAAGGCTGCGCGCGCTTTTCCTGTCCACGGAAGAAGTCCTGTCCTGGTTTCTTCCTCTCCTGGTGGCCGCGGCCATTCTGGCCGGGTTTCTTGACGGACGGATGCGGTTCAAGAAAATACGCCGGTCGCCCATCCTGAAGAAGAAGATTGTGCTCGCCGCCCTATTCTTCTCCTTCTCCCTGGCCCTGGCCCTGGTCATCTGGCTTGGAGCTGCAGCCACACATGGATTCAGCGTCTGGGTGACTCTTCTGGCGCTCCTGGGTTTCGTCTGCAGCTTCATCCTGGGGCTTCTCGGAAGCCAGGTGGAGGGCGCCATAATCCCCGGCGACTGACCGACGCGGCGCCGGATCCGCCTCCGCGTCCTATTGAAGGACGTGGACGCGCTCTCCCGCGCTGCGCTGCTCCCGGCTTGAAAGCCGTGAGCCGGCCTCTTGATCCACGAGGTAAAAAGTCCGTCCTGCGGACGAGCGGGCCAGGGCCGCGGGCGGCCCTTTCTCGGGTGCGTCAATCACGGATTTCAGCACAGCTGCCTTGTTCGCGCCGGCGACCAGGAAAGCGACGACGCGGGCCGCCCTGATCACGGGCAGGGTCAGAGTGACGCGATCATGGTCAGGTGCGGCCCGGGCCACGGCGGCCGCGAGATGCCGCGTCTCGGCGAGGGCGGCATCCCCTGGAAAAAGCGAGGCCGTGTGTCCGTCCTCTCCCATGCCCAGCAGGATGAGGTCGAAACGGGGAATTTCCCCATTTGTCGAGCCGAAGAAGTCCCTCAGCCGCGCATCGTACTCCGCGGCCGCCGCCTCCGGGCCCAGTTCGGCCCGCACCGCGTAGATATTTTCCTGGGGGATCGGGATATGCCGGAGGAGCTTTGATTCGATCAACCCGAAGTTGCTGTCGGGGTGATCGGAAGGAACGCAACGCTCGTCGGCCTGAAAGATGTACGTCCTGTCCCAGGGCAGGCCCCGGCCCGGAGCGGCCAGCCGTACATAGAACGAGACTGGCGTCGTGCCGCCGGACAGCGCGGCCGTGAACCTGCCACTCCGCGCGACCGCCCGCCGGCAGGCCACCGTCCATTCCCAGGCCATGAACCCGTCCAGCGCCTCCTTCGTCCGGAAGACCCGGAGCGCGCGCTTACCCGGGGCCTTCACCGGAAAACCTCCAAGCGCGGCCCTCCCTGGCCATGAGTCCGAACGCCTCGCGCGGCCCCCACGTCCCCGCCGCGTAATTGGGGAAATGGGCCGGCGGATGAGCCTCCCAGTACTTGATCACGGGATCGAGGACGGCCCACGTCGTATCCACGGCGTCCTGGCGGGGAAAGAGGGTCAAGTCGCCCCTGATGAAATCGAAGAGGACCCGTTCGTAAACCGGATGCGGCTTCACCCGGAAGCTTTTCGCGTAGTCGAAATCCATGCTGACCCGGCTTGGCGCGCTGCCCATCCCGGGATGCTTGACGGTCAGGATGAGGCGGATCGTCTCCTGGGGCTGGATGCTGAGGGCCAGGCCGTTCGGCGTCATGGGCCCGCACGCCCTCCCGAACAAGCGCAGGGGAAGCTTTTTGAATTCGATGTAGATCTCGCTCGCCCGCCGCGGCAGCCTCTTGCCAGTTCTCAGGTAGAACGGGACGCCGGCCCACCGCCAGTTGTCGATGTGGAACTTCCCGGCGAAAAAGGTCGGGGCATGGGACGACGGCGAAACGTGGTTCTCGCTCCTGTATCCGCGAACGGCGCGCCCGCCGATCCGCCCCGTCCCGTATTGGCCGAGGACCGTGTTCTCCCTGGCATACCGCGCGTCCATGCGGCGGAGGCTGTGGAAGACCTTGACCTTCTCGTTCCGGACGAGGTCGGCCTCGAACCCGGCCGGGGGCTCCATCGCGACCATGGCCAGGACCTCCATGAGATGGTTCTGGACGATGTCCCGGATGACGCCGACTTCCTCGTAAAAGGCGCCCCTCTGTTCGACCCCGATGTCCTCGGCCACCGTGATCTGAACATGATCGACGTAGCGCGTGTTCCAGATCGGCTCGAAAATATTGTTGCCGAACCGGAAAAAAAGGATGTTCTGGACGGTTTCCTTGGCCAGGTAGTGGTCGATCCGGAAGACCTGTTTTTCGTCGAACGCCCCGAGGATCTGCCGGTTGAGGGCTTCGGCGGATTTCCGGTCGCGGCCGAACGGCTTCTCGACGATGAGCTTGGCGTTCGGCATGGCCCGGCACAGGCTGAACTTGTGGAGCCCGGCCACGATGACGGGGACCAGCCGGGGCGGCACGGCCAGGTAAAAAACGAGGTTGGTGTGCTGCACGTCCCCGGACGGCGAGAGCCGGTCCAGGCGCTCGCGGAGACTTCCATAGAAAGCATCGTCATCCACGGACCCGGCGAGGTAGTGGAGGTTCCTGGCAAAGGCGGCGGCGTGGTCCGGCCTGTAACCATCCTTGAAATACTTTTTAATGGCCGACGAGGCGAAGGCCCGGTAGGACTCGTCCGAACGCGCCGTCCGCCCCACGCCGAGGATCGAGTAATTCGCAGCGAAATCCCGGTCCTCATGAAGATCGTAGAGGGCCGGGAGAAGCATTCTTCCGGCCAGGTCTCCGGCTCCGCCGAAAATGACCATGACAAAATGTCCGAGCCTCGTCTCCGCGGCCCGCTCGAGGCACGATCCTGAGGGGCGCCCTGTCGTCCCCTGCGGCTTTTTTCGGCTATCCTTCAAGGTCGTTCCCCTCCCGGCGTTAGCCTTTCAAGTATTTTCTCTCGAGGCGCGCGATCTTCCTCAAGCGCCTCGCGTGACGCCCGCCCTGGAAGTCGGCCCGGAGCCACACGCTGATTATCCTCCGGGTTTCTTCCTTATTAAACGGCCGGCCCCCGAGGACGAGGACGTTGGCGTTGTTGTGCTCGACGCTGAGCCGGGCGTCCTTGACGCCGCAGACGAGCGCGGCTCTGATTCCGGGAATTTTATTGGCGGCGATGGAGGCGCCGATCCCCGTGCCGCACGTCAGGATTCCCTTGCGGTTTCGCGCGCCGCGCACGCGCAGGGCGAGCTTCTCCGCGAAATCCGGGTAGTCCACGCTCTCGGTGCTGAACGTGCCGACGTCCTCCAGGCGGCAGCCTTTGAGGGCCGGCAGAGTTTTGATATATTCCTTGATGCGGAACCCGGCGTGGTCCGAGCCGAGGACGATAAGCGGCTGGGAAGCCATCAGCGACTCCTCTCTTATGCCTTTTCCCTCGCCGGCGTCCGGCAGGCCTCAAAGCGACCGGGACTTGGCCTGTATGGTCGCGAGGAGGGTATCGAGCGATTTGTCGAACGCCTTAACCCCGTCGTCGAGGAGACGGGCGCAGACGCTCTCGACCAATATACCCAGCCCTTCCAATCCGGCCAGCACCTCCCGGGCCCGGGACGCGTAGGCGGGCAGTGCCTCCGTGACGCGGCCGTGGTCGAGAAAGGCGAAGAGCGTCTTTTCCGGCATCGTGTTGACCGTCCCGCGGCCGATAAGCTCCGAAACATACTTGAGATCGCTGTACGCGGGGTTCTTGGTGCTCGTCGATCCCCAAAGAAGCCTCTGGACGTTGGCGCCCCTTTTCTGGAGCTCCCGGAATCCCTCCGAGGCGAAGATCTCGAGATAGTCGGCATAGCAGAGCTGGGCATTGGCAACAGCGGTTCTTCCCTTGAGCGAGCCGGCCAGGATCTTCCGGGCGGCGTCCGCCTGGCCGGCGGTCAGGGCTTCCAGGAGCCCGTCGACCACCGTATCGATGCGGCTGACGAAAACGCTGGCCACCGACCTGACCCTCGCCGGGTCTCCGTTATTCAGGAGCAGCTTCCTGAGTCCCCTGAGATAAGCCATGGCCGTATCATGGTATTGCCGGGTTGAGAAAATCAGCGTGACATTGACGTTGACTCCCGCGGCCGTCAATTCCTCGACAGCCGTGAAACCGGGCCCGGTCGCGGGGACCTTGAACAACACGTTGGGCCGGGCCATTTTCTTGCAGAGCCGCAGGCCTTCGGCCACGGTCTTGGCCGAGTCCCCGGCCAATTTCGGGTTGATCTCCAGGCTCACATAGCCGTCGAGGCCGCCGGTATCTTTATAGACGGGCCGGAAGACATCGGCCGCGTCCTGGACGTCGGCGACGGTCAGCTCGTCGTAAATCTCGAAGGGCGTGCGCTTGTCCTGCCGGAGCGCCCGGATCTGTTCGTCATAATCGCCTTCCGAAGCGACGGCCTTTTCGAATATCGTGGGATTCGACGTCATCCCCCTCAGACCGAGGTCGATCAAGGATTTCAGGCGGCCGGTCTTGATCATGGACCGGCCGATGTCGTCGATCCAGACGCTCTGCCCGAAGGCGGCAAGTTCGTGGATGGTCTGGTTGTTCATCGTCCGGGATTCCCGCCTGTCGCCCCCCCCTTGCGCAGGAGCTTGATTCCACCCAAGCCCAGCCCGGAAACCGCGAAGAGCGCGACGATAAAGCCGAAGAACGGGACCGGGGAAACGCCCGGGCGGAGGATTCTCGCCCGCTTCACGCCGTTCAGGCCCAAGACGTAGGCTTCGAGGTGGGCAATCTGCGGCTGCGTCAGCGTGTTCGAATCCCCGAACTTCGGCATCTTGAAGGCGGGACCGGGGCCGGGCGGCGTCGACCCATGCTGAAGGAACGTATCGATATTGGCGATGAAATAATCCGCGTCGGTGTCGTATAAGGCCCGGTCGATGGGGTTGAGGGGAGGAACCTTGCCGTCGTCAGAGCCCGGGTTCGGGACGTTGTCCTTGCCCGCCAGGCCATGGCAGGATTGGCAATACTGCTCGAAGAGCAGGCCGCCGTGCTGCTGGTTTGCGATGATTCCGGGGGCCATGGCGGCCGGATTTCCCGGGGGTGGCGCGGCGGGCTGTTCCGCCCCGGCGGCGGGAGTCGCGGTCGCCGAGGGAGCCGCCGCCGCGACGGACGATACGGCAGGGGAAACTACGGGGGCGTTCGCCCCAGGATTGCTGGCGTTGCCCGCAATGCTTAAGACGACGGCTGAGATCACGATCAGAAGATAGATACCCACGGCCACGGGGCGCTTAAACGGGTTCCTTTCTTTTCTGCGGTCGATGAACGGGACTGAAATCAGGAGAAGGACGAGAACGAGCGGCACGCCCACCGTCCCGACGGCTTCGAGCGAGCCGGGGAAATATTTCAACGACTGGTAGAGAAAGAGAAAATTCCACTCCGGTTTGGGCGTGAACGAAGCGTCCATGGGGTCCGCCGGTCCGCTGAAGGACGGCGGGAGAAACACCGCCAGGGCGATGAGTGTGAGGAATACGACACAGGCCACGGTCAGGTCCTTGGAAAGCTGGTCCGGCCAAAACGGTCCCGTGCGCGTGCGCCTGGCTTCCGCCCAGGCCCCTGCGCTTCCGTTGCGCCGGAGCGCGACCAGGTGGAGGCCGATGAACGCGGCCAGGAGCCCGGACAGCAGTGCCACGTGCAAGATGAAGAAACGGGAGATGGTTAGCTGCCCCATGAGTTCCCCGCCCCTCAGCAGGCGCTTCGTGAAATCTCCGAGGAGCGGCACGGTCCCGGCCATGCTCGTCCCGACCTCGGTGGCCCAGTACCCTCTTTCGTCCCACGGCAGGGGAGACCCCGTGAACATCATGATCATGGTCAAAAGAAACAGGACAACACCAAACAGCCAGGTCAGTTCCCGGGGATTCTTGTACGCGCCCCAGAGGAATACGCGCATCATGTGGAGGAGGACCAGAACGACCATCGCGGTCGCGCCCCAATAGTGGAGGTTATGAATGAGCCAGCCGAACGGGACCTGGGTCCGGAAAAAGCTGAGACTCGCGTAGGCGTGGTCGACGGTCGGCACATAAAAGAAGAGCTGGCAGATTCCCGTGACGGCCTGAAGGATAAAGACGAAAAGGACGCTGCTCCCGAAGCTGTAGAAGGCGGACGGCCCTCCCGGAATGTCCTCGGTGAAGAGGACGCGGAGGAGAGGGTAGACGGGCCACCGGACGTTAATCCAAGACCAGAGACGTCTCAACATGTCGGCCTCCTAAACCTGGGCCTTCCGGGGCGTTCCGACCTTGAACTGTTCCCATTTGACGTAGAGCGTCCCCTGCTTGACCTCGCTCGGGAGCGTGTCCAGGGGGCGAGGCGCGGGTCCGGCCACGACCGTGCCGTCGATCTTGTAGACGCTTCCATGGCAGGGGCACTTGAACGTGGAGTCGCCCGGGTCCCAATCGTACCGGCATCCGAGATGAGGACAGACGGGCGAGTAGACGACGACGTCCGAGGCCGAGCGCTTGACGACCCAGATGTGGTGGACGGTCTCCTGGCTCAGGTAGGCGTCGGAGCCCATTTCCGTGTATGCGATGTCCACCGGAGTGCCGACGGGGAGCGAGCCGACGGAGCCGACGCTCGAAAAATCGCCGGTTTTGGAGCGGGAAGAGCCCCCGATGACGGCGCTCAGGAAAGGAATCGCCAACGCGGCCCCGATGAGCGATGAGAAGAGCCCGATGAAATATTTGAGAAAGCGGCGGCGGGCGCTTTCCGCGGGCGACGTTTCCGTGACGTTTGGTGTTTCCATGTCTCGCTCCTCCGACGGCATCAAGCTTTATTTCGCCGTCGTCCGAAAATATTCGACGATCGCCCTGGCTTGATCCTCGGTGAGGCCCGGAGACGTCATGGTCATCCCGAATTTCGCCACGGCTTTCTTGACGGTTTCGTTCTTCGCGACCATTTCGGCGGTGTTCAAGATCATGTTCATGACGAACTCGGGGGTTTCGCTTTTCAGGATGGCTCCCAGGGCCGGCCCGGCCATGTTCTTATTGAGGGCGTGGCATGACGTGCATTTGTCTTCGAAAAGCTTCTTTCCCTGGCCGGCGAGCTTGCTGTCGATGGGGCCAAGATTCAACTCCTTGACCGGACCGATCCCCTTATCGGTTTGCGAAGGCGATGCATCCGCTGCAGGATTGGCGGAGTTTGCGGCGGCGACGGACGCCGAGACCGGCATGCCCGAGGAGGGGTCCGGGCTTTTTTGGCCGCCCCGCCCGCATCCGAGCGCGAATATGGCGATGCTGAGAACCAGAATCAAAGGAATTTCATGTTTCATGCACCCCTCCTTGGCAGGATCAGGTGTCGAGCCCCAGCGCGGCTGCGGGCCAGAACTCCACCTAAACCCTATCTTAGCAAGAAAGGTGCCACCCAGTATATGGCGGATTAAGCCACGGCCTGGGGGAAAACGGAAATCCCAGTCTTATTCTTGGGGATTAGGGAGGAGCCTGTCTTATCAGGCAGGACTCGCGGCGAGAGCGTCAGCCGCGCCGCAATGCCGAGTTGCTCCACCCTTGCCATCGGCGGCGGATTAGAGTACAAAATTACGCGCGCACTCGCGCTCGCGTGCCTGTAGCTCAGCTGGATAGAGCGTTGGACTCCGGAAACGAAAGACCCGTTTCTCTTAACCTCCACAAAATAAAGTAATAGTCAGTCTTATCAGTAAGTTAGAAATGATTTCTGGGCATGTGGAACTATGCCGAAATATACGGGAACACACCCAGTATGGACACTCAAGTCGCTTGGTCCGGCTTCCCCATGTGCACGAGGAGACGATGCTTAACCAAACCCCGATCCAATGGGATCATCCCATCCCGTATGCGCTGACCATCCATCTCCACCCACGACACCCCTCGCTCGCAGCCTTCGGGATTCTCAACCTGGATTTCGTAGATCGCTTCACCGTGACGATAGCGCAGGTGGAAGCCCTCCCACCCTCCGGGGATGACCGGATCCAACTGCAGGTGATCCCCGCGCACCTTCAAACCCAGGACCTCTTCAACCCAGGCTCGGTACATCCACGCCGCCGAACCCGTATACCAAGACCAACCCCCCTGACCCACCCGCCCGGGCAATCGGTACACGTCAGCTGCGACCACGTAGGGCTCAAGCCCATAGCGCCACACGGTTTCCGGATCACGGGCGCGCTCAATCGGGTTGAGGATGCGCAGCATTTTTGCCGCCCGCGTCCCATCCCCCCGACGTGCCAAGGCCATGGCGAACCACAGGGCGGCATGAGTGTACTGCCCTCCGTTCTCCCGCACCCCCGGAGGGTATCCCTGAATGTATCCGGGTGACGGATTCGATCTGTCAAAGGGAGGCGTTAAGAGCAGCACCAGACCTTCATCCTCGCGAACGAGGAGTTTCCACGCTGATTCTAAAGCCCTGTCCGCCCGATCTGTGTCGGCAGCTCCGCTCAACCAAGCCCAAGATTGAGGCAGGGAATCAATCTTCGCCTCTTCATTCGCCGAAGAACCAAGAGGCGTGCCATCGTCGAAGATCGCCCGAAGATACCACTCCCCATCCCATCCTGCTCGCTCGACACGCTGAATCAGGGCATTTCTATCTTGTTGATAGCACCCGCTTAGATCTGGCCGATCCAGTAGCCGAGACAACTCGGCCATACCCTGAAGCACATCCACCATGAACCACGCCAGCCAAACGCTCTCCCCTTTGCCCCCGGCACCCACAAGGTTCATTCCATCGTTCCAGTCCCCTGTTCCTATCAGGGGCAAACCATGGGACCCGAAGGTCATGCTGCGCGTGACGGCGCGCCGGCAGTGCTCAAACAGCGTAGCGTGTTCAAGCGCGACCTCCGGTGTGAAGATCATCTCGCGCTGATCGCCTTCCAGCGTGGGCCCATCGAGGAAGGGAATCTCCCTGTGCAAGAGGTTCACATCGCCGGTGACCCGCAGGTATTGAGCGACGACATAGGGCAGCCACAGGGGGTCGTCGGAGATCCGAGATCGGACACCCGCGCCGCTCGCGGGATGCCACCAGTGCTGGACATCGCCTTCCTTGAATTGACGGCTCGCCGCGAGCAGGATGTGCTGACGCGCCAGTTTTGGAGACGCGTATAGGAATGCCATGACGTCCTGCAGTTGATCCCGGAAGCCGAAGGCACCGCTGGACTGGTAAAAAGCGGAACGTCCCCAGATCCGACAGTTAAGGCTTTGGTACAGGAGCCAACGGTTGATCAGAAAGTCCACGGCAAGCTCGGGGGTGTGCACTTCGATCGTGCCCAACAAATCATCCCACCACACTTTCGTCCGGCTTAACGCGGTCTCGAGTGCCAAGCCTTCCCGGTAGACTAGAACCAACTTGTGGGCTTCCTCCACCGAATCCGCCTGGCCCAACATACACGTGATCTCAGCTCTCTCTCCAGGAGCCAGTTCAAGCGTTACCCGTAGTGCCGCACACGGGTCCAATCCCGCCCCAGTCCGACGCGATAGCCCGTTCCGCTCCATCGCCGCCGGGCTACCCAGCGAGCCGTTGCGCCCGACGAAGGACGTGCGGTCGCCGGTGTAAGACTCCGCAGGCGGGTTGATGGCCGCGAAGGCGATCCGATCCCCGTACTCGGGGTGGTAGCGATTCCGAGCGATCAGGGCCTGGACTTCGTCATCCCAGCGGGTCACGACGTGCGTCTGGGAAAATTCGCGGTTCTCGCCCAGTGTCCACTCCACATAGTATGTCACCGACAGTCTGCGACGCCGGGAAGAGTCGTTGCTCAACCGCAGCCTCTGCAGCTTGATCGCCTCTCCTCCGTTCTCATCCACGGGAACGAAGACCGTCAGCTCCTGCTCGATCCCTTGACTGTTATGCTCGAAGACCGTGTACCCCGCCCCATGCCTTGCCCGATAGGCGGTCTCTTCGCGGATCGGCGACGGGGTCGGCGTCCAGTAGACACCGGTCTCCTCGTCCCGGATGTACACCGCCTCAGACGGTGGATCCGTGACGGGGTCGTTCGACCATTGCGTCAGGCGATTGCGCTGGCTATTGCCATACCAGGTAAAGCCAGACCCCGTTTCGCTGACCAAAGTACCGAAGGTGGGGTTGGCGATGACGTTCACCCACGGTGCAGGCGTGTGGGTGTTGGGGCCGAGATAGATCGCGTATTCACGCCCATCCGGGGTAAATCCGCCCAGGCTGTTGAAGTAGGGCAGCTCCATGAAGGGCAGCGAAGCCGATGGCTCCCGGGGGACTCCTTTCTTGGCCATGGGTTCCGAGAACTCGGGAACCTCCACGGGCACGCCCTGGAGTAAAGTACCGCGGGCCGCCACCAGCACTACACTCGCCGCGGCCATGAGCAGGGTCAGGTCTTCCTCCGGAATTTGATCCGCATTGCGCAAGAAAATTCCACCCGGCTGATCCTTCCCTGTATACGTCGAATGCGCCTGGATCAGGCCCTCGAGTCGTTCGCGCAACGGCTGCTCATAGCCGCCCGCCTCCTCGTTGAGGATCACCAGGTCTGCCGTGAACCCGTGCATTCGCCAATAGGTATGGGCCTGGAGCATCTGACGGACCAGGCTGATGTCCCGCGCTTCACCAATAGTGATCAGGGCAATCGGCAAGTCGCCCGAGATTCCATAGGGCCATAAGCCGGCTTGGCCCTTGCGGTTCTCTTCGATGCGTTCGGCGGAAGGGCGCAAGAACGGGTTAGGAAACAGCAGGTGGCTGGCCAGCCCCTGGAAGCGGCGAGCTTCGTCGGGCTGGATGCGAAGCAATCGCAACTCAAGCTGGGCAGAGGCCCAGGCGAAATCCATCGCCCGGTCGATGGCGTGGGGATCGCTGTACTTGCTCATCAGCCCCAAAACTTGGTGGCGTGTTTCGCCGGCGGCGAGAACCAAGGAAACCTGGACACGCTGGCCTGGACCGAGAGTCAGGTCCTGGCGCAGGCTGAGGATCGGGTCCAGGACAAAACCCTGGCTATTGCCAAGCTTCTGGAGGCCCCCCATCGGATTTGCGAGCGTCCGTCCTCGGCCGATGAATCGGCGCCGGTCCGTCTCGAACTGCAAGGCTTCGTCCTCGGGGCGCTCAAGCGTAAGGCGATGCGCAACGAAAATGGGTGGGTCGTCTTCCGCGCGAGGTCGGCGGTACGCGAGGAGGGCTTGATGTTTAGGCACCGCTTCGGTTTGGATGAACAGCTTGTTGAATGCCGGATGCTGCCGGTCTGCGTTATGCGGCGCCAGCGAGAGTTCAACGTAGCTCGTGAGATTGAAACGGCGGGTGCGAACGGACCGATTGAACAGGGTGATCCGCCGAATCTCAACGTCATCTTCCGGAGAGACGATGACCTCCGTTTCGGTTTGAATGCCGCTATCGGCGCGCCGGAACAAGGCACGGTCGAGCGCAAAGTCGGCGGAGTACGCCACAACCTTCCCGCCGACCGGGTGATACGTGTTGGGCCACAATCGATCCGAGTCGGGCTCATGGATGTAGCAGAAGATCCCCCACGGATCCTGAGTCCGATCCGACCTCCAGCGCGTGATCTCAAAGTTCCCCCACCGGCTGTATCCCCCGCCTGCGTTTGTGATCATCAAGCCATAGCGACCATTGCCAAGGAGTTGGGTTTTGGGCGTGCTCGTATGGGGGGTATCGAATTTGCTCACCGATGGGGCTACATCGCCGACGCTCTCCGGCAAGGACATTCTCTCCCGCGTGGAAATGTGGTGCAGCGGAGACAGGATCGGGATGCGTTCATAGAGCAGGGGCTCAACGGCACGCACGCGTGCGTCGGCATGGAAATCGCGCTGGATAGGATTGCCATGGAGGAAGTTGGTCAGTGACAGGAAACTCATGCCTTGATGATGCGCCAGGTAGGCTTGAATGATCACTCCACGCTCGCCCTCACGACTCGGTTGACGGCTGAAGTCTATCGCTTCGTAGTAGCCGTAATCGTTCAACAGCCCCAGGCCGTTCAGTCGTTTCAGATTTTGCACGACCTCTCTCGGCGCAACGTTCAGCGCCAGAAGGGTGGCATAGGGTGAGACGACGACTTTTTCCTCCAAGCCGCGCTTCAATCCGAGCTCCGGCACGCCAAAGGCCTTATATTGATAGGTTTTGTTGAGGTCCAGATCTCCAAAGGCAGACTCCGAGATCCCCCACGGCACATGACGCTGGCGGCCGTAGGCAATGTGGATCGCCACCGCTTCCCTCGCCGCTTTATCCAGGAGCGAATTCTCCTGGGAGCCTTGGAAAATCAGCGGCATCAGATATTCGAACATGGTTCCGGTCCAGCTGAGCAGCACTCGGCGCCGACCGATTGCACCGTAGGGTCGACTCATGGAGAACCAATGCTCAACCGGGACATCACCCCGAGCGATGGCGACGAAACTCCCAAGCCGCGCCTCGCTCGCCAGGAGATCGTAGTAGGCGCCATCCAAGCGGCCTTCGGAAACGTTGTAGCCGATTGAGAACAACCGTCGTTCGGGGTCATACAAGAAGCGCATATTGATCGATTCGGATAACCCGCGTCCGTCCTGGATGAGCCGCTCGCCCAAACCCAGCATTTCACCGGCCAGCCATCGCGACTTGGCGAAGGACTCCGTCAGGCGGTCAAGCCATTCGAAGAGGGGGCGGACGGCTGGGGGAGCCTTCTCACGGACCGACTGGAGGATCGGAATACAGTCGATGCGTCCGTTCGCAAGATCGAGAAGCGAAGGCGCGTGGGACATAGCCTGGCGGATGGCGAGCAGGGCCTCCAGACCCAGCGGCGTGATCTCCTCCTCCTTTTTTTCATCGAGGATTTCGATCCAGGTGAGATAGCGATCCGCGATCCTTAGGCAGGCCGATACCTGCTCCTCCATCTGCCTGGCCCAATAGGCCGCTGCCGTTTCAACCTCGGCGGACTTGCGAGCCGCATCGGATAATGCCCTTACGCTACTCTCTACCCGCCGCAGCAGGCGAAGCGCGTCGGCGATGCGAGCCGGCGGGGTTTCCCACGGGCGCATCAGGGCATCGAGGGCGTGGGTCTCCAGACCCGAAATGCTTTCCTGTTCGACGACCTGTTTCAGGATTTCCCCGGTATCCCGCAGGCCTTCAAAAGCTTTCCCATCCAAGACGGGTCCCTGAATCAGCTCGTCCAGTCCGTGCTCCAGTGACCATAGAGCACCCAGCAGGTTTCCGCTGTCTACGGCGGACACATAGCGAGGCTCGAGAGGGGTCAGGGTTCGAAGATCGTACCAATTCAGCAGATGGCCCTCATAGCGCTCCAATTTGCCGATCGTCTCCATGGTATGGGCCAGTTTTTCGACGACCTGATCCACCGTCAAATACCCGAAATCATGTGCGGATAGCGCGCTGAGCATCCAGAGACCTATGTTGGTTGGACTGGTGCGCATCGCCAGTCGGTTCTGAGGGGAGACCTGGTAGTTGTCGGGTGGAAGCCAAGACGTATCATCGCTGACAAAGTCTGAGAAATAGCGCCAGGTTCGTCGTGCCACATGCCTCAGGGACCGCAGATCCCTTTCAGGCAGCAGGAGTTGCTTTTGCATGGCCCGCGGTCGAAGGTTCAAGAGCCAGCCGATCAGAGGGGATACGAACCACAAGACGAGCCACGGGCTGGCCATCGCAAGGCTGGATGGCCTCCAGTGCTGCACCGCCCAACCCACGATCCCGCTGAATAGGCTCGCCAGGCCCAAAGAAGCTACAAACCATGGCTGCCGACCCGGGACACCCCTATGAGTCACCTGGGCCGAAGTCCATTCGAGCAACCCACGGTGAGAGATGAGGCGGCGGTACCAGACCCGCAGAATGGCATCCAGAGCCAGCCCGGCCTGGTGCACAAGCAATGCCGCATCAGCAACCGTCCGCAGCAGGTCGTGCGCCACTTTCGATAAGGAGAAGTTCCTCAGCCCCTGGCGTGTCGTTGCCATGGTGAAGGGTTGCGACAGAGGATGGAAGAGCAGCTGCATGGCGACCACAAGCGTGGAGATCCACCCCATCTGCGGAGAAGTCAGCCAGGAGGCTATGAGCAAGCCCAGGCTGGCCATGGGGATCAGGCTCCGGCGCAAGTTGTCGAAAACCTTCCAACGGTCGAACCAGGAGAGAGGGTTTGGCACGCGCCGTCCTCCAGGCCCGGGAACCCACGGCAAAATCCAATCCGCGATTTGCCAATCACCGCGAATCCACCGATGTTGCCGTCGGGTGTAGCTCAGGTAACTCTGCGGGAATTCATCATAGAGCTCAATATCACTGGCCAGGCTCACTCGGACGTGTGCACCTTCAATCAAGTCATGGCTCAGCAACCACGCTTCAGGAAATCTTCCAGAAAGCACTCGACTGAAAGCGCGCACATCGTAGATACCCTTGCCATGGTAGGAACCTTCACCGGCCAGATCCTGATTGACATCGGAAACGGCCTTGGTGTACGGGTCAATTCCGACCGCGTCTGCGAAGAGTCGGCTGAAAGGCGACGCACTCGTGCTCGGAAGCGTTGGGCTCACGCGCGGTTGGATGATGCTGTAAGAGCCGGCCAGGATCCTGCCTGCGGCATCGAAGCGCGGCCGGTTGAGAGGATGGGCCAGGGTCTCGATCATCCTGCGGGCCGTGCCGAGAGGCAGCTGTGTGTCGCTGTCCAACGTGATGACGAACCTCACATTGGATAGATGGTCCGGGTCGCCGACGTACACCAAACGATCGGCATCTACACGTCGCGTTCCATCGATCAGACGATTGAGCTCTTCTATCTTCCCGCGCTTGCGTTCCCAACCGATGAATTTCTGCTCGGATTCACTCCAGGTGCGGTCCCGATGGAAAAGGAAGAAACGCTCGCCGCCATACTGGTTATTAAGGCCTTCGATGCCTTCGATTGCCGTCCGGAACAGCCGCTCGTCGTCCACACGATGCACCTGATCCGAATCGGTGTAGTCCGTAAAGAGGCTGAAGAGGAGATTCCCTTCCTTGTTGGCCAGGTACCGGATTTCCAGCTTTTCCACCTCCGCCCGGATCGTCTCCACGTCCGCCAGCATCATGGGCACGACCACCAACGTTCGAAATGCGTCAGGAATGCCCGAAACCTCAAAATTCATCTTTGGAAGGGCGCGGGGTGGAAGGAGCCGCGTGACGAGGTAATTCATAACCTCGAGCGCGAGTTGGCTGACGGGGATCAGCAAAAGGAGGACGCTCATAAGCCGGATCCCGGGCGTCTGTGCGCGCAGACCCAGCAGGACGATCAGGGAGATGGATACAGCGGAGAAGAGGCTGAGCCCGAGAAAGTAAACTGCAGAATGATGGCGGTATACCCACTGCAGGACGCGGAAACGCCGCCTCTCCTGGCAGCCTATGAGCCGCGCAAGCTCGCGCCTTCCTTCACCCATCAGATAGGTCCCGACGTGGATCCGCCGGTCATCGTCCGTCCCTTTACCTGCGGCTTGCGTCGCCAGCTCGATGGCGCGCTGTGCGACCTGGTCTTCCGCCTGACCGGACCCACGGGCGAGCTCTTCAATCGTCCGACGATAGCGATCGCGTGTGCCGAAATCCATCTTGGAATAAACGCCGGATGGATCGAATCGAAGCAACCGTTCCACGCGGCTGAGACGTTCGAAGATCCCTCTCCAATCCAAGAGGGCGAGCTGGCGCAAGCTGGTGAATGCGTTGCCGATAGAGATCTGATCCTTCGTCTGGCGGTTTTGCTCACGCAGGTTGAGCTCGCTCAGGGGCTTGCGGTAAGTGCGCTCCAGCCAGCCCTTGACCGGCACCAACGCGGCGTCTTCGTCATAGAGATGATCGACCAGTTGAGTAGCGAAATAGAGGCTCGGGCCGGGGTGGGTTGCAGCAAGTTCTGCCAGGATATAGAAAAGCTGTTTGGGATCTCGCCGGTTGGCTGTGATGAGCCTGTTCGCCCAGAAGTCGGCGATCTCACCTTCCCGCAGCTCGGCCAGAGCGCTGCCGGCAAGATCCTGGATGCTCTCAATCAATACGATGCGCAGCATCTGGGGAACAGCCCAGAGTTCGCCGATCGTCAGCGTGTGCACGGATTGATAAGCCTCAATAAACGCAAGGATGTTCTCCCGGTCTACGCGCAATTCCGTATAAGAGACGAGTTCCTTCGCCAGACCGTAGATGCGCGGCAGGCCCCGGTAGGGCCCGTTGGCGAGTGCCGGCAGCTCCTGGCAAAAACGCCGGGGAAGGTTCAGCTGAACGTCGCGGGCGTTGCTCTCGATGACGTACTCATTATCGAGGATCCACTCGGCGGTTGGAGGCGCACCCTGTTCCATTCGACTCGCTTCCGAGAGATCCAAGCATACCTGATGGATCCATTGATGGGCGTTTTCGACGAGCCTCAGCAGCTCGGCGTTCCGGCGCGGCCTTGGGTCCACCTCGTGGTCCATGGCCAGGCGCCGGGCATGATCCTGGATCTGCGTTGGAGGGAGCGGCACTCCAGCGTTTCGCACATCTCCAATTGGATTCTCGCGCTTCGGATGCAGGACGAAGACTGCGGGCGGGGTGTCGCCGCATTCTCGAAGTACCGCCACTGCGAGCCGCAGTGTTTCAATCGGTGCCTGGAGGATCAAAACGGTCTCCTCGGACACCAACCAACGCGCGTGATCCTCGAGCAGCCTTCGTTCGACACCGCGCTGCGATCGTCGTATCCACACCGTGCCGAAGAGGGTTCCGATAAATCCACCCGCAAAGACCAAAACCAGGGTAGAGAGGCTTCCGCTCAGAATTGGTATCGACCAATGAAGCACCAGGGATGCCATGCCGGCGAGGCCCCCGAAAAGAATGGCAGTCAAGGTCGCCCCGAGAGCACGGCGCCAAAGGAAGGGGTCCCGCATGTGTACGTCTCCGTCCGCGGTTTTGTGCACCAATGCGGCGCGGCGGAAGCCCCTTCTCTGCAGCTCCCGCAGAGCTCTGCGAGCTTCATTCCGTTCTGAGAAGTAGCCTATGAGGGTGCCTGATTCCATATTTTCGCCCTTGTATCACCACAGGGTACAAGTTCCTAGGGATCGCGACGGATTTCACTAAGTGAGAGTCTGGGACACAGCTACCACCAGTATATCGTCTTGTGGCGTAGCTGGTCAACTCCAATGAATTGTGAGGCTTGATGAATATCACTTTCTCCCGCTCCGAGAGAAGGTCGTCGAGCGGAACCTGGCCGAGGACGCTTCGTCGGGTTGTCTGCGCCAGCTGGGAAGTGGAGCAAAGATAATCCTGGACGAGTTGCGCTCGGCAGATAATCGAAGGGGCCAAAAATGACCCGTCCCGCCTTGATTTCAGGGGCGTTTTCCCATATCATCAAGGGCATGGAGATTGAATCTCGGGCACCAAGCAGAGAGGAAACATCTGGCGGATTGACTATTACTTTATTTCCGGGGGAGATGGTCACAATTTGGTCACAATTCCGGATTCGGCCCGAGAGGGCCAAGGCGTAACTCATTGATTAGTATGGTGCGTGCCTGTAGCTCAGCTGGATAGAGCGTTGGACTCCGGATCCAAAGGTCGGAGGTTCGAATCCTCTCAGGCACGC